>Ga0207874_1001821_pt1 | contig 22497 bp, 14 predicted proteins | sample HigsolmetaAR201D_FD_184833 | JGI IMG/M metagenome (GOLD analysis project Ga0207874, IMG submission 184833) | Ionic liquid and high solid enriched microbial communities from the Joint BioEnergy Institute, USA - AR20-1-D (SPAdes) (version 2) ...
GGAAGCCGTGCCGTGCCCATGGTTTTACACCATCGCCAGGCCGAAGTTGTAGCCGGTCAGGTTCTGCCCGGCGGTGATGTTCAGCGTATAGATACCACCGTTGGGCGTTGTCGAGCGGACAGCCGGCCCAATGTGGATGCCGATCCGATACACGCCCGCAACAAGGTTGCTGAACGTGAACGATCCATCGGCGCCGCTGATCACATAGCGCTCGCCCGGATCGAACAGGCCGTTGTTGTTGGCATCGATGAAGATGTAGCGGTTGGCGATGCCCTTTTCCTGCGCGTCGCGCTTGCCGTCATTGTTGACGTCGGAAAAGACGACACCGGAAACGCGGGCCGGCGTCTTCGGCTGCATCTGGATGCCGAAATCCCACGTGGCTGAGGGATGAGCCTCGCCGACTCGGACGATGTGCTGGCTGGCCGACGGCGCGGTGGCGATCGCCGTGTTGCCCAGGTGATGCCGCACGCGGTACGACCCAGCCTTCACGCTCTTGAACAGGTATCGGCCGTTCTTGTTGGTCACCAGGATCGGCTCATTGGCGTCGCGCTGGGCGTTGTTGTTGTAGTCGAGATAGACATACCGCCCGGCGAGGCCGGGTTCGCCGGCATCCTGGATGCCGTTGCCGTTGAGATCTTCAAACACGAACCCGTCGATGTTGCCCGTCGCCGGCTGGGACGGCGGGGGAGGCGCAGGGGTCGGCGCGGGCGCGGGATTCTCGGGTGCGCGCAGCGTCGGCCGGCCGACCAGTTGTACGATCGCGTCGAAGAACCGCGCTGCGATCTGCTGCTCACCGGCTGCGTTGGGATGAACTGTGTCGTAAGTGTGGATGTCGGGGTTGAAGCCGGCGTACTGGTCGACCACGACGATCGGCGACTGCGCCGTTGACTTGCTGGCCGCCAGACCCGGGATCATCGCGCGATACGCATCCATCTCCGCGACCGAGCCGAGGCTGAAGTTGGCGATCGGCATCGCCAGCGCGATCCGAACATTCGGATTGACCTTGCTCCGCAGGTCGTCGATGAACGTCGACAGGTGGTTGATCATCTGCTGCGGCGTCTTGCCGTTGCGGATGTCGTTGTGGCCGATGTGGATCAGCACGACGTCGGGCTTCTGCGACGCCCACTGGTTGATCGAGTTGTGCCACTCGTCCAGTTGCGCGCCCCAGCGCGACTGGTGATCCTGGTCGAACCACGAATACAGCGGCTCGCCCTGCGTGCCGACCCATTGCACGTGATTGCCCCGGCGCGTGCCCACCAGGTCGAAGTTGAACCCGGCGGACAGCAGATTCTGGTGCAGCCAGAAGCGGTAGCTGGCGTGATTGGTGTCACCCTCGGTAACGCTGTCGCCAATCGCCATGATGCGGAGCGTCTGCTCGTGCGGGGCGATGGGCGAGAGACGCGAGGACGGGATGAGCTGCCGCGGCTGGGACGCGCTGGACCACTCCAGCCGGACGCCGGCATTGCCGGTGTCCTCGCGATACTCGAGGAGGATGCCCGAGGCGCGCGTGGCATCGAGACGGATCACGCCTGTGCCTTCGCCGCCGGTGTGCCAGGTGTCGATGACAAGCTGGCCGTCGATCCACAGCCGCGCGCCGTCATCGGCATTGAGGTAGAAGGTGTAGTACTGCGTGTACTGCGGCCGCACGAGACCCTGCCAGCGGACCGAGAAGGTGTCGGCTGCGATCGCGTCAGCCGGCTTGCCCGTGCCCCAGGCGAAGTTGATGGTGGAATCAACGCGTGTGATGGACGCGCCGGTGAAATCAGGATTGTCGAAATACTGTCCCACCAGGCCGCCGGACAGCAGGCGGCGAGATTCGAGCGGTTCGAACGTCTGGATAGAGCGACAGCGGGTCGGTCGGCGGATCGGGCGATTCGTCGGCACGAAGGCTCCTGTCTTGGGTCGCGGCTTGGGGTTCCGCGTGATGTCCTGCGGAACGGAAACTCCGGTTGATCGGCGGGCGCGCCGGTTGGTACATCCCCCTCTGGCGTGGCCGAAGGATACGTGCGCCACAAGGGCCCGACAAGCGTCCGCGCGCCAACTTGCACATTATCGGCGTTTTGCGAGCGGGAAATTGAGAAAGATATGACGCCTGGGGTGTCTGGCGAGGCTGGCCGGGTCAGCCCTCAGCCCGTTTCGGCCCGCCCGCCGCAAATCGCCGGCAGGCCTCTTCATATAAAGCCAGGTCGAGCTGGTTGTGCTGGCGGATCAAGTCGATCAGCTCATCCGACAGCGCCAACTGCGTCTGCTTGCGCGACCGCATGTCGTGACGCATCGTCACGTTCTCCCAGCCGAAGTAGGCCTGCATCCGGCGGATGCTCTCGTCCATCTGCTCGACGATGCCCAGCACATCGACGCGATCGAGGTTGGCAAACGCCTGCTCGAGGATCTGCTCCGGCGGCAGATGCCGAACGTCTTTGCGGTAGTACATGAACTGGTTGGAGTGAACGCAGAAGGTCTGCAGGTTGCAGAAGTACTGCTCGACGAACGGCTCATGCGCCTCGCGAAGCAGTTGCTCGAGCGTGCGGCCGCGGAGCATCGCGGCGAACGGATTGCCCGGAGTGGCCGGGTCGCTGGCCAGCTCGACAAAGTAGCGGTACTGCGACACCACGCGCGCCACCGGCTCGCGCAGGAAGAGGATGGTCTGTACCGGCGGCCGCAGGCGGCGGATCAGGCCGAAGCCGGTGTGCCCGGTGATCATGGGGAACTTGGCCAGCTCGGCGTCGCTGCGAAAGGCCAGCTCCGTCGGCGAGCGCGGCAGCAGCACCGCCAGCGGCTTGGCCGCTTCGACGATCATCCTGCGTACGGACGTTCCCGCTGTCTTGGGTATGTGTGGGAAGAAGATCACGGATGAAGGCGGGATTCTAGGGGCACGCAGGGGCAAATCAAGGTGAGGGAGAAAGCGGCCGAGCGACGGAGGGAGAATCGAAGCGTCCGCTTCAGCGGACCGCGTCTGCTGAACGGTTGACTTATCCGTACAGGTGGGCAACAATCCTGCTCAAAGCCACCACGTCCGGCAATGGCGGTCTTGTGTCGCACAAAAGACCGTAGCTGGACGCGGTGGCTTTTCGTATGGTGGGATAGGTGACAATCGCGGGCGCGACGCCCGTGGCAGGCGAAAGGAGATTCCCGTGGCCCAGCAGCACGAACTGAACGTGACGCCGCTGAAGGCGTCGCAGACCCAGAACAAGCAGAAATTCCTGCGCGATCAGATCCGCCACATCGATATCACGACCATGCAGGGCATCGTCCCGCTGGTGGAGTCGATGAAGCATCTGGCCTACAGCTCGCGCGACCTGTGGCGGGCATCGGACATCTACGACCGCATGCTGCGGGACACGGATTGCGCCGTGTTCCTGACGCTGGCGGGATCGATGGTCTCCGCGGGGATGAAGAAGATCTTTGTCGACCTGATCCGCAACAACATGGTCGATGCGATCGTGTCGACGGGCGCGAACATCGTCGACCAGGACTTCTTCGAAGCCCTCGGCTTCCGCCATTACATCGCCGACGAGCAGCTCAAGAGCGGCCTGTATGACTCGGAGCTGCGCGATCATGCGATCGACCGCATCTACGACACGCTGATCGACGAGGAAGAGCTGCGCGTCTGCGACGAGACGACCAAGATCATCTTCGATGAGCTCGAGCCGCGGCCGTACAGCTCGCGTGAGCTGCTCCGCGAATTTGGCGCGTACCTGGAGCGGCAGGGCGGGCCCAAGTGCGACGAGAGCATCATCTACGAAGCCTACAAGCGCGAGGTGCCGATCTTCTGCCCGGCGTTCAGCGACTGCTCGGCCGGCTTCGGCCTGGTGGCACACCAGGTCCAGCGCGGCGATCAGCCGAAGGTGAGCTGGGACGGCGGCAAGGACTTCCACGAGCTGACGCAGCTCAAGATGAACTCGAAGGACACCGGCCTGTTCATGATCGGCGGCGGCGTGCCGAAGAACTTCACGCAGGACATCGTCGTCTGCGCTGAGGTGCTCGGCATGGACGCGCCGATGCACAAGTACGCCATCCAGATCACGGTGGCGGACGTGCGTGACGGGGCCCTGTCCAGCAGTACGCTCAAGGAAGCCAGCTCCTGGGGCAAGGTCGACACCGTCTACGAGCAGATGGTCTACGCGGAGGCGACGCTGGCGCTGCCGCTGATTGCCGGCTATGCCTATCACAAGAAGGGCTGGCAGGCCCGGCCGGCACGCCGGTGGAATGCGCTGCTCGACCGCCAGCCGGTGGGCGTGTAACCGCTGACAACGCGATGCCGTGAAACGAAGCAGGGGCAGCCGATCCAACGGCTGCCCCTTTGCGTTGCCTATCCTGAGACTCCATCACGGCAGCAGCGTTCGCAGGTGCTGGACCAGCAGCGCCGCCTTGATCGGCTTGCGGTAGAAGTGCGTCGCGCCGACATGCGGCAGCGAGTTGAGCGTTTCCATCGAACCGTCACCGCTGAGCACGATGATCGGAATCTCCGGCCGCATCAGCGCCCGCAGCTTCTGCGACACAAGCAGGCCGGACATATCCGGCATGTGGATGTCCAGTAGTACGGCGCTGACTTCATGGTCCTCGGCATAGGCAATGGCTGCGCGGCCGCTGTTGAACGACACGGCGTTGAAGCCATTGCGGTCCAGCACGTCGGACAGCGCCCGCGTCACCGTGGGATGATCGTCGACGATCATCACGGTCGGACGCGCGTCGGCGCTGGACTCAGCCGCCGGCTGGGGAGATAGGTGATCACGTACAGGGAGCATCATGGTTTCCATCCTTGGCGTGACGGGACGAACATCTCGACTGGATCGCCATGCGTCCAGCCCGTCTAAGGCAGGTTGTTGCTGCAGGCCCCGGAGGGCGATTCCATCAGCCAGTCGCCCCTTATAGTCGCTTGCCAACGATTCGGGCAACGGACGAAACCCGCGGGCGGCTGTCGCGGGCTCAGATGCGATCTCCCGCCAATTCCCGAAGGCGTCTAACATGTGCAGGATGAAACGATTAGGCGCATCCGTCCGCTTGCGTGTGGGCGCGATCCTCGTCGCGCTGGCGGGGCTGGTGTGGACTGCTCAGCTCGCCATCGCCGACAGCGCCGCGCCGCCGGGGCCGGACTTTCAGAACACTGCGATGCTGCAGGTGATCGAGGTCGAGCTGCAGATGGGCAACCCCGCGCAGGCCGGCCAGCGGGTTGCGGCGCTGTTGCAGGATCACGCGCACCAAACGCTGCGCGGCGACGATGGCCGACTGCAGTCCGTTGCTCAGTGGGCGAGGGCCTGGCTGGCAGCCCATCCGCAGGCCCTGGCCGGCTATCGCGAAGCCGCCGACCGCCGCGCCGCCGAGGCGATGCGCAAGGTCCAGCAGGATCCGACGCATCGCCACGAAGCGCTGTATGCCATCGTCAGCCGGTATCCGATGAGCGGCATGGAGGGCCGCCTGCTGCTGGCTGCCGCGCAGCGGGCCGTCGCGATGGGGGACCCGGTCGCCGCCGGCACTTATCTTGATGCCATCCGCGACAGTCACAATGCGCGTGAGGTCATCGACCAGCCGGACGCGCAGGCACTGGCTGATGCGATCCAGCGGATCGCGCGCGATCAAAGCGGCCGGCCCATCGCCTTTGCGGCGGATTGGTTTCCGGCCGAGTTCGGCTTCTTCCTCAACCGCTCGCTCCCGCATGCCGCAGGCGGCATGACCTTCATCCCTGGCGCGTGGCACATGCTGGCCATCGATGCTGAAGGCCGCATCGCCTGGAGCTGGGCCGATCCCGACGCCCAGCCCGAGTTACGGGACATGATCTCGCGCAGCGGGCGCGGGCTGATACATGAGCCGGCGGTCATTGCCGACATCACCGGCACGCCTCGCGTCGTCGTCGTTCGCCAGGTGAAGGCTGGCGATCACCAGCTCGTGCTGCGCGCCTTCGCGGCGACCGATGGCCGGCTGATGTGGAGCACTGCGGAGCTGCCGGAACTGGCGAGCGTGCAGTTTCTGGGCAATCCATCAGCCTGCGGGGGATCGATCTATGTGACCGGTCTCACGGAGACGCGCTTGGGCGCGCGGCTGATTCTGCTGTGCCTTGATGCCGCCAGCGGGCGGGAGATCTGGCGCACCGACGTCGGGCAGGTCATGCATCAGCAACTGCCCGCAGCCAACACCAGCCGTCGCGGCGGCAGCGACCAATCGTTCGATCCCCAGCCGTTCTGGCAGCAGTCGCCGCCGGCTGTGCAGGGGCGAACGGTCATCGTCGCTCCCAATCACGGCGCCGTGCTGGCGGTGGATCGTTTCAGCGGCGAGATGCTGTGGGCGCGTGCCTACACGCCGACGAACACGCCGGATGCCTCGGCTTGGCGGAAATATGGCCCGCGGGGGCGGGGCAAGCCGCCGATACCCGTCAGCCAGCTCATCCGCTACCGGTCGACGCCGCACCTTGCGGATGAGGTCGTCGTCTGTACCCCCGCTGACAGTGCGGCGGTTTTCGCGTTCGACGTGCGCACCGGCCGGCAGCTCTGGTCGGCTGAGTCGGAAGAAGCCTCCGTGCTGATTGGCAGCGATGGGCAGATTGTCGTTCTCGCCGGCGCGCAGATCGCCGGCTGGGATCTGCGAACAGGTGCGATGCGGTGGATTCATCCGCCGGCGGAATCCAATCCCCCGTGTGGCCCGCCGGCTGTCTATCAGGGTGTTGTGTTTGTGCCGACGAAGCGGACAATGTTAGCGCTATCCGTCACCGATGGTCGGCGCGTCGATCGTCCACCGGATTTGCCGCGAATCCGTCGCTTCGTCGCACTGCAAGGGGTAAAGCAGATTCTCGAAGCAGCCGGCTTGACCGCAGCCTTCGCGGTCGCGCCGCTCGACGCGGAACAGTGAGCTTCAACGTCCGGCAATTATTACGGTATAAATTGAGCACAGGCCGAATCCCTTGCCTCGTATCGGAGGATATTGAATGGCGTCCACTGCCTCAGCCCCCAAGCCCACCGCAAAGATCCAGGATGCGGATCTGCAGGCGGTGGAGAATCTCAAGAATGCCCACACGATGCTGAAGAACGAGCTGGCCAAGGTCATCGTCGGCCAGCAGGAGGTCATTGATCAGATCCTGATCTCCATCTTCACGCGGAGCCACGCGCTGCTGGTGGGCGTGCCGGGTCTGGCCAAGACGCTGCTGATCTCCTCGCTGGCCCAGACGCTGGCGCTCAAGTTCAAACGCATCCAGTTCACACCCGACCTCATGCCCAGCGACATCACCGGTACGGAGGTCATCTACCAGGATCCCGCGACCGGCCAGCGTGAGTTCAAGTTCCTGAAAGGGCCCATCTTCGCCAACATTGTGCTGGCGGACGAAATCAACCGTACGCCGCCCAAGACGCAGGCTGCCATGCTCGAAGCCATGCAGGAGCGGAAGGTGACGGTTGGCGGGCAGGACTATCCGCTGCCCAATCCGTTCTTCGTGCTGGCGACACAGAACCCGATCGAGCAGGAAGGGACCTATCCGCTTCCCGAAGCCCAGCTCGACCGCTTCATGTTCATGATCTTCGTGGATTACCCGACCTCGGCTGAGGAGCGGGCGATCATGAAGATGGCCACGGGCACCAAGTCGGCTGCGCTTCAGCCGGTGCTCAGCGAAAAGGACATCGTCGACCTCCAGCAGACGGTGCGCAAGGTGCCGGTCGCCGATCACGTGTACGCCTATGCCGAGAAGCTGGTGCGCGTGACGCGTCCGAAGACGCCCGAGGCGCTCGATTTCTGCAAGAAATGGCTGAGCTGGGGCGCCGGCCCGCGCGCCAGCCTCAACCTGATCATGGCTGCCAAGGCGCATGCCATGCTCAAGGGCCAGTTCCACGTGAGCTGCGACGATGTCGCCGCCGTTGCGCTGCCGATCTTCCGCCATCGCATCACGCCCAATTTCGCGGCGCAGAGCGAAGGCGTCACAGCCGACGACATCACACGCAAGATCCTCGAAACGATCCCGAAGAACGCGAAGCTGGACTGACGGTTTGTTGTCAGGGGGCCGTTGTCCGTCGCATGGCGTCGTGCGACGGGCGGCGCGCGACGGGCAACTGACGGCGGACGAATCTCCCCATGGCTGAACACCTGCTCGATACAGAGACGATCAACCGCGCCGAGGCGCTGGGCCTGCATGCGCGCTTCATCGTCGAAGGCTACATGGCCGGCGAGCACAAGTCGCCGTTTCATGGCTTCTCCATCGAGTTCACGCAGCATCGCGAGTACGTCCCGGGCGACGACATCCGTCACCTGGACTGGAAGGTGCTCGGCCGCACCGATCGCTACTACCTCAAGCAGTACGAGCAGGAGACCAACTACGTCGCGCACATCCTGCTGGATGGCAGCGAGTCGATGCAGTACGGCTCGGGGAAGCTCAGCAAGTTTGACTATGGCCGGCAGATGGCAGCCTGTCTGGCATATCTGATCCTGCACCAGCGCGACGCGGTGTCGGTGGGGATCTTCGATCAGCGGCTGCAGGTACACGTGCCGCGGACGGGCAACCTCGGCCAGATCCACGCGATCATGAACACGCTGGCGGCGTTCAAGCCGACCCAGCCGACGGGCATTGGCCCGGTGCTGCATCAGCTCGCGGGGCAGGTCAAGCGCCGCGGGATCATCATCATTATCAGCGACCTGTTCGACGACGAGGATGAGATCATCCGCGGGATTCAGCACCTGCGCTTCGGCGGCAGCGAGGTGATCGTCATGCACGTGATGGACCCGTTCGAACTGGAGTTTCCATTCGATGGGTTGGTGGAGTTCGACGGCTTGGAGGCGATCCCTCGGGTGATGACCCGGCCGCGGGAGATTCGCAACAGCTATCTCAAGGAAATGAACGGGTTTCGTGATCGGATACGCCTGGCCTGCGAGCGGCAGAAGTGCCACTACCTGCTGGTCAACACGGCCCAGCCGCTGCATGAAGTGCTCAGCGGATACCTGGCGTTCCGCCTTCGCACGCAGTGATCGTTGATCAGCCGCGGGCAACAGTGAACTGAAGGCTTCATGTTCCTCAACCCTCTCATGCTCTTCGGAATCGCGGCTGTATCGATTCCGATCGCCATCCACCTGCTGAACAAGCGCAAGTTCAAGCGGGTGCGATGGGCGGCGATGCGCTTCGTGATGGAGGCGGTGAAGCGCAACCAGCGGCAGTTGCAGATCGAAGATCTGCTGCTGCTTGCGCTGCGGTGCGCGATTGTGGCGCTGCTGGCGGTGGCACTGGCCAGGCCGGCGCTGCAGGCGGCGGCATCGGCGGGGCTGTTCGGGCGCCGCAATGTGACGACCGTCATCATCGTCGACAATTCCTATTCGATGGGCGCCACCGACGGCGTTCAGCCGCGATTCGAGCAGGCGAAGCTCGCGGCGACCGAGATCATCGACAGCCTGCCGGCCGGTTCGTCGGCAGCCATCTTCCTGGCCGCCAACGGCTATGAGCCGGTCATCCCCGAGCCGACTTTCGATCTCAACCTCGCACGCAAGACGATCGACGAGCTGAAGCTCAGCGATCGTTCGACGGATCTGCTGCCCTCGCTGCGGGCGGGCATCGAGATGCTCGAGTCGCGTGATGGGGGCGAGCTGTATCTGATCACCGATGCCCAGCAGCTCGGCTGGCGGCAGTTGGAGCAGGCCCGCACGCTGCTGAAAGACGCCGGCCGCAAGGTCTCGACGCAGATCATCTTCGTCGGCTCGCCGGCGGAAGAGAATGTCGGCATTTCCGATCTGCGCCTGGCGTCGGGGCTGGCGCCGGTGGATCAGCCGCTGCGCTTCGAGGCGCAGGTCACCAACTACGGCCTGCAGGTCGCCAGCAACGTCCGCGTGACCCTTCGCATTGGCGACGAACCGCCCAGCGACGAAGCCCTGATTGATCGCATCCCGCCCGGAGAATCGCGCAGCGTGTCGCTGTTTGCCCGCCTGCGGCGCGATGCGCCTTCGGCGCATCACAGCATCACCGCGACGCTTGCCTCGGCGGATGCCCTGCAAGCCGACAATCGCCGCACGCTGGCGGTGCGGGCGCTCACGTCGGTGAGCGTGCTGCTGGTCGATGGCGATGTCACGGCTGACCCGCGCAACAGCGAGACCTTTTTCCTCCGCCATGCCCTCCAGCCGGTGCCGCCGGCTGAGCAGCAGCAGTACTTCATCCAGGTGCGCACGATCCAGCCGGTCGAGCTGGAGAGCACGCGCCTCGATCCGTATGACGCGGTGATCCTGGCCAATGTGGCCGACGTCACCGATCGCACGATCGAAAACTTCGCCGCCTACCTGCGACGCGGCGGACGGGGCATCATCCTCTTCCCCGGACCGCAGACACTGGCCTGGTCGTTCAACGACCGCATGTTCAAGGCCAATGCGATGCTCCCAGCCGAGCTGGGCGAACCGGTCGGCGATGCCACACAGGACCAGACCTTTGTCACATTCGCGACTGATGCGCTGACGCATCCGATCGCGCGCCTGTGGACGGACCCTGCCTCGGGCTCGATCGCCAGCGCGCATTTCTACCGCTACTTCCCGCTGATCCCCGATCAGCGCAACCGCGCGCAACTGCCCAATGACGCCGGCGCAGCCGCCATCGTGCTGCGCTTCAACGATGCCCAGAAGACGCCGGCGGTCATGGAGCGCGACTGGGGTTTCGGCAAGGTGGTGCTGTTCGCCAGCACAGCCGACACCGGCTGGAATGACCTGCCCGTTCGCCCGGGGCTGTTTGTGCCGCTGCTGCATCGCACGCTCGGCTCGATCATCCAGCGGCAGGATGAGCATCTGAACGTCGCCGTCGGCCAGCCGTTCGCCCAGCGGGTGGACGTCGACCTGCTGCGCCGCGAGGCGCGCATTCGCCCAGCCGGCGGGGGCGAGCATGATGTCGTCTCCCGCACGATTGAGCTGATCGACGGTCAGGCGATCCTGCGATTCGAGAACACCGGCACCGCCGGCGCGTACGAGGTCACGCTCAGCGATGACCGGCCGCCGATGCTCTTTGCCGCGCAGCGCGATCCGGTCGAGAGCAATCTCCAGCCGCTGACCGAGGACCAGATCCGGCAGCTCGCGGAGTCGGCGCGGATCGTCCGGTGGGGCGATGGCCAGGAGTTCGGCCAGCGGCTCACGACCGCGCGCACGGGATTTGAGTTGTGGATGCCATTGGCGCTTGTCGTGCTGCTGCTGGCAGCCGCCGAGACGTTTGTGGCGCAGTGGTTCAGCCGATCCAGATAGAGGATTGATGCCCGAGTTCTTGCTCAAACTGATGGGCGTGCCCGGAGCCGACGTCGCGAGGGTTGTCGACGTCTCGCTGAACCTGCGCGGTGGTTCCGGCTGGCTGGTGCTGCTCGGGGCGGCGCTGGTGGCGATGGCGATTTGGCTATACCGCCGCTACAGCGAGCACGTGCCGCGGTGGCATCGCATCGGGATGACGACGCTGCGAAGCGTCTTCCTCGGCCTGCTCGTGCTGCTGCTGATGCGGCCGGTGCTGCAGTTGACGATCGAAGGCTCGATCCGCCGAGCCGTGGCTGTGTTGATCGACGGCTCCAGCAGCATGCAGATCGAAGATGACCGCCTGGGCGACGACCGCAAGCGGGCAGCCATCGCGCTGGGTCGGCTGAATCCGACCGGCGGCTTGGAGCAGGAAGCGCGCAACATCGACGACATCGGCCGGCCGCCGCGGATTCGGCTGGTGCGATCGCTGCTGCGCAATGAGCAGTTGCGGCTGCTGCCGCGGCTGGCGGATGAGTTTGACATTCGGCCGTACCGTTTCGGCAGCTCGCTGGATGAGATCGCGGTCGCCGATGCCCGCAGCGTCGTGACCGGCGACTGGCTGGACACGATCAAGACCGAGGACGCATCCACGCGGCTTGGCGACGCGATCCGCGAGCTGCTGGGCCGTTCGCGCGGCCAGCCGCTGGCGGGAATCGTGCTGGTCACCGACGGCGCTAGCAACAGTGGATCGCCCGTCACCGCGGCTGCCGAGATGGCCCGCCAGCAGGGCGTGCCGCTGTATGTCTGGGGTGTCGGCATCACCTCGCCCCGCGAAGTGGCTGTCACCAGCCTCTTTGCGCCGGAGGTCGCCTTCTTCGATGACGAAGTGCCTGTCGGCGTCCGCATCCGCAGTCAGGGTATGGCCGGCCGCACCACGCGACTCCGCCTCCAACTCGTGCCCGAGCAGCCGGACAACGCTCCAGCCGTCGAGACCATCGAGCAGGAGATCGTCCTGGCCGATGGCGAGCAGGTCGTGCCGCTCATCCTCACGCCGCAGAAAGAACGCGAGGACCAGCAGTCGGCTCAGTATCGCCTCGTCGCCACCATCCAGCCGACCGGCGAGGAATCCAACACCGAGAACCTCACGCGCAGCCAGCCGCTCCGCGTCGTCGACGGCAAGATCAAGGTCCTCTACGTCGAGCGCGCTCCGCGATGGGAGTATCGCTTCCTGCAGGCCATGCTCATGCGCGACCGCCGCGTGACGCTCAAGACCGTCCTGCTCGAAGCCGCGCCGGGCCTCTCCAGCGATCCCAACGGACCGTACCTGCCGTCGATCCCGACCGATCGGCAGGAGCTGTTCAGTTACGACCTGATCATCCTCGGCGATGTCAACCCCCGCACGCTGCCCTCATCGCAGCTTGAGGCGATGGAAGAGTTCGTCTCGAAGTTCGGCGGGGGGATGCTGGTCATCGCCGGTCCGCGACATGCGTTGAAGGAAATCGATGGAACGGTGCTGGAGCGCATGCTGCCGGTCGAGTCGATCCGTGGTGCCACCGCCGCGGCTGCGGTCAGCCGTGAGATCACCGTCGAACTCACCACGCAGGGCCGGCAAAGCACCATGCTCCGCCTCAGCGAGGACGAAACCGAAAGCGCCGCGCTGTGGGCACGCCTGCCGCCGATCCTCTGGATCGTGCCGTCGGTCCGCGCCAAGCCGGCAGCCGATGTGCTGCTGGTCGATCCGCAGCGCGTCGGCGGCGCCGGCGACCGCACGCCCATTTTCGCCATCCACCAGTACGGCCTGGGCCAGGTCTTCTACGCCGGCACGGACCAGACCTGGCGATGGCGGCGCATCGGCGACGAGTATCACGTGACGCTGTGGACCCAGATCGTCCGCCGGCTGGCCTTGCCGCATCTGCTGGGCGAATCGAAGCGCACGCAGCTTTCGACGGATCAGCAGGAGTATGCCACGGGCGACCGCGTGACGGTCTACGCGCGGCTTTACGATCAGAACTACGCGCCCATCGTCGATCCGGACGTGCGGGCCACGTATCGCTCACGTACGGGGATCGAGGGGCAAGTCCTGATGCGGCGCGAGCAGCCGGGCGTCTATCGCGGCGAGTTCGTCGCCCCGCAGGCGGGAGCGTATGAGCTGTATATCGAGTCGGATCCCACGACGGTGCTGACGTTCAGCGTCGGCGCGCCGCGGCTGGAGCTGTCGCAGACCGCGATGAACGAGGCGCTGCTCCAGCAGATCGCCGCCGCCAGCGGCGGGGCGTACTATCGCGAGGAGAATCTTCACGAATTGCCGGATCAGTTGCGAACCCGCACCGAGCGGATCAAGTCCACGCATGACGTGGAGATCTGGTCCAGCCCGCTGTATTTCCTGCTGGTCCTGCTCGTGGTCAGTGCGGAATGGGTGTGGCGGAAGGCCGCCCAGCTCAAGTGATGGAATCGATGCGCATGAGTCCTCTGATCGCTGCCAAGATCTCCGCCGTGAAGCGCAAGCACGCGATTGTGTCGCTGATCAGCGGCATCTCGCTGGCTGTGGCTGCGCTGCTCGGCATCCTGGCGGTGACGATGATCATCGACTGGCTGATCGAGTTGTCGTACCTCACCCGTGCGGCGGCGCTGATCGCCAACCTGTCGATCAGCGGATATCTGCTGGTTCGCTACGCGATCATGCCGGTGATCTTCGGGCCGGATGATGAAACCGTCAGCCTGTGGGTGGAAGCGCAAGAGCCGGCGTTTGCCAGCCGGCTGATCTCGACGGTCCAGCTTACGCGCCCCGGCGCGATGGAGGAGGGATTTTCGCGGTCGATGTGCGCTGCGTTGATCCGCCAGACGGAAATCCTGGCTGAGCCGGTGGAGTTCACGCGTGTGATCGCCACCGACAGGATGGGCCGCAACGCCGCCATCGCGGTGGGCGTCGTCGTGCTGGGGCTGATCGGCCTGGCGGTCGGCGGCGAGCCGGCGGGCGATCTGCTCAAGCGGGCGCTGCTCGTGCCGGGCGTCGATGTTCCGCGCAAGACGCGCGTCATCATGGACGAAGACGAACTGCTGGTGGCGCGCGGCGATGATTTGACGCTCACCGCCCGGGCCGAGGGGATCATCCCCGATGAAGGGCAGATCGTCATCGAGCATGCCTCCGGCCGGACGCAGGTCATCCCCATGCCGGCTGTCGAGGGCCAATACGGGCAGTTCGCACGCACAATCCAGGGCGTGCAGGAGTCGTTCACGTACCGCGTGCATCTGAACGACGGCCGCAGCGGCTCGCGACACGTGCGGGCGGAAGAGCGGCCAGCCGTCGCGGATCTGTCGATCGAGCAGATCTTCCCAGCCTATACCGGTCTGCCGCAGATTCGCCGTGCGCCGGGCGATCTGTCGATCCTCGAAAGCAGCCGGCTGGTGCTGCGCGTCCGCGCTTCCAAGCCTGTGGCCCGCAGTGGCCGCGGCGAGCCGGCCAACTACGTGCATCTGCACGGCAGCGACGCCCGCTATCGCCTGGAGCACGACAGCAGCGATCCAACCATGCTCATCGCCGTCGACGGCGACCAGAGGAGCATTCCGCTGCCGAAGTTCCCGCATCGCACGACCGGCTTCTCGATCCACCTGACCGATGAGCTCGGGCTGACGTCGAAAGATCCGACCGTCTACCGCATCGACCTGATCCCCGATCGCGCGCCAACGGTGCGGATCACGCATCCGCTGCGGCGCGAGGAACTGGTGACGTCGGCGGCGACGCTGGTTGTCGGATTCGACGCAGCCGATGACTTTGCCCTCGGCCAGGCGCGCATCCGCTATCGCATGAACTTGCCGGAGGATGAGCGAAGCGATTTCACCGGCCTGACGGCGGCGTATTTCAACAACGACAAGCTGGAGGGGACGGCCGTTCGCGGCATCGACGGCCCGATCAACTTCACATGGGGCAAGAACGATCGCCCAGCCGCCGGGCTGGACCGCGAGCGGTTCAGCGCCCGCTGGACCGGCGTCATCGTGCCGCCGGTGTCGGGGCAGTATGTCTTCATCGTCGAGTGCGACGACGGCCAGCGGCTTTGGATCAACGATCAGCTCCTCACCGAGCAGTGGTACTGGGAGCACAGGAAGCAGATCGCCGAGTCCCAGCCGATCGAACTCGAAGGCGGCAAGCCGTATCCGATCAAGATCGAGTACCGCCAGAACAGCGGCGAAGCCTATCTCAAGCTCCGTTGGCGGCATCAGGCTGCCATGGAGGAGGTCGTACCGCGCAGCGCGCTGTTTACCTCCATGGAAGCCTGGGCTGAAGCCACCCGGAAGGAAGGCCAGATCGACCTGAACCTGGCCGGCCATCCCAAGTCGTTCCGCGGCTACTACCAGTGGCGGATGCAGTCGCTGGATCCGACCCCGCCGCCGGGAACGATGATCGAGTGGTGGGTCGAGATCACCGACACCAACGACCAGACCGGCCCGGGCGTGGCGGAGAGCGAGCATTACGTCGCGCGCCTCGTCACGCCCGAGGAGAAGCGCGCGGAGCTGATGACCCGCCTGGGCGAAGCCTGGAATCCGCTGGGCACGATCACCGAACGCCAGCAGCAGATCAACCAGAACCTCGGCCAGATGATCATCGAGCAGGGCCGCGATCGCGGAAATGGCAATCAGCCGTAATAGGCGTTTGAAACCCGGCAACGGCATCTGCGTCGAAGCGGTATACTGGATAGCACACGGCCCGGTATCCCGCCCTAAGGAGACTGACATGAACAGGCTGCTCACGACCGTCCTTACGCTGGGAGCGATCACCCTGGCTGCGGGTCCGGCGCGGGCCCAATCGCCCAGCGAGACACTGCGGCAAGCCGAAGTGCAGCAGCAGCAACTGCGCATGCAGGTCTCGGATGTGGCCGAGCAGCTCAGCGCGCTCATCGCCGAGTTCGACCGCAACGGCCTGGCTGATGGCGATGAGGTGCGCACGCTGCGTGCGTTGCATGGCGCGCTCGGGTCGCTGTCGCAGGAGGACATGCAGCGCGTGATCAACCTGCTTCAGGAGTCGCGCGGGGCCGCGGATCCGAACGTCTCCCGCCAGCGGGCCGCCGACGCCTACACTTTCCAGAAGTCGATCATCGCCCAGCTCAATCAGCTCATGATCGAGTATCGCCGGCAGGAGGCGATGTACGACCTGTCGGTGCGATTTGCCGAACTGGCCGAGCGACAGAACTCCAACCTCAAGGACACCGTCGCGCTGGTCCGCCAGATCGGCAACCGCCGCGGCGATCAGCTAAAGCCAGCCGAGCAGTTGTCACTGCAGGTGCAGTCGGCTGAGCAGCAGTCGCTGCGCGACGAGGCATTTCTCGTCCTCGGCGAGATGCAGCGGATGATCGATGCCGCCGCCGGCGCGCAGCGCGAGCGGATGGTCGCGGCCCTGCAGCAGGCCGAGAGGGCCCGCCTGCGGGCGGCGCTGGAGTCCGCCGCGACGGACCTGGGCGCCGGGAACCTGTTCCGCGCCGCGACGCATCAGCAGACGGCGCGCGATCAGCTTCGCGAGCTGGCGCGGGCACTTGCGCGTCCGAAGGATCGGATCACCCAGCTTCACGAAGCCGCCCAGGCGCTGGAGGCGATGGTTCGCGATCAGCAGGACGTGTCGCAGGATGCACGGGCGCTGCAGGACAACTGGAACGATTCGCGCGCCATCGACACCGAGCAGGCGCAAGCCGACGTCGTCGATCGATCGGAGCAGGTGCGGCGCGATCTGGAGCAGATTGCACCGGAGGTGGCGCAGGCGATCCGCGAGGCGCAGCGACCGATGCAGGAAGCGCGTGCGGCGCTCAACAGCCGCAAGGGAGACCAGGCGGCTGAGCAGGCGCGGGCTGCCGAGCAGCGGCTGTCGCAGGTGACGCAGATGGCGCGCGAGGAACTGGCCCGTGCTCAGCAGAGCAACCAGTTGCCCGCCGAGGCCAAGGCTGCGATCGAGCGGCTGCAGGAGCTGGTTCGCGCGTTGCGCGAGCGTCAGGAGAAGCTGGAGACGCAGACGGCATTGTCATCGCCGCAGAAGCTGGCGGATCACGCGCCGACGCAGTCGTTGCTGCAGCGTGATACGCGCAATGTCGAGTCGATGGCGGCGGTGCGTGCGCCCCAGGCAGCCGATCCGCTGCGCCGTGCTGCGGAGCAGATGCTCGCAGCCGCCAATGCGATGACGGCGGATGCGCCAACGGTCAACCAGGCGACCGATCCGCAGAAGCGGGCGATCGCGGCGCTGAAGGAAGCCGAGTCGAAGCTCGATCAGGCGATGACTGAGGTCGAGCAGAAGCAGCAGGAACTGGCTGCACTTGAGCAGGCGCGCCAGGAAGTCGGCAAACTGATGGTTGAGCAGCAGAAGCTCAACACCGAGACCGCCACGCAGGCTCGCCAGCAGGAACAGGACCCAGCCAAGGCTCAGGCACTCGCCCAGCAGCAAGCCGAGCTGGCGAAGCAGGCACAGCAGGCCGCCCAGCAGCTTGCGGAAAATGCCCAGGACGCCGCCAGAGCGGTCGAGCAGGCCCAGCAGCAGATGCAGAATGCCGGCAATCAGCTCGCCGCCAATCAGCCGCAGCAGGCTCAGCCGCCGCAGCAGCAGGCGATGCAGAATCTCCAGAACGCGCAGAACGCGATGGATCAGCAGATCGCCCAGATGCAGAACGAGCTGGGGATCACGCCCAACCAGCAGCAGAATCTCGCCAATGCGGCTGAGCAGTTGGCACAGGCCCAGCAGAATCTGACGCAGACGATGCAGCAGATGCCGACGATGGGCGATTTGGTCGAGCAGCAGCGGCAGATCGCGCAGGAGCTGGCGGGGATGCAGCTGGCGCCGCCGGACGGCCAGCCGCAGACGCCGCTGCAGCAGGCCCAGCAGGCGGCTCAGCGCGCGGCTGAGCAACTGGCCCAGAATCGCCTGGCGGACGCCGCCCAGGCCATGGCAGAGGCCCAGCAGGCCATCGAGCAGGCGGCCCAGCAGGGCGCCGCGCCGCAGCAACAGCCACAACAGGCGCAGCAACAGCAAGCGCAACAGCAGCAACAGCAACAACAACCTGGTCAGGCCCAGCCCGAGCAGCAGCAGGCTGGCGGTCAGTCAGGCGAACAGCCGCAGCAGCAAGCGGGCAATCAGCCCGGTGAGCAACAGCAGCAGGCTGGCGAACAACCCGGCCAACAGCAGCAACAGCAGGCTGGCGGTGAACCCCAACCTCAGCAGCAGCAGGGCGGCGGAGCCCCCATGCCTTCGCCGCAGGAGCTGCAGGCGCTGGCTCAGCGACAAGCGGAGCTCCAGCGCCAAGCCGAAGCCCTCGCGGCCCAGCAGGCGCAGGCTGAGGCCCTTGCCCGCCAGCTTGCGGAGAATCTGGCGCAGATCGGCCAGGATGTGATGCAGATCGCCGCCAACGATCAGGGCGCGCTGCCGCAGGCAGCCGAGCAGGCGATCGGTGAAGCCGCGCGTCAACTGGCTGAGGCCGCCAGCCAGGCGGCTGCCAATCAGCCGACCCAAGCCCAGGGCGCCGCCCAGCAGGCGCAGCAATCGCTCGCCCAGGCGCAGGCGGCTGTCGCCATGGCCCAGTCGGGCCTCACGCCCGGTTCCGCCATGGCGCAAAGCCCCCAGCCCGGCATGCAGCCGGGCATGATGCCCGGGATGATGCCGGGAATGCAGCCCGGCCCGGCGATGGAAATGCCCAATGCCGCCGGCGACGGCATGCGGCAAAGCGATGACGGCCAGCCGTTCAGCGACATCGCCGCGCAGGGGGCCGCCAGCGGCCATGCCTTCATCGGCCTGCCCGAGCGCGACCGCAAGGCCATCCAGCAGTCGCAGTCCGAGCCGTATCCCGAGGAATACGCCCCGATGATCGAGCAGTATCTCCGCAATCTCGCGACGGAGGAGCGAAAGTGAGCGTGTCCCGTCCAGCATCCACCGGCGCGCCGCGTTTTGTTCGGCGTTGCTGCGTCGCTGTCGTTACGATCATTGCCATGATCGCTGCGCCGCTGCGTGCGGATGTCGAGGTTGATCCCGCGACCGAGCAGGTCATCAACGGCGCGCTGCGGTATCTGGTGTCGCAGCAGCTTCCCAACGGCTCGTGGAGCGGCGATGCGCACCAGGCTGCGATCACGGCGTATGCGATGCTGGCGTTCATGACGGCTGGGCATCTGCCGGGCGAGGGGCCGTACGGACAGAACCTGGACAACGGTTTGCGATTTCTGCTGAACTGCGTCCGGCCGGACGGGTATATCGCCGCGCCCACGGGGGCCAACAACATGTACGGCCACGGCATCGCGACGATCGTGCTGGGTGAGCTGTACGGCCAGACGGGCGATCAGGAGATCCGACCGTATCTGCAGCGGGCGATCGACTGCATTCTGGCGTCGCAGAACAAGGAAGGCGGCTGGCGGTATCAGCCGCGGCCGACAGATGCGGATATGTCGGTCACGGTGCTGCAGGTCGTCGCGCTGCGCGTCGCGATCAATGCCGGGCTGGACGTGCCGCAGGAGGCGATCGACCGGGCTGTGGCGTATGTCCGCAGTTGCCAGGATGAGGCCAGCGGCGGGTTTGCATATCAGCCGAAGCGCGGCGGGCCGGGGTTTGCGCGGACGGCGGCTGCGGTCTATTCGCTGCAGGTCTGCGGCCTGTATGACGATCCGATGGTGAAGCGCGGCGCCGAGTACATGCTGAAGTCGGACGACAAGGGGTGGTTCACCTACGGCCACTTCTACGCCGGCCCGGCGTTCTACATGATGGGTGGTGAGCAGTGGGATCAGTGGTATCGCCGCATCCACCAGACGCTGATGACCCATGTCCGTCGCGAAGGGGGCGTGTGCCGGTGGGATCACATTGACGGCCGCAAGGATGGGGGTGTGGTGTACGCCACAGCGGCGTACACGATGATCCTGGCGATCCCTTACAACTACTTGCCGCTGTACCAGCGCTAGGCGGTATACTCGCGACCCGTGCGGGCGCTTGGATGGCTGGGCCATGTGCTGGACTTTTGCTATCCGCCGGCGTGCGCGGTGTGCGACGAGCCGGCGGAGGGGCTTTTCTGTCCGAAATGCGAGACGGCGCTGCGCGAGCTGCAGGCGGAGCGCTTCTGCGAGAGATGCGCCCGGCCGCTGGGCGAGGGGGCGGCATGTGCGTTCTGCCACGGCAGGGGGCTGAGGCGGATCGAGCGGATCGTCGTGTTGGGGAAATTTGACGATCCGCTCAAGCAGATCATCCACCTGATCAAGTATCACCATCGCTGGCCGCTGGCGGAGTCGATGGCCGACCGGCTGTTGGAGTCAGAAGCCGTGAAGGGCCTGCTGACGGAGACCGATCGGCTTGTGCCGGTGCCGCTGCATCGCTGGCGGCGGTTTGCGCGCGGCTACAACCAGGCGGAGGTGATTGCCCGCCGGCTTGGCAGGCGATGCAGGATTCGCGTGGTGCAGCCGGCCATCCGATGGCGGCATACCGAGACACAGACGCACCTGCATTCGCGGGCTGCGCGGATGGCGAATCTGCGGGATGCGTTTGTGCTGGTCCGGCCGGAGACGATCCGGGGAAGGCATATCGTGCTGGTCGATGACGTCATCACGACAGGCGCGACGCTGCGGGCTTTGGCGCGGGCGCTGCTGCCGGCGAAGCCTGCGAGCATCTGCGCGATCGCGCTGGCGGTGGCGGATGCGAGGCAACGGCATTTTGAGCGGGTATGAGCAGGGGGATACGTGGTGCAAGATGCATGAACTTGCAGCCGCATTGGAGTCGGCATCTGAATGCGGCGGGCAGGGCACGCTATTGCGTGCCGGGGCTTGCGCGGGGATGTGCACGTTGCGCGAACGGAGACGGCAGGCAATAGCCTGCCCTACGTTGGGCTGCGCGGGCGAGGCGGCCATGCCACATGCATGCGGCCTACCGCACGTTGGCGAGATAGTCCTTGGCTGCCAGGGCGGCGGCGCGGCGGTCGGGGAGGTCGATGGGATCGACCGTCAGCCAGCCGTGATAGGCTGCATCATCCAGGGCTGCCAGCAACGCCGGCCAGTCGGTGTCACCCTGGCCGACAGCGGCTGGGCGGATGCGGCCGTCGCCGCGGATGGCATCCCGAGCTCGCACATGCCGGAGTACCGGGCCGAGCTCGGAGAGAATCTGATCGATGTCCCAGACATCAGCGACAGCGGCGGCTGGGTCGAAATCGACGCCAAACCACGGGCAGTCGACGGTGCGCAACGCCGCTGTCAGGGCGGCAAAGCCGCTGAGGCTCGAGCGGAAGGCGAGCATCACGCTGTAGCGATCAGCCCGCGATCCGATCTCCCGCAGGGCATCGGTGAGGCTGGCGGTGAAGGCGGGATCGGGCTTGGCCGGCGGCGGTGCGGGTTCGGGCTCCTCGGCCGGCGTCGTGGGGATGATGATCAACCCAGCCTGTTCGGGGGTGATCTTCGGCTTGGGCCGCGGGGCGTGGGGCGCCGGCGGCAGGGGGCCGAGATCGACGCAGACGACCTCGGCTGACAGATTGCGGGCCGCCTGCATGGCGCGGTCGAGCTGATGCACCGCCCGCTCGATGTCGGCGTCCGGCCGCAAGCCCTTATCGGGCAGGCGGATATCCAAGCCGACGAGCGTCTGCTCGTGGCTGGCGAGAATATGGCGAACTTCGCGACAACCGGTGGCGGACAGGTCCATCAGCAACTGCCCGCTGGCGGCTGTGTCGAACAGCAACCCGCCAAATCCAGCCTGCCGCGATAGGCGCGCAGCGGTGCGAAGATCCTGCGAGAGGGCGTCAGCCGTGATACTGATCCTGGGTGTGGGCATGGGTCGAACTTGCCTAATCCTGCTTTGCGCCGGGAATTGCGCGCGGCTTCAGGGATTTTCGGGGCGCGGCTAAACATCGGCGCGGTGTGTCACTATAATCCGCCCGAAGTATGTGTGAACAGGATCGAATCGCAAAGCTGGGGCTGGAGGATGGGACGGTTTTTACCGGGCGGGCGTTTGGCGCGCGCGGCACCAGCGAAGGGGAGGTCGTCTTCAACACCTCCATGACCGGCTACCAGGAGATCCTGACCGATCCGTCCTACAAGGGGCAGATCGTCACGATGACCTATCCGCTGATCGGCAACTACGGCGTCAACAAGGAAGACGTCGAGTCGCGCCAGCCGCAGGTGGCGGGGTTCGTGGTGAAGGAAGTCGCGGCCGTCCATTCCAACCACCGGGCGGACATGAGCCTGGCGGAGTACCTGGAGCGCAACGGCATCATCGGAATTGCCGGGATCGACACGCGGGCGCTGGTCCGCAAGATTCGGCTTCAGGGGGCGATGCGCGGCGTGCTGTCGACGGAGATCCTCGACGATGCGCAGATCGTCGCCAAGGCGCGATCGGCTGCCCAGATGCTGGGTGCCGACTGG
>Ga0207874_1001827_pt1 | contig 22438 bp, 16 predicted proteins | sample HigsolmetaAR201D_FD_184833 | JGI IMG/M metagenome (GOLD analysis project Ga0207874, IMG submission 184833) | Ionic liquid and high solid enriched microbial communities from the Joint BioEnergy Institute, USA - AR20-1-D (SPAdes) (version 2) ...
CGATCTGCCGCCGACGCATCCTCAACGTAATCTTGTACGTTACTCGGACCGGCTGCCAGTGGCGGATGCTGCCGTCGGACTTTCCCAACTGAAATCGGTCTACACCGTGTTCTGGCGGTGGCGACAAGCCGGCGCCTGGGAAAGAATCCACGAGGCATTGCGCAAACAGCTACGCCGTTGGCACGGCAAGCAGGCGGCCCCCAGTGTAGCTATCATCGACAGCCAGTCGGTTCGCACGGCGGAAGGGGGCCTAGAACGCGGCTATGACGCAGGCAAGAAAATTACCGGCCGCAAGCGGCAGATCGCTGTCGATACCTTAGGGCTGCTTGTGGGCGTGGTCGCCGATGCAGCCAGTTGGCAGGATCACGACGGCGCCTGCTTTCTGTTGCAGCGGCTACGGAAGTTGGGCCGTTTGCGGGTGAGCTTCGCCGACAGCGCGTATCAGCGTAATGGGCTGCCGGATTGAATTCGGCTGGATCTTGCAAACGATTCTGCGACCGGTTGCGGCTCGCGGGTTTGTCGTCTTGCCCAAACGCTGGATTGTGGAACGCACCTTCGCATGGCTTGCCAGGTACCGCCACCATAGCAAAGACTACGAACGCAATCCAGAAACCAGCGAATCGATGATCTACATCAGCATGATCGCCCTGATGTCACGCCGCCTGGAACGCGGATAGAGCATTTGAAGACAGGCTCTAAAACAACCAGAACCACCGACGCGGCCTGCACCTAGAACGATTCCACAACGACTGTTTCTCGCCCGCCGCTGCGATATTGGTAAGGCAGCGCACGCCAGCGTCGAATGCTCAGCTAAGCCCTAATATGCACAAAACGCAGCGGTAGGCCTATAGTGCAAATACTCTTTTAAACGATCCTGACGTTTTGGCACGCAGACGAATTCGAGACCATTCCTCGGATACAAGCATCTGGGCTACGGGTTATTACCGCGGATCGAGCGCACGAGTGCCACACGAAACCCGAGGGAATGATTGCGATAGCTCGGCGCTACTCCATCGCGGAAGGCGGACCGGCAGGCTTCAGCGCTATCGGACCAGCACCCGCCCCGGCGTACGCGTTCCGTGCCGCTGAGAGGGCCCTGCGGATTGACTCCACCAATCATGACCGGCGAGTACCAATCAGCGCACCATTCGCGGACATTTCCGTGCATGTCATAGAGCCCCCAAGGATTGGCGAGCTTCTGGGCAACCCGGTGCGGATAGCTTTCACCGCGGGTCAGCGCGTTGCTCCGGTACCATGCATATTGCGATAGCTGCGTGATGCTGCGACCGAAGGAGTACGGCGTCATCGTACCAGCCCGGCAGGCGTACTCCCACTGCGTCTCGGTAGGCAGCGTATACTCCCAGCCCACGGGAAGACGCCCTGCCTGACGTTCGATTTCCGTCAGCAGCTTGCAGAACTCCATCGCGTCGTCCCAGCTGACGTACGTCGCCGGATAATCGGGGCCCAGCCGGACGTTGCTTTTCCCGTGCCACGGCTCGCTCTGCATCACCGCCCGCCACTGGGCCTGAGTGACTTCGGTTTGCCCCAGCCAGAAGCCGTGCAGGTGCGTGACTTGGACCCTGTGTTCTGATAGTCTGCGCCCGGGTTCATCGGGAGGGCTGCCTAACAGAAACCGCCCAGGGATGCACCAAACCAGTTTGAGCCTCAGCGCGTTGTCGTCGCGTAATTCGCCGGTCCGTCGTCCCACCAGGGACGCCGAGGGCGGCGTCGCAGGGCGTTCCGGCGGTATGGTGGCGGGCCGAACCTCCGGCTTCGTCTGGACCGGCGGGCCGGCGGGCTCGGGTTTCTGCGGCGCTGGCTCGTCGTTCATCAAGCCCAAGAAGTCGTAGCGGCTGTCGTAGTAGCAGATCAGAGCGTAGCCCACGGACAGTCCACAAAACGCGGCGACGACGTGCAGGCTCAGGGAGATGGCCCATACGTTCCGTTTGCGTCGGGCCGTAGTCGCCAGTCTGGTTCGAGGTGGGGCATTCGATTCGCAGATCGGCGCCGAGGTGGCCGCCGGCATCGCCGGTGCAACGTGCGGCGTTACCGCCGGCTGCGGAGGAACGTACGCATACTGTGGCTGCGGGATGTATGGCGTCGGCTGAGCGAAGGTGGCATGCGGATGCGTAGTCGCCGGCCACTGCGAAGGGCTGGCCGGGACGGGCACCTGGAGCGTGGGCGCGGCAACAGGCGCAGGCTGCAGGCCGCGGAGGGCGCGCAATTGGGCATCGTAGGACACCTTGCGGCCGGGATCGAGCAGCACCGCTTTGGCCTGCGACAATTCGTTCAAGATACGCTGCGACAGAGCGGCATGTTGCCCCAGCGCGTACCGCCTGACGTGCACGATCTGTCGTTCCGCGGCATCGGCTATAACTTCCGGATCGGACTCAAACTCTTCGATGCCCAACAGCCGGTAATAGGTCGGCGGCTGGTGCTTGGGCGCGATGCCCAACCAGCGATGGTATGCATCGAAGTGCTCGGTCATGAACGCAGTTCCTTGTGAGGATGATGCTGCGGCATGTGCCCCTTGCCGCCGGCGAAGGCTTCGTCGTCCACGGCGACAGCACGCTCAGCCAGCGGCGTCTCGTGTACCTATCCTTCTTGGTTGGTTTGCAACCGCTGCACGTCCGCGATGGCGGCTTCCACGCCGGGCGGATGAAATTGCGCGGCCAGGCACGCGCGGCCCAGCACCTGTAATGATAGGTCCGCCCGCTGTTTGGCGGTTTGCAGTTCCTGTCGCGCTTTGGCGAGTTCTGCCTCGTACAGAGCCATCTCGGTTCCCGCCGCGATGACTCGGCCGTTACGCTCGAGCACCTTCAGCCTGGTTTGCGCTTCGTCGTAGCCGTTCATCGCAGCCCGAGCCGCATCGCGGCTAGCCCGCAGTTTGCGAGGCAAATCGACATCCAAGGCCGCCTTGCCGATTTGATAGTGGAGAGACTCCAGTACCCGCTGCGTCACCGCCGGATCCACAGGAACCGGACGCGGTCGGGGGCGCGAGCTGGCCGGCTGCTTCGCGCCGGTAAGTCGGCGCTTCCAGCTTTCCAGGTCTTCCTTCAGGTCGGGCACGTTCCGTTGAATCTCGACGGTCGCCGATTGGCGCGTCGCTGGCACACGTGCCGAGACCGAAATCCGCCCGTTGGAAGCGTAGCGATATTCCACGTCCACGCGCGTGCCCTGCGGCAGTCCTGGCGGCAGGTTGCGCACCACGCACTTGCCCAACGAGATACACTCCTCGGGACGATGGCTTTCGCCTTCGACGATCTGTACATTCACATCCCGCTGGTTGGCCCGGGCGGTACGGAACGCCCGCACCGCCTGCGCCGGTAGCGGCGTGTTCCTCGGAATCAGGATCACGTTGGTTTTCCGCCGCGTTTTGACGTGGATGCCCACGACTCCCAGGCTATGGGAGTTTACGTTCACCAGTTCGTACTTTTTGGCCGCTCGATCGTCGGAACCGCTGCTCAGCATGTCGGCGTAGATGGCCGCGCCGTGGGCCACGGCCTCATCCGGCGACTGCGAACGGTCCGGTTCTTTGCCGGAAGCCTTTCGCAGCGCATCGATGACTATCGGCATGCGGGTGGAGCCGCCCACCAGCAGAACGCGATCGATATCCGACCATTCCAAGCCTGCTGCGCGGACGGTCAGCGAGGTCGTCGTGATGGTGCGGTCGACCAAGTCGAAGATCAATTCGGAGAGGATCTCCTGAGTCAGTTCGATGCGTTCGCGAATGCCGCGATGAAAGCAGACCACGGAAGCCTTGCGTTTCTGCGACAGCACGTGCTTGGCTTCCTGGGCATCCAGCCAGAGCTGGGCCGCATCCTGCGGATCAGTGCGAGGATCGGCGCCATGTTTGCGGATGAACTGTTCCGCAATGTAGTTCACGATCCGCTGGTCGAAGTCCTTTCCGCCCAGGTACACGTCGCCGTCGGTCGCCAACGTACGGAACTTGGTACCGCGAATCTCAAGGATCGTTGCGTCGAACGTGCCGCCGCCCAGGTCGTATACGAGCACCCGTTCGGGCCTGGCGTCTTGATTATCCTCGCCTCGCCGCAGCACGCCTTTCTCAGCGGCATAAGCAAGTGCGGCAGCGGTTGGCTCGTTGATGATATCGAGCACCTCCAGTCCGGCGAGGCGCGCGGCTTCCTGGGTGGCTCTGCGGCGCGTTTCATCAAAGAAGGCGGGCACTGTAATCACCACTTCGCGGACGGCCCCCAACCGCGGCTCCGCGTCGCGTTTGAGCTTTTCGAGAACCAACGCGCTCAGAACGGAAGGCGGAACCGATAGCCCGCAGATCTCGCGCTGAAACACGCGCTGCCCCATGTCGCGCTTGAAGCAATCCGCGTACGCATTGGGGGCGATGGTCGCACACTTGCGCGCTTCGCGGCCGACGACAATCTCGCCGTCTTCCACCAGCACGGCGCTAGGCGTCAACAGTTCGCCGACATCGTTGGCGAGCGTGCGCGGCTTGCCCGAGTCGTCGATATACGCCAGCACAGAATACGTGGTGCCCAGGTCAATACCGACCGGATAGCGCTGCTCCCGTATCGCGGTTGGATGCACGCTCATTGTGCTCGATATCCCAGCAGTCGATTGAGCTCCAGCGCTACAGCGCGGACCAGGATCCATGCGCATCCGGCGCAAGACCGATCAGCCAAGTGAACCAGCTCACCTTGGGTCAATTGCCGCTAATCGTGGAGCGGGCGCTGTAGCACGAAGACGCCGCGCGGGGGGCGTCTGACGGTACGCAGATCCGGCGAGCCCAAGCAGAATCCTGCCCCAAACTGGCTCTGAACCTGCCCCTAGTAGGGATGACAACCCCTCATTCTACACGCGTGCCCGGGAAAAAACACTCCCCCCGGGAGCCTCAAGGAGATAACTGCCCGATGGCTGCAGTAGCCCACGCGCGAACGTCCCTGGTCCGTGCGGCGGCCTCGCCAAGCGGGAGGGCGTGTCAGGCGTGGATCTCCACAATATCGCCGTCCTCAGGCTGGTAGTCGCCTTTGACCTGGGTGCCGTCGTGGACTTGCTTGCCCCAGACGCGGGCAAACTTGAAACGTGCCACCATGTCCTTGTGGATCTGTTCGGCCACGTCCAGCACGGTATCGCCGCGACGAATCGTGAACGGCTTTTCCATGTCGGGCTCTTTGGCCGTGGGCAGCTTGGTGTAGACGCGGACCACGTCGAGCGCGCGGTAGATGGCATCGCGCAGCTCTTCCAGACCATCGCCCCGCTCGGCCGAGATCTGATAAACCGGAAAATCGATCGGCAACAGCTCGCGGAACAGTTCGTAACGCTCGGCGGCCTCGGGCAGGTCGATCTTGTTGGGCACCAGGAAGGTCCGCGTGTACGAAATGCCGACGTCGTTCTCGTCCAGGTATTGTTCTTTGGCCAGCCGGGTTTTGGTTTGCGACAGCTTGGTCAGCACCTCGTGGCACTGCTCCACGCCGTCGTCGGAGCCCAGGTCGAGCATCAGCAGGGCCAGGTCGGCACTGCGGATGATGCCGTGCATGTACGGCTCGAAGAAGTCATTGGTGATCGGCGGCGTGTCGATGAGCTGAACGAACACGTCGTGCCAGGGCATCATGCCGGGCATGGGGGCCCGGGTGGTAAACGGGTAGGGAGCGACCTCGGGCGTAGCCCGGGTGAGCGCAGCCAGCAGCCGGCTCTTGCCGGCGTTGGGCCCACCGATGATGGCAACCGTGCCTGCCCCTTGCCGGGGGATGCGGACGCTGAACCCCTTCTTGCCCGACTTGCGATCGGCCTCCAGCTCCTTCTTGAGCTTGGCGATCTTGGTCTTGAGTTCCGATTGCAGTTTCTCGGACGACTTGTGCTTGGGGATCTCCTTGAGCATCACCTGGAGCCACTTGAGTTCGTGCTCAGGCGTGGCCGCGCGGCGGTATTCCTCCTGGGCTTTGAGGTATTGGGGCGTGAGATTGGCTGCCATCGCGTATGCTTCGCTCCCTCTGGTGTGCAATTCGATTGAGCTGGCATGCCATTTTATCGCGAAGCGGCGACTGGATCGACGCAAACGACGCGGCCCCCGGCAGGGGGTTCACCCTACCGAGGGCCGCTAGGTTCAACGCGTTACTTTCACGACGGGTTTCGTCGCCCGTGGCTCAGGCAGCCTTCTTGGGGCCGCAGCAGGCATTGGCCTCGTCGCAGCACTTGGCGCCTTCCTGGCAGCACTTCTGCGGAGCCTGGCAGCAGGCGAGATTCAGCTCGCAGCACTTCATGCCCTTGGCGCAGCAGCTGTTCTTCACGTCGGCCGAGCAGCAAGCAGCCTTAGCGTCGCAGCAGGCCAGCCCCTTGGCGCAGCAGTCGCCCTGCCTGGTGGTGGCGGCAGTGGCCGTCGTAGCGTCCTTCTTGGGACCGCAGCAGGCCTTGGCGTCGTCGCAGCACTTGGCACCTTCCTGGCAGCACTTCTGCGGAGCCTGGCAGCAGGCGAGGTTCTGCTCACAGCACTTCATGCCTTTGGCGCAGCAATCGTTTTTCACGTCCGCGGCGCAACAGGCGGCCTTGGCCTTGCAGCATGCCAAGCTCTTGGCACAACAGTCGGCGGCCTGCTTCGCGGGCGCGTCATCCGCCGTGGAGACGGCAGCGAGCCCGGCGAGCATCAAGCCCAGGATGGCGAACGAGGCAACGTAGGTATTACGCGAAATCATCGATTGAATTCTCCAGTACTGGGGATTGAGTTCGTGGCGAGGAACCGGCCCGTCAGCGCATGCTGTACCAGGTGCCAGTTCTCGACTTTGAGAAGTGGACCTCTCAAGCGGCCGCGGCGGGCGCACGGCGCAACCCAAACCATTCCGCGGTGATTCGCCTGCCGCCCCAAAGCAAGGGCGACAGCCTCAAGAGGCCAAACAACCGGCCCATGTGGCGATTAGCACAGCCACACACACTGGAGAACGTGCAGCGCCATTCCCGGCGGCGGGAACACACGCTGCGTGGGGAAGAAACGCGTGGCAACGCGTTGAGGCTCGACCTCGGCCACGGCGGCCACCGGCAGCGCGTCGACGGCGACCTTCACCGCCTGCTCGCGGACGACAGCGTCACGCGTACAGCAGCACCGCACCTGGGGCGTGCCCGACTGGTGCATACAACCGGCCGCGGGCGGCGCAAACGTCACCGCTACAGCCGGGGGCACGGTGCCTACCTGCGGCCCGATCACGCCGCGGTGACAGCATGAACGCCGCACGGGCGGGGCTGCGTCGTCAGCGTGCGAGCTGACCTGCCCACCGCTGCTCGCTTGGCCCGCCGGCGCCAGCATGCAGCACCAGCCTGGCGGGAGCGCCAAGCTCAGGCAGCAAGCGAACGACGCCAGTGAAAGGGCCAGGGAGTTCATGGCAAACCCAGGGTGAACGCCGCGGCATTGCCACAGAAACGGCCGCGGCTGCCGGACGCTCATTCTACGCGTCGGGGGCCTGCTCGGTTCGCTCACCACGCGCCGTAGCAGCCCATGCCTGCATTATACGGCAAAATCGCGGGCAAGAGGCAATCCATATATTGGGCTACAGGCCCCGGCGTCTCCCGGGCCGGGGCCGCCCCCGGGCCTAGTCGCCGCTTTTTTCGGCCGACTCGGCGGCTTTGGCGGCCTCGGGCAGGAGCTGGGTGAGGCGGTTCTTCAGCCACGGGCCGCGCAGGTTGATGTAGGCGACCTTGCCGTCACGGCCCACCAGGAACGTGGTTGGAAACACCTCCACGCCATATTGTTCCATGATCTTGATGGAATCGTCGCCGCCGATGTTCGGCCAGGGCAGTTGCCGTTGGTGCAGGAAGGCGTTGAGGGCTTTAAGGTCCTCGTCGGCGCTGACGCCCAGGATCTCAAAGCCGTGCTTGTGGAAGTCGTCGTAAACCTTTTGCAGGTTGGGCAATTCTTCGACGCAGGGCTTGCACCACGTGGCCCAGAAGTCCACCAGCACTACCTTGCCCTGGTAGCTGGCCCAATCGACCGGTTTGCCGTCCAGCCGCTTGCCTTCGATCTTCAGCGTCTTGCCCAGGATGGCGTACTTCTTGGTCAGCTCGTCGTAGAACTCGTTGGCGGCATCGGCCAAGTCTTCGTCCTTCGATTTCGCAAACAGGTTCTTCACCTTGAGCATCAGCTCTTGCGAAACCTTGTACTCGCCGGCGGCTTCCAGGATTCGGGTCGTGAACATCACCAGGCGAAGCTGCGCCGGGCCGGGCTCTTCGCTGGCCAGGAAGGTATCGATGCCCTTGAGCATCGGCTGCAAGGCGGCGCCGTCGCCCTCGAAGAACTTCTCCATGTGGCCGAAGATCTCCTGCTGCAGCTTCTGCGCATCGGCAGCCGGCTGATCTTGTGCGGCGACGGGATACGCCAGCAACGCCACACCAACGGCCACAAGCCACGCCAACTTCATATGGCAACTCCCGGAGAGAGGTCTGGTCCAACTCTTGCGGCGGCGCATCATCATGCGCAGCTCCAGCGCGGCCCCCACACCTTCGGCGAGAGCCTCGCCCAGCGGGGGACAGCACACGGTGCTAGTTTACCAGATCGGCAACCGACAAACCGTGACGTACTTCACGGTTCTGGGCCGGCTTGTGTTACTTCCGCCGGACGCGTTCGGTCAGCTTCTTGACCACCGCCTGGAACTCGCGCCGGGCTTCGGCCAGGCCCTGCGGCGTCTTGGGGCCGGGGCCCTTCACATAGTCGAGCACGATGCCTTCGGCGTCGACAAACTCTTGGGTGATGTCAGCGATGTCGGCGGCAATCTCGATGGGGATGCTGGTCACGCCATTGGCGTCGCCATGCAGCAGGTCGCCCTGCTTGACGGTCAAACCGCCCACGCGCACCGGCAGACCGATGTGCAGCAGGTGGCAGTAAGCGTGCGAGCAGATGGTGCTACCGGTGAAGACGGGGAACTTCAGGGCCCGAACCTGCTCCAGGTCGCGGCCGCCGCCCGAGGTGATCAACCCCTTGGCGCCAAACGCCTGGTAGGTAGCACACATCACTTCGCCGAACGTAGCCGCCACCGGGGGATCGTCCAGGTCCTGAAAGACCACGATCGCGGGGCCGGGCAGCTCGGCAAAACGGGCCACCTGCTGATCCATGCTGCCGTAAGCGTCGCCGCCAACCGGCGGGGCATCGCTGCGGAACGCCGCGGTGCAGGCAAAGCCCACCATCGGCGGAAACTCCGGAAAATTGCAGCGAATGCGGTGGTCCATGTAGCCGACGTTGCGCGGCCGCACGTCGAACAGCTCAATCACATTGCAGATGGTCGGGGTATCGTACTGGGCGAGCTTGTCGAGCGTGGCCTGCGAGATGCTCATGGCAACTGGACCTTGCAGCGTGGAAGGAGGAAGGAAGGTTTCGCGGGCAAGACGCGGCGGCCAATTGGGCGTGCTCCGACCACAGGCTGGAACCCTCCCAGGACTGGCCCCCGCGGGAAGGATCGGGTCAGGCTAACGCGCCGCCGGCGCGTGTCAAGGAGATGCCCTGCGGTGGCGGCCACGCGGGTGGACCGCGCGGCGAAAGCGCAAAGGTCGAAACAGAAAATTGCCAGATACTTTGAGATGTAAGCAATCTGAAGTCGGGTGGCCGACCGCGATGGACATTTCAGGACCAGAGCCCCTGTCACATGCGGAAAAGCCAGACTCAATAATCGGTATTTCTTGCCCAAATACGCGCAGTTCGTGGTGATGATCGTCACGCACACGGTGCGTCGAGTTAAGTGCACGGATGATGTCGAAAAAAACTTGCGAAATGCCCACCCCCCGCCTATGCTACGCGGTGTAAGACTGGCATGTGACCGCCAGGAGCCGGCGGAGACACGATCGTCACGATAGCATCGGCATGCTAAGTGCGATCTTTCGCAGGCGTGGCGCGTCACCCCGAACAGGACATCTCTCCTCAATCGGCCAGTAACTTCGCGCAGGAGGGCTAGATCGCCTCCAGGCCACAACAGGCCATTCACATTTTGCGTCTGTGGGCCCTTGCGGTTAAGGACCGCAGAACCATCCCACCTGGCCGTTCCAAGGCCATTGTCCTACTGTCCGACCTTCGCATTGTTGCTGGCAGGCACAATGCGGTGACGCTACGCGGGTTGCCCGCAGCAGCGTCGTGGTCACTGAACCAACCATCGAGCCGCTTCCGCGTCCATCCAGCCCACCGCCAAGGCGCAGGCGGATGGAGTGCTGTCGCCGTGATGCCAGTACCCAATCTGGACACGCGCGGGGCAAGCGGTCTATGGCCTATGACATTGCCGATTCACGCAACCACATCTTGAGGCGTGGGGGCTGGCTGAACGCACGATGCTTCAGTCAGAGCCGAGAGATGCTAGCCATCTGAACAGGGAAAGAAGCATTACGGTCTGCGCTGATGTTCTCGCGCTGCGCGCAGCGCAAAAACTGGCCGCCCAATGGCCATTTGAACATCCTGGACCACACAAGTCGGTCGGCCGCCGAAACGCGGTGAACCTGATACCGCAGATGTTGTAAGTGGGGGAGCTGCGGAGAAGTCACCACCCAGGCGACCGCCTTGTAACACCTCTCACGTGCGCAACGCTCGCCGCAGCGGTCGTTTATGGCCGTGGCCGGCAAGCCTGAGGCGCGCGTGGGCAGAGCAAGGGGTGGGTTATGCTGTCTTTCATGGTGCAACAGGGCATTCTTCAGACGACACCTCAAGGAAGGTTGCTTCCATGGCTGGGGCCAGCCCTTCGCGGAGCCACTGCAGCAACACTCAAGGAACGGGTCTGTCTGCAGCCACCGGTGGAACGCGCCACACGTTGGCGCTACTGCACCGGCTGCACCTACCAGAACGATTGCGCTTATGGCGTAACCTATGAGCCCGATCCACCCGGCCAGCCTCAGTTCTCAGGCCGCGATCATGCCAGCCGCGCTGTCGTGCTGGCCCCCGAGATCATTCCGCGGCACAACCGCTGGGACGGTCGCCTGGGTTTTGAACTGCTGCTCACCGGCCGGGCAGCCGTCAACTACCGCCAAGAGCTGATCAGCAGCCTGGCCGCCGCCGGCGAGAACCGTGGGCTGGGCTGCGAAGGCGAACGGTTTGAGCTGTTGGATCTGTCGCCGCCCATCACCGGGCAGTTACCCGCCAGCAGTCTGCCGCCCGTACCCGATGCCAGTCGCGGCGTGGTGGATCGCCTGGTCGTGCGGCTCAACAGCCCCCTGTTTCTTCGCAGTTCCGGACCCGATCAACCTCGCTCGAGTGTCGAAGCACCCGAGTTTGCCGACCTGTTCCGCGCCTGCCTGCGGAGCTTAAGTTCGCTATTTGCTCTATATGCCGAACCGCTGAATGCCGACTTCGCGGCCTTGAAGTTTGCCGCCCAGCAGGTTCGCTGCGAACAGCAGAACTACCGGCCCTTCCGGCAGCCGCGGCACTCCAACCGGACCCAGCAGCGGTACGAACTGCGCGGCGTGCTGGGCAGCGCCGTGTTCCGCAACGTGCCCTGGAGCCTGGTCCCTTGGATGTACTGGGGCGGCCGGTTCCGTGTCGGTCAGCACCGCGTGTGCGGCGCCGGCGGCTGGACCCTCGAACTGGGCTGGGCCTCGACCGCCGCTCCGCTTGAAGGGCAATGGATGCGCGACGTGCGGACCCGAACCATGTCCAACTGAACGTAACTTCTCCATTTTCTGGGCCAATAACAGACGGCGCGGAACGTATCACGAAAAAAAGTGCGCGCTCTGGAAGTGATTCGGGCATTGTATTGATGTTCGCGCACTCACGGTCCGCAGCGTCTTGTCGCAGCGTCTGCGCATGCTAACGCCTGTCGTCTTTGAGCGTTGGCAGCACAGAACTTCCGTGAGCGTATTCAGCACGACAACTCCGGGGGCAGCCCCATCGACCGTCAGGTCAACACCACTGGGACAGAGCGAATTGCGGCAGCGGGCGCTTTCCAGCGCATTTTCGCAGTGGAGTTCACTCGCACCCGCGACGAGGGTGCTGCCCAGCGACTGGGTAATCTGGGGAGGAAGCACAATGCAACGTCGTCTGACCATCATCGCTGCGGCCGCGTGTCTGGTAGGCGTCCTGGGGCTATCGATCCTGCAACCGCCGCCCACGTCTGCGCTTTCCGTGCCGCGGCTGGAACCTTCGGAGCGCTTTGCCGAGCTGCTCGTTATCCGTTCGCGCCGCGCGTTAACGCCGGGCGAAGAACGCGAAATGCGCGAGCTGCGTTTCCAATTGATTCAGAACATGCGCCGCTACTCGCGCCCCAATGTCGAACATCAGTGGCGGTAAGACAGACGGCCCAACAGTACCCAACCGGTTGCCAAAATCACTCCGCGCGCCTAATCAATTTTTTCAAAATATCAATCCAGTACATAGCTTCCTATTTCAGGGTAGAAAGTGTTGCAAACCTACCCTGCAGAGGTATGATGCACGTCACTAGTCGGATCCGTGGCCAGCTTGGGCGTTTGTGCGATCCGCATGTGCCCCATCAGGGATCCTTCTTTGTCGGCGAAATCTCGCCGGGCCAATCCACAGCTACCCTCGCCTTTTGCGCGGCACCGCTCGCCCCCGTTTGCATGACCTTCCGTACAACAAGCAGTCTTTCCTGGAACGCAGCACTGCTTGTTGAACCTTGGCGTCCGGGACGAAGCCTCACCTCGCTGGGCTTTCCGGTCGCTACGGTGAGTCGCAGAGCGCATTGGTCCAGTGATGGACCGCGCATCTCACCGTTCGATGCGTCCCTCCCCTGCGCATCGCTACGTGCCTGGCTGATCAGGCACGCTGACTCGGCTTCTCCCCTCCAAGCATCCGTGCGTGGACGATGCGCCAGCCACCCGGTGTGGCTTTGCGCAACCAGGTTGCCGCGGCAATTGTGAGCAAGCCTGCCGACCACTTGCTCCAGCACGCCGCAACCTGCCCTGACGCATGCTCGCCCATAGGTCGCACGCCAATCTCACGCGCTAGCCTCACGTAGTCGCTGGTGCTGACTTGCAAGGTTGGCGTGCCGGCCGCAGTCGTCATGCCCACACGTTTACGCCGACCTTATTCCGTTACCGCTTTGATTTCCTCTGCGCGTTTTTCATCGGTTCCGGTATTCTTCTTTGCTTCATTTTTGGAGGGACTGCCATGCGCATGCGTTACCGTTCTGGCTTCACCTTAGTGGAGCTGCTGGTGGTGATCGCCATTATCGGCATCTTGATCGCGATGCTGTTGCCGGCCATCCAGGCCGCCCGTGAATCGGCACGCCGGGCGAACTGTGCCAGCAATCTCAAGCAGATTGCGACCGGGTTTCAGGTCTACGCCGACCGCAACGCCGAACAAGTTCCACCGTTTGGTCTGGGTGCGACGGATACCGGCAGCTACTCCAACGGCTGGTTTACGCTCTTGCTGCCGGTCATGGAACACCAGACAACGTACAGCCAGATTAACCTGGCTCTGAATGCCCACGACAACACGCACGAGCCGGCCCACGCGGCATTCCGATCCGAAGTCGCCACGTGCCCCACGCGGGGCTTTCGTACCGTGGTGTGGGAGAGCTTGAGCGGCCAGGCTCAAGCCATGGACTATGCGGTGGTGGGCATGGTCGTTCTGCCGAGCAGTTACGCCGGCGGCACCAGCCATGGCCGCCCCAACGCGTGGAACGCCAGCTACCTTCTTTCGCGGTCAGGCAATCCGATCGGGATCGCCGACAACCCGCTGGGGCTGGCGACCAATGGTCAGGTTCGTTCGCGTGTGACGCTCGGCGGTATCACGGACGGCCTCACGTACACGGCCTTTGTCGGCGAGAAGCACATCACACCGCAGCGCATCGGTCAGAACACGTACGACTTTCCGCCGCCCACGGTGACCCACTACACCTTTTACGGCGGTCTGCGATGCCTGGGCGGCGAGGTTGCCGGACTTGCCCAGCGGCCCGATGTCCCCGCCATGACCACGACCGAGTGGCAGCTCTCCGTGAATTCCGAAGCAGCCAACAATTACTATTACGGAAGCTGGCACCCCGGCATCGTCCAGTTCGTCTTTGGCGATACGCGCGTTGTCCAGGCAAAAACCTTCGCGGATCAGGATACCCTCGTCCGCATGGGTGGACGGGCTGACGGCCAGCCGTACAACCTGCCGTAATCTTACCGGCAGTACCACTTGACACCTTCAGGCCCCGGCAGATGGCCCCATCATCTGCCGGGTTTTTTTGATGCGCACACGACACGTTGCCGCACGGCATTGTTGTGCCGCCGTGAAGCGTCGCATCAACCTGTCCACCACTCCGGCATCATTCCGCTTTTTCAACAAATGCGCTTGCAAGAAACAGCCGCGTTGTTATGATGCATGATGCTCACTGGATCGTCGGCCGCACCAGGCCATTCTGCAAGATCCACTCAAGCCGCTAACTGGCTCGTTCTGATCGGCTTTCCCGCCAGGCCAACGCAACGGCCATTCGCTCAAGGCGTTTGCTTGTCCCCACGCTGGGAAATGCGCGTTTCTGCGTGCGTTTCCAGCGGGTACCTGAGCGTGCGTCACTTCTCCCTTACTGAACCACTCGCGCCAATCACGGGACACGCAGCGCAATGAACGGCGAATACGCTGTGCCGGGCGCTTATCACGCACCGGTGTGATTCATCAACACTTCTTGTTCAACGATTGAAGTTACGGGCCCAGGATCATTTCGTGCCCGCGCATTAACACCTTTCATTTGATCTTGCCGCTTTCGCACCATTGACGTTCGCCCACATCTGGCCGCGGCAAGTCGGGATCATGTTGCGCGCTGGTTCGATGTTATTGACGTTTTGTTTTTATCAATACCGTGCGTTTTTCGCCCGTTCGGGCCATGTCATTTTCTCTTCTTCTCATTGGAGGGTTTGCCATGCGCACCCGCTACCGCTCTGGCTTCACCTTGGTGGAGCTGCTGGTCGTGATCGCCATCATTGGCATTCTGATCGCAATGCTTCTTCCGGCCATTCAGGCGGCTCGCGAATCAGCTCGCCGGGCCAACTGCGCCAGCAACCTGCGGCAATTGGCGATCGCCGCCAACACGTACGCCGAACGCAACGCGGAACAGTTGCCGCCTCATAACCACAACCACCACGGCTGGATCGCGTTCATGTGGCCCGTGATGGACAATGGCGCCCAGTACGATGGCCTGCGGCTGCAGAACGGTGCCACCGACGACAACGCGGCCAACATCAACCAGAACGGCCAAACCAACGCCTATATCCACACGCGTTACCGTTCCGACGTACTGATTTGCCCCACCCGCGGCTTCCGCACGACCGCCTGGAGCATTTCCGATACCAACTCGGGAGGCTCGGGCGCTTCCCAAGCCGGCCAGGCCGTCGACTACCTGCCGGTATCGGTGGTGTATCGGGCGTCGGATTGGGTCAGCAACTCGCCGCAGTGGGCCGGCTCCGAGAACCCGAGCCGTCCCTACCTGATGGGCGCAATTGTCGGGCCGCGCCGCACGCAGACGCTCACCGTCGGAAGTCAGACCAAACGGATCGTCACCTCGGCGGTAACCATCGGTGGCGTCACCGACGGTATGACGTACACCGTGATCGCGGGCGAAAAGCACATCCCAGCCGGCTTCTTGGGCAACTCGTACGCCGATTATCCGCCGGGAGCCGCGATCTGCTACAACAACGCGGAGTGGCACACCAACAAGGTCATCGGCGTCGGCCTGCCTTCTCGTCCTGACGATCCGGCGTACAACTTTGACAACCCGCTGCCCGACCGTCACCTCTCGAATTTGGGCGACTCCTTCGACAACAAGTATGTCATGTTCGGGAGCTGGCATCCCGGCGTCACGCAGTTCGTGTACGGCGATGGGCGCGTGGTGGCCATCAAGAACTATGTTGAGCCGTTGACGCTCCAGCACGCGGGCCACCGCAGCGACGGCAATCCCTACAACCTGCCGTAACAGGCCAACGTAAAGTCGCCTGACACCAGAACGCCCCGGTGGACGCGAGAAGCTCCGCCGGGGCGTTCGCTTTGCGCTATCCTCTTGCCCCGCTGGTCGCTGACCGTGCCGGAAATCATCAACAAGGGCTTAAGGCAGCAGGTATTTCAACAATCTGGTCATATTCGTCTTGCAATATCAGATGGCGATTATATGTTGAGATGCCAGGAGCCCCTTGTCTGTTGGCCATCTCTCGGCCCTTCGCTCCTGCGAAAACAGTCATGCCAACGATAGGCATGGACGTTTGTCTTAGGTCCTCTTTTGTCGACCGACCCCTTGCTTGCCCGGCGCTACCGGCGTTGACGCGGCCACGTGATGAGCACCCGACGGTTGCGGTGCTTTCGTGATGGCCATCTGTCTATCGCTGGCAGCCCGAAGCGCTCCGTTTCTTGGAACCCCACTGCTGTCAAGCCTGCTTACCGCAGCCTCGTTGCGCTTAGCCGCGGTACGGGCTTCCCGCTTGAGGTATGCGCGACGCTCCGCTGAGCACGCCCTTAAGCCCCGATGGTTGATTGCCTGCCGTCGGCTGTGTGCCCGATTGTGACGCGGCCCAGCCCCCCGTGATGTGCATCGTTGCCACCGCCAGAAAGACATGATCGCCAGGCACCGCTTAATCATCCCGCGCGGTTATCCGTCCGATCGGACGGCCTTTTGTTTTTCCTTTTCTTGGAGGAGCTTACCATGCGCTCCCGTTATCGTTCCGGTTTTACACTGGTCGAGTTGTTGGTCGTGATTGCCATCATTGGCATCCTGATCGCGATGCTCCTGCCCGCCATTCAGGCAGCGCGCGAGTCAGCCCGGCGTGCCAACTGCGCCAGCAACCTGCGGCAGTTGGCCATCGGCGTGAACACGTACGCCGAGCGCAATTCTGAGCAGTTGCCGCCCAGCTCGTATCTTCACCACGGCTGGATCGCCTTTCTCTGGCCGGTGATGGACAACACCGCCCAGTTCGACAACATCGAACTGCGGTACTACGCCACGGATAACACGGCAACCCAGTTGAACAAGCAGGGCCAAACCAACGCGTACGTCCATACCCGCTATCGCTCGGACGTGCTGATCTGCCCGACGCGTGGATTCCGCACAACCCAGTGGGGCATCAATGGCACGAACTCGGGGCTGCCAAACGAAGGGACGGTCTATGGTCAGGCGGTGGACTACCTGCCCGTGGCCGTTGTCTATCGAGCCTCGGACTGGATCAACAACTCCCCCAAGTACGCGGGACACGACAATCCGGATCGCCCCTACCTGATGGGCGCGATCGTCGGCCCACGCCGGGTCACGGTGGTGAACCAGGGTACCCCCAACGAGAAGCGGATTGTGACATCCTCGGTCACGATTGGCGGCGTCACCGACGGCATGACCTACACCGTCATCGCCGGCGAAAAGCACATCCCGCCGTCGTTCTTGGGCAACAGTTACGCCGACTATCCGCCCGGGGCTGCGACGCTCTACTATCAAAGCGCCGCCTGGCACTGCAACAAGATCATCGGCGTTGGGTTGCCATCGCGACCCGATGATCCGGCGTACGACTTCGACAATCCTCTTCCCGCCGAATCGCTGTCCACCATCGGCGATTCGTTTGACTCCAAGTACACCATGTTCGGCAGTTGGCACCCGGGCGTGACGCAGTTTGTGTACGGCGATGGGCGTGTGGTGGCCATCAAGAACTACGCCGAGGCGCTGACACTTCAATACGCCGGGCACCGCAGCGACGGCAATCCCTACAACTTGCCCTAAGCGAACCGGCCAATATCACGCCACCATCCAGCGCCCCGGCGGGTGCGCTAGCGCCCACCGGGGTTTCTGTTTTGCCGGATCGCCACATGGATCGCTAGCTGCCTGATCGCGTCATGGCAATGAAACTCACATCCGGCATTCCGGCATCTCTGAGAAAAAGACTTGAAAAAATCGTGTGTTTAAGTATGTTAGCGGCCACTGGAGCCAGTGTCTCTTGGCCATCTCTGGGCCGTTTGCTCCGTGATTCTGACTTTGCCTGCTGTCAGGCATTTCTTGGAATTTATAGTTTGCAACTGCAGTTTGCTGAATAACCGCATCCCAGAACGCGATAGCAGGCGTTTTCCGGCGGCACTGCGTCGCCAAAGGGCACACAAATTCGCCCATTCTTGCTGATCGTTCCTTGCATTTCTGCCCCAGCAGGGTGCCGCCACGCGCGGCTCTGCTGCTTCTGGCCGATCCATAGGCCATTGTGACCGCGGTACGCGGGCCGCACCGTCTGCGGCCTGAGGTGTCATGATGTGCCGCAGTACCGCCTCCCATTCATCGGGCCAGGTCTTGTCCTTTGCGCGCAGGGCGGGGGCAGCTCCCCACCATCATCGCCGCTAGCCGCGCATCCGTCGGACACTCGCATTCGTTCGTGGATTCAACCGCCCATCCCGGGCGGCGTTGTGTCTTATTCTTTTCCTTTTTCGGAGGGTCATGATGCGCACCCGTTATCGATCAGGTTTTACCCTCGTGGAGCTGCTGGTGGTCATCGCGATCATCGGCATTCTCATCGCCATGCTCCTGCCGGCGATCCAGGCAGCGCGCGAGTCGGCCCGCCGGGCCAACTGCGCCAGCAACCTCCGCCAGTTGGCCATCGGCGCCAACACTTATGCCGAGCGCAATGCGGAGCAGTTGCCCCCCAACAACTACAACAACCACAGTTGGATCGCCTTCATGTGGCCGGTGATGGACAACGCGGCCCTGTTCGACGTCATTCGCCTGGATCGCGGCGCTACCGATAACGACGCGGCCTACCCCAATGCCAGCGGCGCCCCGAACGCGTACACGCACACGCGTTACCGCTCCGATGTGCTGATCTGCCCCACCCGCGGTTTCCGCACCACGGCGTGGTCTTATACCCATGCCACCGAAGGCGTCGGATACGCCCAGGCTGTGGATTACCTGCCGGTATCGCTGATCTATCGGGCATCGGACTGGATCAGCAACTCGCCCCAATGGGCAGGGTCCGAAAACCCCAACCGCCCCTACCTCATGGGTGCCCTGCTCGGGCCGCGGCGGACGCAAACCGTCACCGTGAATGGAGAGCAAAAGCGCATCGTCACCTCGTCGGTGACGATCGGCGGCGTAACCGACGGCATGACCTACACCGTCATCGCCGGCGAGAAGCATGTGCCCTCGGGCTTTTTGGGGAACGGCGTGGGCGACTACCCCTGGGGGGCCGCGACGTTCCACAACTACTACGACTGGCACTCCAACAAGATCATCGGGCTCGGCTTGCCGCCTCGTCCGGATGATCCGGCGTACGATTTCGACAATCCCTTGCCGAGCTCTCGCCTGGACGACAAGGGCGATTCCTTCCCGAACCAATACCTGATGTTCGGAAGCTGGCACCCCGGCGTGACGCAGTTCGTGTACGGCGATTCCCGCGTGGTCGCCATCAAGAACTACGTTGAGCCCTTGACGCTCCAGCACGCAGGCCACCGCAGCGACGGCAACCCCTACAACCTGCCGTAACTCCGACGCGCAATCCTGCTTACACCCCAGCACCTCGGTGGGCATGACAGCCTGCCGAGGTGTTTTTTATTGCGCCACTCCAGCCACATCACCCGCTCGCTTGCCATATAACGTCCGCCTCACACACGGGTTGTGGCACTTCTTGCATTCAGACACAAAACACTTGAATTTAGATGGATGACATGTATATATTATCCGCACGGGGGAACTCATGGGTCTTGGCCACCTCTTGGCCGTTCGTTCCCGTGGCCGTGGCACTTTCTTCCATTCCGCCACGCAATCACTGCATCGTCTGTCATATTTCATATACTCCCATATTTCGCTGAGCTTTGGCCATGATCCCGGCAGGCGCATCGTTGCGCCATGCGCGGCGCATTCGCCTGTCATAGCATAACTATTGCGTATTCCCTGATGGGATTTCGTGCGATCGCGCACCTTATGATATGCGCTCTACCATGCGCGGCGTTATCGCATCTGGCTCAGCAATAGGCCTTTCAATCTGAAGTCGGCACGCCATCTGAAAGGCCAGCCACGTCGACTTTAGGTTGCTGCAAGCTCGCTCTCTCTTTTGGGCCTTCTCTTGTTCCAGCGCGTTGGGGTACCAGCGGCGCAGTTGTGCGCAGTCGCCGCTGGTTGGGGCACTTCCCTCTGCTTCGTTCAGTCATTTCCTGCGGATCAACCGCCTGCGCAGGCGGTGTCTTGTCCCATTCCTTTCTTGGAGGGTCTACTATGCGCACCCGCAAACATTCTGGCTTTACCTTGGTGGAGCTGCTGGTGGTGATTGCCATCATCGGCATCTTGATCGCGATGCTGCTGCCAGCCATTCAGGCCGCCCGGGAGTCGGCCCGCCGCGCCAACTGCGCCAGTAACCTGCGGCAGTTGGCGATCGCCATCAACACGTACGCCGACCGCAACTCCGAGCAACTGCCGCCCAGCGCTTACAACCACCACGGTTGGATCGCACTGATGTGGCCCGTCATGGACAACGCGCCACTCTACGCGCAGCTCCAGTTTCAGTACTGGGCAGGCGACAATACGGCGACTCAGCTCAATAAGGATGGCGTGACGCAAGGTTACGTCCATTCGCGATTCCGTTCCGACGCGCTGATTTGCCCTACCCGGGGCTTCCGCACCACGTCTTGGGGTGTCGCCGGCGCCAACTCCGGCAGGCCGGAAGAAGGTACCGTCTTCGGCCAGGCCGGCGATTACTTTCCGGTCGGCCTGGTGTACCGCGCATCGGACTGGATCAGCAACTCGCCGCAATACTTGTACAACGAGAACCCCAACAGGCCGTACCTCATGGGCCCGATCGTCGGCCCTCGCCGCACCACGGTGTACAACAACGGTAGCGTGGTGACGTACAGCTTTACGTCCGCGGTCACCATCGGCGGCGTGACCGATGGTATGAGCTACACCGTCGTGGCCGGCGAAAAGCATGTGCCGTCGGGCTTCTTAGGAAACAGCCACGCGGACTACCCCTACAGTGCCTCGATTCTGCACTCGTGGCCGGACTGGCACTGCAATAAGATCATCGGGTTGGGCTTGCCGCCGCGTCCGGACGATCCGGCTTACAACTTCGACAATCCGTTGCCGGCCGGCAACATTCCCAACGCAGGCGGCGACTCGCTCCCCGACAAGTACCTGATGTTCGGCAGTTGGCATCCGGGCGTGACGCAGTTCGTCTATGGCGACGCCCGCGTGGTCGCCATCAAGAACTACGTGGAACCGCTGACGCTTCAGCACGCCGGCCATCGCAGCGACGGTAACCCCTACAACTTGCCGTAACACACACGCGCGCTCCTGCTTAAACTCAAGCACCTCGGCGGGCATGACTGCCTGCCGAGGTGTTTCTTGTTGCACAATGCCATCCCCACTTTTTGTCACTTGTTATATAAGATCAATATCAGGCACGATTTGTGGCACTTTTTGGCATTCAGGCACAACACTCTTGAATCACGTACGATGGCACGTGTATATTGCTCGCACACGGGAACCAGGTGCTCTTGGCCACTTCTTGGCCGTTTGTTCCCGTAACTATGGCCCAATCTTCGGTTTAGCTACGCGATCACTACATCACTTGTCTCATTAAGTATCACTTATATTTCTGCCGAGATGCGGCCATGATCGCGGCAGGCGTCGCGATACGTTGCATTGCGCAATTGCCTGCCATGGCACAAATTTTCTATATAGCAGGATTTCGCGCGCTTGCGCATATTCTGATATGTGCCCTGTCAGGCACATCAATATCGCAGCTGGCCCAGTGATGGGCCTTTCAACCGAGGCAAATGTCGCCATCTAAGAGGCGATTCACGCCGGCCTCGGTTTGCCGCGCGATCGCACCTCTTGTCAGGCTTCTCTTGTTCTAACGCGGCAAAGGCCAGCGGCCGATCGGCGCGCAGTCGCCATCGGTAGGGCATTTCCTGTTGCTTCATTTATCCATTTCCGGCGGAGCAACCGCCTGCGCAGGCGGCATCTTGTCGTGTTCTCTTTTCTTTTTTGGAGGGGGTTTGCATGCGCACCCGCACACGTTCTGGCTTCACCTTGGTGGAGCTGCTGGTGGTGATCGCCATTATCGGTATTCTGGTCGCCATGCTTCTGCCGGCGATCCAGGCGGCGCGCGAATCGGCCCGCCGCGCCCAATGCTCGAACAATTTGAGGCAGATCGCATTGGCCATCAACACGTATGCCGAGCGTAACAGCGACCAGGTTCCGCCGTCGGCATCGTGGGGCGGCTATAGCTGGCTTTACCACCTACTGCCGGTGATGGAGCGCGAAGCCGATTACTCCAGCTACCGGTTCTGGCGGGAGGATCTGCCCAACGAAATTTGTGCGCCAACCTACGGAGCCGCCCAAGGCCTGGCCCCCAACGGGCTGAGCAACTCCGAGATCTCGCAAGCCTTCCGTGGCGATGTCTACATCTGCCCAACGCGCGGCTACCGCCAAGGCCAATGGGGTAAGAGCGTGTCCAAAAAGCTAGGAGTTGCTTAGTCGCCGAGCCATAAGGTGAATCATAGTCACAAGAATGAACGCCTGTTCGCTCTCCGTGGTGCGTTCGTAGCATTTCGCCAGGCGGCGTGAGCGAT
>Ga0207874_1001830_pt1 | contig 22434 bp, 29 predicted proteins | sample HigsolmetaAR201D_FD_184833 | JGI IMG/M metagenome (GOLD analysis project Ga0207874, IMG submission 184833) | Ionic liquid and high solid enriched microbial communities from the Joint BioEnergy Institute, USA - AR20-1-D (SPAdes) (version 2) ...
CCCGTGGCTCTACGCCGAACAGGTAGTTGGCGTCAACCCCAAACAGGGAGCATACCGGTTGAACATATTGCGCCGGTATCGGGGTCCGTCCGCTTTCCCATTTCCGATATCTATCGACGTGGACCCCAAGGGCCGCAGCGGCCTTCTGATGGGTGTCATAACCAGCCGTGAGCCGGGCGGCTTTCAGTCGGTCCGCCAGTTCCTTCTTGATCCGTGATGGTGTCACGCCTCGTCCCATAGGACACATTGTCCGTCCCGCGTCCTCGGGCGTCAGCGGAATAATAGCCGGCCCTTGACCGGACAATTCGTCCGGCGCAATATTTGTGCCGCTATGCGGACCCTCAGAGACGTCTTCAGTTGCTGGGACTCCATTGCGGCCATGGCCGCCGACGTTGGCGAGAGCGCGTGGACCGTCGGCAAGTGGAAGCAGCGGCGGCGCATCCCCGCCAGTGCCTGGAGCGCAGTGATCGCGGCTGTGCAACGGAAAGGAAAGAACCTGACCGCCGAGCAGCTTCTTGCGATGCACGCGCCGACGAGGCGAGCGAAGGCGGCGCGCACGGTCCAGTGAGATGACGTGGGCTGTGTCGTTGTCGTTTTCATTTATCCCCATGGTGCGTGACCCCTATTTTTTTGCCTAGAAGTTGGACCTTCCGATGGATTCCGAGAATCGGAAACAACTGGACCTCCTGCCGACGGCCGAGCCGCATATCGAGCCGGTGACGCCGGAGTTGATCCGCTCCATTCGCAGACGCACGACGTTTCTCGGTGCATGGAATCTCGCGCAGGACATTTCGGGGCTCGACGACAAACAGGTCTATCAGCCCCTAGGAATCGATTCGTCCCATTGGTCGAAGATCAGGAAGGGCCAGGCATCGCCGCCCGCTGACGAGCGGTTCCTGCGGTATTTCGACATCGTTCGTAACGACATCCCACTTATCTGGCTCGCGGAGGCTCGAGGGTACGACTGGACCACGATCCGCAAGCATCAGTCTGCGCACGAGAAGCGTATCGCAGAGCTAGAGAGCGAGAACAGGGATCTACGTCGCGCTCTGACGTTGTGGCTGGAGGCGCAAAAAGGCCGTGTTTGAGGCTCAAAAAATCATCACTGCTCGTTCAGCTGCGTTTATCTCAGCAAACACAGCGCGAGCGAAGAAAGCTGAAAAACAACCGCACGCGCGCGTTCAGGTTGCTTCAAGAGTCATACAGGTCGCGCGAGGTCGCGACACTGGATCGGACATGGGGCGCACCCAGACCGAAGACCCCCGTTGGCGGGCCGTGGTGCGAGCGGCCCGCGTTTTTTCGCCCCGCCCGTCCGGGCGCACTCACACGAGCGGCGCGCTGCTGCGGCAGGCGGGCGGATATGTTCGGAGGTGAAGTGAGATTCCATCCGCTGTCTGAGTTGTTCCCTCTCATGGCAGGTCGCGAGTTCGACGAGCTCGTCGCCGACGTGAGGGCGAACGGTCTGCGCGAGCCGATCTGGACCTACGAGGGCCAGATTCTCGACGGCCGCAATAGGTATCTGGCCTGCGAAGCAGCTGGGGTCGAGCCGAGATTCCGCGAGTACGAGGGCGACGATCCCATTGCTTTCGTCGTGTCGCTGAACCTGCACCGCAGGCATCTGAACGAGAGCCAGCGCGCGGTGGTGGCCGCGAAGCTCGCAACCCTTGATCGAGGGCGGCCCTCTGAAAATCCGCCAATTGGCGGAATTTCCGCGGCCACCGCTGCGGAAATGCTCAACGTGGGCACACGTAGCGTTGAGCGTGCCCGCGAAGTGCTCGACCTTGGCGCGCCCGAACTCGTTGCCGCTGTTGAGCGCGGTGAGGTATCGGTTTCCGCCGCTGCCGACGTGGCCGAGTTGCCGAAGGAGCAGCAACGCGAACTCGTCGCTCGCGGCGAACGGGAGATTCTGGAGAAGGCTCGCGAGATTCGCGCGGCCAAACAGGAGAAGCGCCGCAGGGAGCGTATTGCAGCGGTCGCCTCCATGGCTCAGCCGGCCCCTGAGCTGCCGACTGGCAGGCGCTATCCGGTGATTTATGCAGATCCGCCTTGGCGGTACGAGTTCGTCGAATCCGAATGCCGCGCCATTGAAAACCAGTATCCGACCATGGAGTTGGAGGCTATCTGCGCGCTACCCGTGCGAGAGATCGCCACCGATAACGCGATCCTGTTCCTGTGGGCGACGAGTCCGAAGCTCGCCGAGGCGTTGCGTGTAGTCGAGGCGTGGGGCTTCACATACAGGTCGAGCGCCGTATGGGTGAAGTCGCAGCTCGGCATGGGCTATTACTTCAGGCAGCAGCACGAGTTACTGCTTGTGGCGACGCGCGGAGACATGCCAGCGCCCGCGCCCGACGCCCGCCCGCGTTCCGTTTACGAATCGCCGCGTGAGGCGCACAGCGCCAAGCCTGTTGCGTTCTACGAATTCATCGAGCGCATGTACCCAAATCTCCCCCGCATCGAGTTGTTCGCTCGCGGGACGCGAGAGGGCTGGGTTGGCTGGGGGAACGAAATTGCCGCATGAGTTCCGCACGTCCTTGGCCATGAGTCACGCGCAGGAAGACGCGCCATGGTGGCAGGACGTGTATCGGTCGGCGTTCCCTGATCTGCAATCTATGGTGAGCGTGCGACAGGATGGGTGGGCGCAGCGTGGCGGCATAGACCGCGTACTCACGTTGTCAAGCGGTAAGACTTACTCGGTTGACGAGAAGGTCCGGTACAAGGATTACGGCGACGTGTTACTCGAGTTCTGGTCCGTATTCCGTGGCAACTACCCAGATGGTCGCGGCGAGAAGAAGGGCTGGGTTGCTCAGGATCTCGCCTGCGATTTCATCGCCTACGCCGTCGTCCCGACGCAGCGTTGCCTGCTGCTTCCATTCCAAACGTTGCGCTCTGCATGGCGCGCAAACCACAAGGTTTGGGTGAATCTCGCGCGCAGCCAGTCGGATGGCTTCCGGTTATCTATCGCTGACAACGGCATGTATCAGACAGTTTCTGTTTGTGTGCCGCAAGACTGTCTGCTATCGGCGCTCAGAGACGCGATGATCATTCCATGGGCGCAGGAGAAGAGAGCGGCCCGAAACAACGGCGCGCGGTAAATGGAAATGGCCCGGATTCGCACAGTGAAGCCCGAATTCTTCCAGCACGAGGGGCTGTACGACGCTGAGCGGGACGAGAAGGGATTGCGGTAATGCGGTGGTTTCGGATGTACGCAGACGCCGTGGACGACGAGAAGCTGCGCCTGCTCGCTTTCGAGGATCGCTGGCACTTCGTCGCGATCCTCTGCCTCAAGGCGAACGGAACGCTGGACTCTGACGCGCCATTCCTGGAACGCCGTATCGCCGTGAAGCTGGGTGTCCAGCTTCGGGAACTGGATGAGATCAAGCGCCGACTCGAGGAGGTGGGCCTGATCGACAACCGATGGCAGCCGATCGCATGGAACAAGCGTCAGTTCCAGTCGGATCACAATGGCGCGGAACGAGTAAGGCGTTGGAGGGAAAGGCAAAAACAGCTTGCTAACGGCGACGTAACGTTACAGGAACGTCACAGTAACGCCCTAGAACAGATACAGATACAGATTCAGAACAGATCAGATACAGAGTCAGAGAAACGCCGCGCTAAGCGCGGCTCGCGACGGGTGCCGGAGGATTTTCAGCCGGATCTCGATTTCGCCCGTCGAGAAATCCCAGACATCGACGCCGAGGCTGAGGCCGCGAAGTTTCGGGACTACGAATTCGCGAGGCCGCGCAGGGACTGGGAAGCGACTTGGCGTAACTGGATCCGCACCTGCAAGGCGACCGGCAAGTATGCGAAGGCCAAGGGAGGCGACGGCGGATGGATATAGCCGACTTCCTCTCGCGTCTCTCTCGCGTCCATCAGTCGGGTCGCGACCGCTGGATGGCGCGGTGCCCGGCGCATGCGGATCGGGGGCCGTCGCTCTCGATCCGGCTTGCGCAGGACGGGCGGATCCTCCTGCACTGCTTCGCAGGATGCGGCGCTTCCGATGTCGTCGAGGCGATGGGGCTCACGCTCAGCGATCTGTTCGCGCAGCCGCTCTATCACCGCGCCAAGCCCGTTTCTCGCGTGCTCTCGCCGAGTGAGGCGCTGCGGGCGCTCGCTCACGAGGCTGGCGTGGTGGCGATTGCGGCGGCCGACATCGCGGAGGGGAAGGCACTCAGCGCGCAGGATGCTTCGCGGGTGTGTCTGGCGGCTGGCCGCCTCGCGGCGGCGCTGGAGGTGATCTATGGGGGATAAGACGCTAGATGCCATCGTGAAGCTGGATGCGTTCCGGGCGCGCCGGATTGGCCAGATGCTCGTCACGCAAACGGCACCCGAGTACGAAGTCGAGCCCGAGGAAGTGCTGCTCGATCTCTCGCAGCTCGACGGCAAGCAGCTCGTCACGGAGTACGAGGCCGAGATGGCGAATTACGCCACGACGCCGTTTGATCCGGACGGTAAGTCGATCCGGCTCTATCCGTGCGGGCTCACGATCTGGTCCGGCTATCCCGGCGTCGGCAAGACGACGCTGCTGCGGCAGCTCGTCTGCCACCTGCTCCAGCGCGATCAGGGCGTATTCGTCGCCTCGCTCGAGGAACACCCGAAGCATGTGCTCGTGCGGCTCGCAGCGACCGCTGCGGGACGACCGGTGCCGAACCCGCACCAGATGCAGTGGTTCATCGATGCGTACGGCGAGCGGCTGCGCGTGTGGGCACGGGTGGGCCTCACGAAGCACAAGACGCTCGCCGGGGTGATGCGCAAGCTCGCGCACGAGGGCGTGTCGCACTTCCTGGTCGACTCCCTGATGAAGCTCGACATTGACTCGCAGGATTTCGAGGCGCAGCGCAACTTCGCGAATCTTCTTGCCGCGATCGCTCAGGAGACCGGGTGCCACATCCACCTCGTAGCGCATCCGAGAAAGCCGTCGCAGCCAGATCAGGAACCGGACCTCAACGACATCGCTGGCGCGAAGGAAATCGGCGGCGTCGCGGATAACGTGATCTTCGTCCGGCGGCGCAAGGATGACGATCCGCACGCGGTTATCTCGGGAATGAACATCACCGTGCGGAAACAACGTCATGGCACGGGTGCATGGCCGACTGTGACCGGCTGGTTCAATCGCGAATGGCGCCAGTTCCACGTGGATCAATTCCCGAGCGGGCCGATCCACTACCTGCCGGAGGACGCGTACACGTGAACCGCTGGCTCCGTGTCGCGCGCAAGGACGGAAAGCCTGACGAGTTTGCGCAGGCGCTGGCGACACACACGATCGCGAAGAGCTATGTGCACGGCAAGCCGAAATTTCAGGCGTGGCGGCTGGTGAAGCCCGCGGTGCTGCTTGGCACGTTCGACGACGAGGAGGAGGCGCGGCGCTGCGCGGAGGCTGATTTGCGGAAGCGGGAGGATGTGGCGTGAAGCAGTACGTGCTGCACAAGGGCATGTCGCGCGATCGGCTGATCGATGCTGTCGCGGGCTTTCTGCGCGCGCTGCCGCTGGAGAAGGCATGGTCGGTGAAGATCGAGGAGCACGTCCGCCGTCGTTCATGCCAGCAGAACGCTTACCTGTGGGGCGTGGTGTACCCGACGATCCTGCGCGAAGGCGGCGAGGCGCTTCGCGGCTGGACGGCCGACGATCTGCACGAGTTCTTCCTGGGTGAGCATTTCGGCTGGGAAGTGCTCGAGGGCTTGGGCCGCAAGCGCGTGAAGCCGGTCCGGCGCAGTTCAAAGCTCTCGACGGTCGAATTCATGGACTTCATCGGTTTCATCCAGCGGCGCATGGCCGAGCATGGCGTGTATATCCCGGATCCGAACGAGCAGGTGGCCGCATGAACCTGCGCAAGCTCGCCCGCGGTCAGCCATGCATGCTGCGTTTGAGCGGCATTTGCAACGGCAATCCCGAGACTACGGTGCTCGCGCACATTCGCCGCGGGTTCTACGGCATGTCTGTGAAGCCGGTGGACTGGTGCGGCGTGTGGATGTGCTCGGACTGTCACGATGCCTACGATGGCCGGCGGCTTACCGAGTACACGCGCGCGGAGCTCGACGCCGAGGCGCTGCGCGCGCTGTGCCAGCAGCTCGACTGGTACGTCCGGCACGGGATTCTGCCGGAGAACGACCTGCGCGTCGTCGCGGCAGACCTGTACGCGGGGGGCAAGCCGTGAGACTGATCTCGATCCTGCAGCGCTGGTGGACCTGGCTGTGGCTGGGATCGGATCTCGAGACCGCGCGCAGGATCGAGGAGGAACGCGTACGGGCACTCGGGGGCGAGGTGCAATGGCGGTGATGAGCCCGACGCAGCGCAGTCTAGCCGTGCTTCGCGAGCGCTACCCGCTGGTGCAGGTGGTCGAGCGCTACATCCCGCAGGCACGCAAGAGGATCGACCTGTACGGGATCGCGGACATCCTGTGTGTGTCGGAGTCCGAGGTCGTGGCCGTGCAGACGACGAGCGCGAGCAATGTGGCGGCTCGCGTGTCGAAGATCACCGAATCACCGGCCTTGCCGATATTGCGCAAGGCGGGAGTGAGAATTTTGGTGCACGGCTGGCGCAAGAACGCGAAGGGCCGCTGGACGCTGCGAGAGGTGGATCTGTCTTGACGGGATGCGCGCGGAGGTCGGTGTGACGGGCTGGTATCGCTGTCTGCGTCCCCTCGGTGCGGTCGAGCACTACTGGCTCGGCGGAAAGCTGCTGGCAGTGAGCCTGTGCGGCCGGGTGGCGCGGGTGGCGGCGTTGGTGGAGGCGGGGCAGGCGCGGCGGTGTCAGCACTGCAAGAGGCAGGCAGGGGAGACGAATGATCGACGCGATTGACGAGATGTGTCGTGTCTGGGGCGCGCAGAAGAGCGCCATGCTCCGCGGGACAAACCAGGGATGGCCGGGAGAGTCGATCCTTGCGAAGTTTCGTGATAGCCAGTACTACCAGAAGAGCGAGCCGGTGCTGCGGCAGAAGCAGCTTACCGCGAAGGGAAGGCAGACATTCACGCCTCAGCCGATCCAGTTCACTGAGGAGGGGCATACCGGCGAGGGTCTGATGGTGGCCCGCGCGCTCGCCGACGCGCCCGAAGCGCTTCGGGCGATCGTGTTTGTCCACTACGTTATACTCGCTCCGTTCGGGCGCTCGCCAGCGAAATACAAGGCGCGTGTCCTGGGGCTCTCGGTGGCCGAGTATTGGCGGTATCTCGATCGCGCTCACTACTGGATCGCCGCGCGCGTACCGCGTACCGCGGAGACCTGAGGTTCCACGGGGAACGAACTGTTGATACAAAATTTCGCTTGTGTCTCAACTGGAGAGCGTAGTACAACAGCAAATCAACGTAGAGTGCGAAAATTTCCCTTCACGCAGGCCCGCCGCCCGGCGGGCTTTCGTTTTCGAGCGGGATAGCTCAGATAGCAGAGCACGCGGCTCATAACCGCGATTGCGCCGGTGCAAGTCCGGCTCCCGCTACCATTTTCGAGGACCTCTGATGGCGACGTTCGGCGCAACCGCCGTGACGTTGGCGGATGGCTCATTCCCCGGCTCTGAGGATTTCTATTTCGTCGGCGCCTTCTTCCCCGGAGGCACGATTACCGCTTTTGAGGCGTACATCGAGGATCGGGCGGGCAATGCCGCCTTCAACAACTTCGACTATGCGCTATACGCCGGGGGCAGTTCCGCCGGTCCAGCCGGCGCAGCGCTGGTGTGGAGCAGCAAACACTACAGCGGGGTGGGTGTTGGCGATCCAGGCTGGAAATCGATCGTAGACGCCTCGGATGCCCCACCGAACGTTTCGGTGCCGGCCGGCTGGCTGTGGTTCGTGCTGCGCTCAGCGGACGGCGTGCAGCAGTACTGCTGCTCAGGCGCCGATCGCGGCGATCTCGCGGAGTTCGGCAACACACACAGCTACTCGGGCACCGGAGATGCCCCAGGGAGCGCGTGGCCTGCCACGTTCGAAGCAAACGGCGCACCGTACTTCTTTTGCATGGCGGTGCGCGTGGAGTACACCGCCGGCGCCGCGATCGTTGATGGAGACGGTAGCGCCGCGGGCACAGCGAATGTTGTCGCTGTCGGTGCCGCCGTCGCTGCTGCAACCGGCGAGGCGGCCGGCACCGCAACGGCCTCGGCGGTAGGTGCTGCTGCTGGCGATGCGGCCGGCACTGCGGCGGGAGTTGCTACCGCAGCGGCCGTAGGCGTCGCGATCGTTGCTGGTGCCGGTAGTGCCGCGGGCACATCCACAGCAGCTGCTGTAGGCGCTGCGATCGTTGCTGGATCCGGTAGCGCCGCGGGCGCAGCCACAGCGGCGGCTGTCAGCGCAGCGAGCGGTGATGCCGCCGGAGCAGCCTCGGGCACGTCTGCCGCGGCCGCGGTCGGCAGCTCGGTCGCATCTGCGGTCGGATCCGCTGCGGGCACGTCGACGGCGATCGGGGTCTCTGATTCCGCTGCGAGCGTCGGCACCGCGACCGGCTCCTCGACGGTCTCGGCCGTTGGTGCGCCGATCGCCTCCGCCGTGGGATCTGCAGCCGGATCGTCCACAGCGACCGGCTCGTCGGTCACGTTCGGGGATGGCATTGGGGCGGCCGCCGGTGTCGCCGCCGTCACCGCGACGGGTGTCGCGCTCTACCTGATCCGAGGCAGTGCTTCGGGTTCATCGACAGCGAGTGCGGTCGGTCGCTCGCTCGCGGAGTCTGCTGGTTTGGCCGCCGGTCTCGCCGTCGTCGACGGCAGCAGCGTCACGAAGCGCTCGCGCACGGTGCGCGCGCGCATGCCGCTGTCTGACCGCGTGCGCTATGCCGCTGTAGGGACGACTGATCGCGTGCGCTATCCGCGCTTCGGGCGGTAGCCGGGAGAAAGAAATGAGCAAGGGCAACACGTTCGAGAACGACCTTCTGAAGCTGATCTTCAACGCCACGGCGATCGCAGGGATCGCCGACAACGCCGGATCCTCGCCGCTCACGAGTCTCTACGTGAGCCTGCACACGGACGATCCGGGCGAGGCGGGCGACCAGGCGACGAACGAGGTCAGCTACACCGGCTACCAGAGGGTCGCTGTCGCGCGCTCTGGCGCCGGATGGACGGTCACGAACAACAGCGTGAGTCCGGCCTCGGATATCACGTTCCCGCAGTGCACGGGCGGCAGCGCGACCGCGACGCATTTCGCCGTCGGCACGGCGCCGAGCGGCGCCGGAAAGATCCTGTACAAGGGTACGGTCACGCCGAACATCAGCATCTCGAACGGCGTGACGCCGCGACTGACCACGGCGACGGCGATCACCGAGGACTGATCCCGTGGCCGAGGATCTGGCCACGACTCGGCTCTATGACGAGGTCGTCAAGAAGCCGGGCGAGCAGATCACATACGTCGTGCCGTGGGCGCGCTACCTGCGCTATCGCTGGCGTCCCGAGCACCGCATCACAGCCGGCACGTACATCGCGCCAACGAGGAGTACCGGCTTCGAGTTCGAGTGCACGATGTCCGGGCTCACCGGGCACCGCGAGCCGGCCTGGCCGTCGACTCTGGGCGCGACGGTGCGCGATGGCTCGGTCGAGTGGACGTGCCGTGCGCCGAGCAACGCCGCGCTTGACCCCATCGAGTCGAGCGACTGGGCGGCCGACGCCGGGATCTCGCTGAGCGGTCAGGCGGTCGACGCGACGTCTCAGGATGCGAGCGTGCGCATCGCCGGCGGCGAGGACGATCGCGACTACGTCGTCACGAACACCGTGCGGACGAACAGCGGCGACGTCTACGTGCTCGAGCTGCTCGTGAAGGTGCGCAGCGTCGCGTCGTGACCGCTGAGCTCGTTCGCTACGTGCATCTCGAGATCATGATCCCGGTGGCCGAGCAGTTGAACTGGCAGTCGGAGCGCGGCAGCGAGATGTGGCGCGCTCTCTCTGCGCGGGAGAACACGATCCAGGAGTGCCGATGATCCGCATCCCGCGCGTCCTCTGGGCGCTGTGGCTGGTGGCGCTGTATCTCGTGAGCGGCGCTGCACACGCCGCGACTGTCACGGTTTCGTGGACGAACCCGACTCAGTACGAGGATGGTTCGCCCCTTCCGGCGAGTGATATCGAGCGCACACGGATCGAGTACGGCACGTGCAACGGGCAGGCGTTCGGCAACAAGCTCGGAGAATTCACGGCGAACGGCGCGGCCACTACGGCCACCTCGCCGAATCTCTCGCCGGGTACGTACTGCTTCCGTGCCTACACCCGCGCGAAGGGTCTCGAGTCGCAGCCCTCTGCCCCGGTCCAGAAAACGATCCTGCAGCCGCCGCCGAAGCCGCCGACGAATCTGCAGGTGGCCGAGCAGACTGTGTACACGAGCGTCAAGCGCACAGATAGGCTCGTGATGCTCCCCGTGGGCACGGTGCCGGGCGATACGGTCTGTATCGCGACTGAGGGCGTGATCGCAGGCGGTGTCACCTACTACGCGGTGCCGAGGGCCGCGGTGCGATGGTCGGGCTCTGTCCAGCCGGACGCGGTGTATGCGCTGTGTTCGTGATCCGGCGTATCTGGTGGTGGTTGTTGGAACTCTTCGGCGGTGATCGGCCCAAAAAGCTGAAGGAGCTAAAGGCATGGCGAATATCCGGGTGACGTGGCAGCTGCCGACGACGCGCGAGAGTGGCCGCCCGCTGTCGGTGAGTGAGATCCAGGGCGTCGAGATCGCGCTGTCTGCGGATGGCGGGCAGAACTTCGTTGTGATCGATACATTCCCGCCGAACGTGACGGAGACGATGATCACGGAGCTCGAGGACGGCGAATGGCACGTGCGCGGCGTCGTGATCGCAGGCAAGCGATCTCAGCCCGTCGTCCGCTCCATCGTGATCGATACGAGCGCGCCGGGGCCGCTGCAGGAGCTCAAGCTCGAGCTGCTGTGACGTGCGCAGCGTCGCCTGATCCACCGATGGAGTTCCGCATCACAGGCGACATCCGCGCGATCGAGCGGCACGTGAACGCAATGCAGCGGCAGCAGCTGCCATTCGCAACGGCGCTCGCTCTCACGCGCACCGCGCAGTTCGCGCAGTCGAAGGTGCGCGAGGAGATGGTGCGGGTGTTCGATCGCCCGACCCGCTTCACGCTCAACGCGACGTGGGTGCAGCGCGCGGAGAAGGATCGCCTCTGGGCGATGATCTACATCCGCGAGCACGAGAAGGGCAGGGTCGCGCCGATCAAGTTCCTGCAGTACCAGATCTACGGCGGGACGCGGCGCCTGAAGTCGTTCGAGCGGCGGCTCGTCGCTGAAGGAAAGATGCCTCCCGGGCACTACGCCGTGCCGACGGCGCTCGCGCCGCTCGACCAGCACGGCAACCTGCCGGGCCGGGAGATCACGAAGATCCTGAGTGATCTGCGCGCGCACTTCGACCCGGCGCAGAACCTGACAGACAGGTCAGCACGCAGGCGACTGCGGTCGCGCACCAGGCGCGCGTCGTTCTACTTCTCGACGTGGCCGCCGAATAAGCGGACGCAGCACCTGAAGCCAGGCATTTACCTGCGTACGCACTTCGGGTTCGGCACGGCTATCAAGCCCGTGCTGCTCTTCGTGAGGCGTGTGCGTTACGGCCGTCGGCTCGACTTCTTCCGTGTCGTGGATGGCGCATCGCGCATGCGCTTCCCGATCGAGTTCGCCATGGCGATGCGGCGGGCGCTCGCGACGGCGAGGTGACGGGATATGTCACGCTGCACCGCGTCGGTGGGGTACATCATGGGTCCTCCCCGGGCGCGCCGCCCCGCGGGTAGTTGGGCCCCCGGTTTTTCGGAGATTTCCGGGCCCCTAGGCATCCTCCACAGATGAAATCAGCGGCTCGCCGAGCAGCTCGTCGCTCCGCGGCGAAGCCGCGCACGCGCGCGTCGACACAACGCAGTGCGCGGACGGTTCGCGCGCCGGAAGCGAACGGCGCGGCACTTCCGCCCGGCGTGTACTTGTCGATCAACGAAGCGGCCGCGGAATTCGGGAACGATCGGCGCACGCTCACGAAGCGCATTGCGGATCTCGGGATCCGTCCGGCTGGGACACGACAGGGGTACGCAGTCTACCGCCTGCGCGACCTGCTCGAAATCGAGCGGCGCAGCGCGGACGGCGAGACGGATCCGGACAAGCTCGACCCGTTCGATCGACGTGCGCATTACCAGGCGGAATTCGAGAAGCTCCGCGTGAATCGCGAGCGCGGGGTACTCATTCCGCGCGAGGCCTACGAGCGCGAGCTCGCGCGTGTGTTGAAGGTCGTCTCCCTGGACCTCGATACGCTGGTCGACAAGATCGAGCGGGACGTGGGGGCATCGCCTCTCATGCTCGAGATGATCGAAAGAGAGATCGACGCGATCCGCGAGCGGATCTACCTCGACATCGTCGAACCCGACGAGGAGGACCGCGTACCCTCGCAGGATGGTGCGGATGAGTCTGGCACCGTTCCTTGACCCGCTCGAGGTATCGCGCGGCGTCGCAGAGATCATCCGCCCGCCGCGGCGCTTGCATCCCGCGGAGGCGATCGAAGCGTACCTGCGCACCGAGAAGGGGCCCTGGCAACGCGACCTCGCCCCGATGTTCATCGAGCCGGTCAACGAGCTCGCGGGACGACGTTACCAGGGCATCTGCGTGGTAGGTCCGTCGCGCACGAGCAAGACGATGACGCTCGTGCTCGGTGCAGTGACGTACATCGTCACGTGTGCCCCGGCGGATACGCTGATCGTCCATACATCGCAGGACACCGCGCGGGAGTACTCGCGCAAGGATCTCGATCGCGCCATCCGTCATTCGCCGGCGTTGAGTGAGCGGCTCTCGCCGAGCCCGCGGGACGACAACGTCTTCGACAAGTATTTCCGCTCCGGGATGGTCCTCAATATCGGGTGGCCATCTGCGCGGCAGCTCGCGAGCCGGACGTTCAAGTACGTCCTGATCACGGACTATGACCGTCCGGACAACCGCGACGACGTCGACGGCGAGGGCGCGCTGTGGGATCTCGCGATCGCGCGCGTGCGCACGTTCATGTCGCGCGGTAAGTGCCTTGCCGAGAGCTCACCGGGCGGCGAATACCTGGATCCGCAGTGGCATCCAACAACGCCGCACGAGGCACCGCCGGGAACCGGAATCACCGCGGTCTACAACCGAGGCACGCGCGCGCGCTGGTACTGGCCATGCCTCCATTGCGGCGAGTACTTCCAGGCGCAGCCGGGCCTCGCCAACTTCCCGCTGCCGCCCATCGAGGAGCTCGAGAAGGAGGTCCAGCGCAAGGATCTGATGTGGCTCGCCGAGCAGTTTGCTCGGGTGCCGTGCCCCCACTGCGGCGCGGTGCACATGCAGGAGCAGAAGAGTGAGCTCAATGCGCGAGGCAGGTGGCTGCACGAGGGCGAGTCGGTCGACCCGTCCGGCCGCATCACGGGTGAGAGGCGACGCACTGACATCGCCAGCTACTGGCAGGGTGGTTGCTCAGCGACCTATCAGAGCTGGGTGGGGCTGCTGCTGAGATTCCTGCAGGGTGTGCAGACCTATGTGCGCACCGGCGATGAGAGCTCGCTCAAGGCCACGACGAACACGGATCAGGCGGCGCTGTATCTGCCCCGCGCAGTCGCGAAGCGCCGCGACACCGATGTGCTCATGGCGCGTCGCGAAGAGTGGGAGCGCGGCGTTGTGCCGTCCGGCGTGCGCTTCCTTACGGCGGCAGTCGACGTGCAGAGCAACCGCTTCGTCGTTCTGGTCATGGGCTGGGGTGCATATCTCGAGTCCTGGGTCGTCGATCACTTTGTGATCAGCTCGAGCCGCCGCCCCGAAGGTCCGGATCGGATGGCCGCGCTCGATCCGGCGTCGTACCTCGAGGACTGGGACATCCTCCTTGAGGAGCTGCTGCTCAAGACGTACCCGGTCGAGGGCTATCCGGAGTGCCGCCTTGAGATCCGGCTCGCGCTCTGCGATTCGGGCGGCCGCGCCGGCGTCACGGAGAACGCCTATAAGTTCTGGCGCTACCTGCGCAAGAGCGGATATGGCCGGCGCTTCCAGCTGGTGAAGGGCGTCGGCCAGCTGAATGCGCCGCGCGCGCAGCTCACCTGGCCGGACTCCCGTGGCCGTCTCGATCGCTCGGCCGGCAGTCGCGGCGACGTGCCCGTCTGGCAGATCAACACGAACGTCCTTAAGGACGGCGTTGCCGGCGATCTCGCGCGCGAGCAACCGGGCCCGGGCTACATCCATCTGCCGATGTGGCTGGGCCCAGAGTACTTCGACGAGCTTACGATCGAGACGCGCACCGAGAAAGGCTGGGTGAAGCCCTCGGGTGCGCGCAACGAGGCCTTCGACCTGCACGTCTACAACCGCGCCGCGGTGATCGCGCTGCGTGCGGAGGCCATCAACTGGGACGACCCGCCGGACTGGGCGAAGCCACCGAGCGGACATCCGACGCCACCACAAGCAGCGCAGGGCGAGAAAGCGGAAGGCGGCGATCGCGACCAGCCATCACCGCCGCCGGGGATCGTGTGGCGGCGAAGCACGTACTGGGACGGAGACGAGTAGTGCCATATACCCTGAAAGATCTCGAATCGGTCGAGCGCGCGCTGAAGTCCGGCGTGCTCAGCACGACGATCGACGGCAATAGCGTAACGTATCGCAGCGTTGCCGATCTGATCCGCGTGCGCGACATGATCCGCGCCGAGCTCGGGCTCACTGCCGGAGAGAACGGCCGCACCCACCGGTACGCCGAGCATTCGAAGGGTCTATGAACGCTCGCGAATTCGGCGTCCTCGAGCGCCTCGGGCACGCGATCGACAGCGCGATCGCCGTCGTCGCCCCGCAGCACGCAGCACGGCGGGCAACGGCGCGCTACGTCCTCACGACGATTCGCGGTTTCGAGGCTGCGTCGAAGGGGCGACGCACGTCCGGCTGGAAAACGACGAGCGCGGATGCGAACACGCTCATCGGTGCGGCACTCACGACGATCCGGGACCGGCACCGTGACCTCGTGCGCAACAATGCCTGGTGCCACCGTGCCGTGCAGGTCATCGGCTCGAACGCTGTCGGCGCCGGCATCATCGGGCGCATCGTCACGAACGACGAGCAGCGCACGAAGCGCCTGAACGAGCTCTGGGCGGCATGGGCGGAATCCATCGCCTGCGATGCGCACGGCACGAACAACTTCTACGGTCTGCAAGACCTCGTCATGCGCACGATCGTCGACGCCGGCGAGGTCATCACGCGTCGCCGCTTCCGGCGGCCGGAAGATGGGCTGCCGGTGCCGCTGCAGATCCAGGTGCAGGACCCCGACCACCTCGACGTATCGAAGACCGAGAACCTGCCGAACGGCGGCCGGATCGTGCATGGCGTCGAGTTCGACGCGATCGGCCGGCGCGTCGCCTACTGGCTGTTCCGCGATCACCCTGGTGATGGCACGACGCTGACGCGCTCGCTCGTCCCGGTGCGCGTGCCTGCGGATGAAGTACTGCACACGTACCGCGTGGATTACGTCGGGCAGGTGCGCGGTATCCCATGGGGAACGCCGATCATCATCCGTGCGCGAAACCTCGACTCCTACGAGGATGCGTACCTCGAGCTGCAGAAGGTGGCCGCGTGTTTCGCCGTCTTCATCGAGGACGCGGATCCGCTGTCGCCGGTGCAGGCGGCGGCGACGCTGACCGAGAAGATCGAGCCTGGCCGGATCGAGTTTCTTCCGACCGGGAAGAAGGTATCCTTCGGCAACCCACCGCGGGCCGATGGCTACGGGCCCTTCACCGCTGCGCAGCTGCGCGCGATCGCCGTCACGTATGGCGTGAGCTTCGAGGCACTCACGGGCGACCTGAGTCTCGTGAACTTCGCCTCGGGGCGCATGGGCTGGCTGGAATTCCAGCGAAACCTCGATTACTGGCGCTGGAAGATGCTCATCCCGCGCTTCTGCGAGCCCGTCGGCCGCTGGTTCCTGCAGGCGGTCTCACTGCTGCCTGACGCGCCGGCGGTCGACGACGCGCGCTTCGTCTGGACGCCGCCGCGCCGCGAGTTGATCGACCCGGTGTCGGAAGTGCCAGCGATGGTGCGCGCCGTTCGCGGTGGCCTGAAGTCGCTGCAGGAGACGCACCGCGAGCTCGGATACGACTCCGAGGACGTGCTCAAGGAGCTCGCTCAGGACTTCGAGCTGCTCGACAAACTCGGGCTCGTGCTCGACGTCGACGCACGCAAGACGAGTCAGGCCGGCCTCACGCAGGCGCGGCCCGAAGGCACCGTTCTGCCACCTACCACACCCACTACTCCCGTTGCGAGTGACGAAGATGCGTAAGCAGCGCCTCGATGGCCCGATGGTAACGCGCGCGGCGCGCGCGGATGCTTCCATTCTCGACGACGACAGCCGCCGGGTTCGCCTGTCGTTCTCGTCTGAAGAGCCGTATCTGCGCTCGAGCTGGTTCGAGGAACCGTGGATCGAGGTCCTCGGCCACAAGGAGGGCGAGATCGATATGAGCCGCCTGCAGAGCGGCGCGGCGCCCGTCCTGTACGGACACAACCGCTGGGACCGCGCCGATCATGTCGGCGTCGTCGAGAAGGCCTGGGTGGAGAACGGACGCGGCTACGCCGAGGTGCGTCTCTCGCGGCGCGCCGAGCTCGACGACCTGTGGCGCGACATCAAAGACGGCATCGTCCGCAACGTCTCCGTCGGCTACCAGATCCTCGAGCGCACGCTCGTCAAGCAGAACGAGAACGGCCCGAACGAATACCGGGTCACGAAGTGGCTTCCGATGGAAGTCTCCCTCGTGCCCATTCCTGCGGATGCGACTGTCGGTGTCGGTCGGTCGGGCGACGCCGACGAACATCGCATGTTCACAATCACCGACCTCAACGACGAGGATGCAACCGTGATCAAGACAGCGACTGACACCCCGGCGCCGACGCAGCCGGTGGACGAGAACAAGGTCCGCCAGGAGGCGGCCGAACAGGCCACGCGCGCCGAGCGTCAGCGCGTGGCGGACATCCGTAAGCTGGTGCGCGAGCACAAGCTCCCGGAGACCCTCGCCGACACACTGATCGACGACGGGAAGGACATCAACGCTGCGCGCGAAGCAGTGCTGAACGAGCTCGTGCGCCGCCAGAGCCCCGAGAGCTCCCCCGGCCGCGTGGAGGCCGGTCGCGATCTCAATGCCGAGCGCTTCCAGCGCGGCATCGAGAACGCGCTGCTGCATCGCTACGACCCGCAGAACTTCAAGCTCGAAGAGGTCGGGCGGGAGTTCCGCGGCATGTCGCTCATCGAGATGGCGCGCGACTACTGCGAGCACCGTCTCGGCATCAAGGTGCGCGGCCTCTCGAAGATGGAGGTCGCCTCCTATGCGCTCGGCCTCGAACACCGCGCGCTGCACACGACGAGCGACTTCCCGTACATCCTGGCTGCCGTGGCGAACAAGACCCTGCGCCGGGCGTACGAGGTGCAGGCGCGCACGTTCCTGCCGATCGCGCGCCGCGTGACGCTGCCCGACTTCAAGCCGGTCTACCGCACGCAGCTCGGCTCGGCGCCGAAGCTCGAGAAGGTGCTCGAGCATGGCGAGTTCAAGCGCGGAACGATCGGCGAGGGCCGCGAGAGCTACCAGCTCGCGACCTACGGCAAGGTCGTCGGCATCACGCGCCAGGTGATCGTGAACGACGACCTCGATGCGTTCGCCCGCATCCCGTCGCTTTTCGGTGCGTCGGCCGCGAGTCTCGAGTCCGACCTCGTCTGGGAGCAGATCATCAGCAACCCGACGATGGGCGACGGCGTCCAGCTCTTCCACGCCAGCCACGGCAACCTCGGCTCGGCCGCGGCGATCTCCGTCGATAGCATCGGCATCGGCCGCGCGGCGATGCGCAAGCAGAAGAGCCTCGCGCGCAAGAACGCCGACAAGCAGTTCATCAACGTCGAGCCGCGCTACATCGTGGTGCCCCCGGAGCTCGAGACCAAGGCCGACCAGTTCGTGTCGACGGCGCTTCTGGCGTCGCAGAGCTCGAACGTCAACCCGTTCGCTGGCCGCCTGCAGGTCATCGCCGAGCCGCGTCTGTCCGACCCCGGATTCACCGGATACAGCGCCACGGCGTGGTTCCTGGCAGCCTCGCCCGAGCAGGTCGACACCATCGAGTACGGCTATCTCGAGGGGCAGGAGGGTGTGTATCTCGAGACCCGCGTTGGCTTCGACGTCGACGGCGTCGAGATCAAGTGCCGCCTCGACTTCGCCGCGAAGGTGATCGACTGGGTCGGCTTCTACAAGAACCCCGGCGCCTGATCCGTCGCCACAGCCAGACGCCGCTGAGACCCGCTTCGGCGGGCCTCAGCGTTTCACGCAACCCCCTTTCCGAGGAATACTTCTATGGCTACCAACTACATCCGGCCGGGCAAGACGGTGACGTTCACCAATGCCTCCGGCAACACCATCACGACCGGCTCGGTCGTGAAGATGAGCCACATTGTCGGTGTGGCGCTCACGGACATCGCGAACGGCGCCGAAGGCGAGGTCGCGATCGAAGGTGTCTTCGAGGTGCCGAAGGTCTCGGGTGCCGTGTTCGCAGTCGGTGAGAAGCTCCTCTGGGACGTCTCGGCGGGCGCCTTCGACGATTCCCAGGCGACTCCCGCGAGCGGCGACATCATGGGCGCCGCGATCGCCATGCGGGCCGGACAGAACGGCGAGACGACCTGTCTCGTCAAGCTCACCCCGGGGAATACCGCGCTGCAGTCCTAACGAATGGGCGACGGGGCACGTGCCTCGTCGCCCAGCATTGCCATGGAGCCCATCACCGACGAAACCCGCCTCGAGTGTCTTGAGATGCTCGGCGGCCGCTGCGTCATCGCGCCGACCGGCCAGTTCATGGCGATCTTCAAGGATCCGTTCATGCCGATCGACACTGGTGAGGTCGTTGTCGAGGCGGCCCAGCCGATGCTCACCTGCCGCACCAGTGACGTCCATCGCCTGCAGCTGCGGAAGGACATGCTCCTCGAGGTGGACGGCACGCAATACCGCCTCGTGCGGCACGAGCCGGGAGGTAGCGGTCTCAGCCGCCTTGTCCTGCGGACGCCCTGATGGCCCACCGCGAAGAGCAGATCATCGAGCGCATCGGGGAGCTACTCGAGGCAAACTCCGACCTGCGCGCGCAGGTGTACCTCCACCGCGTGCTGTCGCTCTCCGAGTACGAAGGCGAGCTGCCCGTCGTCTCGGTCGCGTTCGGCCGTGACGATCCGCTCGAGGACAACTTCGAATTCTTCGACAGCCTTCTCACGGTGCGCTTCGTGACGCTCGTCGCCGGCACCGAGGAGGCCGACGTGCGTCGCGCGCTCTCGGAGCTTCGCCGCCAGATCCACGTCAGCCTGCAGGCCGATCCGACGCTCGGATTGTCCTTCGTGTCCGACTGCCGCGACGGCGGGGCTGACGAGCCGTCAATCGTGCAGGCCGAGCAGCTCTATGGCGAGCGCCAGATCCTCTGGCGTGTCCGCTACCGCATGAACAGAACCGATCCGGAGTAGTACGCCATGAGTCATGGCCCGATCCAGCGAGACACGATCTTCGCCAAGCTCGAGACCACCTACGGCACCGACCCTACACCCACGGGCTCGAATGCCATCCTCGTCAGGAGCATCCAGCATGGCTTTGACCGTCTGCGGATGGTGCCGCGTCCGGTACTCACAGGCGCGCTGGGACAGGAGCCGCAGGTGTATGCCGGCTCGCTTGAGGCGATCACGATCGAATGCGAGCTGAAGGGCTCCGGCCAGGCCGGCACCGCTCCGGAGTTCGGTCCGCTTCTTCGCGCATGCGGCCTGGCTGAGACCGTCGTCGCGTCGACCTCCGTCACGTACGCGCCCCAGTCCGGCTCCATCGAGTCCTGCACGATCTACTACTACAAGGCGGTCGACAACAGCTCGATCCGCGTCCGGCACATCCTCACCGGCTGTCGCGGCAACGTGCAGATCGTCGCGAATACGGGCGACTATCCCATCCTGCGCTTCATGATGGTCGGCCGCCGCGCAACGCCGACCGACCAGTCGGCACTCTCGCCGACGTACGACGCCACCACGCCGCTCGCCCTGCGCGGCCTCACCGTCTCGCTCGGCAGCGTCCAGGGTGTCGTGCAGTCCTTCGAGCTCGACGTCGGGCACACGATCGACGTGCCGGATAACATGAATAACTCAGAGGGCTACGGCGAGATCACGATCATCGACCGCGACCCGGTCCTCACGCTCACCCGCCATGACGAGCGTATCGCGACGATCAACCCCTGGGGCGATCTCTCGGGCGGTACGGCGCGAGCGTTCGACACCGGCACCGTGGGATCGAGCGCGGGCAACCGCTGGCGCCTGCAGGCCAGCAAGTGCTACTACCGCAACCTAGAGTCCGGGGAGGCGAACGGCATGCGCACGATCCAGTCCGTCTTCGGCTGTCACGCATCGACCGTCGGCGGATCCGACCATTTCACTCTCGCGTTCACCTGAGGCGCTCTGCGGATGGAACTCACGAAGAAGCTCACCCCGCAGTGGGTGGATATCGAGCATGAGGGAGAAACGCTCGGCTTCCTGTGCGCGCCGCTCACCGCCGAGCAGTCGCTCAACGTCCGGATGGAGTACGACGTCGCCTCCGGCGAGATGACCGGCACAGGTCTCATGATGGCGGTGCGCTACGCAGTGCGTGACTGGCGCGGCATCACGGAGAACGGGGAGCCGGTGCGGTGCTCTCCCGCTGCGCTCGATCGGCTCTTCAGCCGCGGCGACGCATCGATGAGTCTCCTGCTGCAGAAGCTGGGGGCCGAGATCGTCAAGCGCACCTGGCTCACGGAGGCGGAGCAAAAAAACTGATCGTGGCCGTCGGCGTCTCGGTCAACCCGGACTGGGCGCCGTGCGGCCAGTGCGACTGCCTCGATGGCGTCTCCCCGATCCCGAACAAGTGGGAGATCCGCGGCGTCCTCGTGACCAACGAGTGCCCCCGCCGCTCCGTGCCGGCCGACGCGAACGCGATCATGGAGATCGTGCAGCACTACCTGAACGGGCACCTCTGGTCTGAGGGCGGCGTGTCGCAGCAGCCCGCGATCTACCTCGAGATGATGCGTCTCATCACCTACTGGGCTGAAGAGCTGAAGCCGAAATGAGCACGCCTGCACACGCCACGGCCCGCTACGTCATCGCCGCGGACGATCGCACGAAATCAGCGTTCGCGACGATCAAGCGGAACCTCAAGGACCTCGACAATCAGTTCAAGGCTTCGGGGAATCTCGCGAAGAGTTCGCTCGGCATCTTCCTGCGCTTCGGCCCGGCCGGCCTCGCGATCACCGCCGCGTTCGCGGGCATCCGCGCGGCGATGAACCAGTACCGCGAGGTGCTCGAGGCGACGGCCAAGGCGCACCCGGAGCTGCAGAAGGCGATGGAGAAAATCGCCTCGATTCAGACGACGGGCAGCAACGCGGTGCGAGGCCTCACGGAGGCCTACGAGGAGCACGCCAAGGCGCTCTCGGATCCGTCATACAGGGCAGCCCAGACGGCGTTCGCGGACTGGATGCTCACCATCCAGCAGCGCGCGATCAAGGCCAAGACCTTGATCGCAGAGCTCACCGCAGCAGCGCGGCGGCAGGGCGTCGAGCTCGGGATCTTCGCGCCGCGCACCGAGGACGAGCAGCGCCTGCAGATCGACGCGGAGATCGAGCGCCTCGAGCGCCGCCGCGCGGCGTACGCGCGGGCGGTGGATCCTGAAAGTCGCATGCGCCGGCGCGACATCGACGCGCGGCTTGCCCGGCTGCGCCTTGAGCGCTCGATGCTTGATGCGCTGATCGAGCCGGAGATCGACATCCCCGTCCCGCAGTTCGACTTCGGACCGACGGAGGAAGAGCTCCGTCGTCGTCGCGACGAGATGATCCGCCAGGCGGTCGAGGCCTACCGGGCGCGGGAACTCAGGGAGCAGAACCCGCTGCTGCGCGAGGCGCGGCCGCGGATCATCGACGCGGAGCTCCTCGAGCAGGAGCGCGGCGACTTCGTGGATGCGCTCGGCGGCCTCGAGGATGACACGCGCGAGACGCTCGAGCGCATGAACGAGATGTGGCGCAAGGCCGCAGGCGAGTGGTCCGTCTTCGCAGACGAGGCTGCGCGCAACATACAGTCCGCTTTCGCCGACTTCCTCTTCGATCCGTTCGAGGGCGGCGTCAAGGGGATGCTCAAGAGCTTCACCGACACGCTGCGCCGCATGGCCGCGGAGGCTGCTTCGGCGAAGATCCTCGAGGCGATCTTCGGCCGAAAGGGTGAGGGCGGCGGCCTCGGCGGCTTCCTTGGGAACATCCTCGGCGGCCTGTTCGGCGGCAAGCGCGCCGAGGGCGGTCCGGTGGATGCCGGTCGCGCCTATCTCGTCGGCGAGCGGGGGCCGGAGCTTCTTCTGCCGCGCTCAGCCGGCACGATCGTTCCGAACCACGCGCTGCGCGCAGGCCCGGTGGTCAACATCACGACGCATATCGACGCGCGCCACGCGACATCGGACTTCATCCGCGCCATGCCTGAGATCCTGCGCCAAAACAACGCCGAGCT
>Ga0207874_1001852_pt1 | contig 22144 bp, 17 predicted proteins | sample HigsolmetaAR201D_FD_184833 | JGI IMG/M metagenome (GOLD analysis project Ga0207874, IMG submission 184833) | Ionic liquid and high solid enriched microbial communities from the Joint BioEnergy Institute, USA - AR20-1-D (SPAdes) (version 2) ...
CCCTCTTCCCCCCGCCCTTCTCCCGCAAAGCAGGAGAAGGGTGCTTCGTCTTATCCCAAACCGTACCCTTCGACAAGCTCAGGGTACGGTTTTCTGGTCTTCTAGCGAATCATAGATCGCGCAGCAATACTCCGAAATCAAAGCGTTTGGCGTTGAAAAGCAGCGACAGCAAGGCAGCCGCACTGGCAGATCGCAGCGAACGCTGCGAGGTGGTGCTTGTATGGGTGGATGGCGATTTGGTAGCCGTAGGCGGACGCGGTTAGGATCGAATGGGAGCTAAAGATCTCTCCGCCAGCGATAACAAAACGATTAGTCTTTTAGTCCTCTCGATGAAACATTTCGATTAAGCGATTTGTCCCAGCCTCCAAAGGACAAGAACGGGGCTGAGATGAGGCAAGAGTTCGATGACAGAGCCAAGTCGCGATGCTAAACTCAGCCGATAGTAGCGCTACGTTTTGCACAGCATTTACGATTCAAAGTACTCTTAGTTAGAAGGTCTCGGTTGTGCGAACTTCAAAGCGTTTCAGCAGTTTGTCTCACATCTCACTCGCTCTGGTGGCGCTTGTTGCGCTCGCGGGTATGACGCTCAATGCCCATTCGCAAAGCACTCATCAAGTCTATCTACCGCTTGTCAAACAAGAGAAATCGCATGAAAATCCGCCGCCCGATTCCGGCAAATGGGTTTCGGCCTATTACGTCGGCTATCAGCGCGACCTGCTGCCCGAAGCCGAGATCGATTGGTCGAGCCTGACCCATATCATCGTTGGTCGCATTCGCCCCGACTTCGACGGCGGTGTGATCGCCAACTTCGATATCGACGATGTAAACGGCCCCGAAATGGCACGAACTATCTCGAGACTGGCCCATCAGAACGGGCGCAAAGCCCTGTTGATGGTGGGCGGTTCCGGCGAGTACGATGGCTTTGTGGCCGCTGCCTCCGATGCCAACCGCGCCAGATTTGTGCGCAACTTGATCGCAACGATGGACAAATTTGGCTACGATGGTCTCGATATCGACTGGGAGCCGATCGAAAGCAAAGATCAACCCCAAGTGCGTGCCCTGCTGCGAGAGCTGCGCGCCGCCCGACCCAATATGATCTTGACCATGCCGATCGGCTGGATCAACGCAAACTTCCCCGAAGAGGCCGATCCCTTCTATGCCGATATCAGCCAATATCTCGACCAGATCAACATTATGAGCTACGGTATGTCTGGTCCGTGGGGTTGGCTCAGTTGGCACTCGAGCGCTTTGGAAGGCCATGGCGGTCAGTACCCCAGCTCGATCAGCGCCAGCGTCGATAACTACCTGCGAGTTGGCGTACCGGCGGCCAAACTTGGCGTCGGCACCGGTTTTTACGGCCAGTGTTGGCGGGGTGTTACGCAGCCGCGCGCCTCGCTCGACAACGCCGACGAGATCGCCAACGACAACGATATGAGCTACACCAATATCGTCACGCGCTATCTCAACCAAGCGGGAGCCACGCGCCACTTCGATCAGCAAGCCAAAGTGCCTTATATTTCGTCGCAAGCTGGGGTGGGGCCGCTCGGCTGTAACTACATTTCGTACGAAGACGCCGAATCGATCGCGCTCAAGGGCAAATATGTGCACGACAAAGGGCTGGGCGGCACGATCATCTGGACCATGAACCAAGGCTATCTGCCCGACGCCCCGGCAGGTCAGCGCCATCCGCTGATGCAAGCGATGAAGGAACATTTTCTAAAATAAGCGCTATCGTCATACTCTTGGGCCTTTTCCACGTTTGGAGAAGGCCCTTTTGGTTTTTGACAGAAAAGCATCGGCGCTTAGAGGCGAGCGAGCAAGCTATCGATCAATGCGCTGGCTGTTTCGCAGCCGCGCTCTTGCTGCAACAAGCTTGCCATATGCTGGGCTCGTTCGCGCATCCTCTGGTCTTCTAGGGCTTGTTTCAGGGCAGCCGCCAAGCTATCAACGTTGAGCTGATCGCGCGGGATCGGCTTGGGACCTAACCCCAAGATCTGCACCTGTCTGCCCCAAAAGTGGGTATCGCCGTAGAGCGGCAGCACAACGGCCGGAACACCAGCCCGAATAGTCGTAGCCGTTGTACCCGCCCCACCGTGATGCACGATCGCCCGCATCTGTGGAAAGAGCCAATCGTGCGGGAGCGAATCGCACAGATAGATCCAGTCGGGCAAAGGGATATTACCCATATCACCCCAACCACGGTAGAGGAGGCCGCGCTGTCCAACTCGCTCAAGCGCCTGCACTATTAGGCTGGTCGTCGCATCGGGATCGCGGCCTAACAACATGCTGCCGAAGCCGACATAAACGGGCGCAGGCCCAGCTTGTAAAAAGGCACGAAGCTCGGCAGGTGGCGTCCAATTTTCATGCTTAGGAAGCGGCCAATAGCCCGTTATATGATGCGGAGGCCAGTCGGGAAAAGGGGGAGCGATCCGCATGCTGTAGGCATAGAGCGTGAGATCAGGCTTGTTGCGCGCCGCCCAAGCTCCGACCGCAAGCGGACTAAGGGCCGGCAACGTTAAGAGCTGTTGACGAGCAGCGTTCAGGGCAAAGGCAAATAGTTGCCAAAAGACCGCATCGGCGATCGGGTGGCTCAGTTTGTTGTAGAACGCTTGAGCAGGCCAATGCTTGGGCCAGGGCGGCGCAAACATACTGGGCCAAAAGTAGCTGGAGCTGTGAGGGTGAAAGTGTGTCACGATCAGCGGTATGGGCCGAAGATCGCGCAGCAGAGCTGCGACAAAGTGGCCTAAGGTCGAACAGATCACCGCATCGGCATCTCGACAGGCTAGCCAAGCATCGTGAACTAACGGGCTCATAAGGGGCGCGATCTGCTGCCAAAAACGATAGGCCGCCAACAAGGGGTTGTTAGCGCCATCCAAGAAACGCATCACCGCTTCGCGATCCATCAAGGCGGCGGCACTGCCCACTAAGGGTCTAAACTCTAAGCCATAGCTCGTCACTAGCTCGGCGTAATCGCTGAGAGCCGCGATTCGCACCGAATAGTTGCGTTGGCGCAGGCTAAGCGCGAGCGCGACAAAGGGCTGTACATCACCGCGCGAACCGAGCGCTAAGATGGTGATCTGTTGTTTACTTGGTTTCATTGATTATGTTTATTTAGGAAGCGGCGCATCAATACAATCGTTTGTTCAAGTTGATCTAACGAGGCGGCGTGGCCTTTAGCAATGAGGCTGTGCTGTTCAGCTTGAGGGTAGAGACGCCGCAATCCGTCGCGCTCCTTTTGCGAAAAGATCCCATCGTGCGGGCTATCGATAATCAAGACCGGGCCTTGCCAATTAGGCGCTTGTTGGGCGACGAAGCGATAGTTAGAGTCAAAATCGATACCGATCTTGAGGCGGCTGAGATAGTCAGCGCGACTTAAACGCGGAATTAAAGCGCAGAAGTAGTCGCGCCAGAAGGCTTGAATCGGGTCTTTCGCTGGCAAGAAAGTGCCGATCAACGCCAAAAACGTCTTTTGGATCAGGCGATCAGAGCTGAGTCCCAGCAGAGCGGTCGCGATGCGAACCGCAAAGGAGCGCAGAGGTGAAGGTAGGCCGGTATGAGTCAAAATTAGGCTTGCGACCAGTTCGGGGTAACGCCTAACAAAAGCCTGAGCGACCAAGCCGCTGTAGGAGCCGCCTAAGACATGAGCAGGTAGGGCACACTCGTGCTTGAGCAAAAGTGCCAAATTGTCGAGCAGCTCTGCCAACAGCGTGAACTCGGCAGGGTAGCGCGGCGCAAGCACACGATAGTCCGCCTCAAAGGCTTCGATCAGTTGAAAAGAGGTATCGGCTACGCCTAAGGCGCCGGGCAACAACAGTAGGCACGGGCCACGACCAGCCTGAATGTATTCCCATTCGACTGCGTTAATAGTCTGGCGCGTCAAGCGATGGCTGGCTACAAAGTGCTCATAACGTGCGTGCAGATCATTCGCCATCGAGGACCTCGAAGCGCCCGTCGCGCATGACTCGCAGGCGTTGGCCACGCCAAACGATGCGATCACCACGCCAGCACATAATCCAAAGGGCGTGCCAAGCCGAGAACAGGCCCACGAACGGTAATAAAAGCCAGCCGTGCCAAGGTGTGGTGCGTTTCAAATAGCGCCGCTCGAGCCAAGCTTGGCTGGCGACAAGGGCGCCTAACTGAAGGAGACAAGCGCTCCACCAAGCTTTCGAACGGGTTAGGCAGGCCATAACCAAGCTAAAGCCCGGAAAGAGATTGGCTAGACTCGCTAAGCCGCTCAACAGCTGATCACGCCCCGAGATATGAGGCAGCATCGTTTGTTTGGGAATCACAAACCAACGCCGCATTTGCAGCAGATAACTCCCGAAGGTCGGCAAATGATTGTTAACATCATAGATCATTGGAGTTTGCACGATGCGCAGGCCCGCCCGCCGACAACGCCGCGCTAGCTCGTGGTCGTCGTCGATACGGCCTTGCAAACCTCGAAAGCCGCCGATCTGATCGAAGCGCTCGCGGTAAAGCGCGAAACAGTGACCTGTGATCGTAAACGGCTCGGTTAGATAACGAATCGGGATATAACTCACTAAAGCATTGCTATTAACGAATAAGCTCATTAAACTCGAGCCAAGTGCCCGCCAATTAGTGTAACAGGCCAAGCCAAAGCTCGCCCCAACATCGCTTTGATCTAAAGCGCCTACCAATAGCTCTAATCCGCCTTCGCGCAGCCAAATATCGTCATCGATGCTACAAATGACGTCGCCCTCGGCCCGTTCGATAGCCGCCAGTTGTTTGGCGGTTTTCGAGGCTCGCTCAAGCCCAACTTCCTCAAGCACGATCAGCTCGACCCACGCATTGGGATAGCGCTCCATAAGCGCTCGGCAGATCTGTTGGTACTCTTCATCGGCTCGATCGAGCACAATAATGTGCTGTATCGAAGCAGGATAGCTGTTCGTTAAACGCTGTTCAAGCAGCTCGTCAAAGTGCTCTACGCCTCGTGTGATCGGCTGAATCAGGCTGATCGATGGCCAAACACTAGGTGGTGTAGGCGCCCGTTGGCGAAAAAAGTGTGCGATAGCCCACAATTTGAGGCAACGATCAAGCAAAAAGAGTATGGCAATCAGGCGGGCAATCACAAGCTGTTCCTCCTTAGGAGTAGATCCCGTCGCAGAGAACGATTAATCATATCAAAAAGCCAACAAAACGCGCTTTGAAGGCAACATTCAAATGTGTTTTACACATAATCTGGTAAAGATATATGTAAAAACATAATTTATTAACAAAAGCGAGTGAGAATCAAGTAATTTTCCCAAATCGATAAAAACTCAGAAGTGGTTACTCCTCGCTTTTGCAGATTATTTGCCTTCCTGATGCCAAATATAACGAGGATAATTTTCAAGACACTTGATTGCTTTTTTTGTAAATCGAGTATAATGCGCGTTCATACAGGAATGTCTCTTAAGGGAGAAGATTGGCGTGAACGAAGCTCAGGCGATTAAAATAGGTCGTTTGGCACTAGCTTTGTGGGCCCTGTTAACAGGTATCTATCTGTTGACAACGGGCGGTCATACCTATGCCTCGGACGAAGAGAAGATGTTTACCATGGCCGAGAGCCTATGGTATCACGGAAACTTTGCAATTAACCAAGGCCCTCCCCTGCAATATAGTCAATACAACCCCGGCCTGCCTGCTGCCTCATTACCATTTTACGCTGTGGGGCGCGTTATTGCTACATTCTTTCCTCCAGAAGCTGAAAACTGGCTGTTACGTGCGGTCTTTTCTTGGATCAATCCGTGTGTGACCGCCGCGATCGCAACCGCTCTGTTGTATAGCGCTATACGGTTAGGCTTCTCAGCGCGGGTCGGAGTGGCGCTTGGATTACTGTATGGCCTCGGTACAATGGCTTGGCCACATAGCAAAACCTTTTTTGCAGAACCATTGACCGCACTGCCGCTGGTCATCGCTTTCGGCCTGATCAGTGGAGTCAAGGGCGATAAACGACCTTGGCTGAGCTTATGGCTTGCTGGTCTCTTGAGCGGCTCCGCCGTTTTAGTCAAGATTCACGGCATTCTCGTCGTGCCCTTTTTAGGCCTCTATGCGCTGCTGGTAAGCTGGGAGCGCTATAACAATAGCGATCCGGCTAACGACCTTGAAGAGTGGTCGGCTTGGATCTTGAAACGTCTGCTGCCCGCCTGTTACTGGGGCTTTGGGGTTTCCCTATCGATAGGTCTGCTATTGCTGATCCAGTGGCGCTCGTTCGGCCATCCTCTCCATACAGGTTATGGCGGCGGAACCGGAGAATTCATCGGCCACAATAGCCTCTCACCCGGTCTCTTCGGCCTCACCTTCAGCAGCGGAAAGGGCATCGTTTGGTATTCGCCCGTTCTGCTCTTGTTGCCCTTCGCCCTTTGGCCCTTCTTGCGCCGTCATTGGCAGGCTTTTCTGACCTGTACAGGCATCGTTGTTATCAATCTGCTCTTTTACGCTCAGATCTTTGTTTGGCACGGCGATGGTGCTTGGGGTCCACGCTACCTGAACATTATGCTGCCCTTTGCGGTTGTACCGCTAGCTGGCTTCCTTGCCCAACTGCGCGGCAGACAAACGCCTTGGTGTCTGGGTGCGCTGATCGTCGCCCTGCTGATCTGCATTCCGGTACAAATCGCCGGTCTTACGATTCACTTTAATACCTATATCGGACTGCAACGCGATGCCAACAAGCGCTATTTCGAACCAGCGCATTCGCCGATTATTCAACAATTAGGTATGGTCGGCAAACAGATCGCAATGTATAGCGATCTTTGGTTTGCGCCGAACCGACTTGTGATTGGCGACGGTTTCAGCTATAGCGAAGGAGACCGTGATCAAGGTGAGCAGCTTCCACGCTGGACGCAAGGCAGCGCACTCGTCGATCTACGCAGTTCATATCAAGCTAAAATCGTGCGCATTGGCATCGACGCTTGTCGTCCCGAGCCGATCTCGGTCGGGACGGTCACCCTGCAAAGTGAGGATGGCCCACTCTTCAGCGCGACGCCCTGCCCCGTGCGCACCTTCCAAGTTTTGCTGAAAGCTTCGAACAAGCGGATTTGGATCGAAAGCGATGATTGGAACCCGCAGGATATCGGGATCGATCGCGAAGGGCCGCTCGGTGTACGCATCACCCATCTCTCGGCTCAAGTGAATCAGCAAGAGCTAGAGACGACTGGACGGCTGATTCCGGTCAAAAGCATGCCATCGGGCTTTGTCTCACTGCGCAACTGGTTCGGCGATCCACGCAACCAACATTGGGATTTCTGGTGGTGGTATATCGCTTTCAGCGATCTGCCTCGCTTCCAGCTCTTCTGCTTAGCGGTTGTTTGGGCAACATTCGGCGGCTGGCTGGCCTATTGGGGAGGCACAAACGTCGTTCGTCAGCTCTTGGGAGGAGTATCGACTCAAGACAAACGTCGCGTCGCGCCTCGTATGCAACGTGCTTAATAAGCATCTATAGGCGCTCTTTTATATCTATGCAAACGATTGCGTAACCCATAATCCAGCACCATTTGTATTCACTGGCGAATAACATCAAAGGAGATTTCGACTATGTCTCGTTTACGAGTCGCCGTTGTCGGTATGGGAATTGGAAGGGCTGGCGGTGATGCCTTTACCCGCAACCCTCGCAGTGTAGTCGCCGCTTTGTGCGATCTTGCCGAAGATCGTCTCAAAGATTATGCTTCTTATCTTCCTGAAAATCCTAAACTCTATACCGATTATCGCGAGATGTGCCAAGATCCCAACATCGACGCGGTATTCGTCGCGACGCCTAACCAATGGCACATTCCGGTCGCGCTCGAAGCTGTGCGCAATGGTAAGCATGTGATCGTAACCAAACCGCTGGCCGACTCGGTCAAAGCCGCGCGCAGCTTAGCCGCCGAGATCGAAAAGACCGACTTGGTCGGTATGACCGCCTTTGTTACTCGCTACGAGCCAGCTACCCAATACCTCCATCAACATGTTGAAGAAGGCATCTTCGGCGAACTCTACTACGCTCGCGGGCGTAGCGTACGCCGCAACGGCATTCCTAACTGGAATGCCGGTTTTGTGCGCAAAGGTGGCGGCGCCTTCCGCGATATGGGTGTGCACGCCCTCGACGCCTGTTGGTGGCTGATGGGCCGCCCAACTCCGATCAGTGTAACGGGCGTTGCTGGCGCGAAGTTTGGCCCCTTTGGACGTGGTTTTTGGAATAACACAGCTAGCCCCGAGCTTGCCGCTCAATACGAAGCCGACGACTATGCGGGCGGTTTTATCCGCTTCGAGAACGGCATCGGCTTGCAGATCGAAAGCTTCTGGGCCTCGCACCAACCCGAAGAGTTCCAGATCGAACTGTTCGGCACCGAGGCCGGCGCCAAGCTCGATCCTCCAACGCTTTATCGCCACAACAATGGTGAACCGTATGACACACGTGCCTATGTCCCGGGCTTTGAAGTCTCGTGGGATTACATGATCGACCACTTTGTGTCGTGTGTACTCGATGGCACCGCTTGTGACTCACCAATTAGCGATGGCGTACGAGTCCAAGAGATGATGGAAGCCTTGTTGTTAAGCAGCGAAATCGGCCGCGAAGTTCGTATCAGCGAACTCTGATACCCAAATGAACTGTTTCTGAAATAGAAAACCTAACAAGCTATAGCATCCACAATTGAGCGTCTGTTAAATGCAAACGATTGCGTAAATTGTGAATCCTAGAGCCTATATTCATCGTCGAAACATCATCACAGGAGATTTTTGAGATGTCCCGTCTACGCGTTGCAATCGTTGGCATGGGTATCGGCAAATCAGGCGGTAACGCCTTTACGCGCAATCCGCGCAGTGTTGTAAGCGCTCTATGCGATCTCGCCGAAGATCGCATGCGTGCATATGCTGCGCAACTCCCAGAAAACCCTAAACTCTACACCGATTACCGCGAGATGTGCCAAGATCCTAACATCGACGCGGTATTTGTCGCAACGCCTAACCAGTTGCATGTGCCGGTTGCGCTCGAAGCTGTGCGCAATGGTAAGCATGTGATCGTGACCAAGCCGCTGGCCGACTCGGTCGAAGCCGCGCGTGAGCTCGCGGCCGAGATCGAAAAGACCAACTTGGTCGGTATGACTGCCTTCGTCTCGCGCTTTCGGCCCAGCACCTCCTTCCTCCGCCAACACGTTCTCTCAGGCACTTTCGGCGAACTCTACTATCTCAGAGGTAGAAGTGTCCGCCGCAACGGTATTCCCAATTGGAATGTCGGCTTTGTGCGCAAGGGCGGCGGCGCCTTCCGCGATATGGGTGTGCATGTCCTCGACGCCTGCTGGTGGCTGATGGGCCGACCCAAAGCGATCAGCGCAACCGGTGTGGCTGGTGCCAAGTTCGGTCCTTTCGGACGTGGCTACCGCGACAATAAAGCTCCTGCCCCCGAGATCGTGGCCCAATACGAGGCCGATGACTACGCGGGCGGTTTTATTCGCTTCGAGAACGGCGTCGGTTTGCAGATCGAAAGCTTCTGGGCTTCGCACCAACCCGAAGAGTACCAAATCGAGCTGTTCGGTACCGAAGCTGGCGCCAAACTTGATCCTCTAACGCTCTACCGCCACAACAATGGCGAACCTTACGATGTCCAATTCTACTCAGAAACAGGCCAAGTGAATTGGGACCGTATGATGGAGCACTTTATATCGTGCATTCTCGATGGCACGCCCTGCGACGCACCGATCAGCGACGGTCTGCGCGTTCAGGAGATGATGGAAGCCCTCCTCTTAAGCAGCGAGAAAGGACACGAAGTCTACATCAACGAACTTTAGTTTCAGATTTTTCCAAGCTTGTGGAATCTGCATTCCAGCAAACAGAGCTACAAGCCAAAGCCGACCAATTTATACCTATGCTCCAATATGCAAACGATTGCATATTGGAGAGCCAAAAACAACATAATTCATCGTCGAATAACATCAAAGGAGACTTTTGAGATGTCCCGTGTACGCATCGCAGTAGTTGGTATGGGTATCGGCAGAGCCAATGGCAATGCTTTCGCTCGCAATCCACGTAGTGTTGTTGCTGCCTTGTGCGACCTCGCCGAAGACCGCATGCAAGAGTATGCTGCTCAACTTCCTGAACGTCCCAAACTGTATACCGACTACCGCGAGATGTGCCAAGATCCCGATATCGACGCCGTCTTCGTCGGCACACCAAACCAACTGCATGTTCCGGTTGCGCTCGAAGCTGTGCGCAACGGCAAGCATGTCATGGTTACCAAGCCCTTGGCCGATTCGGTCGAGGCTGCACGGATGCTTGTAGCTGAGCTGGAGAAGACTGATCTAGTCGGCATGATGTCACTGTCCACCCGTTTCGGGCCTAACGCTCAATACCTGCGCGAACAGGTCGTAAGTGGCATCTTTGGCGAACTCTACTATGCTCGTGGCCGTAGCGTGCGCCGCAATGGTATTCCCAACTGGAATGCAGGCTTCTTGCGCAAGGGCGGCGGCGCCTTCCGCGATATGGGTGTGCATGTGCTCGATGCTTGTTGGTGGCTGATGGGCCGTCCGGTTCCGATCAGCGCTTCGGGCGTGGCTGGCGCCAAGTTCGGCCCTTACGGTCGCGGCTACTGGGATAACAAAACCCCTGCCCCCGAGATGGTAGCCCAATATCAATCCGACGACTACGCCGGCGGTTTCATTCGTTTTGCCAACGGTGTTGGTTTGCAGATCGAGAGCTTCTGGGCTTCGAATCAACCTGAAGAGTTCCAGATCGAGCTATTCGGTACCGAAGCGGGTGCAAAATACGATCCGCCTACACTTTATCGCCATAACAACGGCGAACCTTACGATGTCAGGGCTTACACCAAGTCTGGCGAAACCGCTTGGGATAACCTAGCCGAGCACTTTGTTTCGTGTATTCTCGACGGCACGCCTTGCGACGCGCCGATCAGCGACGGTCTACGCGTGCAGGAGATGATGGAAGCCCTTCTGATCAGCGGTGAACAAGGCCGCGAGGTGCGAATTAACGAGCTCTAGGCAGATTGCCACGAGCCGAGGTTTTACAGCTTGAAAGAGAGATGGATAGCTTGCAGTTATCCATCTCTCAGCGAATCCGTGTGAAGCGTTGGGTTTTCGAAGAGTCTCAAGGCACAGACAGCGAATGCTCCGTAGTGACGGGCGGAATGTTTGTAGCCGTAGGCGGACGCGCTAAGGACTGGATGCGAGCCAAAGCCCTTACCGCCAAGAGTATGAAATAACGTGATCTAGCGGATTTGCTATCAATCAGCCAACGTTTGAGCACAGCCTGCATTTGAACGTTGGGCCTAACTCTATATACCCTCCATCAGGGCGCTTTTTGCAGCAAGCATAGCTGCGCACAGATGGTGAGTAGAACTTTATACGTCATTGTCGAACATTATCAAAGGAGATTTCGACTATGTCCCGTGTACGAGTCGCAGTAGTTGGCATGGGTATCGGCAAAGCAAACGGAAACGCCATCGCTCGCAATCCGCGTGGTGTGGTAGCGGCCCTGTGTGATATTGCCGAAGAACGCATGAAAGAGTACGCCGCCCAACTTCCTGAAACACCTAAACTGTATACCGACTACCGCGAGATGTGCCAAGATCCTGATATCGACGCCGTCTTCGTGGGTACGCCGAATCAATTGCACGTTCCCATCGCACTCGAAGCGGTGCGCAACGGCAAACACGTGCTCGTCACCAAACCGCTTGCTGACTCGGTCGAGGCTGCACGTACACTCGTCGCCGAACTAGAAAAAAGCAACGTTGTTGGTATGATGTCGCTGGTCACTCGCTTCAGCGCCCATACTCAATATCTGCACGAGCAAGCTCTCGCTGGCATCTTTGGCGAGCTCTACTACGCTCGAGGACGCAGCGTGCGCCGCAACGGCATTCCTAACTGGAACGCAGGCTTTGTGCGCAAGGGCGGCGGCGCCTTCCGCGATATGGGCGTGCACGCCCTCGACGCCTGTTGGTGGCTGATGGGTCGCCCCAAAGCAGTCAGCGCTTCGGGTGTTGCTGGAGCTAAGTTCGGTCCCTACGGACGCGGCTACTGGGGCAACAAAGCACCTGCTCCCGAGATCGTGGCCCAATACGAGGCCGACGACTACGCTGGCGGTTTTATTCGCTTTGAGAACGGTGTCGGTTTGCAGATCGAAAGCTTCTGGGCTTCCAACCAGCCCGAAGAGTTCCAGATCGAGCTGTTCGGCACCGAGGCTGGCGCTAAACTCGATCCGCCCACCATTTATCGCCACAACAACGGCGAACCCTACGATGTTCGCCACTACTTCAAACGTGATGAAAGTGCTTGGGATCGCCTCACCGAGCACTTCATCTCGTGTATTCTCGATGGCACCCCCTGCGACGCACCGATCAGCGATGGTCTGCGCGTTCAGGAGATGATGGAAGCTCTGTTGCTCAGTGGCGAACAAGGCCGCGAAGTGCGCATCAACGAGCTCTAAGCCTTAGCTAACATGGAAGATCTGCCTTATACGCTCGTTTATGTGTATGAGGCAGATCTTTCTTTCTACACAAAACGTAAGGAAAGCTCTCCCCGCGCAAGACGTCTCTCTATGGAGAGAACTGAACATTTCCAAAGTATATTTCTGAGACAGTGCTATTTGTCCTTTCGACAAATTTGCATATAATAGACAGACCATTTCTCAAAGCCAATAAATTGAATATCTGCCTATCGACACCGTTGCAGGACCTAGCATTCGGAAAAGAGCTAACCGAATCAGAAATTCCACTGCAACCTTCCGGAGTGCAACTACGTACTAAAGCTAATGAAAGGACCTGACGGAGGAACACGTGAGGTCAAAATGCTTAGTAGAGAGAGACACCCAACTGTCGCCTTTGTGCAACACAAGACTGTACGTCACATTTGAGGGTACTAGTGTAGCCTAGCTTGTAAGGAGTAGCACATGGAAGTCCAAGGCGTCCGCATTAACGAGTTGGTCAGTCAGAGCATGGTTGTCATCACTAAGCCGAGCGTCGAAAGCTTCGAACGCTTCGAGAAGAGTGGTGGCAAGCGGGAAGCATTAGTCTACGTCCTGGTAGCCGCCGCCTTATCGGGTATCGTCAGCGCCATCTTCGGCCTTTTGGCGGTATTTCCGGAATTCTATTGGGCCTTATCTCGGGCTTCGTCATTCCAGTAGTCGGTTTCTATGTGTTCGCTTACGTCCTCAATTTTATGGGCAAACAGAGGGGTGGCACGGGCACAGAAGACGAGGTCTTCTATACCTGCGCTCTCTATACTGCACCTCTTCAAGCTATCAACGGTATCGTCAGTGGCATCCCCTTCTTAGGTTTCTTACTCTCGCCAATATTGCTCATCATTGGCCTCTATCAGTGCTACTTAGGCTACTTGGCCTCGCGCTCGAGCATGAACCTGCAACAGAACGATGCGATCATCTCGGTGGTCGTAGCGATCATCGTTCAGTTCATCGTTACCCTTATTGTTGCAGGTGTCTTAGGCTTCATCGTCGCTTAGTTAAACAAGTAAAAGCGAAACTCGAAGGGAGTGGCATTTTATGCCGCTCCCTTTGTGTTTGACGCACCACAGCCCTTCCTCTGCTAAGCCAGGCGATCTCTACTTGCGGGTATAACGATGCTTCACCCCAATCGGGAAATACTCTGGATCACCTGTAGGCCGCAGGCTTAGGCGCGGTCTACGATACTCTGGCGGCACATAGTTGGCGAATTCGCTATTGAGTCGCAAAAGTTGCGTCACGATCGAATCGCCGATCGTCTCTGCGAGCGCTTCGTTAGCTTCGACATCTGGCGCTAGCTCAACCGCGATATGCAAAAAGCGATTCCGATCGGCGTCCTCGCGCGCTTCGAGCACAAACTTGCCCGTCACAAAGGCGCTGACGTTCGGCTGTTCGAGCCCAACCGTCACATTCTCGGGGTAGATATTGGCCCCAAAGTAGGAAACCGTGAAATCCGAGCGGCCGAAGACATAGACGAAAGGCAAGGGCCGCATACCACGCTCGCCATACTGGCGCAGCTCGCTGAGCGGATCAAAGCCCCACTCGGCCAGAAAAGCCAACATCGTCTCGTAGGGCACGATCCCGCCCGTATCGAGGATGTTGTAGCGCAAGAGCGGCACCCCGTTATCTCCCGAGAAGATCAACGAGCGTCCGTCGCTCTCGAAAAAGCGGCTGTAGGGATCGTACTGGGTCAAGGTGGGCAGGCGCGACTCGCCGAACAGCGCTCGTGCGGCCTCTGGTTTGCCTGCTAGAAAGCGCCGAATGCAGATCGACAGAGGCGTCTCGTTGGCGAGCACGCCCGCATCAGCCGTGCCGTAGAGCGAAGCCGAGTCGTAACAGGGGTTTTCGGAGCCCATGCGCTGGCCAACAAGCGTGCGCCACTCCTCGCTAAAGACCTCGCCAGCCATCACCAGCTTGATCTTATAGTCGCGCCAAGCGATGCCGCGCTTTAGGCCGCCGTCGATAACATCTTTGAGAAAGGGAGGGTAACCGAGCAACACCACTTGCTCGAACGCGCCCCCAAGCTCTTGCACAATACGATAGATCTCCTCTCGGTTGTTGCCAGGCGTAATCACGGTGATCGGATAGCCTTTGCTAGCCAGATGGCGACAATAACTGGCCGTGTACATGCCGCCGACCCAAGTGCCCAAGCTGAAGCAGACCACGGCGAGCGTTCGGCGCCTATCGGCCTGAAAGCTATCGTGGAAGATCTGCTCGAAGCGGCGGGCGATCTGCAACTCGTCGCTGAAAAAGCGCGGCCAGAAGGTGGGCTTGCCGGTCGATCCAGACGAGGCGGCCAGCATATCGCAGCTCTCTAAGCGGCCATCGCGACAACGCTCAGCCAGCGCATAAGGCAGGATATAGTCTTTCTTGGAGGTTTGGGGCAGGTTCTGAAAATCTTGGAAAGAGCGGATCTGATCGGCAGCTACACCATGTTCGGCGAGGAAGGCCCGATAGGCGGGAACCGTTTCGACAACCGAGCGGAAGAGCTCGAGGGCGGCCTGCTCGGGGCTTGTGTCGCCATGCTGATGGAGAACTGCGTCCAATGGTGTGGCAAGGAAGGTCTGAAGGGCGGTCAAGGCTCGTGGGCTTTGCAGTTCCAACACCACTTTTCTCCTTAACTTGAAGAAAGCAGCCTAACGGTTGCAATCTTCCATAGCGCGCTGTTTGAAACCTCTTTAACGATCCTTGGGCTAATCGCCCCTCATTATACGATTTTCGCCCCGCTCTGGCGACACGTTTTCTTTCGCACCACTCTCTTTATTTTGGCAAAGAGGCGTCTAGCCCCCATTCGGTCCTAAGCGCGTCCGCCTACGGCTATCAACATCCCGCCCAACAAATGAGGTCCGTTCCTGCTGCGCATCGCTGCGCTTCGACGCGCCCGCAAAGCACAGCGCTGAAGCTCAAAGAGGCGCTCTATGGCTTTAGGCTGCTTCAAGCGCGCGGCCTAAGTCGTGGTATAGTGATCCGATCAATCAAGCAGCTTTCGCGCGTATAGTCGCCATCTTATAGGAGAACTCTATGACGACCGGACTCGCTATTCCCGAATCGATGCAGCAGTTGATCGATCAGGTCGCGGCCCAACTGAGCGCACGGCCCAAACTGGCCCAGCTCTTCCGCAACTGCTTCCCCAACACCTGGACGACCACCATGCGCCCGCACCCCGATGGCAGCACCTTTGTGATCACCGGCGATATCCCGGCCATGTGGTTGCGCGATTCGGCGGCCCAAGTGCGCCCCTATCTGATTCTGGCCGAGCGCGACCCCTTCGTCGCCGACCAGATCGCGGGGGTTGTGAAGCGCCAACTGGGCTACATTGTGCAAGATCCCTATGCCAATGCCTTCAACGAAGAGCCGAACGGCAAAGGCCACCAGAGCGATCAAACCGATATGAAGCCCATCATCTGGGAGCGCAAATACGAGATCGACTCGCTCTGCTACCCGCTGCAGCTAAGCTATCTGCTCTGGAAGGCGACGGGCCGCAGCGATCACTTCGACGCCACCTTCCGCCAAGCCGCCAAAGAGATCCTAACGCTTTGGAAGCGGGAACAAGACCACGAGGCCAACTCGAGCTATCGCTTCCAGCGCAGCAACTGCCCGCCCACCGACACGCTGCCTAACGAGGGCAAAGGCTCGCCCGTGGCGCCGACCGGCATGACCTGGTCGGGCTTTCGGCCCAGCGACGACGCCTGTACCTATGGCTATCTGGTGCCAGCCAATATGTTCGCGGTGGTGGTATTAGGCTATCTCGCCGAGATCGCTGAGCAGGTGCTCAATGATGCGGCGCTGGCCCAAGAGGCCACAGCGCTGGCCAGCGAGATCGATGCGGGCATTCGCCAGCACGCCATCGTCGAACACCCACGCTTCGGCAAGGTCTACGCCTACGAAGTCGACGGTCTGGGCAACAGCAACTTTATGGACGACGCCAACGTGCCCAGCCTGCTCTCGGCGCCCTACTTAGGCTACTGCGCCAACAACGACCCGATCTATCTGCAGACCCGCCAACTGCTGCTCAGCCCCGAGAATCCCTACTTCTACTCGGGCAAGGTCGCCTCGGGCATCGGCAGCCCACACACCCCGCCGCACTACATCTGGCATATCGCGCTCTCGATGCAGGGCCTCACCGCCAACGACCCCGCCGAAGTCGAGCGCATCCTCGACCTGATCGAGGCCACCGACGCCGACACGGGCTACATGCACGAAGGCTTCCACGTCGATAATCCGGCCGAATTCACCCGTCCGTGGTTCGCTTGGTCGAATTCGCTGATGAGCGAGTTGGTCTTGAAGTATTGCGGCTACGAGGTCAAGCGTTAGGCGCTCGACTCGCAGCCGAAGATCGAGCAATGATAGTACATCCGCTTGATTAGGTTCTATTTGGCCTTCGCCAGAGTGGAACTTGACTAGTTCTGTTGTGTGCACTTTCGCGCTGTCGCGCGAAAGTGCACACGACTCTTTCCTCGTTCCTGCCTGTCCCTACATTCCAGAGGAGCGAGTCTTTCAAGCGATTCGGCATGGCCTGCTTGGTGCGTGCACCAAGCAGGTCGCTGCGCAAGCAGCGAGGCGACATGCCGGATGGGAGGAAAGGTATCTGATAGCCGGAGGCGGACGCGCTAGAAGCCGAATGGAGGCTAGAAGCCCATCCGCCAAAAAGCAAAACGAACAGATGGTTTGTTCCTGCCAGATCGTGCGGATTGTCCGTTCTCAAGCAGTGAGGGTCGGCCTACAATGGGGCTCTCAAGCATAGCTATCGGAGGTACGCAGCATGAAGAGCTACCAATACTATGTGGTCGACGTGTTTACAAAGCAGCGTTTCGGCGGCAATCCGCTGGCGGTGATCAGCGATGCGCGCGGCCTAAGCGACCGACAGATGCAACAGATCGCGATCGAGTTTAACTTCTCTGAGACCAGTTTTGTGCTGCCGCCCAACGACCCGACCCACAGCGCCCGAGTGCGCATCTTTACGACCAACAACGAGGTCGGCTTCGCGGGGCACCCCAATGTGGGTACGGCCTTTGTGTTAGGCCAAGAGAGTAGCCTGTTTGGTAAACCGATCGGCGATCGCTTGATCTTTGAAGAGCTGGCGGGACTGGTGGAGGTCAAACTCGATCGGCGAGCGGGCAAGCTCGAACGAAGCACGATCAGCGCGCCGCGCAGCCTCTATTTCGGGCCAGAGCCGGAACTAGAGCAGATCGCGGCCTGCGTTTCGCTGCCGCCCCAAGCCATCATCAGCAGCGCCCATCCGCCGGTGAGCGCCTCGGTTGGGCTACCCTTTGTGATCGCCCAAGTCGCGGATCGCTCTGCCTTGGGCCAAGCCAAAGCCAACCCCGCCCAATTCAGCGAGGCCGATCGGCGCTTCGGCTGGGACGATCAGCCCATCGCGATCTTTTTGTATTGCAGCAAACCCGATCAGCCCGAACAGATCAGCGCCCGCATGTTTGCCTTTGGGCCACCCAACTCTGTCTTCGAAGATCCGGCCACCGGCAGCGCTTCGGCTGCCTTGACGGCCTTGCGCGCCAGTCTGCTGCCCGAGGCTGAGGCCGAGTTTCGGGTCACAATCGAGCAGGGCGTCGATATGGGGCGGCCCAGTTTGATCGAAGTCGTAGCCTTCAAGGAGGCGGGCGAGGTCAAGCGGGTTGAGGTCAGCGGCACAAGCGTGTTGGTGATGCGCGGCGAGTTGCTGGTCGACGAAGAATAAAAAGATCAGGAGCATGGCAAACACCATGCTCCTCATTGCCATCAAACGGTATTAGCCCTTCAGCAGCGGCACAACCTCTTCAGCAAATTGGTAGAGCGGCTCTTGGTTGTAGGCGATGCGCGGGAAGTAGCTGATTAGATAGTTGATGCCCGCATCGACCAGGCCCTGCATATGCTCGGCGACCTGCTGGCTGGTGCCGACCACCATCTGCTTGGTCAGCTCTTCATAGCTCCAGCCGTAGGTTTCGCGCAGCTTGGCCGTGGCCTGCACCGGATCTTCGCCGTTCTTCAGCAAGATCACGTTGACATTGCTCGAGCGGATGATCTCGTTGTAGTCGCGGCCGATCTTCTCGCAGTGCTGGCGCAACACATCGAGCTTGTGCTTGACCTGCTCGGGCTTGCCGCCGAAGTTGCTGGCGTCGCCGTATTTGGCGACCAAACGCAAGGTCACCTGCTCGCCGCCGCCCGCGATCCAGAAGGAGACGTGAGGTTTGCGCACGCCCTTCGGCTCGTTGATCGGCTCCTTGATGTGGTAATACTGACCCTCGAAGGTCGGGCGGTCTTCGGTCCACATTTTGTAAAGGATCTCGCAGCCCTCGCGGAAGGCCCGCATACGCTCGGAGGTTTCGGGGAAGCCGTAGCCGTAGGCGCGCCATTCGTGCTCGTACCAGCCCGCGCCATAGCCGCAATACAGGCGCCCGTGGCTGAGCACGTCGATGGTCGAGGCGATCTTGGCCAACAGGGCCGGGTTGCGATAGCCGTTGCAGGTACACATCTGGCCGATGTTGACGCGCTGGGTGTCGCGCGCGAGCGCCGCTGTGATCGTCCAGCATTCAAACACCGCCTCTTGAATCGGCTGAGGCACGGTATGGAAGTGGTCGTAGACCCAAATCGAATCGTACACATCGAGTGTATCGACCACTTTGGCGACTCGCGTCATAGCTTCATATTTTTCGATCGGATCGGCGATCTCGATCAGGTCGGTACGCCAACCCTGGGGAACAAACGCACCAAATCGAAGAGTCATTCTTCTGCTCCTTATCGCCCCAAAGGGCACTAGACCGAATTCCATCGTTGGTCGGGTAGAGCGATGGTTTTGCGTAACAAGCGAGAAAGGCGCTAGGGAAAGCTTTCCTAACACAGTGATAGTAGAGTGGGGTTGTTGAAAACCGCACAATAGTATAGCATAGGGATCAGCTTTGTTATCTACAATAATAGCGATCATGCGACAATTGATAGTATAGCTAGGGCTGCCAGCGAAGGCTGGCAGAAAATTGTTTGCATATCTGAGCAAAAATTTATTAGAAGCGTGCCAGCTCACTAGCAAATTCGCTATAATTGGAAACAGAGCTACTTTTTTCAAAAAATCTGTTTGTAAAGTGCTAGTTCTTGCAATAATGGTAGTTCTTGAGCTTATCAGGTAGGGAGGTCTAAACTGGGTTTAATGCGACCTTTTATAGTAGAGGAGCGCGATAATCTCATATTTTGTTGATTTGAGAGACGAGATTATTTGACAGTAGCATGTCTGTAGGGTATAATAGCCGACGTTGTAAAACATATTTTTGACATCCGCCATTGGCTCTCATCTCCTGTTAACCTCGACGTATTCCAGCCGAGATCATAGTAGAGGTGCTAGCCGCTAGGTGCGGAGCCTTCGCAGGCACCGGCACGAAGGGTAACGTACAAACAACTACGCAACCCTATCACAGCCAAACACGATCGCACAATGCAGTATTTGCATATGCGCCGCCTACTGCGAAGGCGGTGCATTTATTTTTAGGCAGTTTGGTTGAGAAAGCCAGCAGATGGATTCTCTGTCGGATGTCCCCAATGGTACTCGTGTTTAGGAGGCTAGCAGAATGACCGTACAACCAGAGCAGGTGGTTGTTGTTGATGAAGTAAACGAAGAGGATTGGACCAAGCTTCTTGATGAGTATGACTATGCTCGCCCGCAGCGTGGTGAGCTGCGCGACGGTCTGATCATGCAAATCGAAGAAAATGGTGTCTTGGTTTCGATTGGCACCAAGCGCGAGGGCGTTATTCCCTCACAGGATCTGCGCCAAATGGGCGAGGATTTCGTCAACTCGCTCAAGGTTGGCGAGCCGATCCAAGTCTATGTGCAAGACCCAGAAAATCGAGATGGCGACCTTGTATTGTCTTTAACGATGGTTCAAGTTGCGAAGGATTGGGAGCTTGCTTCCAAACTTCACGAAGAGGGTGGAATTGTTCAGGGCAAAGTGGTCGGCTTCAACAAGGGCGGTCTGCTTGTTCAGTTCAATCGCATCCGTGGTTTTGTTCCCGCCTCGCAGGTTGCTCAGCTGCACGGCCGCACCGCTGCCGAAGAGCGCCAGCAGGCTCTCCAGCGCATGGTGAACCAAGAGATTCCGTTGAAGGTAATCGAGGTCGACCGCGAGCGCAACCGATTGGTCCTCTCCGAGCGCAGCGCAACCCAAGAGTGGCGCAAGGCTCAGAAGCATCGCCTGCTCACCGAACTGCAGCCCGGCGACATTCTCACCGGTCGCGTCAACCAGCTCACCAACTTTGGTGCGTTCATTGATCTGGGCGGCGCCGATGGTCTGGCCCACATCTCTGAGCTGAGCTGGCAGCGCGTCAACCACCCGCGTGAGGTGCTTTCGCCCGGTCAGGAAGTCAAGGTTATGGTCGTCGAGATCGATCGCGACCGCGAGCGCATTGGCCTGAGCTTGCGCAAGCTGCAGGACAACCCGTGGGATACTATCGATCAGCGCTACACCCTTGGCCAGCTGGTTAGCGGCCCGGTCACCAACGTTGCTCCGTTCGGTGCATTCGTTCAGATCGAAGAGGCCGTTGAGGGTCTGATTCACGCTAGCGAGCTAGACGTTGATCCCCAGATCCAGCCTCGCGATGTGCTGCAGCCCGGCCAGATCGTCACCGCTAAGGTGATCAGCCTGGACCGCCAGCGCCAGCGCATGGGTCTCTCGCTGCGCCGCGTCAACGAGGGCGAGAAGAGCGAAGAGGCTGCTGAGGCTCCGGCCGCTGAGGCTCCCGCTACCGAGGCTCCGGCTGCTGAAGCGCCCGCCGCTGAAGCTCCGGCTGCTGAGGCTCCCGCTGCCGAGGCTGCTGAGTAATTTCGTTCAGCGTTCTTCCTAAAAACGGAAAAAGGGGTTTGGCCTAGTGCCAAGCCCCTTTTCTTATGCCCAAAATCCCCTTCAAACGCTAGCGGCGAAGTCCCTCCCATCCATTCATTCCCAACCGCGTCCGCCTACGGCTACCAACATCCCACCCTGCAAACCCCACCCCTATCCTTCCGTGCTAGCGAAAGTGCACAGCATGGAAAGATCACATAACAAATGCTCAAGATCGGCTGTACACAAAAACAGAATGTGAGCTTATAATAAACGCCGCGCCGCATCCAAAGGATGGTGTATCTACTCGCTCCGCTTGTTCAAACCCCACACCATACCCGCTCTGAATACAGCTATGCATTAGCCAAAAGTCGTGTCGGCAGCAAAAGGCCATGGTTCGCACACCATCGCGGAAGTATCCTGGAGAGCACAGAACTCAGAGAGCTTGAATGCGATCTCGCTACGCGAAATCGCATTCAAGATCACCATTCAGCCCCTCGCCCGCAGTGCGGGAGAGGGGCTGGGGGGTGAGGGCAGATAACGCTGACCGTATGTCGATTTGTGGCTAATGTACAGCTGAATACAGCAGGAACCTTATGTTGCCATCAAGCCGCGACACGCTCAACGATCTTTGGGACTTTGCAAGAGGTATTTGGATCTTAGCACGATCGGGCCGTTGGTTCTTTGCCCTCTATATCGCGATAGAAGCCATCGGTGGCCTGACCCCCGCGATCATCTATGGTTCGCTGGCTATCATCATCGCCCAGATCGGCGCACTCGATGCGGGAGCGCAGATCATCGACAGCAGTCTGGTGCTAGCGGTCGCCGCGATCTGCGCAGTCATTATCATCAACGAAGTCTTTTGGGCTTGGCAAGAGTATCTGCGCAGCGTGATCGAGGCT
>Ga0207874_1001853_pt1 | contig 22141 bp, 16 predicted proteins | sample HigsolmetaAR201D_FD_184833 | JGI IMG/M metagenome (GOLD analysis project Ga0207874, IMG submission 184833) | Ionic liquid and high solid enriched microbial communities from the Joint BioEnergy Institute, USA - AR20-1-D (SPAdes) (version 2) ...
TCGTCAACAAGGTCAAGGAAGGCGACGGCAACTTCGGCTACAACGCCGCCACCGGCGAATTCGGCGACATGGTGCAGTTCGGCATCCTGGACCCGACCAAGGTCACCCGCACCGCGCTGCAGAACGCGGCTTCGATCGCCGGCCTGATGATCACCACCGAGGCCATGGTGGCCGAGCTGCCGAAGAAGGAAGAGCCGCACAACCACGGCGGCATGGGCGGCATGGACTTCTGATCCGGCGCAGCCGGTCCGCCTGCAACACGGAAAACCCCGCCTCGCGGCGGGGTTTTCTTTTTGCGGGCCGCCAGCCGGCTGGCGGCAGTGTGCCGCGGGTCAGCCCGCGGCAGCCGCCCGCAGGCAGATCCGGTCCGCGTTCGCGCCGATGTCGAGCAGGCTGCCCGCCATCGCGTCGATGCCCAGGATCAGGGCAGGCCGTTCGGCCAGGCCGATCGCGCGGAACACGGGCAGGTCGCTGATCCGGACTTCCAGCCCGCCATGCCGCCAGCCCGTGGTCTCCAACCCGGGCAGGGTGGTGAGCCATGAGGCATGCGCGGCCGCGCCGAGGCCGCGGGTGCCGTTCGCACGCGGCACCACCCGCGGGTCGCTGCCGTCGGTGCGCAGGCCCAGCGCCTCGGCCGCGGCCAGGTTGAGCACGGTCTGCGCGGCGCCGGTGTCGACCACGGCCACGGCCTCGACCCCGGATCCGCCCAGGCGCATGCGCACGAACGCGAAGTACTCGATCGTCTCGTCGCGCGCGGCGATGGCGTTGTCCTGGCAGTGCGGGGCCGAGCCCAGCGCACCTGGCACCCACAGTTCGAGGCGGTTGCCGGCGAAGTCCCAGCGGGTGTCCCAGCGGGCGGTGAAGTCGTTGCCGATCAGGCCGTCGACCGGCGCTTCCGGGGTGCCGAGCGCCGACAGGTCGGTGTGCAGCGCGGCCTGTTTCAGGGTAAGCGTGCCGAGGCTCCATTCGGTCTCGCGCACCGGCTGCAGCCGGCTGCTGTTGTCCGCCGCGCCCTGGACCATGATCCCGGCGTCGTCCGCCGGCGGCTCCTCCAGGCCGTAGCCGCGGGCGATGCGGCTGTCGACCACGGTCGCGCCCGCCGCGCTGTCCACCACGAAGCGCAGGGGATCCTCGCGGCCCGCGAGCCGGACCTCCACCGCGGGATGCCTGCCGTGCATCCACATCGGCACGACGTGCTGGGGTTGCGCGGCGGTGGCCGCGGGCAGGGCGGTAAAAAGCATCAGGGAGATCATGTCCTGTGATCCGGATCCTTCACGAACGGGACCAGTGACCGGGCGCCGGCATGCGCCGGCGCGGGATGGCATAGGATGCCGCCGGGGGCGGCAGCGTCGCATGGCGGCCGTGCACGCGGACCTGCCTTGGGTCATGCTTGGGGCAATGGAGGATTCCATGATCCGGAACCGGCCGGGACGGCTCCCGCGGCGCCTTGCGTGGGCGGCCGTGGCCCTGCTCGCGCTGTACGCGCTGTACCTCGTTGCCGGCAACGCCTTCCTGCATTCGCGGGCCGCGCGCGACCTGGTCAACCGAAAGCCGGAGAAATTCCGCATGGAATGGGCCGGCGGCCACACCCTGTGGCCGGGCCACGTGTCCCTGCGCGGCGTGCGCATGGAAGGGCACGTGCGGCGCGTCGGATGGGCGGTGGAGGCGGAACACGCCCGCGGCCGCATCGCGCTGTGGCCGCTGCTGCGCCGGGAAGTGCGCCTGCCGCGGGTGGACGCCGACGGGCTGTCCGGGAGCCTGGCCCGCGCCGCCGGCGACATCCCGCCGCCGGAATACCGGCCGGGTGGCTGGACCCTGCGTATCGACCGCATCGTCGCCGGCGGCATCCGCGGTGGCGAGCTGTTCGGGTGGAAGCTCGCTGGCAACGGCCGCGCCGAGGTGGGTTTCCGCAAGCGCTTCCATGGCGGCGAGGTGGAACTGTTCCCGTCCGCGGCGCATTTCGACGGCCTGGCCGCCACGCGCGACGGCCAGGACTGGCTGCGCGACGCGCGCCTGGACGCCACCTTCGCGCTCGCGCCGCACCGGTCCGCGGACTATCCGGGCCTGGCCCGGCTGCAGTTGCTGGCCGCCTCGCTCGACCTGGACGGCAGCGTCGCCTCGCTGCGGACGCGGCTGGAAACGGACGGGCGCTATCAGGTCGGGCTGCTGCCCGGGGAGGGGCGGGTGACGGCGAGGCTGGCGCTGGCTGGCAACGCGCTGCAGCCGGGCGGACGCGTCCGCGTGCAGGCGCCGCTGCAGGTGGTGGATGCCAGGGGCGACGAGCTGGGCAACACCTTCGAGCTGTCGCTGGACGTGGACGAGGACATGCGGCTGCGTGCGTCCGCGCCCGAGGTGCCGGGGCACGGGCTGGCGGTGGACGCGGACCTGCGCGTGCCGGGCCGGGAGCTGCCGCTGCAGGACTGGCGCGCGCGGCTGGCGCAGGCCGTCGGCCATGCGCGCGGGCGCTGGCATGTGCCCTCGATCGGCGCGCTGGTGGCGCTGTTCGCGCAGGCCGACTGGCTCGGGCTGGAAGGCAGCGGCACCGTCGAGGGTGACCTGCGGCTGGAGGGCGGGCGGTTGCGCGAGGGCAGCCGGCTGGCGGCGCGCGACGTGGTCGCGCGCGCCGACGTGCTCGGCAGCCGCTTCAGCGGCCGGGCGCATGCCGAGGCCAGGATCGAGGCGGGTGCGGACGGCACGCCCAGGTCGCGGGTGTCGCTGGTGCTGGACCGTTTCGCCGCCGCGCCGGGTGGCGCGCCCTCGCGGCCGTATGTGGAGGGCGGCGGCCTGCGCGTGGACCTCGAGGCCGATGCGCGCCTCGCGCACATGCGCGACAGCAGCCGGGCGCGGATCCGGTTCAACGGCGCGCGGGTGCCGGACCTGGCGCGCTTCGACCCCTACCTGCCCAATGACCGGCTGCGCTTCGGCGGCGGCAGCGGCACGCTCGACGGCGACCTGCACGTGGATGGCCTGGGTGACGTCGTCGAGGGCACGCTGCGCATCCGCGGCCGCCAGGTGGACCTGTCGGTCGCCGGGGTGGACCTGCGTGGCGACGTGGAGATCGACGGCCGCCTGCGCCGCGGCAACCTCAGGCGCGGCAACTTCGACCTTGGCGGCACCCGGGTGGAACTGCGGAACGTGTCGTTCTCCGAGCCCGGGGGCGCCACGCGCTCCGGCTGGTGGGCCATGCTGGAGCTGGAGCGCGGCCAGGTCGAGTGGAAGCATCCGGCCAGCCTCGGCGGGCGGCTGCAGGCGCGGATGAAGGACGTCGGGTTCCTGCTGGCGATGTTCGCGGACCGGGCCAGGTATCCCGCCTGGATCTCCCGCGTGGTCGACGCCGGCGAGGCGCGGGTCGAGGGACTGTGGCAATGGCGCGACGACGCCCTCGTGCTCGACCGGGTGCGCGCCGCCAACGACCGCTTCGACGTCGCCGCGCGCATGCGCCTGCATGCCCGTGCGCACGACGGTGACCTGTACGTCGGCTGGAGGAAGCTCGGCGTCGGCGTCGAACTGCGCGGTGGCCGGCACAGGTTCCACCTGCGCAACGCCCGCGAATGGTTCGACAGCCACCCGCACCTGCTGCCGTGAACGCGCAGCCGGCCGGCCCCGTGCGCCGGCGTTCCGCTTCCGTGCGGCGGGCTTCGTCTATAGTCGCCGCTCCCTCCGCAACACGGACCCGCCCGCAATGAAACCCCTCGTCGCGCTCGCCGCCGGTGGTACCGGCGGCCACCTGTTCCCGGCGGTGGCACTGGCCCGGGAACTGATGGCGCGAGGCTGCCGCGTGGTGGTCCATACCGAGCGCCGCGGGGCGCAGTACGCGCAGGCGCTGGATGGCATCGAACATGTGGTGCTGCCGGCTAGCTCGCTCGAAGGCGGCGTTGTGGCGAAGGCGAAGGCGGTGCTGACCATCCTGCGCGGCGTGCTGGCCTCGCGCGCGGACCTCAGGCGGCGTGGCGCGGGACTGATGGTCGGCTTCGGCGGCTACCCGAGCTTCGCCCCGGCCCTGGCCGCGAAGAGCCTGGGTCTGCCGCTGCTGCTGCACGAGCAGGCCACGCGCCTGAGCAAGGCCAACGCGCAGCTGCTGCGCTTCGCCGACGGACTGGCGACTTCGTTCCCGCAGGTCGCGGGCGCCGAAGGCTTCGACCCGCAGAAGATCTTCGTGACCGGCAACCCGGTGCGGCAATCCATCCTCGAGGCGCGCGGCGATTACCCGCCGTTGGGCGAAGGCCTGCCGCTGCGGCTGCTGGTGGTCGGCGGCAGCCAGGGCGCGGCGGTGTTCGGGCGCGTGGTGCCGCCGGCGCTGCTGGCCTTGCCGGAGGCGATCCGCGCGCGGCTGCAGGTGTCGCTGCAGTACCGCGGCGACGACGGCGACGCGGTCGCGGCGCGGCTGCGCGGGGCCGGCATCGACGCGGCCGTGCGCCCGTTCTTCGACGACATGGGCGCGCGCCTGCGCGATGCGCACCTGGTGGTCGCCCGCGCCGGTGCGTCCACGATCGCCGAAATGCTGGTGATGGGGCGGCCCGCGGTGTTCGTGCCACTGCCGCATGGTGGCTCGCGCGAGGAGCAGCGGCGCAACGCCGAGACCCTCGCGAAGGCCGGTGCCGGCTGGCACATGCCGGAAGCGGAGATGACGCCCGCGCGGCTGTCGGAGCTGCTGGCCGGACTGTTCTCCTCGCCCACGGCGCTGCCCCGGGCCGCGCGCGCCGCAGCTTCGCTGGGCCGCCCGGATGCCGCCGCGCGCCTGGCCGATGCGGTCGAGCGCCTGCTGGAGCATGCGCGCAGGGATTGACGGCTGCCCGTTGCGGCGCGGGGGAAATGCCCTCGCACCTACAATGTGGCTCCCCAGGAACACGACGGGAGCTCGCGTGCGCGAACAGTTCGATGCGCTGGTCATCGGTGGCGGCCACAACGGCCTGGTCTGCGCTGCCTACCTTGCCGGCGCCGGCCTGAAGGTCGCGTTGCTGGAGCGCCGCCACATCGTCGGCGGCGCGGCGGTGACCGAGGAGTTCCACCCGGGCTTCCGCAATTCGGTGGCCAGCTACACCGTCAGCCTGCTCAGCCCGAAGGTGATCCGCGACCTGCGCCTGGCCGGGCATGGGCTGCGCGTGGTCGAGCGCCCGTTCTCGAACTTCCTGCCGCTGCCGGACGGCAGGGCGTTCCGGCTCGGCGGCGAACACGGGCTCGAGGAAGTCGCGCGCTGGTCGCGGCGCGATGCCGAACGCCTGCCGCGGTACTACGCCATGCTCGAACGCGTGGTCGCGGTCCTGCGCGAGCTGATGGACATGACGCCGCCGAACGTTGGCGACCGCCTGGCGCTGGCCGACTGGCTGGCCTCGTATTCGGTGGCGCGCCGGCTCGGGGGGCTCGACCTGCGCGGCCGCCGCGACCTCCTCGACCTGTTCACCAAGTCCGCGGGCGAACTGCTCGACCACTGGTTCGAGTCGGAGCCGCTGAAGGCGGCGCTGGGCTGGGACTCGGTGGTCGGCAATTTCGCCAGCCCGTACACGCCCGGCAGCGCCTACGTGCTGCTGCACCATGTCTTCGGCGAGGTCAACGGCAAGCCGGGCGCGTGGGGCCACGCCATCGGCGGCATGGGCGCGATCACGCAGGCCATGCGCGCCGAATGCGAGGCGCGCGGGGTACGCATCGAGACCGGCGCCGTGGTGGCGAAGGTGCTGGTCGAGGGCGGGCGTGCCACCGGCGTGGTGCTGGAGGACGGGCGGGAGTTCCGCGCGCGCGTGGTCGCGTCCAACGTCAACCCGAAGCTGCTGTACACGCGGCTGGTGGAGCCGCAGCATCTGGACGATGACACCCGCGGGCGCATCGCGCGCCACCGCAACGGCTCGGGCACGTTCCGCATGAACGTGGCGCTGTCGGAGCTGCCGGACTTCACCGCGGCGCCGGGCACCCGGCTGCAACCGCACCACCAGAGCGGCATCCTCGTCGGGCATTCGCTGCGGTATTTCGAGCAGGCGTATTTCGACGCGAAGTCGAAGGCGCACAACCCGGGCTGGGCGCGCAAGCCGATCGTCGAGCTGGTGATTTCCTCCGCGCTCGACGACACGCTCGCGCCGCCGGGCCGGCACGTCGCCAGCCTGTTCTGCCAGCACGTGCATCCCGAGGTGGACGGCGGCTGGGACGCGCACCGCGACACCGTGGCGAAGCTGATGATCGACACCGTGGACGAGGTGGCGCCCAACTTCGCGCGCAGCGTGATCGCGTACGAGGCGCTGTCACCGCTGGACCTGGAGCGCAGGTTCGGCCTGGTCGGCGGCGACATCTTCCATGGCGCGCTGGCGCTGGACCAGATGTTCTCGGCCCGCCCCCTGCTGGGCCAGGGCAACTACCGCGGGGCGCTGCGCGGGCTGTACCTGTGCGGTTCGGGCAGCCATCCCGGTGGCGGCGTCACCGGCCTGCCCGGGCGCAATGCAGCCCGGGAGATCCTCCGGGACCTGGGCCGCCGGCCGCGTCCTTGAACGGGGATTTCCCCCGGGAAACCAGCGGATCCGCGCGCGGTAAACGGTTACCCGCGGGCATCGAGATAATGAACCGTGCGGTTTGTTTTTGCGCTGCAGCGTGCATGGCGCTAATGGTTCCTTCACGATGCCCCCGCACCCGACGTGGGGGAGGGAGCAAAGCCCGCTCGCAGGAAACTGCAGCGGGCTTTTTTATTGCCCGGCCCACGGCGGGCGCAATGCGGACGTGGCCCAGGTGTCGGCGCCATGGCATCCCCATGCCACGCGTGTGGCGCGCGTGCTTGTTGATGGAGAGGGAGACACCGCGTCGCGGCGGCCCGCGCAACGTGTCCGCCGCGGTGCCACAATCCGCGCATGGACGACATCGACGCGCGCGGACAGATCGACGCCCACGTGCAACGCGCACTCGCGCGCCTGCCACAGTCCGTGCGCGACGACGCGGTGCTCGCGGGCAAGCTGCGCCGCATCGCCATCGCCAGCGATTTCGCGATCGACGTGCTCGCATCGCGGCCGGAGGTGCTGGCAGCGCTGGCGCGGGACGACGGCGCGCAGCCGTTCGCGCCGCCGGTGCTCGCGCCGGAGCAGCGCGCCGAATGGCCGCGCCTGCTGCGCCGCCACCGCCGCGCGGAATCCGCGCGCCTGGTCTGGCGCGACGTGCTGGGGCTCGATGACATCGACGCCACGCTGGAGGCCACCACGCGCCTTGCCGAGGACTGCCTGCGCATCGCGCTGGAGGCGCTGGAGGCGGAGTTCGCCGCCCGCCACGGCACCGTGCGCGCCGCCGATGGCAGCCCGGTGCGGCTGGTGGTGTTCGGCATGGGCAAGCTCGGCGGCGGCGAGCTGAACTTCAGTTCCGACGTCGACCTCGTGTACGCCTACGAACAGGCGGGCGAGAGCAACGGCGCGCGCCCGCTGGCGGCGGAGGAATACTTCGCGCGGCTCGGCCGGCAGCTGACGGTACTGCTCGACGAGACCACCGCCGACGGCTTCTGCCACCGCGTGGACCTGCGCCTGCGGCCGTTCGGCAACGCCGGCCGGGTGGCGATGAGCTTCGCGGCGATGGAGCAGTACTTCCAGCACGAAGGCCGCGACTGGGAACGCTATGCCTGGCAGAAGGCGCGGCCCGTCGCCGGCGACCTCGCCGCGGGCGAGCGCTTCCTGGCGTCGCTGCGGCCGTTCGTGTACCGCCGCTACCTCGACTACGGCGCGCTCGACGGCCTGCGCGCGATGAAGGCGATGATCACGGCGGAGGTCGCGCGCAGGGAACTGGCCGACGACATCAAGCGTGGCCCGGGCGGGATCCGCGAGATCGAGTTCCTGGCCCAGGTCCTGCAGCTGATCCGCGGCGGCCGCGAACCGGCGCTGCGCGAGCGACGGCTGCTGCCGGCCCTGCGCGCGCTGCGCGACGCCGGCTACATCCCGGCGGAAACGGAATCGGCGCTGGCCGATGCCTACCGTTTCCTGCGCCACGTCGAGAACAGGCTGCAGATGCTGCGCGACGCGCAGACGCATGAACTGCCGTCCCTGCCGCTGGAACGTGTGCGGCTCGCGCTCGGGCTGGGCTATGACGGCGCGGATGCCATGCTGCGCGAGCTGGGGGTGCACCGCGCGCGAGTGGCGCGCGAGTTCGACGCACTGCTCAGCCAGCGCCGCCGCCAGGCGGCGGCGGACGACGGCCTGGCGGCGTACTGGCGCGTGCTGCCGGACGGCGGCGACGCCGGCACCCTGGCCGCCGCCGGTTTCGGGGAGGCCGGGGCCGTGGACGCGGCGCTGCGCGATTTCGCGCGCTCGCCCAGCGTGCGCGAGCTGTCCGACGCCTCGCGGGCCAGGCTCGACCGGGTGCTGCCGGTGATGCTGCAGGCGACCGCGTCCTCGCCGCAGCCGCTGCAGGCGGTGCGCCGCCTGCTGGCGATGCTGCACAACATCCTGCGCCGCGCCAGCTACCTGGCGCTGCTGGACGAGGAGCCGGCGGCGCTGTCGCGGCTGGTGGACGTGACCACGCGCAGCGCGTTCCTCGCCGAGCGCCTCGCCGCGCACCCGGTGCTGCTGGACGAACTGCTCGACGTGCGCGTCGCCGGGCCGTTGCCGGACCGTGAGGCGTTCGCGCGCGCCTGCGCCGGCGTGCTGGAGCGCGACGACACCGAGGACGCGCTGTTCCTGCTCAACGAGATCCGCCAGCAGCTCAGCTTCCGAATCGCTCTGGCCACGCTCGACCGGCGCCAGCCCGCGCACGACAGCACCCGCCAGCTGGCGTGGTTGGCCGACGCGGTGGTGGACGTGGTGCGCGGACTGGCCCTGCGCGAGCTGCGCGCCAGCCATGGCGACCTGCCCGGCGCGCGCTTCGCGGTGGTCGGCTACGGCAGCCTCGGCGGCGAGGAGCTGGGCTTCGGCTCCGACCTGGACCTGGTGTTCCTGTACGACGCCCCGCCCGAGGCGCACTCCGACGGCGCGCGCCCGCTCGACGCGCCGCGCTGGTTCGCGCGGCTGGCGCAGAAGATCGTGGGCCTGCTCGGCGCGGTGACCGGCGGCGGCCGCCTGTACGACGTGGACGTTCGCCTGCGCCCGGACGGCGGCAAGGGCCTGCTGGTGTCGTCGCTGGCCAGCTACGGTGAATACCAGCGCGAGCGCGCCTGGACCTGGGAGCACCAGGCGCTGGTGCGCGCGCGCTTCGTCGCGGGGGACGCGTCCATGCGCGAGGCGTTCGAGGCGATCCGCGCCGGCACCCTCTCGCGCCCGCGCGACGAGGCCGGGCTGCGCGGGGACGTGGCCGTGATGCGCCAGCGCATGCGCGGCGAGCTCGACCGCGGCAACGACGCCATGTTCGACCTCAAGCAGGGCGAGGGCGGGCTGGTGGACCTGGAGTTCATCGTCCAGTACCTGGTGCTGCGCCACGCCGCGGCGCACCCGGCGCTGCTGGGACCGCGCGCCACCCGGCTCCTGCTCGACGTGCTGGAAGCCGAAGGCATCCTCGACCGGGACGCCGCCTCGTCGCTGCGCGAGGCCCACGCCGCGCTGCTGGCCCTCGGCCTGGATTGCACCCTCGACCGCCGCAGGCGCATCGTCCCCCACGGCGACGTCCCGCCTGCCGCCCGCGAGGCGATCCGCGCGCAGTGGCGTCGATGGCTGGGGGACTGACCTCCGGATCGCGGCCGTGCCCCTGCGCCCCCTCCCTCCGCCGGCGGGAACAACTCCGCTTCCGGCCCGGCGGGAAGGAGGCGCCGGGAGAGGGGAGGCACCCGTCCGCGATGACGGGCACGCAGGGCGCGGATGCCCTTTGCCCCCCGCCCCGGCCTTCCCCGGCACGCGGAGGGGTTGGCGGGGGCGCGCCCCCGGGATCAGTCGGCGGTCCGGTCCGTGGACTGCGGGGCCAGCGCCGCCTCCGCGTTGGCGATGAAGTCGCTGACGTACCAGCGGCCGTCGTGGCGCTCCACGCCCACGACGGCATCGATGGGCGTGCCGGCCAGGCTGTACTCCATGTGGACCTGGGCGGTGTCGCCGGTCTGGGACAGCAGGTGCACCTGCATCGCCGACAGCCCGGCGTCGAGGTCCAGGCCGTACAGCGCGAGGGCCTGCTTGCCGGCGGCGAGCACCGGGGCCATGCGCGCGAGTGCCTCGTCCATGCCGGCGGCAGCGAAGTCACCGGGCGAGGTGAGTTCCGCCTCGCGGGCGGCGGCGGTCAGCAGGGCGATCGCCTTCAGCGCGCGGTCGCGGTCGGCGAGCGGGGCGCGGATGCCCCAGGCGCTGAGCGCGGAGACGATCTGGGCGTAGTGCTGGCGCTCCGACGGGCTGAACCCCTCGTGCTGCTCGATGTACTGCATGCCGAACACGCCGAGGGCGGCCGCGGTCTGGCCCAGTTCCGCGGCGGCGCCGGCGAACTGGCGGTCGAAGGTATCCTGCAGGGACTGTTCGGCGCCGTCCGCGGCCAGGGTGGCGAGCGCCGCGGGGTGGTGCGAGGCCAGCGGGAATTCGTCGAGCGGCCAGCGGGTACGGCCCTCGCGCCAGGCGGCCTCGAGCCGGGCGTGCAGCCCGGGGGGCACGGCGTCGCGGGCGAAGGCGGCCAGGTCGTTGGCGATCAGGTGCGCGGTCAGTTCGCGCACCGCCTCGACCGGGGAGTCGGCCCCGGGCGGGTCCCCGGCATCGCCGCCGTGCCCGTGCCGGTTGCAGCCGGTCGCCGCTGCCAGCGCGATGGACAGGACGACGGTGGCGACGGTGCGCAGTCGCATGCAGTTACCCCGGTGTGTTCCCCGGGGGCGCATCTTGGCGATGGAGGGGGGGCGGGGCAACCCGCCCGTCCGGGTTCCGGGACGGCGGACAAAAAAACGGGAAACCTTCCGGTTTCCCGTCAATCCGGCAACGCCGGAGGACTTGGGTTGTGGGCGCCGGCAGGTTAGCGCGGCGCAGAATCTAATGCAACATCTTAATTGAACAAGCTTATCCTGTTGATTTTCAAGAGAATCATGGTTCCGGGACGGGCGTGCCCGACAGGGCTGGGCCGGTGGGCGGGTCAGCGGGCGGTGTCGAGGGCCTGGCGCTTGAGTTCCCGGCGGGCTTCGCGCGGCTTGCCCCAGGCATTGCCGAACCGGGCAGGTTCCCACCCGCCGTAGGTGGGGTTGGCCAGCATCCACCAGCGTTCGCCGAACCAGTCGCCGTACCGCTCCATGAGCGCGGCACGGGCTTCGGGGGTGTTGGAGGTGATCTCCACGAAGTCGCCGAGCTGGTCGCCGAACTGCATGAGCACGCGGTACTGGCGGCCGACGAGCAGGCGGCGGCACTTCTTCTCCGAGCCGCGCTGCTCGCAGCCTTCGACCGGGGTGCCGAGGCCGAGGAAGACGCTTTCGTCCTTCACCGGCAGGCCGGCCTCGCGCAGGTTGGCGAGGGTGGCGTCCTTCAGGTGGGCGGCGCGGTTGGACAGGTAGATCAGGGTCACGCCGCGGGCCTCGGCGGCGCGGGCGAACTCGAGCACGCCCGGCACCGGCCGGGCCTTCTTCTCCATCACCCAGTCGGCCCAGGTGTCCTCGTCGTATTCCCGGCCATCGGCGACCAGCCGGGCCTGGTAGGGCGAGTTGTCGAGCACGGTCTCGTCGATGTCGAGGATGACCGCGGGCCTGAGGCCTTCGGCCGGTGCGGTGGCCGCGCGCTCCCCGGGCGCCAGCGCGTCCCAGTGCGGGTCGGCCAGGGCGGCGTCAAGCCGGGCGGCGGCGGCGCGGTAGATGGCGAGGGCGTTGGCCCGGTATTCCTCGGAGCGCTGCACCCACAGCACCGCGTTGAGGTTGTCGTCGGCCGCGGCCTGCGCGGCGGGGGCGGGCACAGGCGCAGGGGCGGCGGCACCGTCGCCTGGCGCGGGGAGCACGGTGCGGCACGCGGTGAGCGCAAGCAGGGTGGCAAGGAGGGTCGCGGCAGGGATCGCGCGCATGCGGCGGCTCCAGTGTCTGGGGGAGGCGGAGTGTAACGAAGCGGCGTTGCAGGCGGTCGCGGAAGATGGCCAGACTCCAGCGCCTGCGGTGCGACGGGCCCGGGGTCGGGCAAGGGGGAGGGAGGACATGGCGGCGTTGTTCGACCGCATCGACACGTTCATCCTGCGCGTGTCCGCGCTGGACGAGGCAATCGCGTGGTATGCCGGCAGGCTGGGACTGGAGGCTGCGTACGTGGACCCGGACGAACGCCTGGCGGTGCTGCCTCTGCCGCAGGGACCGGGCCTGACCCTGTGGGAACTGAAGCCGGGCGAAACGCCGGCCGCCGCGGACGCGCAGGGCGCGTATCCCATCTTCGCGACGGCCGATGCCGCCGCGGCGCACGCCGAACTGGCGCGCCGTGGCGTGGACGTCGGGGAACTGCGGCGCGGCGAGGGAGTGGTGTTCTTCCAGTTCCGCGACGCGGACGGCAACCGCCTTGAGGCCTGCCAGGCGCTGGAGGGCTGACACGTCGCGCAGGCGTGCTGGCCGCGTCAGCCGTCCAGCAGGGCGCGGATGCTGGCGAAGCCGGCTGCGGCGCGCTGTTGCCGGCGCTCGGCGTCGGCGGCCGGGTCGGCGCCGTCGCGCTGCAGTTCGGCCGCGGGCAGCTCGTCGAGGAAGCGGCTGGGCGCGAGGCTCACCTTCGCGCCCCAGCGCTGCGCCTCCAGCGCGTACGACAGCCACAGCTGCTCCTTCGCGCGGGTGATGCCCACATACAGCAGCCGGCGTTCCTCCTCCAGCCGGCCCTCGTCGAGGCTGGCCTCGTGCGGCAGGATGCCCTCGTTCATGCCGACGATGAAGACATAGCGGAACTCCAGGCCCTTGGCCGCGTGCAGGCTCATCAGCCGCACCTGGTTGCCGGGCTCGCCCTTGTCGGCGTGGCTGAGCAGCGCCAGCTGGGCGGCCAGGTCGCCTGGCCCCGAGGCCTTCGCGCCGTCGAACCAGTCGGCCAGCTCGTCGAGGTTGCCGCGGCGGATGCGGAACAATTCCTCGCTCCTGCATTGCTCGCGCAGCGCGGCGACGAGGCCCGACTTCTCGTTGAGCTTGCGCACCAGCTCGGCCGGCGGCAGATGCGCGGCGTCCTGGCGCAGGCCGCGCACGATGTCGGTGAACGCGCCGAGCGCGTTGGCCGCGCGCGGCTGCAGCTGCTTGAGCAGGCCGACCGATTCGGCCGCGCGCGACAGCGGCAGTTGCGCCTGCTGCGCAAGCTCTGCCAGCTTTGCCAGCGTGCCAGCCCCGATGCCGCGCGAGGGCGACTGCACCGCGCGCAGGAAGGCGTTGTCGTCGTCCGGATTGGCGACCAGGCGCAGCCAGGCCAGCGCGTCCTTCACCTCGCCACGATCGAGGAACGCGGTGCCGCCACTGAGGTGGTAGGGGATGCGCAGCATCTGCAGCGCCTTCTCCAGCGGCCGTGACTGGTGGTTGCCGCGGAACAGCACGCAGAAGTCGCTCCACGGCGTCTGGCGCAGGGTGTGCAGGAACTGGATCTCGGCGGCGACGCGCTCGGCCTCGTGGGCGGCGTCGCGGCATTCCCAGACACGGATGCGCTCGCCGTCGGGCTGCGCGCTCCACAGCGTCTTCGGGTGCTCGTGCGGGTTGTTGGAGATCAGCGTGTTGGCCGCGCGCAGCACGCGGTTGGGGCAGCGGTAGTTCTGCTCGAGCTTGATCACCGTCAGCGCCGGGTAGTCCCTGCCCAGCTGGGACAGGTTCTCCGGGTTGGCGCCGCGCCAGGCGTAGATGCTCTGGTCGTCGTCGCCCACGCAGGTGAAATTGCCGGCCGGCCCGGCCAGCGCCTTGAGCAGGCGGTACTGTGCGTCGTTGGTGTCCTGGCACTCGTCCACCAGCAGGTAGCCGATGCGCTCGCGCCAGGCCAGGCGTGCCTCCCCGTCGTCCTCCAGCAGCTGCACTGGGAGGCGGATCAGGTCGTCGAAATCCACCGCGTTGAACGCCGCCAGCCGTTCCTGGTACCGCGCGTACAGCCGGGCGGCCTCGTGCTCGCGCGCACTGCGCGCGGCCGCGGCGGCCTGTTCAGGCGACAGCCCGGCGTTCTTCAGGCCCGAGACCAGGGATTGCATCGCCTGCACCGCGTCGGGCTTGGCGCCGCGCATCAGGTCCTTGAACTGCGCCAGCGCGTCGTCGGCGTCGAACACCGAAAACCCGCGGCGCAGGCCGGCCTTCGCGTGCTCGACCTGCAGCATCCGCAGCCCCAGCGCGTGGAAGGTGCAGATGGTCAGGCCCTCGATGTCCATGCCCTTCAGGCGGCGGGCGACGCGCTCGCGCATCTCCTTCGCGGCCTTGTTGGTGAAGGTGATCGCGGCGATGCGCCGCGCCGGGTAGCGTCCGGAACGGATCAGGTGGGCGATCTTCTCGACGATCACCCGCGTCTTGCCGCTGCCTGCCCCGGCGAGCACGAGCAGGGGGCCGTCGCAGTGCTCGACTGCGGCGCGTTGCTGGGGGTTGAGGGACATCGCGTGAGGGTCGGTCGCTGTGGCATCAGTTTATCGCGCCCGCACCCGGGAAATGTCAGACTGGGCGGAACAGAAATGCGGAGAGAGGGGCCATGGCTGGACGGCTGTTCCTGATCCTGTGGCTGTGCCTGGCGGTTCCCGTGGGCGCCGGGGCCGCGGAAGAAACCAGGCAGCGGGGGATCGACCCGGCGGTCCTGACCGATGGGTTTCTGGGTGCGCACCCGGATCTGCGCTGGCGCAACGCGGGTATCCAGGCCTACAGGGAAAAAGACTACGAGATGGCCTTGGTCTATTTCCGCCGCGCGGCGCGCTATGCCGACAAGCCGTCGCAGGCCATGATCGCGGAGATGTACTGGGAAGGCCGTGGCGTGCCGCAGGACCGGCCGATCGCCTATGCCTGGATGGACATTGCCGCCGAGAGGCTCTACCCCGACCTGGTCGCGTTCCGCGAACGCTACTGGGATGCGTTGAGCGAGGCCGAGCGTGCCGAGGCGCTTGAACGGGGTCAGGAGATCCTGGCGCAGTACGGCGACGAAGTGGCCAAGCCACGGCTCGAGGCCGTGTTGCGGCGCGCGCGCCGGGAGGTGACGGGCAGCCGTCTTGGCAGCGTCGGGCTTCTGGAGATCATCCCCTTTACCGGGCCTCTGGCAGGTACCGGGATGACCTTGCGTGGCGAGGAATACTATGCCCCGAGGTACTGGGAACCTGCCGAATACTGGCGGATGCACGACGAGATCTGGCGGGCCCCGCGGCGCGGGACGGTGGAAATCGGCGATCTCGAAAAGGTGGACCGGGGGGCGCCGCCGCGTGAGGACGAGTGAGGTCCCAGCGTAAACTGGGGCAATGGCCAAGCTCTACTTCTACTACTCGGCGATGAACGCCGGGAAGACGACCACGCTGCTGCAGTCGGCGCACAACTACCGCGAGCGGGGCATGCGCGTGCTGATCCTCACCCCGCGGCTCGACAACCGTGCCGGCGCTGGCGGACGCGTGGCCTCGCGCATCGGCCTGAGCGAGCAGGGCGTGGCCTTCGACCGCGACGACGACCTGGAGGCGATGGTGGAGGCCGACGTCGCCGCCAACGGCAAACTCGACTGCGTGCTCGTGGACGAGGCGCAGTTCCTGACCCGGGCGCAGGTCTGGCAACTCAGCGAGGTGGTGGACCAGCTGCGCGTGCCGGTGCTGTGCTACGGCCTGCGCACCGATTTCCGCGGCGAGCTGTTCGAGGGCAGCCAGTACCTGCTGGCCTGGGCGGACGAGCTGCAGGAGATCAAGACCATCTGCCACACCGGCAAGAAGGCGACGATGACCGTGCGGGTGGACGGGCAGGGCCGCGCGGTGAAGGACGGCCCCCAGGTCGAGATCGGCGGCAACGAACGCTACGTCTCGGTCAGCCGCGCCGAGTTCAAGCGGATCATGCGGGGCGAGGGGCGGATCGAGCCGCTGCAGCCGCCGCTGCCGCTCTGACCCGGCGGGGCAGCGCCGGTCACGCACCCGGCGGGCGCGACAGGCATTCGGCCTGGATCCGGCGGATCTCGCGGGCCACGACGCCGCCTTCCGGCAGGGCCGCCCGCAGCGTGGTGTCGAGCGACTGCAGCGAGGCCAGCGCGGCCGCGCGTTGCGGGCCCGTGCAGCGTGCGCGTGCCGCGTAGGCCCGTGCCAGCCACACCGTCTTGCGCAGTTCCTGGTCGGATTCCGGCAGCGCGCCGATCCGGTCGAGCGTCGCCAGCGCCGCCCCGTTGCCACGCATCGCCCGGAATGCGGCGAGCGAGACTTCCGCGCGCCGGGTGTGCGCGTGCTCGGGGCCATAGTTCTCGCGGGTGATGGTGGCGGCTTCCGCCAATGACCTTGCCGCCAAGTCGTCGTTGCCGAGCGCGGCCTCGACCTCGCCGATCAGCCGCAGGGTGTCGCCGACCAGACCGTGGCCCGGGCCATGGGCCTGGCGGCGGATGCGCAGCGATTCGTACAGCATCGGCAGCGCCTCGCGGTCGCGGCCGGCGTCGTGCAGCACCATCGCGTTGTTGAACAGTATCGATGCGTACAGGGGAGGCCGCTCCGCGTCCCGCCAGACCCGCACGGCGCGGCGCATGTAATCCAGCGCGGTGGCGATGTCGCCGCGCTCCCAGGCGACGATGGCGAGGCTGTTGTAATTGCGTGCCACGTCCGGGTGATCCGGGCCGAACCTGGTCGTCAGCCAGGCCTGCGCCTCCTGGAATGCCGCCTGCGCCTCGGCCAGCCGGCCCAGGTCGACGTGGACGGCCGCCAGTTGCCGCCTCGCGTCGATGGTGGCCGGATGCTGCGGGCCGTAAAGCTCCATCGCCAGGTCCACCGCCTGCGTGCAGTCCTTCTCGGCCGCGCGGATGTTGGTCCGGTCGCGCTCGAGCGAGCACAGCGAGCGCAGCAGGTCGATGGCGAGCGGATGGCGCTCGCCCACGCTGCTGCGCAACAGGGCCAGCGCCGCGCGCATCTCGTGCAGCGCGCGCAGGCCGTCGCCGGCGCCGGCGTGCAGTGAGGCGAGGTCGGCGAGGTTCTCGACGATGCCGGCGTCGTCACGCAACGGGTCGCGACGCAGCGCGAGCGAGCGCAGGAACAGGGCCCGCGCCGCCTCGCGGTTGCCCTGGTCGCGTTGGCAGCGCCCGAGCTGGGAGTAGAAGTCGGCAGTCAGCACCGGCAGCCGGCGGTTTTCGTGCGAGGCAAGGGACAGCAACGGCTGCATCGTGTCCACGCACGCCCCGCTGCGGCCCATCAGCCGCAGGGTGCGGCCGAGGTTGCTGGCCGCCTGCAGGCGCAGGCTGGCGGGCGGGGAGTCGAGCGTTGCGATGATCGAGGCCTGCCGCTGCAGCAGCCGGTGCGCCTCCTCGTAGTCGCCCAGCCCGAGGCGCAGGCGCGCGACCAGGCCGAGCAGCTCGGCGCGCGCCACGGGCTGCCGGGCCAGCTCCTGGTCGCCGCGCTGCACGCCCGCTGCCAGCAGCTGGCGCACGTCGAGCGGCGTCGAAGTCGACGTGCTCCCTGCGTTCTCGAACAGGCCGATGACGAAGTTCTGCATCGCCTGCGCGCGCGCGCTTTCGTTGATTGCCTGCCGCGCCTGCCAGGCCACCATGGCAAGCGCGCCGACCAGCACCAGGGTGACGACCGCGGTGGTGGCCACCGCCCAGCGGTGCCGCGACATGAACTTGCGCATGCGGTAGAGCACGCTCTGCGGCCGTGCCATCACCGGGCGGCCGTCGAGCCAGCGGCGCAGGTCGAGCGCGAGCGCCTCCACCGAGGGGTAACGGTGCTCCGGCTTCTTCGCCAGCGCCTTGAGCACGATGTTGTCGAGGTCGCCGGCCACCTCGCGCATGCGCCGGCGCATCAGCGCCGGGCTGGTCGCGGTGTCGAGCGAGCGCAGGATGGCCTGGGAGGGGCGCACCGGGTCGACGTTGAGGATCGCCTCCTCCCACTGCGCGTCGGTCTGGCGCTTGAGCCTGTAGGGCTTCTGGTCGGCGAGCAGTTCATACAGGATCACGCCCAGCGAGTACACGTCGGTCATGGTGGTGACCGGCTCGCCGCGGATCTGTTCCGGTGCCGCGTAGTGCAGGGTGAAGGTGCGCAGGCCGGTGCCCGTGCGTTCGTTCGCGTCGTGGGTGCCCAGCAGCTTGGCGATGCCGAAGTCGAGCAGCCGCACTTCGTCCAGCGGCGTGACCAGGATGTTCGAGGGTTTGAGGTCGCGGTGGACGATGAGGTTGGTGTGCGCGTGGCTGACCGCCTCGCAGACCTGCAGGAACAGGCGCACGCGTGTCCTGGTGTCGGGGTCGCGGGCGCGGCACCAGTCGGTGATCGGCTCCCCCTCGACGTACTCGAGTGCGAGGTAGGGCTGCTGGTCGCTGCTGATGCCGGCGTCGAGCAGGCGCGCGATGTGCGGGTGTTCCAGCCTCGCCAGTATCTGCCGCTCGCGGGTGAAGCGCAGGCGCAGGCTGGGGTCGGCGATGCCCGGGCGCAGCAGCTTGAGCGCCACCCTGCGCTGGTACAGGCCGTCGGCGCGCCGCGCCAGCCAGACCTGGCCCATCCCGCCTTCGCCCAGCAGCCGCTCGAGCTCGTAGGGGCCGACCATCCTGCCCGGCACGATGCCGGCGTTCGGCGCCACCAGCGGCCTGGAGAGCAGGTCGTCGCCGCCGGCTTCCAGCCGGATCAGCTCCTCGAGGTCGTCTGCCAGTTGCGGGTCCTGCGCGCGGATTTCCCCGAGCCTGCGCGTGCGCTCGTCGTCGTCGAGGTCGAGCAGCGCGTCGAGCAGGGGCGACAGTTTTTGCCAGCGTTCCGCGTCCATCGTGGTCAATCCGTCGCCACGCCGACCATGGCGCGGCTCAGGAGTCCTTCAGCGCCGCGAGCAGGAACATGCGCGCCTTCTGCCAGTCACGGCGGATGCTGCGCTCGGACCGGCCCATCAGCGACGCGATCTCCGCTTCGGACAGGCCGGCGAAATAGCGCAGTTCCACGACCCTGGCCAGGCGCTCGTCGACCGCGGCCAGACGGGTGAGCGCGGTGTCCAGGCCCAGCATCTCCTCGTCCACGCGCAGGCCGCCCTCGAGGTCCTGCGGCAGGTCGGTGACGCGGTGCAGGTCGCCTCCGCGCTTCTGCGCCAGCCGCTGGCGGGCATAGTCCACCACCACGCTGCGCATGGCGGAGGCGGCGTAGGCGAAGAAATGGGCACGGTCGTCGAACTGGATCTCGCGGCGGCCGACCAGCTTCAGGTAGGCCTCGTGGACCAGCGCGGTGGCATCGAGCGTGTGCCCCATCTGCCCGGACAGCTGTCGCCGGGCCATGGCATGCAGTTCGTGGTAGAGCGTGCCCAGGACCTGGTCCAGTGCGCTCCGGTCGCCTTCCCGGGCGGCATTGAGCCAGAGCGTGATGTCGGCGGTGTCTGCCATCGTGCGTTCCCCTCGCAACAGCGGCGACTATACCGCGAAGGACCGGCCCGGCCACCGGCCCCGGTCAGGGGGTCAGCGCTGGCAGTGGCCGCACCAGACCGTGGCCCGCTGCGCCAGCACGGCTTCCTTCAGCGGCCGGCTGCAGCGCGGGCAGGGTTCGCCGCCGCGGCCGTAGGCGGCCAGTTCCTGCTCGAAATAGCCGGGCGCGCCGTCGGGCGCGAGGAAGTCGCGCAGGGTGGTGCCGCCGCGGCGGATGGCGCGCCCGAGGATGCGCTTGACCGCGTCCGCGAGCAGGCGGTAGCGCTCGCGCGAGACCTTCCCGGCCGGGCGGAAGGGGGAGATCCCCGCTTCGAACAGGGCCTCGGCCGCGTAGATGTTGCCCACGCCGACCACGATGCGCTGGTCCATCAGGAAGGCCTTGACCGGCGCGCTGCGCCCCCGGCTGCGTTCATAGAGCAGTTCGCCGTCGAATCCGTCCGAGAGCGGCTCCGGGCCCAGCCCGCGCAGCAGCGGGTGGAGCTCGCCCGGCGGCTGCCAGAGCAGGCAGCCGAACCGCCGCGGGTCGTTGAAGCGGAGCACCCGGCCCGAATCCAGCAGCAGGTCGACGTGGTCGTGCTCGCGCGCGGGCGCCCCGGCGGGCAGCACACGCAGGCTGCCGGACATGCCAAGGTGCAGCAGTGCGCTGCCGGCATCGGTGTCGAGCAGCAGGTACTTGGCGCGCCGGCGCACGGCCTGAATGCGCCTTCCCGGCAGCAAGCTGTTGATTTCGGGAGGAATCGGCCAGCGCAGGTCGCGCCGGCGCAGGGTGACGGCGCGCACGCGGCGACCTTCCAGGTGCGGCGCGATGCCGCGTCGCGTGGTCTCGACTTCGGGCAGTTCAGGCATGCGCGCAAGCGTGGGGGCGCGCGTGCCCGCGCGCAAGCCGTCCCCGCCGCGCATGAACGCGAAGGCGCCGTCCGTCCGGCAAGGGCTGGCTTTCCTCCCCGCGGGGGCCCATCATGGGCCCGTTCCTCCCGCGTGGCGTCACCATGTCTGTTTCCCTGATCGATTTCCTGGCCGGCGGCCTGTTGCAGTTCGGCTTCTGGCAGCTCGTGCTCTATCTGCTGGTCATGACCCAGCTGACCATCTTCTCGGTCACGCTGTACCTGCACCGCAGCCAGGCCCACCGCGGCGTCGACTTCCATCCCGTCGTCGCCCACTTCTTCCGGTTCTGGACGTGGCTGACCACGTCGATGATCACCAAGGAATGGGTGGCCATCCACCGCAAGCACCACGCCAAGTGCGAGACCGAGGAAGACCCCCACAGCCCGCAGTTCAAGGGCATCGGCACGGTGTTCTGGCGCGGCGTGGAGCTGTACCGCGAGGCCCGTGGCATGCGCGCCGACATCGAGCAGTACGGCCGCGGCACCCCGGACGACTGGATCGAGCGCCACCTGTACACCCCGCATGCCACGCTCGGGCCGACCCTGCTGCTGCTGGTCAGCTTCGTGCTGTTCGGCTTCGCCGGCGTCGCCGTCTGGGCGATCCAGATGCTGTGGATCCCGTTCTGGGCCGCAGGCGTGGTCAATGGCCTGGGCCACTGGTGGGGCTACCGCAACTTCGACACCACCGACACCGCGACCAACCTCAGCCCCTGGGGCGTCTGGATCGGCGGCGAGGAGCTGCATAACAACCACCACGCCTTCCCGAGTTCGGCCAAGTTCGCGCTGCGCCGCTGGGAAGTGGACATCGGCTGGCTGGTGATCCGCGGCCTGGAGAAGCTGAAGCTGGCGAAGGTGCTGCGGGTCGCGCCGTCGCTGGACGTGCGCCCGAACATCCATGTGCCCGACGCCGACACGCTGAAGGCGCTGCTGGCGCACCGCTTCCAGGCGATGACCGACTACCGCCGCAACGTGCTGATGCCGGCGTTGCGCGAGGAGGCCCGGGCCGCCGGTGCGAAGCTGCGCTCGCTGCTGCCGCGCCGGATGCGCAAGGCGCTGGCGGACGACGGCCGCTGGCTCCCGCCGGACGCCCGCGAGCAGCTGCAGCAGTGGATCGAGCAGCGCCCGCGGATCCGCACCCTGGTCGAGTACCGGCGCCGGCTGGCGGCCGTGCTCGAGGCACGCACCACCAATGTTTCCGAGGCGGTCCAGAACCTCCAGGCCTGGTGCCGCGAGGCCGAGGCCAGCGGCATCCGCGCGCTGCAGGAATACGCGGCGCGCCTGAAGGGCTACCGCCTGCAGTCGATGCACGCCTGAGCGCGGGTGCGCACCCGCAAGCCGCATGGTGACTGGCCCGCATCCACGATCCGCGGCCGGCCGCGAAGCAGCCTGCGCCGTCCTGCTGTTCCTCGTCGCCCTGCCGCCGTTCCCCGCGGCACGGGCGCAGGTGGCCGATCCCGGCGACTACCTGGCGCGGATGGACCGTGATGGCGACGGCCGGGTGTCGCTCGACGAATACCTCGGGTGGATGGGCTATGCGTTCGAGCGCATGGACCGCAACGGGGACGGCGTGCTGACGCCGGACGAACTGCCGGGCGGGAAGGGGCCCGCGCTCACCCTCGAGGAGCACCGTGCGCGCCTGGCCGAACGCTTCCGCCGGCAGGATGCCGACGGCGACGGCTTCCTCGACGCCCGCGAGCTGGCGGCGCCCCCGCGTTGAGGCCACCGGGCCGGGCGCGTCCGCGTGGCGGGGCACAAAAAAAGGTTCTTCTCCCAACTGAGGGGAGAGAGGCGCACGGCCGACCCGGCAGAATTGTTGTTCTCGAGGCAACAAAACGGGGCCGGCCGTGGCCGAAGTGGATTGTATGTCCCAGCTGGGTGGCTGGAAGGGTTATCGCGTATGGGATTGGCGTCAGGAGGATCGGG
>Ga0207874_1001857_pt1 | contig 22087 bp, 20 predicted proteins | sample HigsolmetaAR201D_FD_184833 | JGI IMG/M metagenome (GOLD analysis project Ga0207874, IMG submission 184833) | Ionic liquid and high solid enriched microbial communities from the Joint BioEnergy Institute, USA - AR20-1-D (SPAdes) (version 2) ...
GGGAAAACGCGTTCGGATGCGGCTTACGCTGAGGCATGGCTCGCAGACGACTCCTCCCCTACCTGGGACTTCTCGCCGTCGCGGCGGCCACCGCGTGCGGCGGCGGCACCTCCGCGGGGGCCGACGGCGCCGCCGGGCAGCGGAGCGAGGCGCGGCAGCCGAGCCAGTCCGGCCCGGACACCGCGTCGCCGGTTCCGTCGGAGACGACGATGGAGGCGACGCCGAGCCCCACCTCCACCGAGCCGCCGGCGTTCTCCGCGAAGATCGAGAAGGTGGACCGGGCCACGCTCAAGCACTCCTGGCGCCCCGGCTGCCCGGTCCCGGTCGAGAAGCTCCGCATGATCGTCATGCCGCACTGGGGCTTCGACGGCAAGGTCCACACGGGACGGCTGATCGTCCACGAGTCCGTCGCCGAGGAGGTCGCGGGCGTCTTCAAGCGGCTGTACGGCTGGCGCTTCCCGATCCGCCGCATGGAGCCGGTCGACAGGTACGGCGGCAGCGACTACCGGTCCATCGACGCCGACAACACCTCGGCCTTCAACTGCCGCCGCGCCACCGGCTCCGGCAACTGGTCGAAGCACGCCTACGGCCTGGCGATCGACCTCAACCCCCGGGAGAACCCGTGGGTGAACCCCGACGGCAGCAACGAGCACCCCAACGCCCGCGCCTTCGTCAAGCGCCCGCTCGACAAGCCCGGCGTGATCAACCCGGGCGACCGCGTGGTCAAGGCGTTCGAGCGCGTCGGCTGGGAGTGGGGCGGCTACTGGTCCGGGGCCAAGGACTACCAGCACTTCAGCAAGGGCGGCGGCTGACCGTCCCGGCTCTGCCGTACCTCCGCCCGGCGATGAGGCCCGGCATCCCGTGGAACAGGGGTGACACGGGACGCCGGGCCTCGGCGTGGCCGCCGCGGGCTGGGTTGACGTGATGGGGAACGCGGACGGCCACGCTGGAAGGGCACGGCGGCGCGCGATCATCCTCGGGTCGGCGCGTCTTCCCCCCGGCGTACCGAGGGCACGCGCCGCCGCGCCCGGCCTGTGGGCCGCCCTCAGCGCGGGACCGGACAGGGGTGCCGGACGTGCGCGTTCGGGCAGCAGATCACGCCGACCGTCACGAACCGGCCGCCGGTCAGCCACTCGCCCCACTGCACGTCCACCCCGCCCGGCAGCGCCTCCCGGGCGATGCCGAGCCGGAAGCCGAGCCCGATGCGGTCCGGGTGCAGCAGCGACGCCTGGAACTGCTCGTACTGCTCGGCGAGCCAGCCCACGGCCTTTCCCACATCGCCGAACGTGGCGGCGACCCGGTCCGCGGGCTTGGCGAGCCAGTCACCCGTACGCATCGGCGGCAACGGCGAGGTGGCGAACTCCGGCGAGATCGTCCGCCGCTCGGCCTCCCGCTCCCGGTCGGCCCCGTTCCCGGTCCACGCGTAGGCGTGCCAGTGCATGCAGACCCCCCTACGGTCGGGGCGTGGCGTCCCCGTGCCATCGCCCGCCGCTCATCGCGGCGTCGGTCATCTCCGCGTCCCGCATCGCCTCCCACAGCTCCTCCGGCGTACGCGCGTCGACCACCAACCCCCGCGACACCGGCCAGGCGGCGAACGCCATGAACCGGCGCGACCACGGCCCGTACACGATCACCCACCCGGGCTCCTCCGCATCGAGACGCGCCGCCTGCTCCCGCTGCCGCACGTCCCACCGAATCCGCCGCACCGGCGTGTACGGCACGCCGCAGCGATGCCGCCCGCCGTTCATGGCCGCCTCCCGGCCGCCATCGCACAGGTGGCCGTCGCGCGGTCACGGCGATCAGGAGTCGTTACGTGTCGCACATGGACAGTGGACTCTCCGTAAGCGTCGATGGGAGGGCAAGGCAATCCCCCACGTCGATGGGTAGAGTCCCTACCCCTCAGCTCACGCGGCGGGCAGGCGCAGTTTCCCCGCGAGTTCGCGTGCGTCCTCGCGCACCGTCGGCCCGCCGGACACCATCAGCTCCTGCACTGCCGAGCGGGCGAAGAGGTTGAACCCGATGGTCTCGGGGCTGATCTCGTAGGCGCGGTTGAGCAGATGGACGGCGGCGAGCGGTTCCCGCTTGAGGTGGTAGGCACGTGCCGTCTCGATCAAGTGGAAGCTCCGACGCGTCGCCGACGGCAACTTCGACAGGTCCGTCCGGTCGGCCTGTCTCGTCGCCTCGTGCGCGTCGGCGAGATCGGCGTAGATCGTGATCGCGTAGGCGTCGACCATCGCACGGCCGAACAGCAGCCACGGATGGTGGGTGGTCAGGGCGTCGGCCGCCCGGCCGGCGAGGTCGAAGTGATGCTCCGCCTCCCCCTTGCGCCCGGTCCTGGCCAGGGAAAGAGCGATCGCGAGCTGCTGCAGGCCCCACAACGCGCGATCGGTCTCGCTCGCATCGGGGCGTAGCAGCCCGGCCACCTGGTGCGCGAGTTCGAGACGCGCCTCTGCCTGCTCGCCCGCTTCGCGGTAGACGTGGTTCATGTACCAGGCCGCCGCGGCGATCGCGTGCGGATCGTCGGCGTCCTGCGCGGCCTGCATCGCCCGGTCTCCGGCCAGCATGACCAGTCCCGGCACCGGCTGGAAGGCCAGATACAACTGCACCAGGTGGTAGACCTGGGCCAGCGACGCCAGAGCGGACCGCCTCTCTCGCCCCTCAAGCAACCGTGCCGACGTGCGGGCGTCGCTCAGCAGCCGCGGCAGCACGGCCGCCACGGCGGTCCGCTGATGCGCCGAGCCATGCCACACCATCCAGGCCTGTCTCACGCTCGCCGCCAGTTCCTCGGCGGCCACCGGCTCGCGGTCGCCGCAAACAAGTGGATAGGAGACCAGCGCGCGGGCGATTTCGTCGGCCTTCTCATGACGCGCCTTGCCGTACGTGGCCGTCGTCAGCCGTTGCTCACCGGTGAGTTCGGCCAGATCCCCCACTTCGAGGACCTCCGCCAGGCGGACGAGCAGCGGGACGCGCGGCATCAGCAGCCTGCCCTTTTCGAGCGCCTTGACCCATTCCTCCGAGCGCCCGCACAACTCACCTAGAACCTTGCGGGTCATACCGGCGCGCTTACGGAAGAACTCGACGCGCTCCCCAAAGCTCATCGACGTCCTGGCGTCATCCATGCGGCCCTGCCCTGCCTCAAGTCACGACGCTTTCAGGCTATGACGCGATCCTGAATCTCGCGAGAGGTAAAGCACAGGCGCCACACAAGCCAGATAACGGCATCTCTGCAGATCTCGGCCAACGAGTCATCGATCGCAGAAAGGAACCACATTCGGGACGCTACGCAGGGTTGATGACAGATGCCAGGTTGCCAACGCCTTTGCATCCGGCGAATGTTGAACATCAATCAGAAAAGAGGCGGAAATGCGGCGCTTAAGACGTCAGAGAACTTGACAAATTCCCCCAAGCGACAAGCGTGGCGAAGCGCCGCATGTCGTGAACCTCAGCGCCACGGCATGCCGAGCCACGCCGCGAACCCGCTCAGCCCGTCAATCGCCGCCGCTCCCGGTCCACCGGCATCCGCACCGTCCCACGAGGGTTCGCCCCGGTGGCATGCACCGGAAGGCCGGCCGCGCGTGCGCCGGTGTGGCCACGATCGGTCACGCTTCGGTGACCGATCGCCTCGTGCCCGGTACGGCGGGCAGGCAAGATGAAGGCATGACGGTCGGCGACGGCGATGGATGGACGCTGTGCGGGCGGGGGCATCGGCATTGGGGGGTGCACGGGGCGTCCGGGTTGCTGGCCGTACACCACGGTGCGGACGGCACGCCGTACGTGCTGTTGCAGAAGCGGGCGCTGTGGAGCCACCACGGCGGGACGTGGGGGTTGCCGGGCGGGGCGACCGACAGCCATGAGGACGCGATCACCGGTGCGTTGCGGGAGGCGCGGGAGGAGGCCGCGCTGGATGCGAGCTCGCTGCGGGTGTGCGGGGTGTACGTCGACGACCACGGGGGCTGGGCGTTCCAGACCGTGATCGCGCAGGCGTCGTCGCTGCTGGAGGCGACGCCGGGCGCGGAGAGCGTGGAGCTGCGGTGGCTGCCCGCGGACGAGATCGCGTCGTGGCCGCTGCATCCGGGGTTCGCGGAGACCTGGCCGGTGATCCGGCGGGAGCTGACGCCGGTGACGGTGGTGCTGGACGCGGCGAACATCGTGGGGGCGCGGGCCGAGCACGGGTGGTGGCGGGACCGGGCCGAGGCGACCCGGCGGCTGCTCGACGAGGTGGGGCGGCTCGCGCGGGCCGGGCTGCGCCGGCCGGTGAACGGCGTGCCCGGGCTGGCGGTGTGGTTCCCGCGGATGACGATGGTGGTCGAGGGGGCGGCCCGGGGGGTCGAGCCGGTGGCCGGGGTCGGCGTGGTGGCGGCGTCGGGCAGCGGGGACGACGCGATCGTCGAGGAGGTACGGCGGGCACGGCCGTGGGAGCGGGTCGTGGTGGTGACCGCGGACCGTGCCCTGCGGGACCGGGTGGCCGAGCTGGGGGCGGCGGTGGCCGGGCCGAGGTGGCTGCTGTCCCAGATGTGAACGGACCCGGGCGGTTATCCACAGGCCTTGCCGATCACCCGATGTCCGTACCCGGGCTCTGTCAAGATTGTCGCCATGTCCGACAAGGCCCTGCTCGACTGGTCGGCGGAGGCCGACAGCCCCGTGCCGCCCGCCTCATGGGGGCGCAGGTCGGCCGCGGCGCCGCTGCTGCCCTGGGTCTTCGCGGGCCTGGTGGTGGCGCTGTTCGCGGGGCGCTCGCTGTTCGCGCCCTACCTCACCTCGCCGGCGCTGCAGACCTGGTCGACGATCTTCGTGGCGATCTGCGTGCAGGCGCTGCCGTTCCTCGTGCTCGGCGTGCTGCTGTCGGCGGCGATCACCGCGCTCGTGCCGCCGTCGTTCTGGACGCGGGCGCTGCCCCGCCGGCCGTACGCGGCGGTGCCGGTCGCCGGGGCGGCCGGGGCGGTGCTGCCCGGGTGTGAGTGCGCGTCGGTGCCGGTCGCGTCGGGGCTGATGGCGCGCGGGGTGACGCCCGCTGCGGCGCTCGCGTTCCTGCTCGCCTCCCCGGCGATCAACCCGGTGGTGCTCGTGTCCACGGCGGTCGCCTTTCCCGGGCGGCCGGAGATGGTGCTCGCGCGGTTCGTCGCGTCGCTCGCGGTCGCGGTGCTCGCCGGGTGGCTGTGGCTGCGGTTCGGGCGGACCGAGTGGCTGCGGGTGCCGCGGGCCTCGGCGGAGCGGGGCTGGCGGGCGTTCCTGGCGGCGATGCGGCACGATCTGCTGCACGCGGGTGGGTTCCTCGTGGTGGGCGGGATGGCCGCGGCGACGCTGAACGTGCTGGTGCCGCGCTCCTGGCTGGCGGCGGTGGCCGAGGTCGGGTGGCTGTCGGTGCTGGTGCTGGCGCTGCTCGCGGTGGTGCTCTCGATCTGCTCGGAGGCCGACGCGTTCGTGGCGGCGTCGCTCACCGCCTTCTCCCCGACGGCGAAGCTCGCGTTCCTCGTCGTCGGGCCGATGGTCGACCTGAAGCTGATCGCGCTGCAGGCGGGCACGTTCGGGCGGTCGTTCGCGGCGCGGTTCGTGCCGCTCACGCTCGCGCTGGCGATCGTCGTCAGCGCCGTCACGGGGTGGGTGCTGCTGTGAGCCGGTTGGCCCAGGGACTCGTGCTGCTGCTGCTCGGCGGGGCCGTACTGCGAATCTCGGCCTTCACCACCGAGTACCTCAACTACGTCAAGCCGGGGTTCCGGCCGTTCCTCATCGCCGCCGGGGCGGTGGTGTTCGCCCTCGGGGTGGCCACGCTGGTGCAGGAGTGGCGGCGGCCCCAGGACGCGGCGCGGGAGCGGTCGCGGTGGCCCGGGGCGGCCGGCGGGTACGGCGGGCACGCCGAGGCCCACCCGGGCCCGCAGGCCGACGCGCGCTCAGGCGGGCACGGGGACGGTCATGCGGGTGGGCACGGGCACGACCATTCGCGGGGTCCCCGGGTGGCGTGGCTGATGTGCCTGCCGGTGTTCGCCATCTTCCTCATCGCGCCGCCCGCGCTGGGGTCGTTCGCGGCGGCGCGGGACGACGTCGCGCCTCCCCCGCCGCCCCGCGAGGTGGTCGAGGGGTACGAGCCACTGCGCGGGGACGGGCCGATCGCGATGCCGATCGGCGAGTTCGTCGGGCGCGCCTGGGGCGACCCCAACCGGAGCCTCACCGGCAGGCAGGTACGGCTCACCGGGTTCGTGGTGCGGTCGAAGAAGTCGGACGCCTGGTACGTGGCGCGCATGCAGCTCAACTGCTGCGCGGCGGACGCGATCGCACTCAAGGTGGCGGTGCGCGGGGCGCCCGCGCCGCCGGAGAACACCTGGGTGGAGGTGACCGGCACGTGGATCCCGCCCAGGTCGGACAAGCTCCCACTCGGGACGGTGCCGCCGCAGCTCCGCGCGATCGACGTGACGAAGGTGCCCCGGCCGGTCGAGCCGTACGAGTGATCGCCGGGTGACGTCCCGGGCCGGGTACGGCGCCGCCGTGCCGATGCCGCGGCGGAGTTCCCGGACACGACGACGGGTCGGCCGGGCCGCAGGAGAAACGCGGCCCGGCCGACCCGTTCAGGTGGAGGGGAGCGAAGGGGACGGGGGCGCTCAGCCGGAGTCGTCGCGGCGGGTGCGCGCCGGCGCGAGCCGGGCGGCGAGCCGCTGCCCCAGCGAGCTCTTCTTGACCACGGCGGCCGCGATGAGGACCGGGAGGAGGACGGCGCTCACGGCGAGCGGCTCCATGACGCCCTCGTGCTCGGCGGCCGGGGTCGTGGTCGAGGTGCTCGTGGTGGCCTCCGACGAGCCGCGGTCGGCGTAGGACCCGGCGGCCTCCTCGGCCTTCTGCTCGGCGTTCTTCTTCTGGCCGACCAGGACGGTCTTGCGCTGGTTCTGCTGCCGCACGACCTCCGGGTAGCCGTAGCCGACGATGGTGGCGTCGCTGCGGATCTTGGAGACGACGGCGTTCGAGATGTTGCCCTCGATCGTCTTGATCGTGCCGTCGCTCAGGACCTCCTTGACGAGGCCGACGTGGTCGATCGCGTCGATCTCGTCGGAGCCGCCCCAGTCGAAGAACACGATGGCACCGGGCACCGGCTTGTCGCCGAACGCACCCTTGCTCTCGAACCACTTGGCGTGCTCGACGGTCCACGCGTACTGGCCAACGGCGTCCTGCAAACCGACCTGCGTCGCGGCCCAGGAGACGAACATGTCGCACCAGGCGGCGTTGCTGTAGCCGGGCTCCTTGGCGTGGGTGTTCTGGTACCACTGACCGAACTTGGTGTGACCGCCCGGACCCTCACCGTAACCAAGCTGGGATTCGGCAACCTTGAGCAAAGCGTCGGTGTGATGAGACATAAGCAAATGGAGAAGGCGCTACTCGGGGCCGTGAGAAAGGATCAACGCCGCGCCGTCGTACGGCCGGCCGACCGAGCCGCTCTGTTGGAATCAGGACTTCGTCCACGCTCGACGTCCAGCGAAAGAATTGGCGTGGACGTGACGGCCTTGGTCTGCGGTTCAACCGCTGGTCACCACATAACAACACACCCCAAGCCGAGGTCAAGCCTGGTCAGGCCGCCTTTGTGATCGTTTCCGGCCCCCACGGAGATGGGCCGGGAAAGCAATGAAGGTAGATTACGAATCGATAACGCCCACATTCCAGGCGATGCCGCGCGATTATTCGATCTACCTTTCCTCACGGCATTGAGATCAAGTCCGCGAAATGTGACGTGCATCACATCTGAAGGTCTCTTGGGGAAACCGCCACTCGGTTGACGCAACCGTCAAGGCCCCGCCACGCCGCCGCCCGGAGGTGAGGACCGGCACCCGCCGCCCGGCCGTGCGGCTCCGCGTCCCCGCCCCACCGGGACCGCCTCGGCGTCGATCGAACCCCGCAGGGCCATCCGGGGGCAGCCGCCGGCGACGCGTGCGTCCAGCCCGCGTCGCCTCTTCGCGGGTCGGCGCCCCTCAAGATGCCTCGGCGCGACCGTTAGCGTCCTCACGATGCCGCGATAAGTTTTGTGACATTCGCACCAATAGCCGGGTTCAGAAGGGCACACCGTGATCGGGCGGAAGCGGAGCACCGTCAGGCGGCCGGGCCCGGCCGTGCCACCGCGCTCCGCGGCCACGGTCCCGGCCACTCCGGGCTCGTCCCCGTCCTGCCGCCGGCCCGCGGCGATCCAGCGAAAGGACTCCCGACAATGACGACGGCACGGTTCGACGCGATCACCATCGAGGAGCTTCGGGCACGCGGCGGCATCAAGTGGTCGCGTCATCCCGGGAAGATCGGGGCGTTCATCGCCGAGATGGACTTCGACGTGGCTCCCCCGATCACCCGCGCGCTGCACGAGGCGGTGGACGAGGGCGCCTTCGGCTACCTGCCGCCGCCGCTCGTCGACGACATGGCCCGGGCGTGCGCGGAGTGGTACCGCAGCCGGTACGGCTGGGCCGTACCCGCAGCCCACATCCGCCCGATGGCGGACGTGATCGCCGCGTTCACCGCGACGATCCAGTACTTCACCCCGCCGGGGTCGCCGATCATCCTGCCGACCCCGGCGTACATGCCGTTCCTCACCGAACCCCTCGCCCTCGGCCGGCAGGTCATCCAGGTGCCGATGCGCGACACCCCCGAGGGCCCGCGCTACGACCTCGACGCCCTCGACCGGGCGTTCGCGGCGGGCGGGCGCCTGCTCGTGCTGTGCAACCCGCACAACCCGATCGGCCGGGTGCTCACCCGCGACGAGATGCTCGCGATCAGCGAGGTCGTGGCGCGGCATGACGGCCGCGTGTTCGCCGACGAGATCCATGCGCCGCTCGTCTACCCCGGCCGCCGGCACGTGCCGTACGCGTCGCTGTCCGAGGTCACCGCCGCGCACACGATCACCGCCACCTCGGCGTCGAAGGCGTGGAACCTGCCCGGCCTCAAGTGCGCCCAGATGATCTTCTCCAACGAGGCGGACCTGGGCACCTGGTTCCAGGTGAGCGGGTACGCCGAGTACGGCACGTCCAACCTGGGCCTCGTCGCCAACACGGCGGCCTACACCGCGGGCGGGCCGTGGCTGGACGAGGTGATCGGCTACCTCGACGGCAACCGGCGGCACCTGGCCGAGCTGCTCGCCGAGCATCTCCCCCAGGTCCGGTACACCCCGCCGGAGGGCACCTATCTCGCCTGGCTCGACTGCCGCGAGCTCGGCCTCGGCGGCCCGGCCGCGGAGTTCTTCGCCGACCGGGCCGACGTGGTGCTCACCGACGGCGCGGCGTGCGGCGAGGCGGGCATCGGGTTCGTCCGGTTCAACTTCGCCACGCCCCGCCCGATCATGCGGCTCGCCGTGGAACGCATGGCGAAGGCGGTCGCCGCCCATCGGCACGACTGACGCGAAAATCGGTGGCCGGAGGCACCGCGGCACGACGTAGATTGCGTAGGTGACCGTTGACCGGACCGAGCTCATCCGGCAGATCGACGACGCCGCCGAACGGCTGCTGAGGTCCGCGAGCCGGCTGACCGACGCCGACGTGCGCGCACCGTCGCTGCTGCCGGGCTGGACCCGCGCCCACGTGCTCACCCACCTCGCCCGCGGTGCCGAGGCCCTGCGCAACCTGCTCGTCTGGGCCCGGACCGGGGTCGAGACGCCCGCCTATGCCAGCCGGGAGGCGCGCAACGCCGACATCGAGGCGGGCGCGCTGCGATCGAGCGCCGAGCTGGTCGCCGACCTGTCCGTCACGGCCGGTGTGTTCCGCGCGGAGGTGGACGTCATGCCCGAGGAGGCGTGGTCGTTGATGGTCGGCGCGCCGGGCCTCCCCGACTTCCCCGCCGAGGAGGTGCTCGTCCGCCGCCTGGTCGAGCTGGAGCTCCACCACGTCGACCTCGACATCGGGTACGGCCCCGCCGACTGGCCGCCCACGTTCGCCGAGCTCGAGCTGTCCGAGCCGATGCACACCTGGCGCGAGGATCGCCGCAACCGCTGATCCCGATCGGCCGGCGACGGCGGTACGGCCGGGGCCTGTCGGGCGTCAGACCGCCGTCGGGAGAGCAGCACCGGGTCGTGGGCGGTGGCCGGTCGCCCGCCCCGCTCGGTGGCGGGCACGGGGCTGGGGGCGGCGACCTCGTTGTCCCACTCGCCCGGGTCGAACGGCATCCTCCGTGAAGGACTGCTCCGGCAGCCCGGGCGGCGCAGGTTCGCCCGCAGGTCCGGCGGGTGGTGGCCCACGATCGGCAGTGTGCAGCGCGGGGCGACCGCGGGGCGGGGGCAACGCCGGACGACCGGCGCCGCGTCCCGCACCGCCGTACCCGCACCACCCCTCACTCGCCCTGCGCGTCCACCCGCTGCAGCAGCGACCACAGTGCGGCGAGCACGGACGACAGCCCGTCCACGATCGTGCCGCCGATCCGGTACCGCCCCGCCGCGATCGGCGCGGGCCGCACCACCGGCCCGTACGCCGCGGAGAGCATGAGCGTGGCGCCGTCGCGATCGACCGCGATGCCGATCAGCGCCCGCTCGGCCGCCGGGGACGCCGCGACGTCGCCGCGCCGGTAGTAGCCCTCGACGAGGTTCGCCGCGATCGCGGCCCCGGCCGGGCTCGCGTCGGCGTGCACGGCGGTGCCGTGGAAGACGAGGGCGATACCGTCCAGGCGGGTGGGGGCGCACTGCGGCTCGCCCAGCGCCGCGAGGTCCGGCGGCTCGGGCGGCGGCAGCGCGCCCACCCATTCGGTGATCAGCGCGAAGTACGTCTGGGGATCCTGGCCGGCGAGCTCCCAGATGATCGGATCGACGGCGAACAAACTGTAGCCGGGCGGTCCCGGCGGGTCGGCCAGGGTGTTGTAGACGGTGGCGAGGGTGGGCGGGAACCGCTCCGGCCCCATGGCGACGAGCAGCCCGTGCACCGCCTGGGCGATCGGCCCCTGCCCGTGGTCCGGGCAGGCCGACACGTCGCAGAAGCGCTCGTCGGCCACGGATGAACCCCCTTGCCGGTCTCGCCGCCACGCCATCGCGGCCCTGCCGTACCGTGACGGCGCAGGCGCGTACCGTAACGATTCCACGGCGCCCGCTCCGCCGGCAGGGGTTTCGCCGGATCGCCTCGCGGCGGAGACGAAGCGGATCGCGTTCCTCCCCGACGTCCTCGACCTCCAGCTCCGCCCGCCGGCCATGCTCGCCAAGGCCGCCGCATCCTTCGGCGTACTCGCCGAGGGCCGCCTCGTGCTCGGCGTCGGCGGCGGGGCGTACCCGGACGCCATCGCGAGCATCGGCGGCAGGCGGCGCAGCGGCGGTGAGACGGTCGCGTTCACCGAGGAGTCGCTGCATGTGCTGCGCGCCGCGCTCGCGGGCGACGCCGTACGGCTGATCAGCGACCACCACCGGATCGAGGGCTACCAGGCCGGTCCCGTGCCGCCCGCCCCGGTCCCGCTGTGGCTCGGCGCGATGTGGCGGCGCATGCTCGGCGTCACCGGCCGCGCCGCCGACGGCTGGATCTCCCCGCTCGACATCTACGTCGCGCCCGACGAGGTCCCGGCCAAGCAGAAGATCATCGACGAGGCGGCGCTCGAGGCGGGCCGCGACCCGCGGCGGATCCGGCGGGCGTACAACGTGCTCGGCGCGATCGGCCCCTTCCGTGGCGGGCGCGGGCTCGTCGGCGACGCGCGGCTGTGGGCGGACACGCTCACCGAGTGGGCGATCGAGCTCGGCTTGGACACGTTCATCTACTGGCCGGTGACCGAGCCGCGGACCCAGCTCGAGGCCTTCGCGGCCGAGGTCGTGCCCACGGTCCGCGAGCAGGTCGGCCTGATTCGGGGCACGCGATGACCTCCCTGCGCGCCTCGGCACCGCCCGAGCTGCGGAACCGCATCGTCCTCCCCGGCGACGACCGGTACCGGCTGCTGCGCTCCACGTACACGACGGTGGCGAGCCCCGCCGCCGTGCTGCTCCCCGAGACCACCGCCCAGGTGGTCACCGCCCTCCGCCACGCCCGCGAGCAGGACCTGCCGCTGTCGGTGCGCAGCGGCGGCCACGGCCTGTCCGGCCGCTCCTCGAACGACGGCGGCCTGGTCATCGACCTGTCCGCCATGAACCGGGTCAAGGTGCTCGATCGGGCCAGGCGGCTGGTGCGGGTCGAGGCCGGCGCCCGCTGGGCCCACGTCGCCCGGGCGCTCGCGCCGTACGGCCTGGCGATCAGCTCCGGCGACCACGGCAACGTCGGCGCGGGCGGCCTCGCGACCGGCGGCGGCATCGGCTGGCTCGCCCGCCACTACGGGCTCACCATCGACCACATCCGCGCGGCCGAGGTCGTGCTCGCCGACGGCACCGTGGTCCGTCTTCCAGGCCCTGTGGCGACTTTCCCCGGCCGCGCCCCGGTGCGAGGAACGGGCCTGCACGGCCGGATGAATCCGTGGCCAACCGGTTGCGTTCAGAAAATCGCGCACCGGATACGCACCTTGGGGATACGAAGCGGCACGGATCGCGATTCCCGCAGAGAGCGGACGTCAAATACGTGGCAATATCGGCGGGACCATGCTCCTGCGCTCCGGCACGCCGGGAACGCGCCTCTCCGGCGAAGTGCCCGATGAAGCGAAGCGTGCCGCGACCGTCGGGAAAACGTCCGAACCCGCGGCCCTGGGGCGGCGTCATAGAGGGCGTGATGAGAGCACTGATCGGAACCTGCCTCCTTGCCGCCTCGCTGCTGGCCGGCGGGGCCACCGCGGCGACCGCCCAGGCCAATCCGACGCCCCTGGGGCCGGACGGCTACGGGCCCGTGAAAATCGGCATGTCCCTCAAGAAGGCCAAGGCGACCGGCGTCATCGTTCCCGACGAGTCGACCAAGGACTACTGCACGTACTGGCATTTCAAGAAGTTCGGAAAGCCCAAGGGCGACAGTTGGCATGTCATCATCTCCAAGAAGAGGGGCGTCGTCGTCATCCAGGCCCAGAAGGGAATGAAGACCCCGGAGGGCATCACATTCGGGTCCACCTTCAAGCGGTTGCAGGCGGCCTATCCGCGCCTGGAAAAGGACTTCCACGGCTTCTATGTGACCGATGTCCCCGGGAACAAGAAAGCCCTGTACCGTTTCGCGGTCACCAAGGGCAAGGTCACCCAGTTCTACATCGAGCACAAGAAGCAGGACTGCATCAACTAGTGCTCGGCCCCGGTTCGTGACATTCGGATCGCGTGAAACCGGCCAGTATGTGATCACCAGGACCCCGCCCGGACGTCCGGCGATCGCATGTGGCCATGCCGGAGACGGGCGGGTGCGATCAGTTCGATCACAGCGCCCTGAGGAATTTCGCGGCGAGCGGTGCCGCCGCCTGGCCGCCCGCTCCCGCGTTGCGGACGAAGACCGCGAAGGCGAGCGAACCCCGATAGCCGATGAACCAGGCGTGCGGCCGCTGCCCCGCCACCTCGGCGGTGCCGGTCTTGCCCGCCGTACCGGCCGGGAGACCGGTGGACGCGGCCGTACCCTCGGACACCACGGCCGCCATCATCGTGCGCAGGCCCGCGGCCACGTCCTCGCCGAGCGGCACCGGGGGCGGCGAGTCCGCGGGCGGCTCCGCGCTCATGATCGCCGGCTTCCACACGCCGTCGGCCACCGCCGCGGCGACCTCCGCCATGCACAGCGGGCTCGCCTGCACCGAGTTCTGCCCGATCGCGTCGGCCCCGAGCTCGTCGTTGCTCTGATGCGGGCGGATCCGGCAATAACTCAGCCCCGGCTTCTCCCGGAACCCGAACCGCTCCGCCGCCTCGGCGTACAGCCCGCCGTCACGCAGCCTCTCGTACGTCTGCTGGACGAACGTGGTGTTGCACGATAAGGCGAACGCCCTGCTCAACGGCACCGTCCCGCGATCGGCGGGGTCCGCGTTGGTGAAGCCGCGGCCGCCGGGGATGGTGTACGAGCCGGGACACGGCACCGGGGACTGCGGGGTGAGCCCGCCGCGCAGCAGCGCCGCCGCGGTCACCACCTTGAACGTCGACCCGGGCGGGAACAGCCCGATGAACGCCTGCTTGCCACCGAGCGTGTCGGCCACCGCGCGTACCTGCCGGGTCTCGACGTCGAGGGCCACGATCGCGGCGGGCTCGGCGACCCCGTCGAGCGCCCGCGCCGCGGCTCGCTGCACCCGCAGGGAGATCGTGGTCCTCCGGCCCTCGGGACCGGTCCCCGGGGACCGGACGAGCACGCGGCCGGAGGGCACCTCCTCGATCGCGATCTCCACGGCCGTGCCGTCCAGCCCGGTGAAGTAGTCCCCCGCCCTGCTGTTCCGGGGGAACGGCCTGCCCTCCATGGTGAGCGTGGCCGGCCGGGCCACCCGCTTCTCCCTGAGGCGCAGGCTCCCGCCGTCCTTCAGCGAGGGGTGCATCGTCTCCGGTGACCAGAGCACCTTCCACTCACCGTCGCGCAGCCCCAGCCGCAGCACCGAGGAGAACTCCCAGGGACGGCCCAGCCCGGCCACCTCCCGTACCCCGGTGAACGGCAGCTCAGCGGCATCCTCGCCCTGGCGGCGCAGCTCCCCGGCGGTGAGCGAGATCGACAAGACGCGCAGCTCGGCGTCGAACCGCTCGTGGCGCGCGATGAAGTCGGTCGGCGGATCGGCGACCAACGCGAGCATCGCGAGGTTGTCCCGCGACTGCCAGGCGTCGAGGTACCGCGCCGCCGTGTCCTCGGGCCCTTGAGCCTGCGTCACCTCTGGCGTGGGCTCGGCCTCCGGCTCCTCCGGCGACTCGGTCACGGGCTCCGGCTCGGCCTCATCCTCGGGCGCGGCCGGACTCACCGCCACCGAATGCGTCTCGGCGGGCCGCAGGGCGACCACCACCCCGTACACGCCGACCGCGACGACCGCGACCACCATCGCGATCAGCCCCGCGAGCCGTGGAACGCCCATCCATGTCACCTCGCCACGACGCAGGCCAGCCGGTTTTGATCATAGAAACACCGATTCACACCGCCGCCGCGATTTTCCGCCCCTTTGTTACGTGCTCCACCTCACCTGTACGGCTCCGCGGCGGCCAACGGCCGACGCGGTGCAGACGCCCACCCCGGAGTTGGCGTCCTGCCCTCCCTATACGGCTCTCGAATACCGAGCGGCGGAAAGTCATGCGGCGTTAATACCGACCGGCCGTAGCGGCACGAAGGTCGTGCGTCCCAAGCAACCTGGCCGACGGGGTTGATCGGCGGCGACGGCCAGGGAGCCCACGGCCGCGATCCGCTCCTACGAAAGCGCGGCGTCGGTGGTGCCGTGGCACCGCCGTACCGGAGCGGCGGCGAACAGGGCACGCCGCACGGAGGCACCCCGAGCACCCGTGTGCGCGACAAGATCCGTTTTGTCGGTGCGAGGGCGTAGGCTCCGCGCCATGTCGACGGCACCCACAACGGTTGACCTTGCCCTCGCCCTGCTGCGTGAAGGCCGCCTGGTCGACGCCGAACGGCTCCTGCAGCGGGAACTGCACACCACCGAGCAGCGGTACGGCCCCGGCAGCCCGCAGTGGGCGGCGGCCCACTGTGACCTCGGCAACCTGCTGTACGGCACGGGCCAGGCCGACCGCGCCGTGGAGCACTATCGCGCCGCCTGCTCGATACCGGTTCCGCAGGACCCGGAGGCGCACAAGGCACTCATCACCTACCGCCTCAACCTGGCCACCGCGCTGGCCGCGGCCGGAAACCTCGCCGAGGCCGAGCACGAACTGCGCCACAACCTGCAGGAACGCCTCTCGTTCTACGGCCGCGAGCACCCCGGGTACGCCTTCGGCCTGGAGCAACTCGCCGAGGTCCTGCTCACCCGCGGCGACCTCACCGGCGCCCGCGAGGCCATCGAGGAGACCGTCGCCAACTTCTGGAACAACGGCCACGAACGGATCGCCACCGCGCTGGCCCTGCGCACCCGGATCATCCAGGTCTCGGGCGCCCAGGAACCCCTCTTCCAGCACCTGGAGCAACTGCCGGAAGAGATCATCGACCGCACGGCCTGGGCGGTCCTCAGAGGAACCGGCGACCACCCCCACCAGGACAAGGCCATCCTCACCCAGCTCGCCGAGGCCCTGGAAACCCACCTCGGCCCCGACCACGAGACAACGCTCGCCGTCCTGTCCCAGCTCGCCAACACCAGCCATCACGCCGGCGACGAGCCCGGCCGCATCGCCACGATCCAGCGCATCCTCGCCTCCCACCTGCGCCAAGGCAGAACCGAGGACGCGATCCAAGCCCTACAGGGCCTGGCGATGGCCCAAAGCGACGCCGGCGACCTCCCCGCCTCCCTGGACACCTACGCCCAGGCCCACGCCCACGCGCAATCCCTCAACCGCCCCGACCTGACCGCCCAGGTCCTGCGCAACTGGGGCATCGCCCTCTCGATGTCCGGCCACACAACCGAAGCCGAACAACGCCTCCGCGAGGCCGTCACCCACGCCGAAACCGGCCACGACCCGGAACTCCTCGGCCGTACCCGCATCGCCCTCGGCCTCTTCCTCCAGCACCACGGACGCTTGGCGGAAGCCCGCGAGATCGTCGAAGCCGGCCTCGCCACCCTCGACCCCGCCCACCCGGACGCCGTCACGGGCCGCAGCCACCTCACCGCCATCCTCGAAAACCACTCCTGCGGCTGCGGCAACACCCGCGACGCCCTGGCCGAAGCGTTCCGCGATTTCGTCCTTGCCCGCCTCCCCCAAGACCTCCTCTCCGACCTCGACGTCACCATCAAGGACGACGACATCTCCGTCCACGTCGCCCTCAACCGCGAACCCACCCCCGCCGAACTGGAGCACCTCAACAACCTGCTCCGATCCGCCACCGCCGAATTCCGCCACCGGCTACGCGCCCACGGCTAGCGACCTACAGCGTGTCGAGGTGATCAGGCGGCCTCAGAATTCGGTTGGATTCCTCGGGCTCACCGAGTATCGCCCTGATCCACTCAGTGAATTTGTCGATCAAAACAAGGATGAAGATCCGCCCGGACGCGCTGAACGGCAAGATCAGCCATGCCGGCAGCGTGAGGATCATGGCCAGCACGATCAGACATGCGGCCACGACAGCGAGCGCAACTCTCTGTGATCTGGAAAAGACATGAAGCACGGCGGGCAGCCTCGACGATTCGTGCATGCGGAATGGGCCGCAGGTCTCTCCCGCCCGCCGTGTCACGGACCGACAGCCCCGGGTGTCTCATCCGGAGACGACCGTGATGACGGAACTGCCGCGAAGGGATACTCCTCTGCTAACGAGTCCAGTGTGAGCACAGCCGGGGCACGGTGCAAGTACACTCCCGCGCGTCCATGCCCCGTATAACAACGCTGGAAGCCGACCCCACTTGGGGCCAGGCAAACCTTTTGGAGCAGCGAGCAGAACGTGCTCACGGGGACTTGAGTGCAGCACCTAAAAGATCAGCGGCACCCGACCGCGGGGAACCTCGAGTCAGGAGCCGAGTCCTCAAGCCGAGCGGAGAGCGTGGGATTCGAACCCACGAGGCCGGTCGCCCGGCCTAGCGGTTTTCAAGACCGCCGCCATCGTCCACTAGGCGAGCTCTCCTGGTGCACCACGAGGGTGTCACGTTGCACTTTAGTGTGTCATCGGGGTGGGTGGGACGCGAACGGATTAGGTGATCAAGTGCGAGGGGTGGCGAAGCCGTCGCCTACGGCGGCGGCGAGGCGGAGGTAGGCGTCGAGGGTGGCGGGCTGGAGGCTGTCGAGGTCGATCTCGGCGCCCTCCTCGAGGTGGGGGTCGTAGGGGACGCGGACGACCGAGCGGCAGCGGGCCGCGAAGTGGGCCTCCAGTCGGTCGAGGTCGATGGTGGACTTGGAGCGCGGGCGGACGCTGCAGATCACCACGGTGGCCGACTTCACGAGATCGCCGTACTCGTGGGCCTCGAGCCAGTCGAGGGTGGCGGAGGCGGCGCGGGCGCCGTCCACCGAGGGCGAGGTCACCAGCACGATCTGGTCGGCGAGCTGGAGGACCCCGGACATGGCCGAGTGGAGGAGCCCGGTGCCGCAGTCGGTGATGCAGATGGAGTAGAAGTTCTCCAGAAGCCCAGCGATGATCTTGTAGTCCTCGGCGCTGAACGCCTCCGAGATCGACGGGTCGCGGTCGGAGGCGAGGATCTCCAGGCGGGAGGGCGCCTGGGAGGTGAAGGCGCGGATGTCCGCGTAGCGCTGGACCTGGTCACGCTCGTTGAGCAGGTCGCGGACGGTGGCCGAGGTCTCCAGCACGACCTTGTCGGAGAGCGTGCCGCGGTCCGGGTTGGCGTCGACGGCGATGACCCGGTCGCCGCGGACCTGGGCGAGCGTGGCGCCGAGCCCGACGGTGGTCGTGGTCTTGCCGACCCCGCCCTTGAGGCTGAGTACGGCGACGCGGTGGTGGCCGCCCGCGACCGGGGTACGGGCGCGGGTCATGAGCTCGCGGCGGCGGCGCACCTCGGCCGGCTCGCCGGGCTTGATCCAGCCGCCGGTGGCCTTGTACACGAAGCGGCGCCAGCCGCTCGCCGGGACGTTGCGGCGCCCCTTCAGCAGCACCTGCGGGTCGAGGCTGTCCGCGCTCGGCTTGGCCGGATCGGTGGGCCGGGGCGGCCGGCTGAACGGCTGCTGCGGGATCGGGCGGCGGTGGGAGCGCGGCCCGCGCCGCTCCTGCTGCTCACCGGGCTCGGCGGCGGGCTCGGTGGCCCGCGGCGGCACGGTCGGCTCGGCGGCGGACGGCGGTACGGCGGCCCCGGGGGCCGACGACGCGGCGGCGGGCTCGGTCGTCGGTACGGCGTGCGGGCCGCTGTCGCCCGGGGCCGGTGGGAACGGGCCGAACCCCGCGAAGGGCGGGATCTGCGGCCCGGTGTCGGAGCGGCCCGAGCCGAGGTCGCCGCCCGGCGGCGTCAACGGGCCGGTGCCGAAGCCGGGCGCGGCCGGCTCGCGGCGCGCGTCGCCCGGCGGCCGCAGGTTCGGGTCGGTGTACGTGGCCGAGGAGGCCGTGGCCGGCCGCGGATCGGACAGCGGCTCCCGGAAGCTCTCGCGCAGCTCCTCGAGCGACGGCCGCGGGCTGGTGATCGGGCCGCCGGTCCGGCGCAGGTCACGGGTGGGGTCCGGGTCCGGCTCGCTTCCGCGGGCGTCGAACTCGGCACGCTGCGCCGTGTCCTGGTCGCGAGCCCCGCCGTACGCGCTGCGCGGGCCCGTGTCCCGGTCAGGCGTGCCACCGGCCATGAACGCGTTGAACCGCTTCTGCTCCTCGTCGTCCTCGTCGGCCGGGGTCGCGGGTACGGCGGGCTCGAGCCAGCCGCGCACCGGCTCCTTGGTGGTCGCCGAGTCGGACGCGGCACCGGCGGTGGTGGAGGTGGAGGTGGAGGGTGAGGGAAACGGCGGGACGCCGGGGCCGAATGCGCCGAGGGGGCCGGTCGTGTAGGCGTCGTCGCGCCGCTTGCCGGCCAGGAAGCCCAGGCCGAGCGGATCGTTCTTGTCGGGCTTGGGCAGCGAGTCCGCGAACGCGCCGGTGGTCCGGCCGCCGAGCGGTGAGGTGGTCTGCTTGGCGGGGTCGGCGTCGCCGGGTCGGGACGGTCCGGCGTCGGCCGTGCCGTACGTCGTGTCGCCCTTGTCCGAGGCGGCGGCCGCGGGACCGGAGAAGGTGAACGAGCCGAGGCTGAAGGGGCCGCTGAAGGTACCGGTGGGCTCGTCCGGGTCGACCTTGGCGGCCTCCTCGCGGGACGTGTCGCCGGGCTCGGCGGCAGGGCCGGCCGGTTCGTGCGCGGACGGGCCGGTGGGCCGCGTGTCGGCGGCGTTTTCCTCGGCCCGGCTCGCGGGCGTCGCCGACGTGGCGGAACCGGCGGACCCGGAACGCTCCGTTTTGACGGGCTTGGTGGTGAACGCGTCACCGATTTCCGGCGTATCGGAGATAGTGGCATCACCGGATTCCGCGACCGGCGAAGGATCGAAGCGCCCCTGGGTCACGGCCCGGAACAACGGCGGCCGGGGCGCGGGATCGGCCGATGCCGCCAACCAGGGGTCCTTGGGGTACGGCGAGACCACGGTGTCGGAGGCGATATCCAGTTCGGTGGGGGCGTCCTCGCGCTCCTTGATCGCGTCGAGCCACGCAAGCTGCTCCTCGAGCGAGTGCGGATCGTCGCGGTTCTGCCGTGCCACCTGGTCTCCCCCTCGGAGTGGCTTAAGGGGTTGCAAACAGAAAGAAGATTAGCGCCCCGCATTCCGCGCAATGCGGCCAACTATACAGATCGCAAGAGCGTTACCTTGGAAGTCATGCACGCCATCGTTATTACGCAGCCGGGCGGGCCGGAGGTCCTGAGCTGGCAGGAGGTTCCGGACCCGGTTCCGGGGCCCGGTGAGGTTTTGATCGACATCGTCGCCTCGGCGGTGAATCGGGCGGATGTGCTCCAGCGTCAGGGTTTGTACAATCCTCCGCCCGGTGCGACCCAAGTGCCCGGCCTGGAGTGCTCGGGCGTCATCGCCGCCGTGGGCGAGGGCGTCGACGGGCTGCGGGTCGGTGACGAGGTGTGCGCCCTGCTCGCCGGTGGCGGGTACGCCGAGAAGGTCACGGTGCCCTGGCAGCAGGTGATGCCGGTGCCGAAGGGGGTGCCGCTGGTCGAGGCGGCGGCGCTGCCCGAGGTGACGTGCACGGTGTGGTCGATGGTGTTCATGGCCGCCCGGCTGCGGCGCGGCGAGACGCTGCTGGTGCACGGGGGCGCGAGCGGCATCGGCACGATGGCGATCCAGCTCGCGAAGGCGTTCGGCGCGCATACCGTGGTAACCGTGGGGTCGGCCGAGAAGGCGGAGCGCTGCCTCGCCCTCGGCGCCGACGAGGTGATCAACTATCGCGAGGAGGACTTCGCGGAGAAGGTGAAGGCCGATGTGATCCTCGACATCATCGGCGGGAAGTACCTCCCGCGGAACATCGACGCGCTGAACATCGGGGGGCGCCTGATCATCATCGGCCTGCAGGGCGGTACGCGAGGCGAGCTGCACATCGGCAAGCTCCTCACCAAGCGCGCCTCGATCCACGCCGCCGGGCTGCGCGGCCGGCCGGTGGAGGAGAAGGGCGCGATCGTGCGCAGCGTGGTGGAGCACGTCTGGCCACTCGTCGAGAGCGGCGCGGTACAGCCGGTAATCTACGCACGAGTGCCGATCGACCAGGCCGCGTGGGCGCACCAGATGCTGGAGTCGGGGGATCACGTAGGCAAAATCCTGTTGGCCCGGTGAGCTAGGTTGAATGCCATGAGTGCTGAGGAGAGCACCCCTCAGATTGTGGTCGTCGGTCCGGATGGCATGACGGTTGAGGGGGACAAGAACGAACGCGAGGAAAGGTCGGTAACCGACCTCGTCGAGCAGCCCGCCAAGGTCATGCGCATCGGCAGCATGATCCGGCAGCTTCTCGAGGAGGTCCGTGCCGCGCCTCTGGACGAGGCCAGCCGTAAGCGGCTCAAGGAGATCCACCAGAGCTCGATCAAGGAGCTCGAGGAGGGCCTCGCCCCCGAACTGGTGGACGAGCTGGAGCGGCTGTCGCTGCCGTTCGCGGAGGAGACCGGCGAGCCGCCGAGCGAGGCCGAGCTGCGGGTGGCCCACGCGCAGCTCGTCGGGTGGCTGGAGGGGCTGTTCCACGGCATCCAGACGACGCTGTTCGCCCAGCAGATGGCCGCCCGGGCGCAGCTCGAGCAGATGCGCCGGGCCCTCCCGCAGGGGCTGTCGTCCGTGCAGCGCGGGGACGACCACCAGCAGAACCCCCGCGCCTCCGGCCCCTACCTCTGACGGTGCCCCTGCCCGGCCACCGGGCAGGAGCTCTGGCCGGAGAGGTCCACCAATGCGGACGCGGACGGCGCGTGCCGCCGTGCCGCGCCCACGGCCCGTGTCCGAGGTCGCCCGGTTCGATCCGTCGGTCGGCGGGAGTGCCACAAGGACGGCCGAGCGGCCGCATGGCCCGCGCTCATGCGGACCGCAGGCGCGGCACCCCGCCGACGCCTGCACCCAGGGCACCGTGGTGCGCCCTGACCTCTGGCCGGGAAGACCCCACCGGCGGACACCCCGCCCACCCCCCACCCCCCGCTCCGGAAACGCGGGCACCCGTGGACGCGTGACCGTGACGGTCACCGACCACCCTCACGCCCCGGCTGCGGGCAGCACCCTCCGGCCCGCAAACCCCCAACCCGGCCCCACCTC
>Ga0207874_1001864_pt1 | contig 22038 bp, 15 predicted proteins | sample HigsolmetaAR201D_FD_184833 | JGI IMG/M metagenome (GOLD analysis project Ga0207874, IMG submission 184833) | Ionic liquid and high solid enriched microbial communities from the Joint BioEnergy Institute, USA - AR20-1-D (SPAdes) (version 2) ...
CGCCGGGCGGCGCATCCAGGCGATCGGGTACTACCGCAGTCACACGCAGGAGGGCCTCTCCCTGCGGGATGAGGACCTAACGCTGCTTGACGACTACTTCCCGGAAGCAGCCAGCCTTGCTCTGCTGGTAAAGCCCTTTGCGATGAGACCTCCGTCTGCCGGGTTCTTCTTCCGGCAGGAGGACGGCTTCCAGGCGGAAACGCCACTCGAGTTTCCCTTCCGATCCAGGGAGCTGGGGGGAGAGCCGGTTTCTCGCCGCCGGCGCCGGGGTCCCGAGAGCGGTCCCTCCGCATCAACGATCAACCCGCCGTCCCTTCTCAGCCACGATTCGCCGCCCGCGGCGGAAGCGGCCGCAGCCTTGCCGAACTTACAGGGACTCGATGAAGGTATCACGCTACTGTCGAGCGAGCCTGGAGACTCTGACGCCCGGCCGCGCCGCGGCGCCTGGCCATGGATCCTTACTTCCGTCTTTGCCCTGATTTTTGGAGCGGCTGCCGGCGCATACATCGCGAGGGCTTATCCGCAAGCGCGATCCGCCAGGGAGGCATACAGCCTGGGGCTGTCCGCCGAATATGCAGCCGGGCTTGTTCGTATTCGCTGGCATGGACAGACTTCGACGATGAAGAACTGCGAAAAGGGGTTTCTTACCATTCGCGACGGCGACTTGCGCAGAACTTTTCCCTTAGACAAGGTTCAGATGGCAAGCGGTCTTGTGGTCTACCGCCCGCAGGGCCAATCTGCTGATCACGTGGAAGTAAAGCTCGAGGTCGATCTTGGGGAGGGAATCACCGTTTCTGAGACGGTTCAGTCAACGCCCCGTCTCCGCTAACTTCGGCCGCCGCTTCTTTGGGAGTTGTCCCCACCGCGTCGGGGCGGTTTCGCGCTGCCCATTCCGCTCCCGCCAGCACGATCATGGCAGCCAGGAAACTCCACAGAATGATCGTGACGGAGTTGATAAAGGGGCCGTATTCGTGGCTCAGCTTCGCCCGTAGCCACGGCCAGGTCAGTAAGTTGACGTACTTTAAGAGCTCCAGCCCGAGGCCTACGACAATGGCGACAGGCAGAATCTGGCTCGGCCGTATTCGCCGGTTGGGCAGCAGCCAGTAGATCAGAAACAGGATGAGGATGGAGATTGGAATCGCCATCACCTTGAATACAATCGTGCTCAGAACCGAGCTCGCGATGAGTCCCGGTCCGAGAAGATCCATCCAAAGCTGCTGATTGAATGCCGTGAGCATCGCCGAGATCATCACCAAAGTCCCACAGGCGAAGATCAAACCCATGCTCACAACCTGATTCCGGAAGAAGCTCCGATTTGTGGCGACGTTCCAGGTGCGATTCAGGGCCACTTCGAGCGGCTCGAAGATTCCGTTCGCTGTAAACAGCAAGAGAAGGATGGACGTGATCTGAAAAGGTCCGCGGCTATTGACTGTCGCCCGCAGGTTCCGCCTTAGAAAGTCGTTGACATCCTCAGGGAAGAAGTCGGCCAGCGCGAGGTAGATGGCCTGCTCGGCGCCTTGCCACCGCAAGACGTACTTACAGAGCGAAATCATGACGATCAGGAACGGGAAGAACGATAGCAGGACGTTGGCCGCGACGGAGAAGCCGTAGACATGGACTTCCGTCTTCATCCAGTACTCGACTGTTGGGCGGCATAATCTGGCCAGGCGCAGTAGGGAATCAACGGGCCGCACAGCAGGGATAGCTCCAACTTCCAGTGTACGTCACGTCCCAAAGGAGCCCTGGGCAACAAAAGGAAGCAATGAGCTATCGCGGTGCCGTTGCACGCGTTACTCAGGGAGGTTCGACTAGACGATGTGGAACATTCGAAAAGGTTTCTGCCGCATTTCCCGACCTGCCGGATCCTTACTTTTTTCGAAACTTTGGGAATTTTGAAGTCCGAAGCCGCCAAGAGCTGCATCTCATCCTCTAGCGGGGCTGATCGTGAGGCGGAAAAACAGCGGCCGGGTAAAGACAATCCGACAGAAATTAAACAACAAGCAGGCCGCTTATCGATCAGACATTTGTCTGACAAGTCATAGAGCCATCGCTTCGAAGCTTCGCTTGGACGTCTGAAACTCGCATATGGGCGTTGGCATCTATAAGGTGAGAGGTCAGGGAAAGCGGCGGATTGTGTTGATTCAAATCTTTCAATAAAAGACCACTATTACCTGGTTTCAGGACCCCAGGGGCAATTATTTCGTGGCCTTATATGCAAAGCGGCAGTCGGAGTAGAGGCTGTCGTTTCTGAGTGAGCACCGGCTGAAGGAGGAAGCTATGAAGAGAGTTTGGTCCAGCTTGCGCCGAATCTGGTGTCAAGCAATGCACCCGAGTCCTATGTGGCCAGTCAATGGTCAATATCGCTGCCCTACATGCATGCGCGTCTATCGCGTCCCCTGGGAATCCGACCCTCACGCGACCTCTCCGGCGAGGTCTGAGAAGCTCGAGCGGCCAAAGCGCACTCTCAAACCAGCCGCAGTTCCCGTGACGGAGTAGGCGCCTTAGGACCGAACGTTCTTCACGGACTCACCCGATGAATTTCAGTTCGGGTGAGTCTGTGCGCGCAAACAATGCCCCGCCGTGTAGCACACCCGCGCATCACAATCTAATACCTGCCCTGACCCAGTCGTCTGCCGAATCACCTGCGATATGTGCGTGACGAAATTCCTCGGCCCTCGACGATCTCGTACTGCCTGCCCGTCGCCAGATTCTTGTACTCTTCCACCCGGCCGCTAGGCCATGTCACGACAGCCCGGTCGATGAGGTCGCGCAATCCGACGCCGAAGGTCACCGGGAGTTCCGACTGGGACAGGTAGCTTGATCCGCTCTTCACAGTTCGTGACGCGGTGGTTCCTTCATAAAAGATCCTTACGACTGCGCCAATCGCGCTTCGATTGGACTTCGTCCCGATGAGATGGAAGCGAATACTGCGATGGCCGAGCGTCAGGTCGTTGCGGTAGAGGTGGACCGGACCTCCGTTGGTCGTGATCAGGACGTCCAGATCGCCGTCGTTATCGATGTCGGCAAAGGCAGCTCCGCGGCCGACCTTCGGTTCCGCAAAACCTCCCCCCACGTCCGGCGCTACGTCACGAAACCTCCCGTTGCCGCTGTTGAGAAACAAATGCGGCGGCTGCGCGTGCTGGATTTCGGGCCGTACTCTCGAGACGGAGCCGTCAATGTGCCCATTCACTACCAGCAAATCGAGCAGGCCGTCTAGATCTACATCGAAGAAGAAGCAGCCGAACCCGAGGCTGTTGCGGGTCGCAGCGCCGAGATAGGACCCCGGCACCAGATCGGTGAAGACGCCGCTCGGGTCTCCTTTGTAAAGCCCCAGCATTTCGTTGTGAAAATTGGTGACTACGATGCTGGGAATGCCCGCGCCGTCCAGATCAGCGGCATCCACCCCCATGCCGGCCCGCGCCTTTCCGTCCTCGCTAAAGGCGACGCCCGCCTTCACCGCTATTTCGGCGAACGTGCCGTTTCGCTGGTTGCGGTAAAGCTTGTTGGGCTGGGTGTCGTTCGCAACGAAGAGGTCCGGCCACCCGTCCTGGTCGTAGTCGAGCATTGCGACGCCCAGGGACTTTGAGGTCGAATCGAAGAGTCCCGCCTTTGCAGTGACGTCCTCGAAGGTGCCGTCACCGCGGTTTCGGAACAACCAGCAAGTAGCGCCCCGGTACGCCTCAGGAGTGCAGTACGACTTATCTTTGCCCGTGACGCTGCAGTAGACATCGGTTTCCGGCGACCAGCGCACGTAATTGCAAACGAAGAGATCGAGCAGGCCGTCTCGGTCATAGTCAAACCAGAGCGCGGACGTGCTGAAGCCCAAGCGATTCCCGAGCCCGCTCTTCTGCGTCACATCGACAAAGCTGCCGCGGCCTGTGTTCCGGAACAACCGGCTCTGGCCGTAGCCGGAGACAAAAAGATCAGGGAAGCCGTCGTTGTCGTAGTCGCCGACGGCTACACCTAAACCGTACATCTCGACGTCGAGCCCGGCAGCGCGAGTTACGTCGGTGAACGTTCCGTCGCGGTTGTTGCGGTACAGCTTCATCGTACTGCCGGACTTCTTCTGATCCGGCCATTCGGTGCCGTTGACAAGCAGGATGTCCTGCCACCCGTCGTTGTCGTAGTCGATGAAAGCGCACCCCGGCCCGAGCGTTTCCGGCAGGTATTTCTTCCCGAATGCGCCGGAATTGTGGCGGAACGTCAGACCGGCGGATCGGGTGATGTCGACGAAGCGAAAACCCAGCCCCGCTTCCGCGCCCAGGAGCACGGCAGGCGCGGACAGCAGAAGATGTCTGCGGCTGATCTGGCGCTTCAAGGCAAATTGACCAAGCCCTTCTTAATCGCGTATCGCACGAGCTCGGCCGTGCGGTGAATGTTCAGCGCTTCCATCAGATTCGCCCGGTGCACGGATACGGTGTTCACGCTGACATTCAGCAGCGCTGCAATTTCCTTGTTTGAGTGTCCCTGGGCAATTAACTGGAGCACCTGACGCTCCCGCTGCGTGAGGAGATCGAGCGTATCCCGCGTCTCGCTGCGGGAAGGCGGCTGAACGCCCGGACCAAGGTACTGCTTTCCTGCGGCAATCGTCCGGATCGCTGTCACGAGATCGACTTCGATCGCATTCTTCAACATATAGCCGCGCGCGCCAGCGTCTAGAGCATTACGCACGTAGTTTTCTTCGGAATACATGCTGAGGATCAGCACATTGGATTGCGGCACACGCTTCCGAATCTCGAGTGTTGCCTGGACGCCATCAAGTTCGGGCATCGACATGTCCATTACAACCACGTTGGGACGTAGCCGCTCTACCTCGGCAATCGCTTGACAGCCGTTGGCCGCTTCTCCTACGACTCGGAGTCCAGACTCGTCCTCCAGAATCCTTCGAAATCCCCGGCGGACCAATGCATGATCGTCGGCGAGGAATACTGTGATTTCATGCAGCATCAAACTGCCGCCTCCCTGAGTGGAATCTCCAGAGCCACCCGCAAACCGCCCTGTGCCGGCCGCTCGAAGCGGAGACGGCCCCGGAGCAATTCGGCCCGCTCCTGCATCCCAATCAATCCAAGTCCACGAGCGCTCTCGGGGCGCGGATCGGGCATCCCCACGCCGTGATCCTCAACCGACAAGCGGAGGCCTTCTTCGGTGTACTCCACAAGCACTTCCGCCTCCGCCACCCGGGCGTGCCGGACAACATTGTTCAGCGCCTCCTGCAGAATCCGATACACGTGAATTGCATCCTTCTCCTTCAGGAGAGGGCCGATTCCGCGTTTCTCATAGCGTATTACGAGGCCCGTCTGCTTCTCGAACTGACGTACATACCATTCGAGCGTTTTCTCCAGACCGAAGTCCTCGAGCACGTTGGGATGCAGGGTCTGAGACAAGGATCGCAGTTTTTCGAGCGTCTGCTGGGCCGTCTCGCGCACCTCCAGCAAGTCGCTTCGGAAGGGGGAATTCTTCGGAAGTCCCTTTCGTTCCGCCCGGCGGAGCATCACACCAATGGCTGTCAGGATCTGACCGAAATCGTCGTGCAGTTCGCGGGAAACGCTCCGAAAGATGTCCTCCTGGACGCTGATCAGCTTCTGCGCGAGGACCTGCCGCTGCCGGGAGAGGGATGCCAGCTCGCCGAAAATTCGCTTGTTTGCCCGGATCAAATACAGAGACATCGCCGTGATCGCCAATAGCACGGCAGACAGGAAGTAGTAGACGTTGCGTTCCACGCCCTGGTAAATGGCCTCGATCCGATCTGCCGTTTGCTGCTCCGCTTCATTGTTCGCCACCAGCAAACGTGCGACGAGAGCGGTGAGAGCCGCCTGCTCCGGCAGCACCTGGGAGCGGATCATTTGTCTGGCTTCTCCCTCTTTGCCCGAGGCAGCGAGCGCAAACATCCGATCGGTTCGATCCCACAGGCGCTTCAAAGAAGCCTCCATCGCGTTCTGCTGATCGGGAAGGCGACTTGCTGGCGAAAGCTCCTTCTCCAGGCGGAACGCATCTTCCAGATCGCTTCGGATTCGTTTGAACTCGACCGCGTAAGCTTCCAGAGGATAGGGCTCGCTCCCTTCCAGCATGTCGCGCAGGGAGAGCGCGAGCGAGTTGAGGTCGTTCTGAATCCGGATGAGCTGGAGCGAATCCTTCCGGTTCCGATCCACGGTTTCTCTTTGCAGCCGACGCAATCCATGGATTTGCGACAGCGCATAGAACGAGAAAGCCGTTACTGCAAGCAACGTGACGCCCAAGCCGACAAGCAGCCGGAGGGTGGGCGACGAACCAGCCATGGATACCACTCCGGGATCACCCCCGCGTTCTGGCATCATACTATCGATACCCATGTCAATGCAGATCGCAAGGCTTGCCATTCCTGTCTGCGCTGCCCTTGCGGTCGCTTTGGCAGCGCAGAAAGAATCCGGGGCGGGGGACCGAAAGAAGTCCGAACGTCTCTACGAGCAGGCTGTGCGCGCCGAGCTGGCGGCGCAGTATGAGCAGGCGCAACAGCTCTACACCCAGGCGATCCAGGCGTACGCCGGAAACATTCAGGCACGCCGGCGGCGCGCGAAAGCCCTTTTTGAGCTAGGGCGGTATGCGGAAGCAGTCGAGGATCTGAACGAAGCCATTCATGCGAATCCTGAGGACGCGGAAGCGATCAACCTGAGGGCGGACTGCCTCTACTTGCTAAATCAGCGCGATGCCGCTGTGCAGGATTACGACCGCGCCATCGCCCTGGGAATGGAGCGGAACACCACGTACAACGGCCGCGGGCTGGCACTAATGGCGCTCGGCCGCACAGAGCAGGCGATTGAGGACTTCTCGCGGGCCATTCGTCTTCGCCTGGACGATCCGGAGCCCTACAAGAACCGCGGAAGCGCTTTGAGCGCCTTGGGGCGGCATCGGGACGCGATTGAAGATTTCGACCGCGCCCTGCGGCTGAAGCCCGATTACGCCGAGGCTTTGCTGGATCGAGGCTTTGCGTACGGCGAGCTAGGACAGTTCGAGCGTGCTGTCGAGGATTTGAATCGCGTGTTGGAGCTGCGCCCGGACGAAGCGGAAGCATTCGCATTGCGCGCACAGTCGAAAGAACGCCTCTGGCTTCTCCCGGAGGCATTGGAAGATTACGGGCACGCGATTCGCCTTCACCCGAACGAGGCTCGTCTCTATCTGGCCCGCGGCGCTGTGCTCGAGAGGTTGGGGCGTGTGCGCGAGTCCCTCGGGGACCGCGACCAGGCGGTTCGTCTGCAGCCGGACAACGCCGAAGCCTGGCGGGCGCGAGGCGCTTCGAACTACCTTCTAGGACACTACGAGCAGGCTGCGGCAGACCTTGCGGAGGCGCTGCGCCTTAAGCCGGACTACCCGGAGGCCTCCGAGGCGCTGGAAAAGGCGAAGCGGATGATTGCAGAGAAGTATGGCACGCAGGCTGCGCCAGCTCCTGCGGCCGCTGCGACGGCTCCTGCTCTGGAGACAGCGGCGGCCTCCCCGCAGCCGGTTCCACTGCCTCCACCGCCTCAAGCGCCTACACAGACTGAGGCATCCGCACCGCCTCAAGCACCCACGCCGACTCAATCGTCGGCGCCGACGCAAGCGCCCCTCGCTCCCCAGCCGGATCCGAAGGCTGCCGAAGCTCATCATGTTCGCGGACGCCAGCTCACGCAGCAGCGCAAGCTGGGGGAGGCTTTAGCAGAACTCAACGAGGCCATCCGCCTCAATCCCGGTCTCGCGGCTGCGTATAACGCGCGGGGTTACGTCTATCTGCTGCTTCGCGATTACAGGCGGGCTGTCGCAGACTTCGATGCTGCCATAAGGCTCAATCCCCGATATGCGAATGCCTACCACAATCGCGGAGTCGCCCGACGCGCTTTGGGAGACTTAAAGGGCGCCGGCAAGGATTTCGCCCGTGAGAAGGCGCTTACAAAGTGAAGCCCAACCGCCGCCGCTTGCGACATAATATGGGGCGATGCTGCGAACGCTTGGACTGGCGATCTTGCTTACCATGACATCCACTGCCGCCGTAAAGATTGAGAAAGTCAATTACAAGGGCTGGCCCAATTCCTATCGGGTCACGAACGGTGAGGTTGAGCTCATCATCACAGGCGATATCGGCCCCCGTATTATGCGCTACGGCTTCGTTGGAGGCCAGAATTTCTTCAAGGAGTTTGAAGAGGGCCTCGGCAAGAGTGGCGAAGCAACGTGGCAGCCGCGCGGCGGCCATCGCATTTGGGTGGGTCCGGAGGATCCGGTCTACACGTATGCCCCGGATAACGGCCCGGTGAAGATCGAGGTGCGCGGCGAAGTGCTGGAGGCGACACAGCCGGTCGAGCCGCTGACCGGGCTTCAGAAGCAGATCATCGTGCGCATGGCCCCAACCGGAACGGACGTCGAGGTGCTGCACCGCATACGGAATGCACACTCGATGCCGCTGGAGTTCGCTCCCTGGGCGCTGACGATGATGGCGCCAGGCGGAATCGGAATCAGCGGTTTCCCGCCGCGCGGCACGCATCCCGAGAATCTGCTGCCGACGAATCCGCTTGTGATGTGGGCCTTCACCGATCTCGGAGATCCGCGCTGGACATTCACGAAGAAGTACCTGGTGCTTCGCCAGGATCCAAACCGCAAGGAGCCGCAGAAGGTTGGTTTGTGGAACCGGCGGACGTGGGGAGCCTATCTGCTCGGATCGGAGCTGTTCCTCAAACGCTACGAAGCCGTCGATCCGTCGAGACATCCGGATATGGGCTGCTCGTTTGAGACGTTCACGAACGGGGACATGCTGGAGCTCGAAACGATGGGACCGGTGACTCGCGTTGTTCCAGGCGCCGCGGTTGAGCACATCGAGCGCTGGAGCCTGCATCGCAACGTTAAGATCCCTGCGTTCACTGACGCAGAACTGGATAAGGTCCTGCTTCCGATCCTGAACCGGTAGATCAGCCCTGCTTCAGTCCGGGTACGCCGCCCAGGGTGGGAGCGCTACGCACTCCCCGCACGATGGCTTGCGCCGCGGCTTCCGCTGCTGCCACGCCAAGTGCGGTCACATCAACCGTTCGGTCTCCGAGCGACAGCGCAAAGACGACGTCGCCGTCGAACATAGAGTGGGCGGGAGCCAGAGTGCGCATCAGTCCGCCCTGGGCAAGTTGCGCCACTTTCGTTGCCTGCACTTTGGTAAGGCGCGCGTTGGTCGCGACCACTACCAGAGTAGTGTTCTGCCTCGTAAAGCCGCCTCGGGCGCCGCGCTTCAGGAGGCGTTCGGTATCGGCAAACTCCATCGAATCGGGAGCTAGCCGCGCTCCTGCGATGATCTTCCCCGTGGCGGGATCCCGCACATCGCCAAAGGCATTGACAGCGGCCAGGGCGGAGACGCGAGCGCCTGCATATGGGCCTTCGAGTTCCACCGTAGCGGATCCGATGCCGCCCTTCATCGCGCTTGGCAGGCCGCGGATCTTGCCTACGGTGGCTCCGGTGCCCGCTCCGACCGCCCCTTCGACCACCGGACCATCGCTGGCTGCCGCGGCCGCCGCCTCTCCCATCTCGCGCGTCGGACGGACATTCCACTTCCCGATACCGAGGTCATAGAGGATTGCTGCGGCAACCAGTGGAACGCGCGTGATGCCAGTATTGAATCCCACGCCTTTGGCTTCCAGGAAGCGGCGCACGCCGGATGCTGCCTCGAGCCCGAAAGCGCTGCCTCCTGCAAGCACCACCGCATGTATGCGTTCCGTCAGGTGCATCGGATTCAGCACCTCCAGCTCTTCCGTGCCCGACGCCGACCCTCGCACGTCCACGCCTGCCACCGCTCCCTGCTCACAGAGGATCACCGTGCAGCCTGTCAGCGCCTCGTAGTTGGAGGCATGTCCGACGCGTATGCCCTCGATATCGGTTAAACCCTTCATCTCAATGGACCTACTGTTTTGGGCCGAATCATTTTATTGGAAGCATGTATGGTAGCATCGTGGTAAGCGAGGCATCGTACGGTTGCTCGATTTCCTCAAGCCGCCCATTCAGACGTTTCAGGACTTCTTCCTTCTTGCCGGACGCACGCTGCGGACTTTGCCGCGCAGGCCGCACTATCGCGATGATATCTCTCTCCAGATGGACATGATCGGAGTCGGCAGCGTTCCGATCGTTCTTCTGGTGGGATTTTTCAGTGGGGCGGTCATGGCGCTGCAAATGTCGCGCGCGCTGGCGCAGTATGGAGCCACCGGACAGGTGGGTCAAATTGTGGCCATCACGCTGGTCCGTGAGCTCGGTCCCGTATTGACTTCTCTGCTGGTCGCCGGACGCGTGGGCTCGGGCATCGCCAGTGAGCTGGGATCGATGAAAGTAACGGAGCAGATCGACGCCATGCGGGCTCTTGGCACGGATCCCGTGCAGAAGCTCGTCAAGCCGCGGCTCACGGCGACAGCGTTCACGCTCCCCCTGCTGACCATCATTGCCGACTTTGTCGGGATGGTGGGCGGATATCTGATGGCCGTGCCCGTGTTGTCCCTGACGACGCGGGCGCAGTATTGGAACAGCGCTTACCGCTCCCTCGAATACAACGATATTACGCAAGGTCTCCTGAAGCCATTTCTGTTCGCGATCATCATTGCGCTCGTCGGCTGTTACTACGGCTTGAGGACTACCGGCGGAACGCAGGGTGTCGGACGGGCCACAACGCAGGCTGTGGTTGTTGCCTCCATCTGGATCTTTGTCACAAATCTTATGGTGACGCGAATTTTCGTGAACTTGTGAGACTGGATGGCTGAGGGGAGCGATAATACAGTCCTGCGATTTGAAGATGTCTCGGTTGTCTTTGATGATGTTCTGGCGCTGGACAAGGTGTCCTTTGTGCTGGAGCGCGGCGAGTCGCGGGTAGTGCTTGGGACGGCCGGTAGCGGAAAGACGACGTTGCTCAAGACGGCTGTAGGTTTGATTCGGCCGGATTCGGGGCGCGTTGAACTTCTCGGGCACGACATCTCGAAAATGGAGGAAAGGGAGCTGTACGAACTCCGCAGTCGCGTTGGAATCCTTTTCCAGGAGGTCGGCTTATTCGACTCTTTGACGGTAGAGGAGAATGTTGCTTATCCCCTTCGAAACCAGCAGGCCAGGAAAGCCGTCGATAGCGACTTACGCGAACAGGTCGTTGAGGCGCTTCGGTTCGTCGAGCTTGAACACACTCTGGACAAGTTTCCAAGTGAGCTGTCGGGCGGTATGCGGCGCCGGGTTGGAATCGCAAGGGCAGTGGTGACGGCGCCCGATGTCGTTTTGTATGACTCGCCGACGGCAGGTCTCGACCCGATCACGGCTTATACCATCATGGGGCTCCTCATCAAGGAACGCGACATCAGGAATGCGGCAACGGTTATGGTGACGCACCGGTATCAGGACGGGCAATTGCTGGCCAATTTTCGCTACAATCCTCAAGCCGGCGAGATTGAGCCTGCGAGCCGGAACGGGAGCCGTGCTGACCTTCGGACGAAGTTCATGGTTCTTCAAGAGGGACGATTGGTCTTCGAGGGCGTTCAAGAGGAACTGGAAGCGTCCACCGACCCGTATGTTTCAAAGTTTGTGAGGCGCTGACATTTATGCCTACTTCTCGAAGAGTATCGTGGGCGCAATTGAAAGTGGGAGTTCTCGCCGGAGCCTCTCTCTTGCTTCTGGGGATTCTCATCTTTCTGCTCACGGGCAACAAGGATATATTTGCGCGCGAAGCTTCCCTGTACACATACATGGAAGACTCGGCGGCGATGACGGAAGGCTCTGCCGTCCGCCTCAACGGAATCTTGATTGGCTCCGTCGAGAAGATCACATTGACGGGGGAGCGTGAGCCGGGTAGAGCGGTGCGGTTTGAGCTTCGCGTGAAGGAGAAGGAGCTCCGCCATATCCCGGTCGATTCGCTCGTTACGATCGGCGCCGAAAACGTGCTCGGCACGAAGTACCTGAACATCCGGCAGGGAACGTCGCCGGAGACCGTCAGGGCCGGCGCCACGCTTCGCGCCAGGGACGACCAGGACTTCCTCGAGATCGTACAGTCTGCGCAGCCCATCCTGGAATCGATGCGCCAGACGCTGGCCCGCATTGATGCGATTGTGGCGACCGTGGAGGCCGGCCGCGGAAGCATCGGCAAACTGCTGGTGGATGAGACGCTCTACAACCGGCTGGTTGGCATCCTGGGCGACGCGCAGAAGATTACGGGGGCTATCACTTCAGGAACCGGGACGGCCGGCAAGCTCTTCTACGACGACGCGCTCTACAACGACATTCGCAAGGCCGTAGCCGACCTTGACGCCATCGCGCTCGACCTTCGCGATGGACAGGGCACCGCAGGAAAGTTTCTCAAGGATCCGACTCTCTACAACGAGCTCAACAAGACAACGGCGGAGCTGCGGCAATTGCTGGCCAACTTGAACAGCGGGAAGGGCACCGCCGGCAAGCTCATCGCCAGCGACGAGCTCTATACGCAACTCGGAGCAGTCCTGGGGCGGGTCGACAAAACGATTACGGTGCTGAACTCGGGGCAGGGCACGCTCGGACAGCTTCTTGTGAATCCCTCTCTCTATGACTCCGTAAACGCCACGAGTCAGGAGTTGACCTCGCTGCTCAAGGACTTCCGGGCAAACCCAAAGAAGTTTCTGCGAATTCGGGTAAGTTTGTTTTGAGCGCGACTCGGGTCCTTGTCGTCAACGCGGACGATTTCGGCTTCACGCGTGATGTCAACGCCGGAATTGTGTCCGCGCACCGCAAGGGCATTCTGACAGCCACCACTCTCATGGCTAACGGCGACGCCTTCGACGACGCCGTTGCCTTAGCGAAGGAAAATCCCGGGCTTGATATCGGCTGCCATCTGGTTCTGGTCGGCGGTGTCTCCCTCGCCAGCGGACGTCTCTTACCGCCGACAGTCGGTAATCTGCTCCGTGAGCTTGCGCTCGGACGCCTCGAGCCCTACGTGGAATTGCGCCTCCAGGTGGAGCGCATCCTCGCGGCCGGCCTTACGCCATCGCACCTCGACACGCACAAGCACACGCACCTGCTGCCCCCGGTGCTCGAAGCGGTGGCCCGCCTGTCACGGGAGTTTCGAATTCCGTGGGTGCGCCGCCCGTTCGATTTTCCCCTCGATACGGCGCCTCACGAGGTGCCGTGGTCCAAGCGCGCTACCAGCCGGTGCCTCGGCTTTCTCCGCCGCCGGTTCCACCGCGTGCTCGAAAATCACGGCTGCCGCACGACGGACCATTTCGCCGGTTTTCAGTTGACAGGACGGTTTCACGCCCGCGATCTGGTACACCTCATCCGTAACCTTCCGCACGGGTCGACGGAATTCATGTGCCATCCGGGGTTCTGCCGCGATGATCTGCGCGCTGCGAGGACGAGGTTGAAAGAGAGCCGCGAGCACGAACACAATGCCCTCGTCGCGCCAGAGGTACGGGAAGCTCTCGCGGCGGCAGGCGTCCGGCTCGCCTCCTACCGGGAGCTGTGCTAGCTGTCGGGCTACTGCCTAAAGCGCTTCCGGTTCGAACATCTTCTTCAGCCACTCCGCCAAGCGGGGCGTCAGGCTGAAAACAGTGTCGACAAGATTAGCGATCGTGGCGCCTAGGAGCACCAGTAGGCAGATGAGTACTGCGTCCATGGAAGAGACCAGTATACCCGATCACCATGAGAATCGTCCGTTAACGCGCAGCTTGCGGCTTTACCGGAGCAACGCCTTGTGGGGCGCAGGGGCTGTGTTTGCCCACGATCGAAGCACTTCGGCGACACTCCAGGCCTGAGCGATGCAGCCGCGCGGAAGGAAAGGCTCCTCGGCGTCGAAAATCTCGCCGATCGTCCCAACTCCTGCTTCATTCAGGTCATTGCCGAAACCGGACAGCAGTTCCCGCGCCTCCGCTTTCTTGTCGGGATGCAGCTTGAGGAAGCAATCGATGTAGGGCCCAATCAGCCACGCCCAAACGGTGCCTTGATGATAAGCGGCATCCCGAGCGCGAAGATCGCCAAAGTAGATCGGCTTATAGTCCGGATGATTTGGCGCGAGCGTCCGCAGACCGACCGGCGTCAGCAGGTGCTTCGTTACTGTCTCCATCACCGGCTCCCAGTGTTCCCGCTTGAGGACGGGGTTGGGGAGGGATATGGCGAAGATCTGGTTGGGGCGCAGGGAATCGTCGTCGCCGAACTCGCCGTCGACGACGTCGTAAAGGTAGCCGCCCTTTTCATACCAGAAGCGCCTGTTGAAGGATTCATACGCCCTCTGTGCGCACTCCCGTATCTCGCGCGCCGCGTGTTCGCCCTTCTCTTCGCTCACCCAGGTGGACAGCAGACAGAGCGCGTTGTACCAGAGCGCATTGATCTCGACGGCTTTCCCACGGCGAGGCGTTACGACCCAATCCTCCACCTTGGCGTCCATCCAGGTGAGGGCATAGCCAGGCGCCCCCTGCGTCAAAAGGCAGTCATCGGGATCTGCGCGGATGCCAAACCGGGTGCCCCTCAGATGGTGAGCGATGATGTCCTCCAATTTCGGAAGAAGCAGCCGGAGCGTGGAGCGATCCTTTGTCACCTCCAGATATCGATGGATGGCGTGGAAGTACCAGAGTGTCGCGTCCGCGGTGTGGTAGAGACCCTCTCGTCTGCCTTCCGGGAACAGGTTTGGAATGAGTCCATCTTTGACGTACTGCGAGAACGTGCGAAGAATCCAGCCCGCTTCGTCGTGCCGCCCCGTTGTGAGGGTCAAGCCTTCGAGGCTGATCATCGTATCCCGGCCCCAATCGGTAAACCAGTGATACCCGGCGATGACGGTTCGGACTTCGTCTCCGGCAGCTCGGGCTCTGGCTGCGTCCTGAAGACGGCCGGCGGGCGTGATCAGAAACTGATCCGCAGCGAGGACGAGCTCTCCTCCCAGTCCTTCCTGCACATGGGCGGGGGCACGTCGAAAGAGCATCTCCCTGCGCCGGCGCTCTGCCGCAATCGCTTGTTGCGGAGTCATCGCATCGATGATTTCCCATGATTCCGTGGAGCCGATGATGGTTGCGGGACGTCCGACGCTCACCGTGACCTGGAAGTATCCGGGACTCCAAAGGTCGCCGAGACTCATATAGCCGCGGCTCTCCTCAATGCGGTACAGAACGTGCTGGATGTGTTTGCGATCTACAGTAAAGGTGCCCCCTTCACCAGCGACCCGCATCTTCAAGCTTGGATACTCGGGACCGGCGATGAACTCATAACGCTCGCCCGTCACTGTGATGGTGTAGTCAAGCGCTGGAGCACTTGCGACGGGGTCTTCATGCGGCCGGAACTGGAAGACAGGGAGAAGCGTTAATTTCACTTCGCGTCCTCCTTGCAGCAAATCGTAAGTAACGTGAACCGTGTTTTGCTGGTGAATCAGGAGGATTTTCTTTTCGAGAACGAAGTTATCGATTTCGAACCGCCACGTCGGAGTGCCGTAACGCAGAGAGAACTCTCTCAGGTATTGCGAGCCGTGCAACTGGAGCCGGTCCTGCCGCTCTTCTCCTCCAAGGCCCACTGTCTTGCCATCCGGCAGTTCCAGCCACTCAACCAGATCGCTGAGCATGACCACGCGGCCCAGCGGCGCGGGCAGGGCGGCGACCAGGAGGCCGTGATACCTCCTGGTCAGAACACCAGCCAACGTTCCGGATGCATACCCGCCCAAGCCATTTGTGACCAGCCATTCCCGGCTAAGTAGCGGTTCGGTCTCCTCGCCTTTCCCTTCCGGCCACTTCATAGCCCGGACATGATCACCCATGGCTCGGTTTCAACTCCTCCTTGATCGTTGCGGTCAGAGCAATGGCGGCTTCACCGGGAATGCTCCATGTGGTCGTAGTCTTTAACGGCGGGGTTCCCATGCCGCCGTACCTGCAGTCTTCGCTCGACCACAGCACCTCCCACTTCCGCCCCTCTGGCGGGGCCAGCAAGGGGTCAAGGGCGTGCCTCAGCGAAAGGTCACGTCCCAGGTTCACCAGTAACAGGCGGTCGTTCCCGTTTCCGCCGAACCATCGCAGCAGAAAGGCCTGGTCGGAGAGCACTGCGCCGTCGACCATGCCTCGCTTTTGCTTGCGAAAGACCTCATCCTCGCGGCGGAGGCGGAGCAAATCCTTGTGAAGCACATAAATTTCCCGATGCGTAACTCGCTCCGAAAGGTCTAACTTCGATTCCTCGAACGTAGCCGGGTTACCGGGATCGGGTATAGCTAATCTTGCCTGTTCATTGTTGAGGCTCGGGAACTGGCTCAGAAACTCGTACCGTCCGTCCCGAACCTTCTTGGAAAGCTCCGGCTTCTGGTCGGCGAAGTAGAGAAACGGCGCGGAAGCGGCAAACTCCTGTCCTTGAAAAAGCATGGGAGTACCTGGCGCGAGGAGCAGAAGCGCCGTCATTGCCCGGTAGCGGCCCATGCTCGTCAGCTTATGGAGCCGCAGCCCGCGGAGCGTATTGGCAACTTGATCGTGATTCTGCAGGAACAGGATGAACTGGGCCGGGTCGAGATCAAGACAGGGCGTTCCTCGCGCCTTTCTCTGCCAGGAGTAATACTGCCCCTGGTAGAGGAAGCCCCACTTGATCATCGAAACAAACTCCTGCGGAGTGCCGAGATAGTCGGTGTAATAGGCCTCGCGGCGACCGGTCGTGGCGACGATGGCGCTGTGGTGGAAGTCATCGTTCCAGAGCGCGTCTAATCCATAACCGTTTCGCTCGGGCGGCCGCGCCAAACGCGCATGCTGAGGCTCGTTCTCTCCGACCACAATCGTCTTTCTGCGTCCGGCTGCGGTGCGCACAGCCTTCACGATCTCGCCAACAATGTGGTTCTCTGAGCTGTCGAACATCTGCTGAGTGGCGTCGATGCGCAGGCCGTCCATGTGGAACTCTTTCACCCAGTACGCGGCATTTGCCAGGATGAATTCGCGCACAGGACCGGCATCCGGTCCGTCGAAATTGATGGCATCCCCCCACTCGTTGATGTAACGGTCTGTGAAGTAGCTCTCGGAATACTCCCGCCAGTAATTGCCGTCCGGCCCGAAATGGTTGTAAACGACGTCGAGAATGACGGCCAGTTTGTGACGGTGCGCTTCATTCACAAAGGCGCGGAGATCGTCGGGTTTTCCGTAGAGCCAGGTTGGCGCGAACAAATCGACGCCATCATAGCCCCACCCAAAACGGCCCGGGAATTCAGCGACCGGCATCATTTCGATCACGGTGATTCCGAAGTCGGCCAGTTCTTTCAACTCCTGCATCGCCGCACGCCATGTGCCCTCGCGGGTGAACGTGCCGACGTGCATTTCATAGATGACCTGGCCCTCAATACTGACACCCTCCCAGTCGGCGTCGGTCCAGCGGAACGTGCTGGGATCCACGACACAGGAGGGACCGTGCGGGCCATCCGGCTGATAGCGTGAAGCCGGATCGGGGTAATCCCCCTTTCCGTCCAGACGATAGCGATACAGAGTCCCGGCCGACGCCGTCTCGCAAAGGCCGGAGAAATAGCCATTCCCCTCAGGCTCGAGATGCGCAAGCAATTTCCCCTCCGGGGACACTACGTCGACTCGTTTGCGACGTGGCGCCCATACCCGAAAGTGCACGCCCTGCCCGGGTATGACATCAGCGCCGACCGGTAGCAGCCTCCGAGGCCCCTTTCGAGGCATCGAGGTCAATGCATCTGCTGGCTCCTGCCGCTTGTGAGATCCGTTGAGCTTGTGCGATCCATTGAGCTTGTGAGCTCCCTCGGGTTTGAGTTCGCGCGTGCCTTTGTGGACGCTAGCATATGCGATGCCGGGTTCTCCCCTGAAAGCCGATCTGTCCTGCCTACGTGTCGATGCCATACGCCGTACATGCTAGCCGTCACCTGCGCGTTCTGTGTACTCTCGGGAGCAGCCATCTGTGTACAGCGGCTGGGACGAGGACACTAGCGAAACCGCAATCATTTGAAGACACAAGACACGGATAATTCCTCTTTTCCATAGACTCGGTCAGATTCAAGTGATTTCGGCCGCCATCCGAAAGCAGCCCTTTGTATACAAGTTTAGAATCTTGTGAACGGGAAGAGCATGGCAGGGTAAATCGTTGTAGCCTTAGAAGTGATTGGTCCTGTACGCTCTTACCATTTTCATCAGCGCCTTCCTACTGTTTCAGGTTCAACCGATCATCGCGCGGGTAATTCTGCCATGGTTCGGAGGAACAGCGGCGGTCTGGACGACGTGCATGCTGTTCTTTCAGACGGCTCTGGTTGCGGGCTATCTCTACGCTCATAAAGTCCGCCGGCTTTCCTTGCGCGCGCAGGTTTCGCTGCATTGTGCGCTGATTTCCGCGTCTACTCTTACGCTGCCGCTTGCGCCGTCGATCAGCTGGCGCCCTACAGGCTCGGAGGATCCGATTCCCAGAATTCTCGCGCTGCTGGCGACGAGCGTCGGATTGCCATATTTGCTGCTGTCGACCACCGGCCCTCTCCTTCAGTCCTGGTATGTTCGCGCCCGGGCAAGCGCCGTGCCCTACCGGCTGTTTGCGCTGTCGAATCTGGCTTCGATGCTCGCGCTGCTCAGCTATCCATTCCTGATTGAGCCGCTGCTTTCCACGCGATGGCAGGCGTTGTCGTGGTCGGGCGGATACTGGCTCTTTGCCCTCCTCTGCGGATCCACGGCCATATACACGCTACGGCATGCGACAGCGAAGATTCCGCAAGCGGCAGACCAGGGGTGGGGAGACGGCAGCTCCTCAGAGGCGCCAGCCCGGGGTTATTACGTCATGTGGCTGCTGCTTTCCGCCTGTGCCTCCATGCTGCTGCTGTCAGTAACGAACTACCTCTGCCAGGACATAGCATCCGTACCCTTCCTGTGGATCGCACCCCTGTCGCTTTACTTGCTGACCTTCATCCTTTGCTTTGACGGCAGAGACTGGTACCACCGGCGGCTTTTCCTCGGTCTTTTGACTCCTTCCCTGGCTGCGATGACCTACTTCCTCTGGGGCGCTGTCGAACAGCCGGACCTGAAGTTGATCATTCCGCTCCTTCTTCTCGCCTTCTTTGTCTGCTGCATGTTCTGTCACGGCGAACTGGTGCGGCTGAAGCCGCCCGCGCGCTACCTCACCTCCTTCTACCTGATGATTGCCCTTGGAGGCGCGTTAGGAGGCGTTTTTGTCGGCCTGATGGCTCCCCTTGTCTTCCGAGGCTACTTCGAATTTCACACGGCGCTGGCGCTCTGCGTCATCCTCGCAGCGGTGCTTCTACATCGTGACGAGTCCCGTGCCGATGGGTGGCACTGGAAGCCAATATCGACGGGAGTCGTGATGCCCGCCGCCGTTCTGCTCACATTTGTGTTTGTCGTGGCGGAGGAGCATGTGAAGGACTACCGGTATGTCGGCCGCAATTTCTACGGCCTGCTTCGAGTCCGGCAGACGGGCGAAGCGCACGAGGAGGACGCTTACCGCCTTCTGCTCCACGGTTCGATCACGCATGGCGAGCAGTGGCTGAACCCGCAACTGCGCAGGAAGCCCACGACATACTACTGCGCGGAAAGCGGAGTGGCTCAGGCATTGCAGCTTACGGCTTATGCCGGGCCCCGCCGCATTGGCGTTGTCGGGCTCGGTACCGGCACGCTCGCAGCGTACGGCCGGCCTGGAGACGTGATGCGGATTTACGAAATCAATCCACTGGTCGTTGAGGTGGCGAAGAAAGAGTTCACCTATCTGAGCGACTCGCGGGCATCGATTGAAGTTGTCCTCGGTGACGCGCGGCAATCGATGGAACGGGAACCTCCGCAGTCTTACAACGTCCTTGCAGTCGACGCCTTCTCCAGCGATTCGATTCCCGTGCATCTCCTCACGCGGGAGGCAATGCTGCTTTACTTCCGCCACCTGGCGCAGGACGGGATCCTCGCTTTGCACGTGTCGAACCGCTTTCTTGACCTCATTCCGGTGGTGGGCGCCGCTGCCCGCGACCTTGGGAAAGCCGCTGTAGTGGTTGATACGGACGATTCGAAGGACGGTGAATGTTACGGAACGACCTGGGTGTTACTAGCCTCCGACTACTCCAGGATCACCAGCCTTCCGTTTCACAATGGCGCGCCGCTTCTGTCGCGGCCTGACGCTCCGCTGTGGACGGACGACTACTCCAACCTGTTCCGGATCATTAAGTAGCTACTAAGTAGCTACGCAAACATTCGCGCAGCCGTTGTTTGAATCAGGTCCCACACAGCCATGACGTCGTCTCTGGTCGTACGGAGGTTCCCGATAGCGAGGCGGATCATAAAGCGTCCGTTCACCGTCGTCGAAGACAGGAACACCGCTCCGGAGCGATTAATTTCTTCAAGCAATTGCTGGTTCTGCTCGTCGGTTCCCCGATAACGAAAGCACACAAGCGACAGGGTCACAGGGGCGGTCAGTTCGAAATGCTCGCTCCGCCGGATCAGCTCAGCAAGCTCCCCCGCCCACCTGATGTGATTCCGAATGATCGCTGCCATGCCTTCGCGTCCGAAATATCGGAGGACAAACCACAGCTTCAATGCTCGGAACCGCCGCCCGAGCGGGACGCCGTAGTCCATGTAGTTCACGGCGCGCGGGTCGGCTTGCGTGCGCAAGTATTCAGGAACCAGAGAGAAGGCGTCTCGCAGGACCTGCGGGTGGCGTGTGTAGAAAGCGCTCAGGTCAAGGGGCGTGAAGAACCACTTGTGAGGATTCATTACAATCGAATCCGCTCGCTCACACCCTTCGAGCAGATGCTTTAGCTCGGGAACCACCGCCGCTGCCCCGCCATAGGCGGCGTCGACGTGCATCCATAGCCTCTCTTGCTCGGCGATGTCGGCGATTGCCGGCACCGGGTCGATGCTCGTTGTCGATGTGGTTCCGATAGTCGGGACAACGCAGAAGGGTCTTTTACCCGCGTCGCGATCCTGGCGGATCATCTCCCGCAGCCGTTTCGGACACATCCGGTAGTCGGAGTCCACCGGCACCTTGCGCACGTTATCCTGGCCGATTCCAATCGCAATCGCGCCTTTTTCGACAGAAGAATGAGCCTCCTGGGAAGTGTAGAGAGTCAGGCCGCGAGAGCTGCCTGTGAAACGCACGCCGGGATCCGCCCAGCAGCGCGCGGCAGCGATAGCATGCATGGTGCTGGTGGATGCGGTGTCATGAATGATGCCGAAGTAATGGGACGGAAGGCCAAGCCACTCGCGAATCCATCCCAGCGTCACCTCTTCCAGCTCCGTTCCAGCCGGATTTGACTTCCATACCATGCCGTTGGTATTCAACGCGGCAATCAGCGCTTCGGCAAGAATGCCGGGCGCGGATGCGGAGATCGAAAAATAGGCCATAAAGCGAGGATGGTTCCAGTGGGTGACATGCGGCAGGATGATTCGGCGGAAGTCGTCGAAGATGTCCTCGATGTCCGAACCGTGCTCGGGCGGCGATGCGGGCAGCTTGTCGACCAATTCGCCGGGCTTTACGTCCGGCAGCACAGGGCGGCTTCTCACATCCTCCAGATAGTCGGCAATCCAGTCAATCACTTCATAACCGAGCCGCCGGAACTCCTCCGGGCTCAGATCCTCATATTTGCTTGTTGGCGTCATCGAACCTGTATCGCCCCGGTGGCCTTCAGCTTCTCCGCCTGCTCCTTGGGCAAAGTCCAGTCCCTTTCGAAGTACCCCTCAGCGACGATGTTGTCCAGAGATCCCTTGAAGACGACGTAATCGGGAAATGTCGCAGCCACAAAGGCAGGGCGGTTCGGGATCTGGAAGTAGCGCAAGGCGACGGGCCGCCGGTTGTCCGCGCCGGTCCACCAGGGCCGCCCGGAATTCACAACAACAAGGCGCCCGTCAACCGGCGCAACGAAGACCAGACCGTAATCCGCCGCACCGGCATGAAGAGACATCGGGAAGCGGCTTGCGAAGCGCGCGATGAGGGAGTTCGTTTCACGCGTGCCGAACAGGATGAGATTCGACGTCCTGAGGTCCTCTTCGGTCACGTCCTTGTCTGCAAGCACGCGAAAGGAGACAGATGCTTTGAAGCTCGGTGTGGACCATTCGGCGGCATCTTTGGCGACAGCGCGGCGGGCCGCGAGAACTTCTTCGTCGGGAGAGTCGGCGGTACCGTAAACGTAGA
>Ga0207874_1001884_pt1 | contig 21830 bp, 29 predicted proteins | sample HigsolmetaAR201D_FD_184833 | JGI IMG/M metagenome (GOLD analysis project Ga0207874, IMG submission 184833) | Ionic liquid and high solid enriched microbial communities from the Joint BioEnergy Institute, USA - AR20-1-D (SPAdes) (version 2) ...
CGGGTCGGCCGACGGCAGGTCGCGCGAGCACGGCACGGCCGGAACGCCAAGAGAAACCTAAAGACGGAGGCCGCGGTCTGGTGCCCCCGGCAGGAGTTGAACCTGCGACCTACCGCTTAGGAGGCGGGCCCTCGAATCTGCGCTATGACACTGATTCAAAAGGCATTCCGACCCTGCCGCGTCCAATAATTCTCAGTCGGTAGGGTGTATATATGTGCTTGATTCTCAAAGATGCCGATTTCCGTTTTGGACGCGCTGCGGCGCGCTCTCTGGGAGTCCGCTGTCCACCCTTGCACCACTGTGCGAGTGGAGGTGTACGTGCGCGCTGAGCATGCGGAGCGCGTGCGGGAGTTTGCGCGAGCGCTAGGTCAAAAAAATGTGACGTAGTTGTTGACCCCTTGGCTACCAGCTCGATTTGTTACCATGACCAAGGAACTCACAGTCTCCGAGATCGAGACGGCTGTGCGCGGTCTGTCGGTGGCGCGTGCCACTAGTCTCGGTATTGAAATCACGCTTCCGGTTCTGTTTCCTGGCGGTGATTTGGTCACCGTAACAGTGAATCGTGACGGCGAGAGTGAGTTCATTGTTCACGATTCCAGCGCCGCGATGATGTTCTTAGCGTCTGTTGGCATCACGCTTTCTTCGGACACGAAAAAGAGGTTGCGGCATGTGGTGGCAAAGTATGGTTGTGAGATGGCTGGCGACCGTGTGATGCGGCGCTGTACTCGTGACCAAATTGGCGTAGCGGCGACTATCGTTGCGAACGCCTCAAGGGCAATTGGTGACCATGCTCTTGAGCTTCGTAGGGCAGAAGCGGCCGGCGCAAGATGCCGCCCGGACTGTGGGAATACTACTGCCTGCAGGCGGCGTTCCCCGATGAGATACAGCGGCTCATAAAGCGGCTGCGCGGCAGGTACGCTCTAGACTCTCGCATGACCGCGCCATGCCACCCATCCGCCTAGTCTCACTCCACACCAATACATCCACCTCCCCGGCGCGATCATGCCCTCGGCCTGCAGGGCTCGGCGGAATATCTCGTCAGCGATCGCGCGCGGCACCGGCTGCATGCGATAGAGGTAGTCGTGCAACACTGCCGGCCTGCGTGATCCGCCGTTCTGGTTGAGGAGCCAGCGAAAAATGCGCGGGATGCTCGCGAGGTCCGCGCAACGTCACATCATGACGTGTCCGCAGTCGAGACGCTCCGCGCGTACTGCTGGCACATCCGCAGCCTCAACGCGTCGTCGGCGTATCGCCGCCCGAGCTCAACAGCTCGGCGAGCGAGCTTATCAAGTCTGTGATCTCGGTCACTGCGCGCTCGCCCCGCGGCGGTTCCATCATTTCCGCCGGCGGCGGCGGGATCTGCGGGCACGTCACAGCGACGGGCAGCGGCGGCCGCGAGGCGCAGGCGCTCAGACAAAGCGCGCTCAGCATCGGCAGCGCGAGATTCGATTTCGGTCTCACGGCGGCGGTACTCCTCCGTCAGTCTCTCAACGTCCCGGCGTGCACGCTCCTCGACCGCCCGGGCCCTGGCGTTGGCCTCGGCAGCAATGGTGCGGATGTCTGCCAGGATCGGTTCGTAGTGCGCCTCGGCGGCCGCATAGCCCCTGCCGTAGGCCCAGGCATAGGCGGCCCATAGAACGGCCAGCAGGGCGAGCGCGGCGAGAAGCGGGCGCCAGTACCGGAGCAGTAGCGCGATCATCCGATCCCAAGCGGGGGTGACTCAGGCTGCTCCGGCGACTCCGTAGACCGACGCGCGAGGTGATCCTGCACGACGTCCGCCGCGGAGTAGGCGCCGACCAGAATCGTCATACCGCTGATGAACTCGCCGCCAGCGATGTGGCCGCTGAAGAGACCGACGATGAGCACGGCCGAGAACAGCATCACCAGCAGGAATTTCCGGCTCGCGTAACGATTCCCGTTCACTCGAAGACTCCCATCTCCATCTGCCGCATCAGCCGACGAGCGCGAGCAGGGGAATCCTCCCGCGCCCACTTCGAGTCCAGACCCTCGCGGGCCGCTCCCGCATAGTCGTGGCGCCGAAGCGCCGCAAGCATGCGGCGGAAGCCTCGCAGCCCGTCGAATCCGAGCTGAAAGGCCATCTCCACGAGCACGTTCTGGCGCGCATCGTTGAGCGCATGCCAGAAGTCGAAATGCGTCTCACACTGCCGCTCGAGGCGAGCCAACTGTGCACCCATCAGGTATTCCGCGCCTTCTCGGGTGATCGTGAGGTGTAGCCACCCCTGCCGCAGCAGGAAGTGGCATTGCTCGCCGGTGAGACCGTTGACCTCGAGGTTGTGACCGTATCCCACGGTCCACCGGCCCGCCGGGCACACGTAGGGCTCGGCGCGGAAGCCCTCGTGGCCCTTCACGGACGAGACGAGATGCGCAGTGTCGGTCATGGCCCACCCCGCCACTCGAAGAGCTTGCCGATGAGTGCCCCGAGCGTGCCGGCAACCGACCCCACGGCAATCAGCATGCGGATGCCGCCGCGCGCCTCGCCGAGCCGCTGCACGAGCTCATCGACCTTACCCTCGATGCGCTCGAGCCGCTGCTCTACGGCGTCCATGCGGGCTTCCAGTGCCCCGATCTCTCGCTGTACCTGCACGTCGCTCACAGCCGCCTCCCGATGAGCAGCATGTCCAATCCCTTGTTGCCCTCCGTCTGGCCGGCGTTACTGCAGTGTCGCTCGCGCACCGCCGAGTGCCCGCTGCCGAATCTGTAGGCGACGGTGAGCATGAAATTCGCGCGCGAGCCGTTGCGCCGGTCGACGTGATGCAGCAGGCACAAGCCGAGGCCGATGTCGAATCGACCGAATCCGTCGATCAGCATGAGCCCGAGCGCAGACTGCGGACGCATCCCGTCGCGCTCGCCGATCAGGTGCAGCGACAGCATGTAGTCGGTATCCGTCGGCCCGGCGTCCGGCCAGTTGATCGCGAAGCCGAGCACGGGCGCCTCATGGCGCACGACGGTCGCACCGGCTTCGACCCAGAGCTCCGGTTCTGCCGCCCGGCAGCGCGTGGCAAATGCGGCGAGCAGGAGCGCGACAAACAGCCAGATCGGCCAAGTGGTGCGATTGCCAAAGAGTCTCATTTTTCCCCGTCCTGTTCCTGCGAGGCCGCCGCGCGCAGATGCGCTTCGATTTCCGAGATGTCCTCATCGAGCGTCACAAGCTGCGCGCGCAGGCTGTCGAGCGCTGCGAGGCGCGCAGCAAGCTCGCTCTCGGCGACGGCGATGTCGGCGGCGAGCTTGGAGCGCTCGCGTGTCTTTGCCTCCCAGCAGGACATCAGTGTCTCTCGCAACAGACTGTTGATTCGATTCCGTGCGCTCATCTGTAGGGTCGTCATGCGTCTTACTGTGTTTCCTCATTCCGCTACAGTTGCGTCGAGTGTTACCGTGGACGAGGTGAGAACGACTCCATCACTGGCTCTGCGGATCTCGATCGTGAGCACGAGTCTGGTCGTACCGGGCACGTTTATGGTCCTCTGAACCCCCCAGATACGGCTCGTGCTGAAATCCAACCACGTTCCAGTCGCAGATGAACCGCTGACTGGGCTGCCGGACACGACCGTCGCGCGAATCTGGTACGGCGACATATCGGTACCGTCAGACACCCAGTTACCCGCGTAAACGAACGGTCCGAACGGTATGCCCGACGTATTGGCCGACCCATAACGGCCCCAGAATGAGCTGGGGGAGTCACTGCCGAGAAACTGGATGGCCGCCGTCGGATCGTGCGGCGAGACAACCTCATGATTGATCAGAATCGTCGGCGGCAACTGTACGCTGGAGAAGAACGGGCGCCACGTGCCACCGACGCCGACCCACATATTCTCGATCTTGCGCCACGTGCCACCGACGCCGATGCGTTGCCCGCCTGATGTGGCCTGCCGCCACGTTCCACCCACTCCGACCCAGAACGGCATGGCAACGTCTCAGCTGTACTGAATCCAGATATCGCCATTAGCCGGGGTGCCGCTGGCGGCCGACGTGGAAACGGTCACGGAGCCGCCCGCATTGGCGGGGCTGGCGTGCGAGAGGAAGCCTCCAGCGTTAGATGATCTCGGGCGAATATTGAACGTCCACGTGCTGAGGATCGTCTCGGGTTCCGCGATCGCGGCGAATGCGCTGGCGTGTTGTCCGTCGAGCAGATCCGCATCGAGACCGGACCCTGAACCATCATTCCCCGCCGTCCAAATAGTCGAGCCGTTCACTAGTACGCTTGGCGCATCGAGCCTTATGGTGTTGCTGCTGATCAGGCGCAGTGCGAAGTTGTTTTCTGCCGAAAGCGCGATCGTCGAGCCCAGGTTGTTCGCTTCGAGGAAGCCGTAGCGTATGGTCTGGGCTGTGTCCCAGAATGAGAGAAAGTTACCGCTGCCTATGAAGCGCAGAAGTTCACCGTTGCCTTGGATGTGTTGCCTTCCGGTGAAAGAGTTGTTGCCAACCAGTCGCGGAATGTTGCTCGACAAACGCGCGTCCGGCAGTGTGCCGCTGGTGAGGTCCGATGCGGAACCGCTGATGGCGACCGCCGCGAGCCCCGTGAGACGTGAAGCAGCGAGCGACTGATGCCCGGTCATGATCCACTGGCCCGAGCCGAGCGATCGGAACGTGAGCACGTCACCTGGGGCCGTCTGCCAGTTCTTCGCGCCGGGAAGCTGGATGCTGGAGCTGTGGACGATGGTCAGCGAGCCCGTGAACCGCAGTTCGCGACGAAGGCCCGCCGCCGCGGTTCCGAAGCTCGTGATCGTCGTGGTGCCTGTGATCTCCACGCTCTCGGCCGCAGCAGATCCAATGTTGGTCGTCGAGGCTGAAGCGATCGACGCAGGCGCGAGCGCATTCGTGGATCGCACGATCGCCTGAATCGATCGCAGGTAGTCGTCGAGCGTGTTGCCGATCGGATCGGTGCCCTGAGGACTGTTGCTGGCCGCAGTGAGCGACAGGTCGGCCATCGTCGATGGAACAGGCATCAATACACTCCCACTGGAATACGTCCGAATCCGTCACGTGGCATATGTCAGACGGCCCTTGAATTGCCGCGGTACGTCAGAATATCCTCGGCGCCGGAGGTAGTAGGATGGACGCACTCGGCATCATCGTCCGGCCGCTCGCCGCGCTGGCGCTTTTCGGCTCAGCGGCCTTGCTCGCGTGGTGGCTGAAGCGCTTTATCCCGGAAGGGCGGATCAAGCGCATCCTGTACAAGCCCGAGCACGTCACGGACCCGAAGTCCAACGCCTTCTGGTACCTGCTCGTCGCCACCATCGTGCAGTTCGCGATCATCTTTTGGTTCCTTAGTCGTTAGTCGCCGCCGCGAGCAGCGAACGCGCGTAGCGGCCCGTGACGTTGCGCGCGGGCTGCGGTAGCCGCTGCGTGCGCGCGAGCGCTTCGGCCAGCCGCCGCTGGGGGGCCGTTGCGCCGGCGGCGATGCGTCGGCCGGTCTGCGTGCCGACGAGCGCGCCAATCCCGCCGAGCGCCGGAAGCACGAGCGCCGGCTGCATCACCGCGCCGCCGATGACCGCGCCGAGCCGGCCCATGCCGGAAAGGCCCGTGCGCGGAACGTTCGACTGGAAGACCTCCATCGCCGCTTTCGACAGGTCCCTGTTGAGCCCGCCGCCGCGGGCGTACTGCAGGTCACCCGTGGCCTCGGCGATCGCCTGCGAGACCTGATACGGCGTCGGCCCGCCGGGGCGGTCCTTCGCTTTGCGTGCCGCCGAGCGCACCACGGCGAACTGCGCGAACTGGCGGTCCGTCTCGCGCAGCGCGCGAGAGACATCCGACGGGAGCTGACTTTCGATCGCTTCGGTGACCTTCTTCTCCGCTTCGCGGAGCAGCGCTTGGCGAGCGCGCGACTCGACTGTATCGCCCGCCTCGTCGCGCACGGCCTGACGGAGCATCGAGCGGAAAGTCAGCAGGTCATCGCTCGTGAGTCCCTGCCTACTGCGTCGCGCGGACTGGATCATCTCGTTGAGCGTGCCCTGCAGTTGCTCGGCGATGTCTTCACGCGCTCGCTCCGTGAGCCCAAGCCTCGGCTTCTTCGCGATGTCCGCGAACGCCTTGGCGAGCGGCACGTCCTCGCCGGTCTCGCGCATGATCTTCGCGCCGACCGGATAGCCCTTCACCACGTCGTATGCGGTATCGAAGGCACGCGCCGCCTCATCCACCAGCACATTGAAGTCGTCGGCCCGGCTCGTGAGCGTGGCGCCGGGCGGCATCGCGCGCTCGACGAAGCGGCGATTAAACTGCCGCATGGCGCCTTCGCGCGCGTTCTGGATCACGTCGCCGATGCCGAGCGTGCCTTCGAGCGCCTGCTCCATGCGGTTCAGCACGCCGCGCGGGTTCATCTGCCCAGGCGTCAGGTCAATACCTTCGGCCAACAGCCGCTCGGCTTCCGGTGTACGCTCGACACCGCGAGCCACGCGACTGACACCGCGCGCCGCCGCCGGCAATGCCGAGCCGAGCGCAGCGCCGGTGAGTGCACCGGATAGCCGCTCGCCTGGGTCGGCCATGATCGCGCCCTGCGCCGCACCTTCTACTGCGCCGCGACGAATCACACCCCCGACCGCCCTCGCCGCCGCGCCGCCGAGTTTCGTGAGAGCTCCCGTCGCGCCCGCCATCGGGACGGGCAGGGCGGCCATCTCGCCGATGAAAGAGCCGGCTTTCCCGGCGCCGGTATTCATCAAGGCTTGATCGATTCGCTCGGCCTCTCTGAGGCCCTCGTCGCTTGTGTCCATGCCGAGCACAGAATCGACGCCCGCGAAGTTGGCGATGTGCCGGCCGACGTTCGCTATGCCTCGACCGATGCCGGCGCGCAGGAGATCCAGCGTGCTCATGCCCTCGGTGGGGTTGTACTCGTCGCGCGGCGCCTGCTGCATGGCGAGCTGCACGGCGTAGCGGCCGAGCCGATCGGCCGCGTCCCTGTCGCCAGCGGCGAGGGCTCGCTCCCGCGCGGCGCGCACCTGTTCAAGCGTGTAGGTCGCCATCACTGCACTCCGTACTTCTGCATGAGCGCGTCAATGTCAGACGGCGCATCGGACTGCTGTTGCTCGATGAGTTCCTGCGGCTCGGCGATCTTCTTGAGGTACCGCTGCACCCGCTCCAGGTTCGCGCGCAGTTCGGCCGGGTCCATGTCGGGATCGAGGTTCGCGACGGTCGCGCCGAGCAGGTCGAGCTCACGCTCGGTGATCGCACCGAGCGCGCCGCCGGTCTTCGACGCCTCACGCATCCGCTGCAGCTCTTGGAAGCTGAGATTTGCCTTTATCGTGTCGATCGTCCGAGCGAGCGAGAGAGCGTCCGTGCCTGCACCACGGAGGAACGGCATCTCCCGAGTCGCGCGTCCCACACCGCCGGCGGTGCGCCAGTCCGTCAGCTCCATCGCTCGATTGACAGCATCAAGCGTGTTGGACACTTGCTGTGCCATGTTCTCACGCGCGCGCTGATCGGACATCTGTTGCCGCGCCTGCTCGGCCGCGATCTTCTCACGCGCGAGCTGCGCGTCGATGTCCTGCCCGCGGCGCGTCGTCTCTGCGCTGAGCACCGCAGAGCCGCTCGGGCGCTCGTGGCGGAACAGCTCGCCGCGCTCGCGCAGTACCGCATCCGGGGTCGCGCCCTTCGGCAATTCGCGCACGATCTCGCCAGTGTCCGTGCGCATCACGCCGATACGGTCGCCGAGGTCAACGCGCTCGAGCGTTGGCGCCGACGGGAAGAGCCGCTGCAACGCCTGACCGGCGAGGAAATCGTGCACCCGGCCAGGATCCATCGCGCCGATCACGGCCTGCAGGCGCTGATCGCGTTCCGACAGTAGCGGCTGGCCGGTCTCGACATCGAGCAGCCCGGGCACCTCCGTCCCGGGGATCGGCCGCCCCGATGCATCGAGCCGGGACGGGCGTGGCTCACGCGTCAGCTCACGAAGCAACGTCTGATTGGACTCACGCAACGCGCGATCCCGCGCTTCGGCGAGCATCTGCGGGCCTACAGCGGCGCCGAGCTGCGCGCCATAGAGCAGCCCCTGCCCGATCGCCTGCGGCCCGCGACCGGATAACACTGCGAGCCCCGCATTCAGCAGCGACAGTTGACCGAGCCGGCGCTGATCTTCCGGTGAGAGCCCCGCCGGCCCTAGCAATCCACCCAGTCGTTCGAGGAATGCCATGTCAGTTTCTCACGCGCGGCATGAGAATCGGCAGGATTCTCTGAAGCGCCGGTAATACCCCAGCGCCCCTCGTCATCCAATCCCATTCACCTTCGACGAATCCAGCGCCTGGCGATACTCCAGCGCCCGGCGATGTTCCAGCGGCCGGCAATACTCCAGCGCCAGGCGCATAGCGCATCCCGGACAGAAAGCTGAATCCCGGCAACCGACCGATCGCCATGCCCGCTTGTAGCATCTGGAGCATGGCCCGGTAATCCGGCATGCCATCTGGAGTCATCGGCGTCTGCATGAACGGGCCGATGTTCCGAGGCCTGTTCTGCGCGGCGTACAACGCAGAGAGATTGCTCTGCGTCATGTCACCCTGCGTCGATGGCGCAGGCTCCGCGCTGCGCTGATCGATGTACTGCCGTAGAAGCTGACTCGGAAACTGAATCATGCTGTCGCCTTCCCCCTCGTGCGCTTCTCCAGCGCCTGAACCGCCCCGGTGAGCGCGCCGAGATAGTCGATCACGTCGATCGTCGGCTTGTGCGGCAGACCGAGATTGCGATGGAAGTTCTGCGCATACGTGCCGACGTGCTCCGCGTCGTCGCCCTTGTACCGCCAGTGATCCACTGGCAGATCGATCACGGCCTTGAGCGCCTTCTCAGGCGGCAGCGGCTTGCCCTTCTCTTTCACGCGCTCGTCGGAGAGCAGACCGCCGAGGCCGCCGAGCACTGCACCGGCAACCGTGCCGAGACCCGGGATCACGCTCCCGAGCGCCGCGCCGCTGAGCGCTCCGCCGGCCGCGCCCTGCAGCGGACTGATGTAGTTCGGATTCGGAGCGGTGATGTTCTGGAAGTTGCCCGTGATGGAATTGAGCGCATTGCCGAGCAGCCCGAGCTGATTCGCCTGCCAGTCGCGCGCTTCGAGGAACTGCCGCAACTGCGCATCGAGCTGCGCCTGATTGAGCTGCTGCGTCTGCTGCCCGACACCGAACAGCGCCTGTCCGGGCAGATATGCCGACTGGATCGTCTGCGGGAGCAGACCGAGCGCCTGCAACTGGCGGTTGCGCTCGGCATCGAACGCTGACTGCTGACGATTGAGCTGGTTCTCCACGAGACCCGCATTGCGAGCAAGATCCGATTCGGCAAGTGCCGCATTCCGCGCGATGTCCGACTGCGTGAGACCAGCGTTGAACTGCCCGGCCTGCAACTGGCGGTTGAGCGCGTTCTCTGCGAGCTGCTGCTGCGTCTGGTAGTCCGAAAAGCGCAGGCCCGTCGCCGTGCGCGCAAGCTGATCAGCGAGCGTCCGATTGGCCTCAGTCAGCGCTTCCTGATGTGCCGAGCCGCCGAACGCGCCGCCGGTTGCAAACTGCGTGTTGATGCCGGCAGCCGTCTTCCCGAACGCGCGCGCGATGTCCTCGTTCGCCGCGTCGATCATCTGCCCGAGATACGAGTTGCTCCCTGCATAGGGATTCGTTCCCACGCTCACGCCGGGCGTGGTCTGACCGATGAACGGATTCGTCTGTCCGAGGTACTGGTTCGAGCCAACCGGAGTCGTCGCGCCGAGATACGGATTGGCCGGCAGCGTAGCGAATCCCTCGCCCTGCAACGTCCTGGTGAGCTGATTCTGCGCGGCGGTGAGCAGCGGCTGCTGCCCGAAAGCCGCATCTTGAATCATCTGCTGCCCAACGAGCTGCTGAGGCGTGAAGCCCGCGACCATCTCGCCGGTGTATGGCGTATATGGCCTGTTCGCCAGCTTGGACGATTGAGACAGCAGGTTCTTGAAATACGGGACAGCCCACTCCGGAGGCTGAATCGTCTGCGTCTGGTTCTTCCCGCCGCCGCTCATGTGTCGATCCTGTAGATGATCTCCTGCACCGGAAAGCGCTTCATCCAGCCCTTGCGGCGCGAAGAGAACGTGATGCCCTTGCACCCGGCCTGCCGTGCCGCATTCCGGATGAACTGAAGCCCGTGCTCGAACACGTCTTCGTCACCTCGCGAGTACGCGCACCACACGTGCATGTCCTGCGCTCGCGAGAACTCGCGCCGCAAGACCCTGAGCACGAGGAATCCCTCCATCCCTTTCTCGCCCACGACGAGAACGAGCTGCGCCTGTCCGCTCCTGAGCGCGTGGTAGATGTCCTCGGGCAGCCAGTCCTCCGGAGACTTCTCCAGAATCTTCTGTAGACCAGCCTTCACCTCGCTCCACACACCATGAAGCGCCTCGGGATGAATCGGTACGATGTCCACCATTCAATTGCCCGTCAGAAATCTGCATTGCACCCACGTGCCCGGCATGCCTCCTGCCACGCACAGCCAGCCGAACACGACGTACTTGCTTCCGGGGCTGCCAAGCTCGGACGGCTGCGAGTTGCGGACGAAATCGCCGCGCGCCCATGTTCCCGCCGATGGCGGCGCCGTCATGGCCGAGTGGATCGCCGCAAGCTGCCCTTCGGTGAGCCCGTTTATCTGCCGCGCGTGCTCTGAAAGTTGCATCGCCAGTTGGCGGCGCAGGCTTTCCACTTCCCGGCTACTCTGCACCGGAAGGCGCGGGTCGACTGAGAGCCTCATTCCTCGCTGTCCTCTGCAAGTGCGAAGTCCGCACCGTTGATGCTCACCAGCCCGGTCCACGACATCCGCACGCTGTGCCAGCGAGCGCTTCGCCGGAAATCGAACCGGCCGCGGCTCTGCGCGATGGTCGCGTCCTCATGACGCGGATCGCCGAGGCAATCGCGGTAAAAGTTGGTCGCGGCCGCCGTGACCGGCGACTTTCGATATCGCGGGGTCACTCGCGAGAGATGCGAGTAGATCACCTCATCGCCCACGTCGCCGGTTTCGAGCCACGACGCACCCGGTTCTCCGGTGAGCTGATACAGCCGGCACGTCGCACCGCCCGGATCGCGCAGGAACACGCCCGGTGCGCGCTGGCCGCCGAGCCAGAAAGGCGAGTCGTAGGCAATGCTCGGGAGCTGGTCATAGGTCGCGTAATTGCTGCCGAGCTGATCATAGGTGAGCTGCGCGCTGCGATACTCCAGCGCCGCAACGGTCGGCCGCGTGAACTTTCCCCACCGCTGCGTGCGGATGTTGTAGACGAGCGCGATATCCGGGTCATCGCCCGCCGTTGTGCTCGGGAAGTACCAGTACACCAGATCGCGCGGCAGGTCCGCGCCGCTGAACACGAGATGTCGATTCGCCTGCGAGAGATGCGCAAACAGCCACTCGCGCACCGGAGCGCCGATCGAGCGCGGAACCGTTCCGTCAAACTGGTAGATGTCATCCGTGCCGATGAAGTAGTGCATCGTGCCGACCGGCACGACGCACTCCTGCGAGGCGACTCCGATGGAGCCCGGCACTCGCTGCCACGACCACACCAGCGGGGGCCCGACATAGCGGCCGATGTACATCGATTCGTTCTTGTAGGCCACGACGACGTCGCCGAGCGGGTGCCCTGCCGTGATGGCACCCGGCGAATCGACGAGACGCCCGTTCGCACTCTGAGACGCCACCGATGGCGTCCAGTTGGACTGATCGTAGAGCGCCGAGCACCACCAGCCGTCCGGCGCATCGCCGAGCGAACCACCCGCGACGTTCAGCGCCATCACGAATCCGTTGCTCGTGACGAGGATCGACGCAGCAGGTGCGCCAGCAATGTCCGCGAAGTCCCCGCCGATCGACTGCTGGATGACCTGATTGCGGTTCGTCGCGAGCACCGCATTCCCGAACACCGCGAAGCGCCAGCGGTTGAGACCGCTGTATCCGCCAACGCGAGAGCGATCCGTCCACGTGCCCGCCGATGCCTCATAGAGTTTCGAGGCCGTGCCGGCAATAAGCCGGCGCGTCCCATCGAGCAGTTCTGCCACCACCGCGCCGGTGACGATCTCAATGGACCCGAGTCCGACATCCACCGGAGAGTTTCCGGCCGTCAGTCCCTGCGTGCTCGGGATGATGTTGTCGCAGTCCGTGACCACGCCATCGGCGGCCGGGTCCAGATCGGGCGCGAATCCCGCAAGGTTACGGCGCATCACGCATCCTCATGCGCACGCCGGGCCCGAATCGGGAGCGCTGGTCTGCTGCACGCATCCCGTCCATGTCGGCCTTGAATTGCGCCGCCCACACCGCGATACGCTGATCCGCCTTGAGGTAGGGCGCAGCCTCAAGCAGCGTCGCGTGCAGGTAGAGCGCTGGATTCTCCAGAATCAGCCAGTTCTGACCCTGAGAGAGCGGCGGGATCTTCGCGTAGTACGTCAGCGTGTACGCGGCATCGCCGGGCCCGCCGACGATGTGCAGATTGCTCCCGATTACCGCATACCCTCTCGGCACCCCAGTGCGGATCGTGTTCGGCCCTTCGAGGGGCACCGGGCGCAATTCCGGATCGCTGCATCCAGAGGGCACCAAGAGCTGGTGCACCTCGAGGAAATCCGCCGGAAGCGCGATCACGCCATCCGTCGCGTTACCAGACACCGTCTGGTGCATCTGGCGCACGCGCAGCCCCGGAATGTACTCCGCGCCGATCGTCCCGCCGAACATGATGCGCACTTCGGCGAGCTGGATCAGGTCGGGAATGACCGCCGCGAGGTCCGCTCGAGCGAGCCAGTTCGCGACAGCAGCCGAGAGAGTCTGGAAGTCGTTGATCATCGGCCCATCTTGCCGGGCCAGATGCGGAACGCCCGCAATTCAGGATCGTCGAGCATGCGTTTCTGCACCGACGGATCGCGCATGAACTCATCGAAGGCGATCCCGTGATCGTTGCACCACTTCTCGACGATGATGCCGGGCACCTCCGCGAGAACGCGCACGTCCAACTCGCCCGGAAGCTGGTGCAGCCTGGTCAGTCCACACGACTGCAGCGCCTTGCAGTGATCTGCAACCGCGCGCAGCGCGTCCATGTCCTCGCTCGCCTGATCCACGATCAGGTCATCCTGCAGGATGAGTTCTCGCTTCATTCGACTCCCCGAAAGGGCGCGCCTGTTGCCAGACGCGCCCTTTCTTGGCCCGATTACGGGTTGAGATCCCGAATAGCGCCGAGCGTAGATTCCTGATCCACGATCAGAGTCACTTCCGTGAGGATCTGCCACGCCTCGGCATCGCCAGTCCGCGCCAGCTCCATGGTCTGGAATGGCCGGAGCTGACCGAGCGCCATCTTGTCGTAGTCGCAGATGTAGGCCGTATTGACCAGCCCCGCGTCCGCGCCCGACATGACGCGATTCGGCACCACGCGAGTCACACCGAAATCGTGACCGTAGAACGTGAAGCTCGTCTGCAGACGCACGTTGCGCGGATTGCCCGCCGCGACCTCGTTCGTGCGCTGCACGTTGCCGATGAAGGCAGATACCTGCTGCTTGTGAGACGGACTCACGAGCAGCACGTCCGCGTTGCCGCCGTTCTGATAGACCGACAGGATGACGGCCTTCAGCATGTCTTCCGTGAAGTCGCGCAGCGTGCCCGCCGTGGGCGCGGTATTGGTCTGCGGGTTGGGAGCCACACCGCCTGTGCCGAGTGAGTTGTTGGTCGCGATCCATCCGTACAGGCCGCGCATCTTGCCGGCCGTGGACGTGCCGTCGTCCTGCACCGCCGTGGCGTTGCCGATCGCCGCCGCCTCGATGTCCTTCTTCAACTCAACCATTTTCTTGGTCTTCTGATAGGCCACCTCTGACGCACGGCCGTACTTCTTCACGGCTTCGGTGGAGCCGCTGATCTTGAAGCTGTCCGTGATGATCTGCGTCCGGTTGCTGTACTGACCGGGCTGCGAGACCGCCGGGAAGGTGGCGTCCGCACCTTCGACTGCCGCGTTGTTCGCATTCGGCGCACGGTACGTGTCCGCAGTCCACTCGTGCAGCTTCGCCTTCACCGGCCGACGCGCAATCGAGCTGACGAGCGGAGTATCGCTCGGGCGATAGTTATAGATTCGGTTCTCGACGTCCTCCGAAACACGGACGACGTTGTTAGTGGTAAGCGTAGCCATTGATATCTCCTAGATACCGCGTGCGGCAGCGAATCCAGCCAGCGCATGCAAATCGTTCGGGTTGCGCTTCAGCCGTTCGGCTGCCTTCATCGCGGCGGCGGACTGGCCGCCATCGTTCGGTTTGGCCGCGCCGGCTCGCACCGGAACGCGGTTCTGCTGCGCCTGCTTGCTCTTGGCCTGCCGCTGCGCGCGGTAGAGCGCAGCATCTCGGGCCACCAGCAGCGCGCGGTGGTCGTACAGGGTTTTCAGCTCGTCGGGCTGATACCCCATGCTGATGAGGTACTCCGCGATGAGCTTCTGCTCTTGAGCCGCGCGCTTCTCGTCGCGCCAGCTCGGGAGCTTGTCGATCAGAATCTGGCGCTCACGCTGAGCGTATTCCGCCGTCGCGCGTTCCTCGGCCAGCCTCTGCTGCTCCAGCAGTTGGGCCCGTGCGGCCTCGGCCTCGCGATAGCGCTGCGCCTTCTGCTGCGACTGCTGGAGTCGCGCGATGTACGCAGCCGGATCGCTCTTGGCGAGTTCGTTCAGCGCCTGCTGGTCGTCGAGAAGCTCCGCCTGCAGCACCTGCATCAGCGTTTCGAGCCGGGTGACGTAACTCTGACGTTCCTGCGCGACCGCCTGCACGAGTGCCTCGGCTTGGCGTCTGGCTTCCGCGACCTCCGCCGTCTTGCGACGGTAGTCGGCGTCCTTCATGTAGCCGGCGATCAGTTCCGACTTCTTCAGGCGGAACTTCTGGCCGCCGTGTTCGATCTCGAACTCCGGGTCGTCGTCGGACTTGGCCTTCTGCGGGCTGTCCTTATCGGCACCCTCGTCCGATTCGTCCGATTCGTCGGTCTCGGCTGACTCGTCGGACTCGTCGGACTCGTCCGCTTGAGTCTCCTTCGCCGAGTCGTCCTGCTCCGCGTCCATGTCGGCCGCGATCTCGTCCAGATTGAGGTCTTCTGTGTCGAGCTGCTCGGTGGCTTGGCTCTCGTCGTTCATCGCTTACTCCGCGTTGGGCGCGAACGTGATCCGGTTATGGCTCGATGAGCCGTCCGTCACTCATTCGCACGGTGAAACGGTCGCCACGGACGACCGGGCAACCGTAAGAAAGCGTCTGATACAGATCAGGACACGCACCCGGGAAGGTGATGCGCGTTGGCGTGCCGCGAAGCTTCTTCAGAAATTCCACGGCGTCCGCCCACGTGATTTCAGCCGATCCCGCAGCTTCATCTGCGCCAGCTTCCCGCTCGACACGACCGATTCCAGATGCGTCCGGACTCGGTGCAGCAGCTTCAGGGTCAGCCACAGCTTTTCGCGACCATCCCCGTCTCTTGCTGGACTCTGCTTCCATTTCTCGATGACCTCTTTCTCGATCGTCTCGAACGCTTCGATGAGCAGCGGATGAGCGAGCAGACGCTCCGCCTCCTGCGCACGCTGGAGTTCCTGCTCGGGCGTCACTGCACGCCTCCGATTTTCACGAGCCCGAGCGCCTGTTTGATCTCATCCAGTCCGTCCGCGAACTTCGCGATGTGCTGCTTGATGAGATCGGTTTCGGCCTTCATCTGCGCAATGCGCTCGTCGCTCTGAATCTGCATCTGAGCGATCATCAGCTTGACGTTGTTCTCGAGCTGCGCGCGCTGCTGCGCGGCCTGCGCTTTGATCTGCTCGGCCACGATGAGCGCCTGCGCGGCGGCCTGAGAGTCGTCCTGCTGACCCTGCTGCGGAGCCGGCGGCATGCCCGGCTGCGGCGGCGTGAAGAACTGGTCCACGTCGCGATAGCCCATCGCCTCGGCGAGCCGCGAGAGCGCCTTGTAGGCGTTCATCGGGCCCGCAAGACCATACGGCGCGACTCGCTCGATGAGCTGCAGCAGGAGCTGCAGGTTCGCGATCTGCTGCTGCCGGCTCGCCGTGCCGATGCCAACCGACACCGTCGTGTCGTAGCGGGTGCGCCACGCACGAGGGTTCAGCGTCATCCACCGCCCGTTGATCTTCACCTGCTGCGGCCGGTCGATGTTCTGCTGAGCGAGCTTGAGCATCAGCAGATACAACCGCGTGATGCCCGTCTCCGCGAACACGCGCGCGATCAGCTCGATACGCTGCATGCCGGCATTGAGCAGCGCCTCGACGCCCATCGAGCCAACGTTGCTCTTTGCGAGCGAATCCGGATGCAATCCCTGGTTCGGCTCGCTGACTCCGGTGCGCTTCTGCTGCACTTCATCGAAGTGCTGAATCAGCGTCAGGCCAGCGCCGCCGACAAACGGCACCGCGAGATCGCGAATCGCGTCCAGCTGCTTCACACGCACGAATCCGCCCGGTCGCGGCTCCAGCAGGTCATCGAGGTTCACCTGGCCGTCCACCACCGCCCGCATGGGCGTATTGGCGAGATAGACGTTATCGAGCACCTGCCGGATGAGCGCTGTCTTGATCTCCTGCAGGTCTTTCACCAGGTCGGCCACCGAGAGCCCGATGACCTTGTACGGCATCAGGATGGGGCAGAACAGCGCGAACGGATGGTCGTCGGTGACGTAGTTCTCGAGCACGACGGTGCCGCTCTTGACGATGCGCCGATACTCCGCGATCCCGTCGCCGTCGTAGTCCACGCGCAGGTATGCATCGACCAGCGTCACCTTGCGCTGACTCGGGTCAGGCGGGTCACGCATCTGCTCCCACGTTCCGTCGTAGTTTTCCCGCGCGACGCGCTCTGCACTGCCCTCCAGAATCGAGTCATCATCGTCGAGCGAATCCACCAGCTCTGCCGGGTAACCCATGCTCTTCAGGTCGGAGAGCGTCAGATCGTCGCGCACGTGCGCAATGAAACGCACGTCTTCAATCGAGCGCGCATCCCGCGCAATCCGGATTTCCTCCGGCGGAACCCCCTCCGCCCTGAGCACCGGCACCTTGCGCTTGCGCCGGAACAACATGTCATATGACATGTTCCCGTCCGGGCCCTGCGTCGGGGTCTCCGAGAGCAGCTCAAGCTCCGGGTCCGCGAGCAACTGCTCGCGCTCGATATCCGAGAGCCCGTTGTAGCTCTCTTCCCGGACATCCCACCGGAAGTCCGGATAGCACTTGATGACGCCGCGCCGACTGATGAGCGCGCTCTTGATGGCGTCATGGAGCAGCAGAAATCCCTTGTTCCTGCGGTAGATGAGATAATTCACGTACCGCGTGGCATCCTCTGCCGCGCCCTCTTCCTCGGGCGAGTCGGGCTCGAACCGGATCACTTCCTCGCTCCCGGCGAACATCCGCATGAGCGTTGGCATGATCCATTCGACTGTTTCGAGCACATCGCGCGAGACGACCTTGCTTCGACCCTCGACCTCCGGCGGCGCCAGATTCCCGACCTTCTCGCCGAGGTAATACTGCATGTTCTCGGCGGCCTCGGCGGACAGCTCGTCCGTGAGTCCGACCGCATCCGCGCACTCGCGATCGATCAGCTCGGCCAGTTCCTCGTCGGTCATCCCGTGCGGCAGCTCGCTTTGCTGGTCGTCGGCCGCCAGCTCGTCGGCCGGCAGTTCGGCGGACAGGTCGATCAGCTCTTCTGGCGTCATACCGTCGCGAGACTCCTGATCCGCGGACGCGGAGTGCTCCACGTCTCGTTGCCGAGATCGCCCTCCACGATCGCGAGATAGCGGAACATGTCAGCGCCGTGCGAGTACTCGTCATGCACCGGCCGCGTCGGCTCCTGCGTCTGTGTCGGCACGTGCCGTCGATAGCGCTTCAGGCACTCGACCAGTCGCGCCGCCTGCGTCCCATCGATGAGCACGCGCGGGAACATCATGCGCGCCTGCCGGATGCCGGCCTCCACCGGCTGATTCGGCACAATCCGCACATCCCAGCCGAGATCCCGCATGATCTGCTCCGCGCTCTTGCCGGCGCGATAGTCCCCATGCGTGCCATCGTGCGGGAGCCAGAGCTGTCCCCAATTGAAGCGAAGGTTGCGCAACTCGGCGCTCCACCAATCCAGCGTCTTGTGCGTTTCCTCGCGATACCAGATCACGCGCACCTGCGAGTGCAGTCGCTGCACGATGCCGACGGCCATGGCATCGGCCCATCCGAGGTCGAAGATCACGTGCGCCTTCAGCGCCGGGTCATACGGCACCGCACACACGCGCCGCTCCGCCAGCAGCGCAGCGACCTCATCCGCATAGATCGCGCCGGAGACTGCCGGCAGACACTTGCCTTCCCAGATATGGTCATACTCGTGCTTGGGCAGCCGCGCCTGATCGCGCAGGCGTTCCTTCGCCAATTCCGTCTCGCCGAACCACGGGTTGTCCCGCCAGTTCATCTCGACCACGACCGCATCATCTGGCGGCGACTGCACGAAACGCACGTACGCCGGATCGGTGTCCAGCTCGGGATTCATCGTGACGATGATCTGAGAGCCCGCCTTGCGGATCGTCGGAATGAGGATGCGCAAGCTCCGCTCGCTCACCGCCTGCGCCTCTTCGATCCAGCAGATATCGACGCCCTCGTAAGACTTGATCGACTCTGCCGTGTGCTCCAGCAGGCCGCTGAACACGAACTCGGTGCCATTCGCGCCGCGAATGACCGTCTGCTGCGCTTCGTAGAAGCCGCCCAGCCCGAGCCTAACGATCTGGTCACAGAGCAGCTTGTGCACACTGTCCCGGATCGAGCGCTGGACTTCGCGCGTGCAGAGCACTCGCAGCGGCCTCTCGCAGCCGCGAATCAACAGCGCCTGTGCGACCGACCAGCTCTTCGCGCTGCCACGGCCGCCATGCAGGACGACGTAGCGCGAGTTGCCAAACAGGCAACGTGCCTTGTCCGGGAAGCGAACTTCAACCTCAGGCATCGGCTGGCTTCTCGAAGACCACCCGCACCGCTGCCTGAATCGGCCCGCCATTCGGGCCCGCGTGTTCGATCCGGTCTCGCCACTTCTCGGGCTGTCGGTTCTTCAACCAGAACGCCGCCGCCTTCGCGTCAGGCGGCACGTGCTCGCGGTACGGCACCACCACCGGCTTGCCGTTGTGCTGGAGGATGCGCACGGTGTCGTAGCTGTAGCCGACAGCGACGTGATACAGCGAGCGCTCGACCCGATCGTCGGCCGCTTCTTTGGCGACCCGCGCCGCCTCGCGAAACTCGGGATGCTCGTGCTGCCAGCGGTAGAGGGTGGCGACGTGAATGCCGAGCGCGTCGGCCACCTCGACATCGGTTGCGCCCTGTGCGTAGTGCTTCGCCGCCAGCTCGCATAAATCGAGGCTGTACAGGCTCGGGCGTCCGGGCCTACGCGGCTGCTTCGGTTTTTGCGGCTTGCGGGTCCGTGCCATCAGCGCTTGCTGTTGAGCTTACGGAGCGTCTTGGCGAGCTGCGCTCTGCGGCGCGTAGTCGGATTCTTCGAGTGCAGCGCCTTGTCCAGCAGTCCGGCGGGAATCTTCTTGCCCTGCGGGACACCGAGCGTGCGATGGAGCGCGCCGGGATGCTTGATGGCGCTCCGAATAAAATTCTTGGCCATGTTCCAAAAAAAAGCCCGCGCGAACGCACGGGCGTAGCAGGGAGTGTCGGCCGGTCAGTCTACTGTCCGGCAGACCGGATCAGACACACTGATCCAGACTGCCCAAATGCAAAGATAATTTGCGCATCAAGCGATGCAACACGCGTTTTCTGACGCGCGCAAAAAGATCAATCACGGAAGCGCAGGAGTGAGAGCAGCGTCGGATGCTTGCTCGCGAGGAATCGCTGCTGGAGATACCAGAGCGAGACGTGCCATGCGCAGATCAGCGTGCGTTCGGTGAGCTTGAGCCGTGCGGCGAGTACGTGATTAGGCTGGTCCGTGCAGTACCATCCGCGCACGAGCTTTCGCGTGCGCTCCGGACTGCGCAGGATCGTCTGGTCGACGACGATTGCGGTGTCATCATCGAGCGGTGGCGGCCGCGCCGGCAGGTCGCGCCAGTCTTCCGATGGCAGGCCCGTCCCGATCGAGACGGCCCACCTCTGGAGCACCCGGTCAGTAGTGGCCAGCTCCGCCGGGAGCGTTGACGCGCGCCAGATCATGCGATGCCGGCCTCCAGGTTAGCAGATCAGGAATTGCACTCCCTCAGGAACCGGAGCTTGCGGCGCGACGGATCGAGGTGGTGGTAGATCGATTGCGGCGTCACGCCGAGCTGAGCCGCGATGTCCTTCACGCTGCCGATCTCGCGCAGACGATTGAGCAGCGTCCGGCGCTCGTCATTCCACGCGCGCAGCTTTGCGCGCTGGTCCGCTGTGAGCCTCCACGATTTCTTCATGGGCACCGTCATCGAATCGCGCACCGAATGAGCATCACCAGTATCACCACGCCGAGTGCGATCGCGATCACTCGACGGCGAGGTCGAAAGGGGCGGCAGGTACCCGCCCGATCACGAAATGCGTGGCGCTCGACCACGGCGATTCAACGCCGCGCGCCGTAACAAGGCGCATGCGGAGCGTGTATTCGCCTTCTTTGAGATCCATATCCGCGATCGGAGTCTCGTAATCGCCGTCTTGGTCCCAGCCAACCGGGATCGAGAAGACATGCTCGCCGTTGAGTTCGATTTCCCAGCGCCCGAAATCCTCCGGCGCAATCGGCGTTCCGTCCGCATATTTGCCGTCGTGGCGCCACTTGAGAGTCGTCGGATTGATCTTTGCTGCCATCGTCAGTCCTCCCACCTCACCGTTCCACCGAACCGCCTCGCCTCCTCCTCGATCGCTCGGCGTACGCTCTCACGCGACGGATGACCCGTCCACAGCCACCACCACCAGCGCGAGAGCCTGTCGATGAGTGCGCTCATGCGGCGTCCGCTCCCCGCCATTCCCGAAGCGCCCAGTACGCGATCAGGATTGCCTCGGCGCGGTTGTGATCTTTCGCGCGCTCGAGATCTGCCATCGGGTACAGCAGCCGTGCACGATTGAGGCTCGAGCGCTTACGGTCGGCATCCGATGCGCCCGGGGCGATGAGCCCGAGCGCGCGCTTCCACACGCCGGGCATCACGAGCTCGAGGCCGATGCCGGCAATGGAGAGCGCGGCGAGCAGCGAGCCGAGCGTGAGCCCGCGCGAGATGCCCGCCTGCACGCCCCCGAGGGCGCGCGGCATCGCATGCAGTCGCTCGACATAGGCGCGCGCGGGCCGGCCGTTACGGATCGCGCTCAGCATGGCGAGCAGCTCCGGCCCGTCGATCCAGCCGAGCGAGCGATCGCGCTGGACCGGCAGGTCGTGCAGTGCCACGAGCTCGCCCGAGCGCGCCTCAAGCGCGGCGAGCGCGCCGGTCAGTCCGCAGTCGATGCCGAGGATGATCATGCAGCCCCCGGGTCATGGGCTGCGTTCGGCCATGCGGGATCCGCACATTTGGCGGCGATCGCCTCAGGCCCATAGTGGGGTAGCGGGTCGGTCGAGATCTCGGCTGTTTGCGCGGTACGTAATTGCCGGAATGGCCTGTCTGGGCCGGGTCGGCGCCAGTATCCCTGCGCATCCACTGACCATCCGCGGGCAGCCAGCTCGTCCGGGCTCAGGCATCGGCGGGCAGGAGTGCCGACCCTGCCGATGCGATGGGCATCGAACGTGGACGTGCGGCGAAAGTACAGGCCGCAGACGGTACAGCGGCATCGGTCGCTATCGCGTGGCAGCATGGGGTCGTACGGGTTGCGTCGGCGCATGGGTGTGCTCCTGTCGTAGCGAGCTCGCCGTCTGCCGCGGTCACGCTCGACGCGAACGTTGTCGCGGCGCGCGCCTCGGGAAGCCCGAAATACCACGTGCCGAGCACGAGCAGCAGGAACATCAGCAGCGCATACAGGA
>Ga0207874_1001892_pt1 | contig 21770 bp, 16 predicted proteins | sample HigsolmetaAR201D_FD_184833 | JGI IMG/M metagenome (GOLD analysis project Ga0207874, IMG submission 184833) | Ionic liquid and high solid enriched microbial communities from the Joint BioEnergy Institute, USA - AR20-1-D (SPAdes) (version 2) ...
GCGCCTTCCTGAACGCCTGGCTCCAGGCCGTCCAGAGCGGCTGCTGACCCCCCCTCATGTGGCATGGCCTTCCAGGCCATGCCCTCCCCCTCTCTCCATCCTCCCCGTCTCGTCGCTCTCTTCCCCATCCTCACTTCCTCCGGGCGCCGTCCGATCCACGGGCGGCGCCCTTTTCTTTTCCCGCCACCCCATCAGTGCAGCCATCCCGCCGCCCCTGCCGATCTCTCACTCGTGCCGGCCAGCAGCGAGGACATCCCACCCCTGGTGATCACCGATGGAGGCATCGGCGGGCTCCTCGCCTGCTGGGCCGAGGGCGTCTGCGTCGGCCCCCGCCCCAGGTCCGCCGGCAGGGGCGCCGTTCCCGCTCCCGTCGGCTTCTTCGCGCCCCCCGTTCCCCCAACCCCCGGCGCCCTCGCCGCGGCCGCGCGGCAGGCCGAACTCTGCCACCTCTCGGACATGATCGTCCGTGAAGCCCCCGCCGCATCCCAGGCGCCCGATCCCTTCGCCTGGACGCGCCTGCTCCTGGACGCCGCGGCCGAGGCTTCCCGCCGCGGCATCACGCGCATCGTCTGGCCCATCCACGCCGGCGGCCCCGGACCCGACGCCGACCTCGACGCCGTCGCCGCCGCCTGCGACCGCGCCATGCTCGTCGCCCATCTCGCCGAACTCGACCTCCCCTCCGCCCCGCGCATCGACACCCCCTACGCCGACTACACCGACCGCCAGATGGCCGAGATCGCCCTCGACATGGACGCCCCGCTGATCGCCGCCTGGTGGTGCCAGGAGCGCGGCGACCGCCCGTGCGGCTCGTGCGGAGCGTGCCTCCGCTGGTCCGCCGCCTTCGACGCCGCGAGGCGGGGCGCAACTCCGGGAAGATCCGGGAGCACGCCCGACACGGTGGTTACGATGGAGCCGCGGCTGCGCAGCCACCGGGATCGCTGACGCCCGGGCGACGCAGCGCCGCACGCGGCGGTGGGGGAGCGGCCCGCAGCGAGCAGTGGGGGAGGTGGGGCGGCCCGACGGATCGGGCCGGGCCCATGGAGGCCCGCGTCACTCAAAGGAGTGGTGTCCCTTGAAGCTTGTGGTACAGAAGTTCGGCGGCTCGTCGGTTGCGGACCCGGAGCGGATGCGTCGGTGCGCGGAGCGCGTCATTGACGCCAAACGCCGCGGCCTGGACGTCGTCGTCGTCGTCTCCGCCATGGGCGACACCACCGACGACCTGATCGACCTCATGAACCGCGTCTGCGACTCCCCGCCCAGGCGCGAGGTGGATCAACTCCTGGCGACCGGCGAGCAGGTCTCCATCGCGCTCATGGCCATGACCCTCTGCGCCATGGGCGTCCCCGCCGTGAGCCTCACGGGCGGCCAGGCCGGCATCGTCACCGAGCCGATGCACACCAGGGCCAAGATCAAGTCCGTCGCCCGCACCCGCCTGGAGCGAGAACTCGCCGCCGGGCGCGTCCCCGTCGTCGCCGGCTTTCAGGGCCTGGCCGACGGCACCGGCTCCGACGGGAGAGTGGGGGGGGAGTGCATCGCCGACACCACCACGCTCGGCCGCGGCGGCTCGGACACCACCGCCGTCGCCCTCGCCGCGGCCCTCGGCGCCGACGAGTGCGAGATCTACACCGACGTGGACGGCATCTACACGGCCGATCCGCGCATCGTCCCCACCGCGCGCCTGAAGGCGACCATCTCCTACGATGAGATGATGGAGGCCGCCTCGCAGGGCGCCCGCGTGATGCACCTGCGGGCGGTGGAGCTGGGCAAGAAGGCCGGCGTCCCGATCCGCGTCCTGCACAGCCAGCGGGCCCCGGGCGCGGGCGAACTTCATCGAGGCACCCTGATCACCGTGGAAGACCCGAGCATGATGGAAGGCCGCGCCGTCTCCGTTGTGACGCTCAAGACCGACATCGGCCGCGTGACGCTCGTGGACCTGCCCAACAAGCCCGGCGTCCAGGAGGCGATCTTCGCCCCCATCGCCGCCGCGGGCATCTCCGTGGACGACATCATCCAGAACGAGGTCGAGGTCCCCGGCCCCGCCGCCGGGCACGTCGGCGGCCGCTGCAACATCGCCTTCACCGTGGACCGCCCCGACCTCGCCGAGGTCCGCCCCATCGCCGAGCAGGTCGTCAGGGGCCTCGGCGGCGGGCAGGTCCAGGTGGACACCTCGCTCGCGAAGGTCTCCGCCGTCGGCGTCGGCATGGTCAGCCAGAGCGGCGTCGCCTCCACCATGTTCAAGGCCCTCGCCGACGAGAACATCCCCATCACCAACATCACCACCAGCGAGATCAAGATCTCCTGCCTCATCCCCGAGACCCTCGGCAAGAAGGCGATGCAGGCCGTCCACGACGCCTTCGGGCTCGGGAGCGCGGAGACGAGGGTACTTGCGTCCGACGCTGCCCGGCAGGCGGTCTGATACGAAGCGAGCGATCGCCGCCGCAGCGGAGTCGATCCCGGCGGTGCCCTCGATGCGATCGGCAGTCACGGGGCCGTATACATGTGGGCAATCCTCGTGCTTGTTGCGGTCCAGCTCCTTTGGGCCATTCGCCTCGTCGGCATCTGGGCGAGCGTGGGCGGGGGCTGGATTGACTTTCAGCGCGGCGACATGCCCGAATGGGACGCGAGACGGGCCATTCGGCGCGGGCGGCTCGCGATCGCGGTAGGGGTCGTGCTTGTGTTGCTGCCGTTGGCGTCGATCTGGGAGCCGCGGCGATTGTCGCTCGACGTCAGGCCGCCCCTCTGGCTCTTGATCTCGCTGATCGTTGGTGAGACAGCGCTGATCGCCTGCCTCCTCCAGGCCTGGTGGACCGTTACAAAAGTGGCGGGGGAGACCGGCGGGATGCGACGACGCCAAGTGCACATCCGGTCCCGAAGGGGTCAACGGCCGTAACCATGAGTTCCAACCGGCGACGGGCCGCGGCCCCGGCGTCCTCACGGGGGTCCGATGCGCCCTTTCGATTGGGGCCCAAATCCCACCCCGCCTACCATCCCGCCCTATGACCGAATCTCAGCAGTTCATCCAGACCGAGCGGGCCGGCGGCGCCCCCCGCGGCGTCGTCCACACCTGGCGGACCACCCTCATCCCCACCACCCGCGAGGCCCCCGCCGACGCGGAGAGCCCCTCCCACATCCTCCTCTCCCGCGCCGGGTACATCCGCAAGCTCGGCGCCGGTATCTACGACTACCTCCCCCTCGCCTGGCGGACCCTCCGCAAGATCTCCCAGATCATCCGCGAGGAGATGGACGCCGCCGGCGCCAGCGAACTCCTCCTCCCCGTCCTCCTCCCCATCGAACTCTACGAGGGGACGAAGCGCGACCGCGACTACGGCCCCCTCCTCTTCAAGGTCGAGGACCGCAAGGGCGCGATCGCCGCCCTCGGCCCCACCCACGAGGAGCCCATCACCGAACTCATGAAGGGCTCCATCACCAGCTACAAGCAACTCCCCCTCAACCTCTACCAGATCCAGACCAAGTTCCGCGACGAGGCCCGCCCCCGCTCCGGCCTGCTCCGCTGCCGCGAGTTCATCATGAAGGACGCCTACTCCTTCCACCTCACCGTGGACGGCCCCGGCGGCCTCAACGAGACGTACGACGCGATGTACCGCGCGTACTCCAACATCTTCACCCGCTGCGGCCTCGACTTCACCGCCGTCGAGGCCGAGAGCGGCCCCATCGGCGGCTCCGCCAGCCACGAGTTCATGGTCAACTGCGCCAGCGGCGAGGACACCATCCTCCGCTGCCCCGTCTCCGGCTACGCCGCCAACGTCGAGAAGTGCGAGATCGGCGAGCGGCCGTGGTCCTTCGACAGTGGGGGGGTTGTCGCCGAACTGAAGAAGCACCACACCCCCAACATGCCCGGCATCGACCTCGTCGCCGGCGCCCTGGGCACCGACGCCGCGGGCATGCTCAAGACCATCGTCTTCAAGGTCACCGGCCCCGCCCCCGGCAACGCCACGCCCCCCGAGCACCTCCCCACCTGGATCCTCGCCACCGTCCGCGGCGACCACGACGTCAACGAGGGCAAGGTCAAGGCCGCCAGCGGCTGCACCGTCACCCTCGCCCCGGAGCCCGAGGCCCGCCTCGCCGGCTTCGCCATCGGCTACGTCAGCCCCCGGGTCATCACCCGCCCCGGCATGACCGACAAGACCCCCGCCGGGCTCTGCAAGACGATCCTGCTCATCGACCCCGACGCCGCCCAGGGGAACAGGCCCTGGGCCACCGGCGCCGACGAGCACGACCACCACGTCACCGGCTTCCTCTGGCGGCGCGAGATGGGCGACATCCTGGACAACGCCGACTGCGTCCGCGTCGCCGACATCCGCAACGCCCTCGCCGGCGACCCCTCCCCGCGCGCCAAGGGGGCGACCCTCGAGACCGCCCGCGGCATCGAGGTCGGCCACATCTTCAAACTCGGCACCAAGTACTCCGACGCCATGGGCTTCCAGGTCCTCGACAAGGACCAGAAGAAGCAGTCCGTCATCATGGGCTGCTACGGCATCGGCGTCAGCCGCACCATGGCCGCCTGCGTCGAGATGAGCCACGACGACAACGGCATCATCTGGCCCGCCGCCATCGCCCCGTACCACGTCCTCATCACCGTCATGAAGCCCGACGCCCCCGAGCAGTCGGATGCGGCGAAGCGCGTCGCCGCCGACCTCGCCGCCGCCGGCCTCGACGTCCTCATCGACGACCGCGACGAGCGCCCCGGCGTCAAGTTCAAGGACGCCGACCTCATCGGCATCCCCGTCCGCCTCACCGTCGGCGACAAGGCCCTCGCCGAAGGCGCGGTGGAGTTCAAACTGAGGAAGGTTGCGGGCAAGGGCGAACTGGTGAAACTGGAGGATGTGGTCGCGAGGTGCCGGGAGGCGACGGCCTGACCCCCGACCACGGCTCTGAGGCGTAGGCCCCCGAAAACGGTGGACGCAACAGCCCTTCAGACGCCGCGCGCCGGTGCCCTATCCATCGTGCGCCCCGGATGTGGAACCTGCCCCTCCCCTGGGGCGAAGAGTGGCGCATCATGCCAGCCCCCGCCCTGCTCACCCTTGGCGTCGTGGTCGCTGCTGCGCAGCCCGGCCCCTCCTCCCCGCCTCCCGCCCTTCCCCCGGGAGCCCCGCTCCCCTCCCCGGTCATCGAGCACATCACCCGCGACCCCCCGAAGGCGGAGACGCCGGACCCGATCGGCTACTCCTACAGCTCCATCTCGGACGACGGCCGGTTCGTCGCCTACACCTCGGGCCTCGACAAGGACCTCAACCGGCACCCCTTCCCGGGGTACTACGGCACGGGGGCGTTCCTCTTCGACCGCGCCACCGGCGAGCGGCAGATGATCGGCGCCCGCCAAGCCGCCTTGGAGCCCGGCGCACGATTCGAGGATGCCACAATCTCCGGCGACGGGCGATTCGTCGCCTTCGTCAGCGACAGCAACCACCTCGCCCCCACCGCGAACAACAACACCACCGACGTCTTTGTGTGGAACCGCCTCACCGGCGACATCGAGCACGTGAGCGTCTCCTCCCGCGGCACGGCGGGCAACGGCCCCAGCGGCCGCTACAACGTCGAGCTCGCCGTCTCCCTCCGCCGCCGTGACGACCCGGAGCCCCGCGGCCCCACCCGCGGGGAGCACGTCCAGGTCAGCATCAGCCGCGACGGCCGCTACGTCGCCTTCACGAGCGCCGCCGACAACCTCGTCCCCGGCGACAACAACGGCCACGCCGACGTCTTCGTCAGGGACCGCCTCCGCGGGCAGACGACGCGCGTCAGCGTTTCAAGCGGCGGGCGCGAGGGCAGAAACGGCCACAGCTCGCAGCCGGCCATCTCCCCGGACGGCCGCTACGTCGCCTTCGTGAGCAGCGCGGCACGGCTCTTCAAATCCCCGACCAACGGCTTCCGCCAGCTCTACATCCACGACCGCGAGACGGGCCGCACCGGCTGCCTCAGCCTCAGGCCCAACGGCAAGTTCGCAACCGGCAACAGCGAGTACCCCCGCTTCTCCGGCGACGGCCGCTACGTCGTCTTCCTCTCCGAAGCCCCCGACCTCGTCGAGGGGGACACCAACGGCCTCGCCGACATCTTCATCAAGGACCTCCACACCGGCCGGATCGTTCGAGTCGAGGTCGCCGATCCCAGGGAGCGCGATAAGACGAGCAAGGGGCCGATCGTGTGGTACTACCAGTTCCCCTCGCTCTCGCACGACGGGCGCTTCCTCGCCTTCTCGACGCTCCTGCGCCTTCACCCCGACGACACCAACGACCACCGCGACCTCTACCTGCTCGACCTCCGCACCGGCAAGTATCAACTCCTCAGCCGCTCGCTCAACGACCCCGGCGCCGCCGCCCTCGCCCCCAGCGCCCGCATCAACGCCCAGATCACCCCCGACGGCGGCAGCATCGTCTTCGAGTCCCTCGCCCCGGACTTCATCAAGCCCAACGATGAGGACGACGAACCCGATATCTTTGTGGTTGATCTAGTCCGGCGGGAGTGGGAGGGTTTGCCCCCCGCGGGCCTCGCCGGGGGCGCAGCGCCGGCGCCCTGACCGCTCCCGGCCGCACCCGCGGAATGCGCCCCTTCTCGAATGATGAGCACGACCACCATCCGCCCCGCCCGCACCCCCGCCGACCTCGCCGCCTTCCGCGCCCTCTGCCTCGAATACGCCAGGACCCTCGAGTACACCGCTGAGTGCCAGTCCCTCGAGCATCAGGGCTTCGACGCCGAGATGGCCACCCTCCCGGGCGCCTACGCCCCGCCCCGCGGTGAGATCCTCCTCGCCTTCGACCCCGCGGCCCCCGAAAGCCCTATCGGTTGCGTCGCCCTGCGCCCCCTCGGGGACGGTGGCGACTTCTGCGAGATGAAGCGCATGTACGTCCGCCCCCACGCCCGCTCCCGCGGCGTCGGCCGCGCCCTCGCCACCGCCCTCATCGCCGCCGCCCGCGAACGCAACTACCGCGCCATGCGCCTCGACACCGGCGCCACCATGCTCCACGCCGCGGCCCTCTACCAGTCCCTCGGCTTCCGCGACATCCCCGCCTACAACCACGACCCCGCCCCCGGCACACGCTGGATGGAACTGCCCCTCGACGCCCCGATCGGGGCGCCGCTCCACCGCCCGCGCAGCCGGTGAGTCAGCCCAAACCTGCGCCAGCCAGCCCCGCCCAGCGGGCGCCTCCCGGTTCAGTTTTACATAACATGCATTATAGGACGTTGCGCCCAGCGCGCCGCTAGGGGGCTTCCACCCCCATCCGCCCCCCGACCACCCCCTCGGCGCCCGGCTCAGCCCTCGGCCCCGCTACGTGCTTCCTCAGCCACGACCCGATCCGCTCCGCCTGCCCCTCCAGCAGGTAGAACAGCCCGCCGTGCCCGCCGAGGAACGTCAGCCGGTCCGGTCGCCCGAGCCGCTCGTACAGCACCTCCCCGGTCTCCGCCGGCACGATCCCGTCGAACATCGCGTGCACCACGAGCACCGGCACGCCGCGCAGCCGCGGCGCCATGTGGTACGGGTCCAGCCGCGTGTGCTCCAGGTAGTGCTCTCCGATCCGCGCTACGAGCCTGCGGTCGAGCGGCCCGTCCTTCCCGCGAAGGTCGATCCCCCCGCGCGTCAGCGTGTTGCGCTGCGAGATCTGAAAGATGTCCGCGCCGCCCCCGATCAGCACCACCGCCGACACCCGCTCCCCCAGCCTGACCGCGGCCGTCGGCGCCGCCAGCGCCCCCGCGCTGAACCCGATCACCGCCACCGGCAGCCCCGCCAGGTCCGGCCGCATCCGGTCGATGTACTCCAGCGCCGCCTCCGCCGCGTACGCGTTCTCCGCCAGCACCTCGTCCACCGCCGCGGCGATCCGCCTCGCGGCTTCGTCGATCTCCTCCTCCGCCTCCGACGCCGGCTCGAACCCGCTCGGCGGGATCGGGATCTCCTGTTCGACCTGCCGCGTCGCCCGCACGAAGTCCGCCGCGTACCGGTCCATGTCTCTGATGGAACGCACCCGCCGACCGTTCCGCTCCTCGACCACCCACGCCGGCGACGACCGCAGCAACTCCCGCCGTCGCACGTCGCGCCGCCGGTACGCCTCAAGCACGGCCGCCTGGTTCGGCTGCTCCACACGCGTCCGCGTCTGGATGTGCACCACCGCCCACCCCTGCGCCTCCAGCGACTCGATCACCCGCCGCTCGTAACTCGTCCCCGCCAGGGCGGTGAAGTGCAGCAGCACGCCCACCGGCCGCGACACCGCCACCGGCGGCAGACCGATCGCGATCCCCTCCCCGAGCATGATCGGACGCTCGCGCCGAACCTCCCGCAGCCCGGGGTACGGCGGACGCCGCCGCCGCGCTCGCTCCCGCTCCATCGCCGCCTGGAACGCCGCGCTCCGCACGCGGAACTCGCTCAGGAACTCCGCCCGCTGCACGAAGCCTCGCATGATCAACTCGACCTCGGCGGCGTCATCCCGCGCACCGACCTCCTCAAAGACACGCAGCAGCCCCTGCCCCGTGACCTGGTTGTACGCCACCCGGTATTCCGGCGTCCGCGCCGCCTCCGCCGCCGCCGGCGACAGCCGCTCCTCCGGCCACCCGGGCCGCCGCTCGAACCGGTAAACCTCCTCAGGCGTCGCTTCGTGAAACGGCTTCACCGCCGCGAGATCCCGCGCCGGCCACGCCTCTTCCTCCAGCGGCTCCACCGCCAGGCTCCACCGCTCCGCCGACCCCGTCCGATAGGTGAAGCACCCCCCCGCCGCCAGCGCTGCGCCGATCACCGCCGCCGCCAATGCACCCCGACGCACGCGCCGCGCACGCTCCATCATGGCCGCCAGTATACCGCCCCTCGTCCCCGGCGCAGCCCCCGCCCTACCTCGCCGCCCCCGCGCTCAGGTTCGGCGGCCGCGGCAACTCCGGCGCCGGCGTCAGCGGCCGCGTCCTCATCATCTCCCGCTGCGCCCTCGCCCGCTCCTGCATCGCCCGGTCCAGCCACGTGGCGATCTTCGGCGCGTTGTCCTCCATGAAATAGAACATCGCCGTGTGCCCCCCGCTGAACCGCAGCCGGTCCGGCGCCCCCAGCCGGTCGTAGAGCACCAGCCCCGACGACGCCGGAACGATCCCGTCGAACACCGCGTGAACCACCAGCACCGGCTTGTCCACCAGACACGGCGCGGTGTGATACGGGTCCAGCCTCGAGCACCTCAGGTATTGCACGAGCAGGTCCGTGTACCGCTCCACCGGCACGATCGTCCGCCCCCAGTCCAGCGCGATCCCCCAGTTCCCCGCGTCGCTGCGCTGCGTGATGTCCAGGATGTTCGCCCCGCCCCCCACCAGGATCGCCGCGTCCACCCGCTCCCCCAGCCGCGCCGCCACCGCCGGCAGCGCCAGCGCACCCGTCGAGCACCCCAGCAGGATCACCGGCCGCGTCGGCAGGTCCCCCCGGTGCTCCGCGCAGTACGCCAGCGCCGCCTCCGCCGCGTACGCCGTCTCCGCCAGGGCATGGTCCACGCTCTCGGCGATGTCCAGCGCCGCCCGCGTGATTTCCTCCTCTGTCCGCACCGGCGCCGCCGCCCCCGTCACCCCCCCGCCCCAGCGAACCGGCGCGAACGCCGTCACCGTGTCCACCTGGATGATCGCCCACCCCCGCGACTCCATCGTCTCCAGCAGCGGACGCTCCTCCTCCGCCGTCAGCGTCCCCCGCAGGTACACCATCAGTCCCCGCGCCCGCGGCGACGCCGCCGACGCCGGCGCAGGCGGCAGCACGATCCCCACCCCCTCCTCCGCGATGTCCCGCACCGCCCGCTCCGTGTACCGCAGCCCCGGCCGCGTCACCGACAGCAGCCGGTTGCTCGTCTCCTCGTACGCCGCGGCTTTCGCCTCATACGCCCTCCGCTTTGGGTGCTCCAGGTACCACGACGACACGAACCGAGCATTGGGCGCAAATCCCCCCGCCGTCCGCTCGCCCCCCTTCCCGGGCGCCACGTCCTCAAACACCCGCAGCACCCCGCGCCCCATCACCCCATCAAACGCCACCCGCGCCACCGGCTCCGCCGCCGCCAGCAGGTCCTCCGCGCGCATCTCCTCGGGCGCACGCGTCCCGTCCAGACGGAATCGGTGCACCTCGGTCGGCGCCGCGACCGTCAGCGGCCGCACCTTGTCAACATCCCGCGCCGGCCAGTCCTCCTCCCGCGGCGGCTCCGCCGCGATCAGCGTCGCCCGTTCCGGCGGCGCGGGCGAGAACGAGGTGCACCCCCCCACCGCGACCACCGCCGCCGGCACGAGCCCCGCGAGCAACATCGACAACCGCATGGACCGAGCCTACCACGCGTGTATGAGAAACCTTCCAGGGGTTTGATCGGTCCTCATCCGCCAGCCCCCGCTCGCGTCCCCCCCCACTCCCCCGAACCCCTCAGTCCTCACTCGCCACCGCACCAGGGAAGATCCCATGCCCGCCTCCGCAGAACCCCTCATCCTCACCGGCGCTCCCCTCACTCCCGCCGACGTCGAGCGCGTCGCCCGCCATCATCAACGCGTCCACCTCTCCGACGAGGCGATCGCCAACATCGCCCTCTCCCGCGGCATCGCCGAGGGCGTCATGGCCGACGGCCTCCCCCACTACGGCCTCAACACCGGCTTCGGCTCCTTCTCCCGTCAGCGGATCAGCGACCCCGACCTCCGCGACCTCCAGCGCAACCTCATCCGCTCCCACGCCGCCGGCATCGGCGACCCCTTCCCCGCCGACGTCGTCCGCGCCATGATGCTCCTCCTCGCCGCCTCCCTCTCCCGCGGCCACTCCGGCGTCCGCCCCGAGACCGTCGCCCAGGTCATCGGCCTCCTCAACGCCGACGTCACCCCCGTCGTCCCCTCCATCGGCTCCTGCGGCGCTTCCGGCGACCTCGCGCCGCTCGCCCACGTCGCCCTCGTCCTCCTCGGCGAGGGCCGCGCGGTCGTCGATGGCCGCGAGGTCTCCGGCGCTGAAGCCATCCGCCACGCCGGCCTCGAGCCCCTCACCCTCGAGAGCAAGGAGGGCCTCGCCCTCATCAACGGCACCCACCTCATGGCCGCCCGCGCCGCCCTTCTTCTGTGCGACTTCGACCGCCTCTTCCCCGCCGCACTCGTCGCGGCCGCCATGTCCATCGACGCCTGCCGCGCCACCGACGCCTTCCTCGACCCCCGCGTCCACATCGTCCGCAACCAGCCCGGCCAGATCGACGTCGCCCAGCGCCTCCGCGACCTGCTCGCCGGCAGCCAGATCATCCCCTCCCACCGCCTCAACGACCCCCGCGTCCAGGACCCCTACTCCCTCCGCTGCGCTCCCCAGGTCCTCGGCGCCGCCCTCGACGCGGCCCGATACGTCCGCCAGGCCGTCGAGAACGAACTCGGCGCCGTCACCGACAACCCCCTCGTCTTCACCGGCTCCGCCGCCGAGCCGCCCGCCATTGTCTCCGCCGGCAACTTCCACGGCATGCCCATGGCCATCGCCCTCGACGTCATGGCCATCGCGCTCACGCACATCGCCGGCATCGCCGAGCGCCGTGTCTACCACATGCTCAGCGGCTTTGATCCTGACGCCGGCCTCCCCCCGTTCCTCTCCCCCGTCCCCGGCCTGCACTCGGGCCTGATGATCGCCCAGTACACTGCCGCCGCCTGCTGCAACGAACTCATCGGCCTCGCCGCCCCCGCCTCCGTCGCCAACCTCACCACCAGCGCCGGCATGGAGGACTACAACAGTTGGGGCCCGCGCTCCGCCGCGAAGGCCGCCCGCGCCCTCGAACTGACGCGCTCCGTCGTCGCCATCGAACTCCTCAGCGCGGCCGAGGCCATCGAGTACCACCGCCCCCTCCGCTCCGGCGACGCCGTCGAGAAGGCCCACGCCGCCATCCGCGCCCACGTCCCCCGCCTCACCGAAGACCGCCCCCCGGCGCCGGACATCGCCGTGATCGAGCGGCTGATTGCGGACGGCGCATTCGTGGTAGGCTGAGGCTCGAGCATCGGACCTCCGCGCTGCCAGCGAGCACGCCCAGCGGCTGATCGATGAGCAGCGGCACTTCCCACTCGCAGGTGAAGCGCCCTCGCTCTTCACGCTCCCTGAGCAAGTGGACGTGCGACATGCTCCATGAGCCCGCGGGGCGGATGAAACATGCTCAACCAACCATCGCCGCGCCGGCCCCCGGGCCGCTGGGATATCGCCCCGTGCACGGCAATCCGGCGTGCGACCGGCTCATTCCCTCTTGTAACCCACCCCCCACAGGTGTACGGTGAAGGATGCTTGAGGCGTCCACGGCCGCCGCGGCAATACCCCAGGCCATGACCGCCACCCGAGACACCCCCACCATGGCAACCACCACCTCCACCCCAGCCCCCGTCCGTCCTTCCGCACCTTCCTCCCCCCACTCCCGCACCATCCGCGCCCCCCGCGGCCCAGGGCTCACCTGCAAGACCTGGCAGGCCGAGGCCGCCATGCGCATGCTCATGAACAACCTCGACCCCGAGGTCGCCGAGAAGCCCGAGGCCCTCATCGTCTACGGCGGCCGCGGCCAGGCCGCCCGCTCCTGGGCCGCCTTCGACGCCATCGTCGCCGCCCTCAAGCGCCTCGAGCCGGACGAGACCCTCCTCGTCCAGTCCGGCAAGCCCGTCGGCATCGTCAAGACCCACCCCGACGCCCCCCGCGTCCTCATCGCCAACTCCAACCTCGTCCCCCACTGGGCCACCCAGGAGCACTTCGACGACCTCGCCGCCCGCGGCCTCATCATGTACGGCCAGATGACCGCCGGCTCCTGGATCTACATCGGCACCCAGGGCATCCTCCAGGGCACCTACGAGACCTTCGCCGAGTGCGCCCGCCAGCACTTCGGCGGCTCGCTCAAGGGCACCCTCTCCGTCACCGCCGGCTGCGGCGGCATGGGCGGCGCCCAGCCGCTGGCCGTCACCCTCAGCGGCGGCGTCTGCCTCATCGCCGACGTGGACCTCAAGGCCCTCCACCGCCGCAAGCGCGACCGCTACCTCGACGAGGTCGTCGCCGGCGTCGGCGGCATCGACCAGGCCATCGACCGCGCCATCACCGCCGCGGCCAACGAGGAGGCCGTCTCCGTCGGCGTCGCCTGCAACGCCGTCGAACTCCTCGAACGCCTCATCGAGCGCAACATCACCCCCGACATCCTCACCGACCAGACCTCCGCCCACGACGTCAAGAGCTACATCCCCCTCCACCTCACCGTCGAAGAGGCCGACATCCTCCGCCGCGTCTCCCCCGACGCCTACGACGAGTACTCCCTCGACACCATGGAGCGCCACGTCCGCGCCATGGTCGAACTCCAGCGCCGCGGCGCCGTCACCTTCGACTACGGCAACAACATCCGCCAGCGCGCCTACGAGCGAGGCTTCGAGGACGCCTTCGCCTTCCCCGGCTTCGTCCCCGCCTACATCCGCCCGCAGTTCTGCATCGGCCGCGGCCCCTTCCGCTGGGCCGCCCTCTCCGGCGATCCCCGCGACATCTACGTCACCGACCACGAGATCCTCCGCCTCTTCCCCGCCCGCGACAGCGAGTACAACCAGCGCCTCCACAACTGGATCCTCTCCTGCCACGCCAACCCCTCCGCCCTGCTCAAGGGCGACTACGACAACTGCCGCCCCCGCTTCGGCTTCCAGGGCCTCCCGGCCCGCATCTGCTGGCTCGGCTACGGCGAGCGACACAGGGCCGGCCTCCTCTTCAACCGCCTCGTCGCCCAGGGCAAGGTCCAGGCCCCCATCGTCATCGGCCGCGACCACCTCGACTGCGGCTCCGTCGCCTCCCCCAACCGCGAGACCGAGTCCATGCTCGACGGCAGCGACGCCATCAGCGACTGGCCCATCCTCAACGCCATGGTCAACGTCGCCTCCGGCGCCAGTTGGGTCAGCTTCCACCACGGCGGCGGCGTCGGCATCGGCTACTCCCAGCACGCAGGCCAGGTCATCGTCGCCGACGGCACCCCCGAGGCCGCGAAGCGGCTGGAGCGGGTGCTGACGAACGATCCGGCGATGGGCGTGTTCAGGCACGTGGATGCGGGGTATGAGGATGCGCAGCGGTGTGCGCATCAGCACGGGGTCGACATCCCGACGTAGCGCTTCTGTGATTGAGCACCGGGAACCCGGTCAATCTCGGCGGGAGGGTGCGGCACACCCGGGATCGTGCATCCTGAGTTCATGGCAAGGCGGCCGTTGGTCCATCATCATCCTGGCGTCGTGGAGGACCAGGCCCCACCTCGTCGGCCGTCGCTGCGCCCGCAAACGCCGGGTGCTCGATTCCCCCCTTCCACCGGCGCCGGAAACTCCGCCGTCACCAGCGAGTGCAGCACCGGGTACTCGATCCGGCACCGGTACGTCTCCAGCCCCTCCGCGTCCCACCCCAGTTTCGCGCACACCGACCGCAGCATCTCCACGTATCGCGGCGCCTCCGCCGTCTCCAGCGACCCCACCCCCACCCCCGCGAACTGCGACCTCGCCCCCACACGCAGCCGGTCCACCTCGCGCCGCCGCCGCCGCACCTCGCTCAGCGCGTTCCCGTACACCCCCATCCGCGGCGTGTACCCCGCCGGCGCCATCCCCGGCGCAAGCACTACATCGTGGATCAGCAGCTCCGACGGGTGCATCACCGTCGCGTCGCAGTGCAGCGGCTCGTCCGCCGGCACCGCCGACGGCCAGTGCTCCGCCAGCACGTACGTCAACTCCCCCGTCCGCCCCACCGGCGGCCCCGAGACGTACAGCTCGCTCTGCCCGTTCCCGCACGGCTCGCTGCTGAACCGCAACTGCGGCCCCGACGAGAACTCCTCCAGCACCGGCACCCCGCCCATCCCCGTCCCCAGCGGCCGCCCCGGCGGCGCCTCCCGCCCCGGCTTCTCCGGCTCGCACAGGTGCCGGCCGATCAGCAGTTTCTCGAACGGCCGCATCACCCGCAGCCCCACCGCGGCGCTGATGAACACGAAGTCGTACCGGTCCCCCGACGCCCCCGGGTGCAGGATGAAGCACTGCACCATCACCCCGACCTGCACCCCATAAATGTGGCTCATCGCCCGGTGCGCCTCCCGCCGGGCCTTCAGGTCCACCGCGGTCGTCTCCCCCTCCGTCAGCCCGCTCACCATCGAGTTGAACGCCGCCCGGCTCCCCGTGTGCCGCTCCACGCACGCCTCGAACTCGTCAAACGCCGCCGCGGCACGCCCCACCACCTCCCTCGCCACCCCCCGCGCCTCCGCCGCGGCCAGCGCCCGCCGCATCGCGTGCCGACCCGGAATGAGCGCCGCCGCCCCCAGCGGGTCCGCCGCCCCGATGAACCCGTGCAACTGCCACGACAGCGTGCTCGGCAGCCCCAACTCCCGCTGGATGTCCGTCCCCCCTCGAACCGGCCTCGCCAGCCCCGCCAGCACCGCGGCCAGCGCCGCCCGCAGCCGCAGCACCACCGCCGCGACGTCGGCGTCGAACGTCCCCGCCGCCGAGCCGCTGGCCGGGTTCCCCCGCGCCCCCGCCGTCTTGATGGAACTTGGTCGGGTCATAGGCCGGCTTCAGCGTACCACGCCCTTCCATCGGTCGCTCACTCCCTCTGATTTTTCAATTGAAAATTCGATCGCAATCTTGACGCCGCCGACAACCTCTGGCATGCTGCGACCGTCTGGATTCCCCACCATTCCCCCACCCATCTCACTGAGGAGGAGCCTGAGATGACCCGATCAGTTCTCGGACGCACCGCATGCGCCACGCTCGCCGCCGCCGCGGCCGCACCCCTCGCCGCCGCCCAGCCCTGCGTCTGGGAGTGGAACGACGTCGGCGGTGGCACGGACACCCCCGGCCCGGGCGCTCCCTACGTCCAGGCCTCCGTCGTCTGGGACGATGGCCTGGGCGGCGGCCCCGCCCTGTACGTCGGCGGCGCCTTCACCACCGCCGGCGGCATCCCCGCCAACAAGATCGCCAAATGGGACGGCCACTCCTGGTCCCCCCTCGGCTCTGGCACCGGAGGCGGCGCCCAGAGCGTCCTCGACATGGCCGTCTGGGACGACGGCCTCGGCGCCGGCCCCAGCCTCTACGTCGTCGGCGCCTTCATGACCGCCGGCGGCATCGCCGCACCAAAGGTCGCCCGATGGGACGGCGCCAACTGGCATCCCGTCGGCGCCGGCATGCCTGTCCCGACCGACTACGTCTACGCCATCGCCCCCTTCGGCGACAGCCTCTACGTCGGCGGCCGCTTCACCCAGGTCGGCGACGCCACCATCAACCGCCTCGCCCGCTGGGACGGCGCCAACTGGCACCCCGTCGGCCTCAACGACATCGACCTCGAGATCTACGAACTCACCGTCTTCGACGACGGCACCGGCCCCGCTCTCTACGTCGGCGGCCACCTCGACGTCGCGGGCGGCATCCCCGTCAACAACATCGCCAAGTGGGACGGCCAGAACTGGCACGCCCTCGGCGAGGGCGTCCTCGGCCCCAGCCCCAACGGCCTCGTCAACGGCGCCGTCCTGGCCATGGCCGTCTTCGACGACGACGGCCCCGGCCCGATCCCCCCCGCCCTCTACGTCGGCGGTGACTTCGACACCGCCGGCGGCCAGCCCGCCTTCTACATCGCCCGCTGGGACGGCCAGAACTGGACCCCCGTCGGCGGCGGCATGAACGACCGCGTCGCCACGCTCACCGTCTTCGACGACGGCACCGGCCCCGCCCTCTACGCCGGTGGCTACTTCACCACCGCCGGCGGCGTCCCCGTCAACGGCATCGCCAAGTGGGACGGCCAGTCCTGGCACCCCGTCGGCGCCGGCATGACCGAGTTCGCCGAGGAGCCGGCCATGCTCTCCGTCCTCACCCTCGCCGGCTTCGACGACGGTTTCGGCAGCGGCCGCAGCCTCTACGCCGGCGGCGCGTTCTCCACCGCCGGCGGCCTCCCCATCTCCAACATCGCCCGCTGGAGCTGCAACCCCGTCGGCGCCTGCTGCCTCCCCAGCGGCGCGTGCGACCTGCTCACCGAGCAGGGGTGCGCCCTCGCCGGCGGCGTCTACTACGGCGACGGCGTGGACTGCGCCTCCATCCCCCCCTGCCCGCAACCCGCCACCGGCGCCTGCTGCCTCCCCGACGGCTCCTGCGAGATCATGTGGGCCGGCGGCTGCGCTGAACTCGGCGGCATCTACCAGGGCGACGACACCGCCTGCGGCGACTGCCCCGCCTTCTACACCGAGGTCGAGCCCAACAACAGCAAGTTCGAGGCCAACGCCCTCGTCCCCAGCAGCGGCGACGTCATCACCGGCGTCAGCACCGCCGCCGACGGCGTCGGCGACCCCGACAGCCCCGACTACTTCCGCATCCAGACCGCCGCGGCCCCGCGGGCCATCTACCGCCACCAGATGACCCTCACCAGCCCCACGCCCGGCCATCTTCCCACGATCCGCCTCCGCCTCCAGCAGAACAACCCCGGCTCCTGGCCGTGCGACCTGGGCCAGGAGGTCTTCCAGGGCTTCGACTTCATCGGCCAGGAGCCCGTCGCCGGCCCCCAGGGCCTGGTGAACACCTGGTACGGCTTCGGCCGGCAGGAGTTTGTCTACTACCGCGTTGATGGTGCGGCGAACACCGTTGACGGCTACCAGGCCCGCTTCGAGACGACCACCATCACCCCGATCGACCTCGGCGACTTCCAGCCCGGCCAGATCATCATCGACACCAGCGGCCAGGGCCACGAGACCGACACCGTCCTCGCCATCTACGACGCCGACCTCAACGCCATCCCCGGTTACTTCAACGACAACGCCACCCTCCTCGGCGGCGCCCCCGCGGACTCCATCTTCACCAGCTACCTCCGACGCGACTTCGCCCCCGGCGTCTACTACCTGGCCATCGGCCGCGGCACCATCGCCACCGACCAGGGCATCCCCTGCGACGAGGGCGAACTCTTCTACGTGCTCGCCGACTCGCCGAACGTCCTCTACGTCGTTGACAACGACTTCTCGACCTCCACCAACGCCTCCTTCAGCATCACCGACGGCGCCGGCACGACGCCCGTCCCCGCCGAGATCCCCGGCCGTAACCAGCTCGCCTGGTTCACCTTCACCGTCGGCGGCGGCGCGGCCTGCCCGGCCGACTGGGACGGCGACCAGCAGGTCAACTCCAACGACATCAGCGCCTTCCTGACCTCCTGGCTCGACAGCGTCCAGAACGGCGCCCTCGAGGCCGACTTCGACGGCTCCGGCTCCGTCAACTCCAACGACATCTCCGCCTTCCTCACCGCCTGGCTCGACGCCGTCGGCAGCGGCTGCTGATCCGGCCTCCACAACCCGCCTCCTGACGACCTGCCACCGGCCGCCGCCCCCGCGACGGCCGGTGGCTTTCTTTCTGGGAGACGGCCCCGGGCGGGCCGCCCCGCCCAGCCTCTTCGTCCTTCCCCGCGATACCCCGCCCCTTCCTCCCTTTCTCCCGGCCGAAGACACCATAATCGGGGGAGTTTCGCGGGGTTCCCGGCGCCCAGGTGCTGCTCTGCACGGCCACGATCACACACCGATGTGTGATTTGCACATCCGGCGAGCCCGATCCCCCAAAAGACGCCATCGCCATTGACACATCCCACATTCTCGGTAGTCTGGATGCGATCATCCATGACGCCCGGCCGCCGCCGCGGCGTGCCCGGACGCGCCCGCACACCCGTTCACCCCAGTGCGCGAAAGGATCACCCCATGGCCAGAACATCCCCCCTCCGCACCCTCTCCAGGTGTTCCCTGATCGCCGGCGTGGTCGCCGTCATCGCCACCGCCGCCGTCTCCCTCGCCGATCCCCCCTTCGTCGTCGGCTGCTGGCGCGACATCGAGTGCCTCGACGTCTGGCGGCCCGTCATCTGCAGCGACGGCAAGGTCTACTCCAACTCCTGCTACGCCTACCGCGCCTGCGCCACCGGCTGCGTCCCCTACTGATCCTCTCGCCCCGCACCGGTGCCGTTCTCGCGGCAGGGATCGTTCCCGCCGCATGACCCGTCTGACCCAAGGAGCCGACTCATGAAGAAGTCCATCCGCACGCTCACCAGGTCCGCCCTCCTTGCCGGCGTCGTGGGCGTCATCGCCTCCGCTGGCGTCACGCTCGCCGATCCCCCCATCATCGTCGGCGCCTGCGACCGCGGCGGGTTCTGCCCCGACGTCTACGCCCCCGTCATCTGCAGCAACGGCCGCGTCTACGCCAACTCCTGCTACGCCTGGAAGGCCTGCGCCACCGGCTGCGTCCCCTACGCCGACGTCCGCTGATGCCCCGCGTTTCAGGCCCCGGCGCCGGCGTGCAGCCGGCGCCGTCACACCCCACCCAACCAACCGACCGAGGAGGACACCATCATGAACATGAAACTCTCCAGCCGCACCCTCGCCAAGGCCGCGATCCTCACCGCCGCCGTCGGCGCCATCACCTCCGCCGGCGTCTCCCTCGCCGATCCCCCCTTCGTCGTCGGCTGCTGGCGCAACATCGAGTGCCTCGACGTCTGGCGGCCCGTCATCTGCAGCGACGGCCGCGTCTACAGCAACGACTGCTACGCCTACCGCGCCTGCGCCACCGGCTGCGTCCCCTACAACGCGATGCGTTGACCCCGCTCACGCACCGGAAGGCTGGCGTCCTGTTCACTCGCACATGACGCCGATGCTCTGAACGTTCCGAGGAGACCCCATCATGAGATGCTCGATCCGAAACGTCACCAGGGCCGCCATCCTCGCCGCGGCCGGCGGCGTCATCGCGTCCGCCACCATCTCCCTCGCCGATCCGCCCACCGGCGGCTGCCCCCGCAACATCCTCTGTATCGAGGTCTACGACCCCGTCGTCTGCAGCGACGGCAATACCTACCCCAACTCCTGCTACGCCTACCGCGCCTGCGCCACCGGCTGCGTCCGCATCGGCCCCGGCCCCGTCCCGCTGGACCTCGACTGATCCGCCGACGCGGCCGCGCTTGACGACCAGTCCATCATCTCTTCTCCTCCCGGCGCCCCGGAGCCCCCGCTCCGGGGCGTCTTGTTCTTACTCCCCCCACACGTGGCGCCGGCTTCCAGCCCGTGCCTCCCCCTCGACCTCTCCTCCCCGCCTCATCCGCTCCCCATTCCCCGTTTCCGTGGCTCGAACCTCCGCCTCTTCCCCCCACCTCCAGATCCCCGCTCCTCCCCCAGAACCGGTCGATCCCCCGTCACTCCCCCCACCCCGTCACCTCGCCCACACCCCCCACCCTCCCCCCGTTCTTCGCACGCTCCATTGACTCCCCACCCACGCGCGGTACATTGCACCCCCCGGCCCATGACTCCCCGCCGCGGCCGCGCTCCCGCACCGTCGCCCCGCGGCGAGCCCGGCACGCATCCCGCTCGGAGGTCATCGTGCCCGATCGCCCCGCCGTCCCGACGCAGCCCGCCGGCGCCACCCTCCCCGCTTCCGCCGCCGACGGCCGCACGCCCCTCCTCCCCCTCGCGTGGCTCTTCGTCTTCGTCACGCTCATCATCTTCCTCCGCTCCCCCTCCGCCTTCCTCCACCCCATGCTCCCCTACGAGGACGGCACCCACCTCTACGCCTTCTACGTCGGCAACCCCGACCTCTCGCGCCTCTTCCGCTTCTACGCCGGCTACATCTCCCTCGGCCCCAACGCCGCCGGCTACCTCATCAGCAACGCCGCCCCCGTCACCGCCCCCTACCTCATGCCCCTTGCCTCCCTCGTCATCGCCGGCGCGGCCATGACCGTCTTCGCCCTGCGCCGATTCCGCTGCATCATCCCCAGCGACGCCGGCCGCGTCGCCATCTGCGTCGCCATCGCCGCCATGCCCCTGGGCGACTACGGCATCACCAGTTATCTCTCGTACTCCCTCTGGAACCTCCTGCTCATCGCCCTCCTCCTCACCGCCGCCCCGCTCCCCGCCTCGCGCCCCGCACGCCTCCTCCAGTTCGCCTTCACCTCCCTGGCCATCTGGTCCAACCCGCTCTCCGTCGTCTTCATCCCGCTCTGCCTCGGCCTCCTGTACTACCGCCGCACCCCGGAGGACCGCGCCTTCAACGCCGGCCTCATCGCCGTCACCCTCCTCTACATCGCCCTCGGCATCCGCCCGGAGACCGGCGCCGGCGAGGCCGCCCCCTCCTCCATCGCCGCGGCCGTCTTCACGCCTCGCTACATCCTCGACCGCGTCGTCTTCGAGACCTTCGCCGGCAGCCGCATCCGCGCCGCCCTTCACAACCGCGGCCTCAGCGCCCTCGTCTACGTCGGCGGCGCGTGCCTCTCCGCCGCCATCGCCGCGGCCCTCTACCTCCTCCGCCACCGCCTCACCACCGCCCACCGCCGCGCCCTCGCCGGCGCGGCCCTGCTCATCCTCGCCCTCTCCCTCCTCAGCGTCGTCGGCCGCGGCATCGACGCCGACGCCCGCCTCGGCGCGTGGAACACCCGCTACTTCTACATCCAGCGCTACGCCCTCCTCCTCATCCTCGCCGTCGCCGCCGCCCTCGCCATCCCTGAACTCCGCCGCCGCTTCTCCCTCGCCATCCCCGCCGCCGCCGTCGTCCTCTTCATCATCGCACTCAACATCCTCGAGCGTCCCTTCTTCACCCCGCCCCCCGCCCGCACCGCCGAACTCCTCCAGTTCACCCGCCTCGTCGCCGCCGAACTCGACAAGCCCGCCGCCTCCCGCTCCACGGACCCGCTGGTTTTCCCCAAGGACGGCCGCTGGGACATCCGCGTCCTCCCCGCCACACTCCCCGATTGATCGAATCCCCCTTGCTCCCCCCGCAACCCGGCGGGTACGCTCGTCCCATCACGCTCGCGCGAAGGAGCCGCCCGTGCCGTTCGCCTCCGCCCTCCCACGCCC
>Ga0207874_1001898_pt1 | contig 21733 bp, 15 predicted proteins | sample HigsolmetaAR201D_FD_184833 | JGI IMG/M metagenome (GOLD analysis project Ga0207874, IMG submission 184833) | Ionic liquid and high solid enriched microbial communities from the Joint BioEnergy Institute, USA - AR20-1-D (SPAdes) (version 2) ...
CCTTGCTGCTGAGAATGATCCGCAGGCCAACCGATGACTTGCACCGAGGGGTAAAACCTGCCCCGGCGGCCATGCCGGTTGCCGCAGCCGCTAAAATACCCGCCGGGCAGAATACTTCAACGGGCTGTTAGGCCACGATGTCGTGGATCACTTGGCCCGATATGTCCGTCAGCCGGAAGTCGCGGCCGGCGTAGTTGAAGGTCAGCCGGGTGTGATCCAGCCCTAGCAGGTGCAGGATCGTGGCGTGCCAGTCGTGCAGGTGTACCGGGTTTTCCACCGCCTGGTAGCCATATTCGTCGGTCGCACCATAGGTCATGCCGCCTCGCACACCGCCGCCGGCCATCCAGATCGAATAGCCTTTGTTGTTGTGGTCACGGCCATCGCCGCTTTGCGCGTACGGCGTGCGGCCAAACTCACCAGCCCAGATCACCAGCGTATCGTCGAGCATGCCCCGTTGCTTGAGATCGGTCAGCAAGCCGGCGATCGCGCGGTCGGTCGATTCGGCGGCCTTGGTAAGCTGCTGCTTGAGTAGCCGGTGGTGATCCCAATTGGCCGGCGCGGTGATTTCAATGAACCGCACACCGGCTTCGGCCAGTCGCCGTGCCAACAAGCATTGGCGGCCAAACCGATCGGACCCGCCTTGCCCGATGCCGTAGAGCTTCAGCACCGATTCCGGCTCATCGCGCACGTCGAGCACCTTGGGAACTTCGTCCTGCATACGGAAAGCGAGCTCGAACGATTCAATAGCGCCTTCGATCTCCGGATGGTATTGGTCGCGGCGCAACTTGGCTTCGTTCAGTTGCCGCACCAGGTCGAGTTGTGCCCGTTGCTGCGGCGAGGCGTACGCGCTGGCGGCATTCTTCAGCGGTGGGCCAGGTTCTTCGTCCCTGCCCAGCAGAGCCGCGTAAAGTTCGGGGATCTGCCCGCCGCCGATCCGCGTGCCCTGGCAGATGGCCGGCAAGAAGGCGCTGCCGTAGTTGCGGGCACCGCCGAAATCGGCCGGCGGATTCAGCGTGATGAAGCCGGGCAGGTTGGCGTTTTCGGTGCCTAGCCCATACAGCGTCCAGGCTCCCAGCGACGGCCGCACGAACTGAAAACTGCCGGTATGCATCTGCAAGAACGCCTGCGGATGGTTGGGCAGGTCGGTATGCATGCTGTTGATGATGCACAGGTCGTCGGCATGCATTGCCAGGTGCGGCAGGACCTCCGACAGCCACAGGCCCGACTCGCCATGCTGCCGGAACCGGAACGGCGAACCCAGGAGCTTGGTGCCGCCGCGTTCGCGTCCGAAGGGGGATCGCTGGCCCGACTGCTGTTGCAGCCGCGGCTTGTAATCGAGCAGATCGACGTGGCTGGGGCCGCCTTGCATTGCCAGGAAGATGACCCGTTTGGCGCGGGGGGCGAAATGCGGCTGTCGCGGCGCAAGCACCTCGTTCCCACGTTCCGCGGCCTCGGTAGCCATCGCCGCAAAGGCCAGGTAGCCAAAGCCCGACGCCAGCGTCTTGAGTGCCGTCCGCCGCGAGGTGGGCCAACCGACATTGCCCATGTCACGCGATGTGTGATCGGTCATGGTAATGCACCTGCTTGGGAGGAGGCTGGGTGTTTGCGCCCGCCGACTGCGATGCGAACAACCGCTAATCCAAGTTCCGGAACTCGGCCGTGGCCAGCAGCGAATGGCAGAACAGCTTGAGGGCATCGGCTGCCGCCGCGTCGTCCGTCTCCGCCGCCTGGGCAAAGAACTGCCTGGCAAGCTGCAGTTCCTCAGCCATGGGCAGTCGGCTGAAGCACAGCACAAACGCAAAACGAATTTGCCTGTCGCGATCGTTGCTGTGCTTGGTCACCCGCTCGGCCAGCGCGGCTGCCCGCTCCATCACAAATGGGCTGTTCATCAAGTACAGCGCTTGCAGCGGCACGTTGGTTGTTTCGCGGTTGCCTGTCACCAGGCTCGGCTCCGCGAAATCGAACAGTTCCAGCACGTCAGGCAGCTTGTCTCGCAGAACCGGCAAGTACACCGAGCGGTGCCGCGAACCGTCGAGGTCGGGCGGCACGCGGCGGTCCAAGGTGATGATCGAAACCGGTCGGTCGCCAATCTCGGCCACCAGCGAGGACCGAGGCCGCGACACATCCAATTGGCCGGACACTGCCAGCATGGCATCGCGGATCGCTTCGGCATCCAGCCGGCGCTTGCTGGCCCGCCATAGCAGCCGGTTATCGGGATCGATTTCAAAGGCATCTTGCCGCCACGCCGACGATTGCCGGTACGTGCGCGACAGCACCAATTCCTTGATCAGGGCTTTTACTGACCAGCCGTGCTCCTTAACGAACTTCACCGCGAGGTGGTCGAGCAGCTCGGGATGGCTGGGCCGCTCGCCGCCGGCGCCAAAGTTATCGACCGTGCGCACGATGCCTTCGCCAAAGAGATGGCTCCATACCCGGTTGACCATCACGCGGGCGGTCAGCGGATGGTCGGGGTGCGTCAGCCACAGGGCCAACTGGAGCCGCCCGCTTTGATCGCTTGGGATCGGCGGTATGCCATCGAGCGGCATCACCCGCGGAAAGCCGCGGGGCACGATCTCGCCGGGGCGGCTCAACTCGCCGCGTTGAAGCAGCGGCACATCGGCGATGCGATCAGCGTCGACCACGCCCATGGCCAGCGGCAGGGCCCGGCCTTCGTCATCGACCGTTTTCAGAATGCCTTCGATGGCCCCTTTGCGCCAGATTGCCCGCAGAATGTCGGCCAGGCTGATGACCTCGGTGGGGTCTTTGCCTTCAGCGATCAGCTGACGAAGCAGCTTGCGGCCTTCTTCCTCGCGGCGGGCGAATTCGGCCAGCTCGCGGCGATACTCCTCGACCTGCTGCTTGGGAATCGACCGGTTGGGGATCACCTGGTCCGGCAGGTTGGGCAGCACGATCAAGTCGCCGCCGACCTGATTGCCCGGCGCGACCGACGTGCCATAGCAGGTCTTGCTGCTCGCGAAGATGCCGGCCAGGGCGTAGTAGTCCTCCATCGAAAACGGATCAAACTTGTGATCGTGGCAGCGGGCACAAGCCACGGTCGAAGCCATCACCGCCTGGGTGAGCGCATCGATCTGTTCGTCGATGACGTCGGCCAGGAACTGGAGCTTGTTGTTTTCGTTCAGCCCCTTGGGACCAACAGCCAAGAAGCCGGTGGCGATGAGCTGGTCGGCCCGCTGCTGGGGGCTGTCGTAGGGCAACAGATCGCCGGCAATCTGCTCGGTCAGAAAGCGATCGTATGGCTTGTCTTGATTGAAGGCGTCGATCACCCAATTGCGATACCGCCAGGCATGCGGGAACGTGACATTGGTTTCCTTGCCGCTGCTCTCGGCAAAGCGGGCCACGTCGAGCCAATGACGCCCCCACCGCTCGCCAAACCGAGGGCTGGCCAGCAGGAGATCGACTTCGGCGGCCAATGCGGCGTCCAGCCCCTGCTGATTCACCTGTTGCAGAAACAGCCGCAACGCAAGCGGCGAAGGCGGCAGCCCCACCAAGTCGAAATGCAACCGGCGGAGCAGCGTTGCTGGTCTGGCATCGGGGGAAGGCGTCAGCCCGGCAGCTTCCAACCGTGCCAGGATGAAATGGTCGAGCGGCTGCTTTGCCCAGGCCGGGTTGCTGACCTTGGGCGGCCGATGGTCGACGGGACGCTGGTAGGCCCAAAACTCTCGGGCTTTTTCCCAGTCGATTCCCTGGCGAGCCACGGTCGGGGCCACGCCATCGCGCGGGTCGGGTGCGCCGCGGGCGATCCAGGCCTTCAAATCGGTTCGTACACCTGCCGGCAGTTGCGGCTGATCGGGCGGCATGTGCGGCTCGCCCTCGCGATGCTCCACGACCGCGAGCAGCAGACTTTGCTCGGGCTTGCCTGGCACAACGGCAGGTCCCCGGCTGCCGCCACGGCGAATCCCCTGACGGCTATCGAGCACCAGGCCGCCGGCCGCTTCGCCGGACTCCGCACTGTGGCAGCTATAGCAATGCCGCACCAGGACCGGGCGGATCTTGGATTCAAAGAAGCGGATGCCTTCTTCGTCGGCTGGCTGTTCGGTGGACGGTGCTGGCTCATCGGCCAGGCTGCTAGCAGTCAGTGCCAGCCCAACGGTAGTGATGAATGCCAGCACGAGAGAGGTTATGTATACGGGTGGGCGAGGCAGCTCAGAACTGGCGGCGATGGGATGCAGTACTCGCAGCATGGAGCCAGGCTCCCATATTCCAAATGCCTGAAAGGACGGACGGGAAATGGCCGCGAGCGGCGGAAGCCAATCGCATCGAGGTGGGGCAGCAGGCTACTCGCTCCCCTCATTGTAGGCGGTTTGCAGCCGGCCGCGAAAGCGCAATTCAGGAGGCGTCAAATGCCCGTGAATAAAAACGGGGTACACGCGATGCTCCCGCGATGTACCCCGATGTGGATGTTCACTACGCGCGCCCCATCTCAAGGTGCTGCGTAGCAGAAGGTTATTGTCGATCGCGCTCGATGACTTCGATCGGCAGCAGCAGTTCCTTCTCGTTGCGGGCGAGATAGGGCGGAACGGTCATCAGGATTCGCTTGCCGACACTGCGATCGAACTTCCAAAGCTTGCCGTCCTGGCCTTCAGGCACCGGAATGCGGAAGTAGCCAGCCTCGCGGCTGAAGTTATAGACCACGTTGCCGATCGGATCGACCAGTCGCCCTTCGCCATCGGAGAACCCACCGATGAACTGGGTGCCCCGGGGCACATAGAAGTACAGCGTCCACCGGGTATGCAGCGTAGCGGGGCGCTCCATACTGGACTCGATGGTCATCGGCAGGCCGTCTTCCCAGGTTACCTGCGTGCCGGCGGAACGATCGCTGATTTGCACCAGGTTCAAGCCGCCGCGGCCTTCCAGGACGACGGCGTGTTCTGCCTTGTCCGGCGGTACCGCGGCCGTCGAGAGATACTCGGGCGGGTTGTCCTCGGTGAGATCCTCGGGGAACAGATGCCCATCAAATGGCTGTAGCGTGATCTCGGCCGAGCCGCGGTTGGTATAGATGATGCCGGCCTTCGCCGTCAGCGGTATGCGCACCGTTTGTTTGCCGTTGCCGGGCAGCCACGTGTAGTACCTGCGCACGCCACGGAGATAACCGCCGGTGGTGCCGGTCGGTACCTCGGACAGCTTGAGAGCCTCGGCCGCCGGCCGCAGGTTCCGGCTATAGGCTACTGCTTCAAAATCTCGCACCTGGTGGTTGGCGATGCCCTCTTGTTCGATCGCCGCCAGCTCCTCGCGGCTGAACGGCCGGCTGTCCTTCCAGGGGTTCTTGCCCTCAGGCACTTGCCAGCGGGCTTCCTCGGGAATCTCGACCGAGCGGTCGCGGGCGTCCACGTCGCGATACACAGCCTTGGCATGCACCATCATCGTGGTCCGCATCCGGTAGGTATGACGAATCAAGGCTTCTAAAGCTTGCTGCCGGGCTGCATCGCGGGCATTGCTATAGGCGTTGAAGAGCTCGACATAGCGTGTATAGAGCAGCAGATCGTCAATACGCTGATGCACGGCCGGATCGTTGGTGGCCTGCCTGGCTTGCCGCAGCAGCCGATACATCCGCCCCAACAGGTCGTCACTCAACAGCGGACGCTTGGAGGTATCGAGCAATTGATAAAACTGGTCCATCGGCTTGCGGGCGTCGCCGAAGGCCTTGGTGAGAAAATCGTCGACCAGTTCCTCAACGCGGTTCGCTTCGTCAATATCCCACAGGATGCGGGCGGCGATGTAATAGCCCAACCCGTTGGGGCCCCAGTTGTCGCTCGACTCGGCCGAGAAATACCTGGCACCCAAGGCATGGAACTGCGGCAACGTGGTGCGGATGTACTGGAGGTTGCCGCCCCGGGCGCGGCCGGGCAGGTCGCGATCCCAGGTATGGACGCTGTAATACTCGCGGATGCCCAGCGTGGCACCTTGGGCTTGCCAGCCTCGCATCAACTCCTCCACGGTATGGCCGCCGTGGATGAAGGCCGTGGCCACGCTGATCACCACTTGCGGATGAACGCGGATTGAAGGCGGCGGCGAATGGCCTGAGTACGCGTACATGCCGATCACGGTGCCGGGGCGATGCTCGTTTACTGCCTCGGCAACCGCGTTGGCGAGCGTCACGGCGCGATCGGTGATGCTGCCCAGCGCCTTGCAGGCCTCGCATTCGCACCAGTTGAGACCGTCGGACGGATCGACCGAGATGGAATCAAGCTCGGGATTCTTGCGCAGTTGTTCCAACGCATCGTCGATCACCAGTTGCCGCACGGCCGGGTTGCCGATGCAGAACTTGGTGCTCTTGCGCTCGCCGCCCACCAGCCCCAGGTATTCGGGGTGCTGGGCAAACACGGCCTTATTGCGGTTGATGATGCCATCGTAGGCGTGGCCGCTGCGCAGTTCGATGCCATTGACCGCGCGGTTCTTGGCACACCACTTCCGGTAGGGCTCGGCCGCATAATCCCACGGGCCGTAGCCGTACCAGATTCGCCGGGCGTGATAGTCGGGTTGCTCAAAGGTATCGACGGCAATCGCAAGCTCGGGCTGCTGTGGCACGATCTCCCAGTGTTCGCCCGGGAAGTACTGCCGATAGCCCAGGCGATACAGCAAATCCCACACGGCATGTTCGACGGCCAGTTCCGTATTGCCGATCATCCATACGCCGGCATCATGCGTGCGCAGCAGATAGTCTTCGCGTCGGCGCGCGTCCTCGGACCAGCCCTGCGGCGGCCGGGGAGCAGCAGAAGGGAAATCGGCGGGCGTGCCCAGCGCAATGCCGGCGGTGCCATCGCCTGGGGTGATCTGAAACTTGGCCCCGCTGATGCGGCCCAAATAGTCGGCCAGCGTGGCGGCCGCGGCACGGGTACGCTCGCTGGCGCCGGCGGCAATCACGATCGGCAAGCGCGCCTTGCCTTGCGACGCGAGTTTTGTCAGACGCGGCTTGCTTTGATGATCGGCAGATGGAGCGGTTTCGCCAGCCGCGGCTGTCATTGACGCAGCCAGAGCGATCATCATAACGCCATAGAAGTGCGCGATGCGCCGCCATGACCGTGATGCGTGATGGTAGCCAGCCATACGTTTTTTCCTTCGCGATTTGGTCACACCGCACGAGCTATGCTGGATGGGGCTGTTCATGGATCGCGGAAGCATCGTAGCGACGAAATGATCATTGCCGCGAACGTCCGTCACGTTACGGCACCACGCAGGCAATCGCAATGAATTGCAGCAATCCCGCGAAACACGCTGGCCGATGGATGGGGGGCCGGTCCAGAAGCCCGCGCAACCGTTCAGCGGGAGGCCTCCCGGTAGCGTCGTACCCAAGAAACCGGCTGGAACGATGATAACGCCTGGGGCGACGCGCTTGGAAAACTTTTATGCTCCGGCAAAGTTTACCGATCTTGTTTGTGTCATGAACGCCGACCCGAGATCATCGAACTACCCGTCCGCTCGCCCTGGCTCGCAGGGCCGCGCAAGCGGTACGCGCCCCAAGCGCGTGCTGACGCCGTGGCAGAAGCGGATCATCAGCGGCGTGATCATCCTGCACCTGATCGCGGTGGTGGCTGGCCCACTGGCCGCGCCGCCCAGCAGCGAGCTGTTCGGCAGGCTGTGGGACAAGATGCAGTGGTACGTGGAACCGATGTTCCTCAACCACGGCTATCGTTTCTTTGGGCCCGATCCCGGCCCCAGCCATCTGGTCGAGTGGGAAGTGGAGCTGCCCGACGGTTCCACGCTCCAGGGCGACTTCCCGAATTTGAACGACCAGCAGCCGCGGCTGTTCTACCATCGCCACTTTATGTTGAGCGAACGGCTGCAGGCGTTTCCTGAATCGCGGCAACCGCCCGGCGTGCTGTGGGTGGCCGGGGCGATTGGCGGCTTGCCCAGCGAAGGCGGGCTGATCGATCTGCCCGGCGATCCGGCGATCAATGCGCTGGCGCGTTCATACGCCCGGCATCTCTACCACAAGCACAAGGCCAAGCGCGTGCGGCTGACGCTGGTACGGCATTTGATTCCGGAGCCGGATTGGGTGATTCGCGATGGCATGAAATTGAACGATGCCCAGTTGTATCTCCGCTGGCCGCTGATGGAGTACACGGAGGAGGATGAGCAGGAGGATGCCGCGGCGGACGCTGTACCGCAGCCTGTGGTCAGCGAGCCGGCGAGCCGTTCGCGTCAGGAGCTTCCGCTGGTGACCGGTCCCGAGGAGATTCGTCCGTGAACTTCGTCACGCAATATTTTCGCGACGTGTACGAGGGAGCGGTGCGCGGCTGGGACCGCTTCTGGTTTAGCCCCACTGACCCGGCCACGTACTGCCTGATCCGCCTGTTGGCCGGCGGCATGCTGCTGTACACCCACGCGGTGTGGACGCTAGGGCTGCTCGATTTCTTTGGTCCGTACTCGTGGGTGAGCAAAGAAGCACTTGATGCCCTGGGCGCCAACGGGACGCGCGTCTGGCAGATGGCGTTCAGTTATTTGTGGTGGCTTTCGGACTATCCGAAGCTGCTGTGGATCGCGCACGGCTTGGCGCTGGTGGTGTTCGCCATGCTGACCGTGGGCTGGCACAGCCGCGTGGTGAGCGTGCTGGCTTTCATCATCGCGGCCAGTTATTGCAACCGCAGCCCGGCCTCGATTTTTGGCCTGGACCAGATCAACTGCCTGCTGGCCATGTACCTGATGGTGGGCCCCAGCGGTGCCTGCTATTCGGTCGACCGTTGGCTGGAGAAACGTCGCTGGCGGAAGGAACACGGTGATGAGCCGCTGCCGCCGGTGGAGCCGAGCGTGGGGGCCAACATCGGCATCCGGCTGATTCAGCTTCACATGTGTGTGATCTACCTGTTTGCCGGATTGGGCAAGCTGGCTGGCACCACGTGGTGGGACGGCACGGCGTTCTGGGGCGCGGTGGCCAACCTGGAATACCAGTCGATCGACATCACCTGGCTGGGCGGTTATCCGCTGCTGATCAACATCCTGACCCACGTGACCGTGTGGTGGGAGGTTTCGTACTGGGCGCTGGTCTGGCCTCGGCTCACGCGGCCCATCGTGGTTGGGCTGGCCGTGCCGTTGCACCTGGGCATTGCCCTGTTCCTGGGCATGATCACGTTCGGCACCGCCATGCTGTTTGGCAACCTGGCGTTCGTGTCGCCGTGGATCGTGCGGGCGGTGATCGATCGCCGCAGCCTGCGCGTGCCGGAACTGGCGGTTGAACCCACCCAGCCGCAGCGAGGCGGCAAACGCCGCAAAGGCAAGAGCGCCGGAACGCCCGTGGCCAGCTAGTGTGCGGTTGAGCTACGCCGGCACTTTTGGCCAGCGCAAAAGAAACGGCACCCGGCGCACAAAGTTCGCCGAGTGCCGTGGGAGATATTGCGCGGCAGCCAGGGGAATCTACCGACTCACTCCGATTGCAGAGCAAGCACGGCAGTGCCGTCGCGCCGTACCGTAAGCGCGCGGTGATCCAACTCGCTTGCCGTCTTACTTGCCGGCCTTCTTCTTGCCGCGGTTCTTGAACTCATCGAGGCTCAGGACGCCGTTGCCGTCCTTGTCCAGCCGCTTGAAGGCAGCCTCGGCCTTGGCGGGATCGCGCTTGCCGCGGAACTCTTCCAGGGTCAGCGAGCCGTTGCCGTCCTTATCCAGCCGCTTGAACACGGCTTCCGGGTCCTGCTGCTGCTTGGGCTTCTCGGGCTTGTCGGCAGCGGCCAGCGGCGAAACCAGACCCAGCACCAGGGCAAACATCAACAACTTACGCATCGAAGGAAACTCCCAAAGGTAGATCGACGTCGCGGTCGAGAAGCCGCCGCGGCGTGCAACGACTAAACTTCAGCAAGCAAGATGCGCCACCTGGTCCGTTTATTCTGTCGAGGCCTAAGATTTTTTCGGACCCGTAGGGACGAGGGGGGCGTTGCGCCGCACCCACTTGCGCCCTGACCGGTGTCGGAGGCTGCCGGTAGAATGCCTCGGCTCCCCGCCGCGGTAGGTGCTGCCCGTCGCGGGCGGGGTTGGGGCGAACGTGCACTTGAGCAATGGAATCAAAACCGTTGGGCTGATGGGCGACTGCCAGACGTGGGCCGATCCGTGAACGGAAGGTGATGCGCGAGTGATTGTTAGCAGCGGCACGGTAACCCCGACGGCGGCCCCGACAGGTGCTCCGGCCGAGCTGTGGCCGAGGGCGGCCCACCTGATCGGTGTGGCCGGTGCGGGCATGCAGTCGCTTTCTAGCATGCTGCTGGAGCGCGGCTGCCAGGTGACCGGCAGCGACCTGAACCGGCCGGTCGAGGACCTGATCGCCCGGGGGCTGGAGTTCTCGCAGGGCCATGCCGCGGAGCACGTGCCGCACGGCGCGGAAGTGGTCGTCTATTCGGCAGCCGTGGCCGACAGTAACGCCGAGCGGCAGCAGGCAGCACGGCTCGCCATCCCGCAGTTGAGCTATGCCGAAATGGCGGGCCGTATTTCGACCGCGGTCCCCACCGTGGCGGTGGCCGGCACCCACGGCAAGTCGACCACCTGCGCAATGCTGGTCGAGATTTATCGGGCAGCCGGCTTGGACCCCAGCTATTTATATGGAGCGATACCAGTGGCCGCTGGCGGCGGCTCGCCGTTTGGCGGCCATGCTGGGCGGGATGCCGTCTTCGTGGTCGAGGCGTGCGAGTTTCGGCGACACTTTCTGCATCTGAGCCCTGGGGCGGCAGCCATTCTGGCCGTGGAGCCGGACCACTTTGATTGCTACCCCACAACGGGCGACTTGCTGGCGGGCTTTTCGCAGTTTGCGGCGCGGGTGCCGCGCGACGGCGTCCTGGCCTACTGGGCCGACGACGCCAATACCTGCCAGGCGGCGGCCGCGGCCAACTGCCGAAAAGTGGCGTTCGGATTGGACGAAAGTTGCACCTGGCAGGCGGTTCACCTGCGAGCGCAAGGGGCCTGTTACGCGTTCAGCCTGCTGCGGGAAGGCACGCCCTGGGCGGAGATTCGTCTGGCTGTGCCGGGCCGGCACCAGGTGATCAATGCTTTGGCGGCCGCGACGCTGGCGGCCGAGTCCGGACTGCCGGCGGACTCAATTGCCGCAGGGTTGTCGCGGTTTGCCGGGTTGCGGCGGCGGCTGGAAGTGGTGGGCCAGATTGCCGGGGCGGCCGTCATCGACGATTACGCCCATCACCCCACCGAATTGGCGGCCGCTTTGGAGGCGGTGCGGGCGATGTATCCCACCCAGCGGCTGACGCTGATCTTTCAGCCGCATCAGGCCTTGCGCACCGCGCGGCTGCTGGACGAACTGGCCCGTTGCCTGCACAATGCGGATCAAACGTATATTTGTAACGTTTACCGGGCGCGGGAGGGGGCTCCGCAGCCGGGCGAGGCCTCGGCCGCCGATTTGGTGCGAGCCGCCCAGGCCGCTGGTGCCTGCGCCCAAGCCATCACTGTGAATCAATTGCCGCAATTGGCCCAAACCCTGACTGCCGACGACGTGGTTTTGGCAGCCGGGGCGGGCGACCTGGGGAAATGGATCGATGAGCTGGTACGCCGGTTTGGAAGCCGTTGTCAAAACCAATGAACCGCTGGCACCGCGTACCTGGTTCCGGCTGGGTGGACCGGCCGAGTATTTCGCCGAGCCCCAGGACCTGGACCAGTTGGCCGAGCTGGTGCGCCGCTGCCGCGAGAACGACATTCCCGTGCGGATGCTGGGCGGTGGTTCCAACCTGCTGGTGAGCGATGCCGGCGTGCCGGGCCTGGTGATCCATCTTTCGGCCCCCATGTTCTGCGAGATCAGCGTGCAGGGTGATACCATCACCGCCGGCGCCGGGGCCAAGCTGGGCCACGTGGTAAGCCACGCCGTGCGCGACGGGCTGGCCGGTCTGGAAGCCCTGGTGGGCATCCCCGGCACGGTCGCCGGAGCCATTCACGGCAACGCCGGCAGCCGTGGCGGCGATGTCGGCCAGTGGACCACCAAGGTCACGCTGATGACCGATTCCGGCGAGATCGTCGAACGCGGCAAGAACGAACTGGTCTTCGCCTACCGCCAGAGCAATCTCGACGACTTGGTGATCCTGCAAGCCTGCTTCACGCTGGATCGCGACGATCCCGATGAACTCGCCCGGCGGATGCAGAAGCTGTGGATCATGAAGAAGGCCGAGCAGCCGATGGGCCATCAGAGCGCCGGCTGCATCTTCAAGAATCCCCGCGGCATGAGCGCCGGCATGCTGATCGAGCAGGCCGGGCTGAAGGGCACGCGAATCGGCGGGGCGGAAGTAAGCGACCGCCACGCCAACTTCATCGTGGCCGAGCCGACCGCCACCAGCCAGGACGTGATGCGGCTGATCGAACTGGTCCGCAGCCGCGTGATGGACCGCCTGAGCGTGGAACTGGAACTGGAAATCGAGATCTGGTAGCCGCCGCTACCAGGGACAGGGAAATGCGGTACAGCTAGAAGTGTTGCGGGCTAAATTAGGAATAGCTTGACCATCTTCTGGAGTGTCCGCCTCATTGCCAAACGCCGAACGCGTGGGGGGGATTTCTCTTACGCCGAGCCGGTTCCTAGTGTAGCGAACAGCGCTAATATGCTTATCGGGCGTGCCGCCCGCGAGGCAGGGCTGACCGCAAGCTGCCGGTTCCTGCAATTCGGCTGGCCCTCCCACTCTGAGAAAACTCGTCGGCCAGACCGATCGTGGCAACGTATTACGAAGTAGTGCTTTAGGTACTTCGGCAATAGATCGCGACGCCGTTGACTCCCGATCGCGGGGCAAACGTCCGCGACGAACCGTTCAGGTAGCACCATGCAGAGCGACGACCGCCAAGAATCCCAGCCCGATGGTTCCAGCCAGCAGCCCGGCCCCGGGGTGGGCCAACAGCCGCCGGTGATGGGCCAGGTGGTGCCCGGCCCGTACGGTTACCCGCCGAGCTATCCGCCGGTTCCGCCGGCGCGTTCGCGCTGGTGGTTGTGGATGTTGCTGATTGGCGTCCCGATCGTGGGCCTGGCGGTGCTCACGGCCAGCGTGTCGGACTCGCTTCGCCCTGTGAACGATCTCATCGAAAGCCGCTACAACCGCGATCGCTGGGACGGTACCGATAAGATCGCCGTGATCTACATCGAGGGCGCGATCTACGAAGCCGAGGGCGGCTACGTGAAAAAGCAGATCGACCGCGTCCGGCAAGACAAGAGCATCAAAGGCGTGGTGGTGCGCGTCGATTCGCCCGGCGGCACCGTCTCGGCCAGCGACTTTCTGCTGCACCATCTCAAGGAGATGCGGCACAGCCGCGAAGAACCGTTGCCGCTGGTGGTGAGCATGGGCAGCGTGGCGGCCAGCGGTGGGTATTACGTGTCGATGGCGGTCGAAGACCAGCCCGACAGCATCTACATCGAGCCTACCAGTTGGACCGGCTCCATCGGCGTGATCATTCCGCACTACAACATTTCGGGCCTGGTGGGCGACAAGATTCAGGATGAATCGGTCAAGAGCCACGAGCTCAAGGGCATGGGCAGCATGCTCCGCGAGCTCACGCCTGAGGAACGTGCCATCTACCAGGGGCTGGTCGATGACGCTTTTGCTCGATTCAAGGAGGTTGTGCTTTCGGGCCGGCCGAAGCTGCGGCCGCAGAACCCGGGCGAATCACCTGACAAGCTAGACAAGCTGGCCACCGGGCAGGTGTTCACCGCCCGGCAGGCATTAGAGTATGGGCTGGCTGATCGCGAAGGCTTTCTCGATGACGCCATCGCACGCTGCATCGAGCTGGCCGGTTTGAAGGATGAGGACGTTCGCGTGGTGTACTACAAGCAGCAGACCAGGCTCTTCAATGGGCTGCTGATGGAGGCCGCACAGCCGCCGCTGAGCTTGAACCTCATCCACGAACTGGCCACGCCGCGGGCGTATTACATGTGTACGTGGCTACCGGGCATGACCAACGCCACGGCCAAGTAAGGTTGGCAGTTGGCTTCCGTTACGACGGCTGGTTCTCGGCCAGGTTCAACAATGCCGTGGCGCCCAGGCCGTAGAACGTGTATTCCACGTCCTCGACTTCATCGAGCAGACCGGCGCGGAAGCCGCCTTGAGGACTTTCCGTAGACTCGACGAACTTGCGCACGTCGGGCAAGTCCAGTTCGTGGGCAGCGTTCAAATCGGTCAGGGTGAGCAAGCCCGTGAATGTGCTGAGCACGTCGGCAAACGGGATGCGGGTATTGGCGGCCAGGCCGCCTTCGTCGTTTTGCCGCTCGCAAAGGTAGTCGATCACGCCTTCGCGGATGTCGTCGTCGATGGCGTTTAAGATCTTAAGTGTGCCGATGGCGGCGGCGGTGGGGTTGGTGCCGCTGCGCTTCATCGGGCCGATCTCGACAAAGCCGCCATCCTCGCGGCGGCGCGAATGCACAAAGCGAATGATCCGCTCGGGCTCGGGTGGGGCCACGCCCAGCAGTTGCAGGCTTAGCAGCATCAGGAAGGTGTAGTACGTGCTGCTGGAGTGGCCCTCGGAGGTCATGGCGTAGCCGCCATCCTCGCGGCGAAACTTTTCGAACTCGGCCGCCACGCGCTGTTGCCAGCCGGGCGGCACATCGGCCAGTGGCGAGATGCCGGCGGCCGTTTCCAGCAGCATCACGCTATAAAGCAGCGAGAGCAGATCGATGATCGCTTCCTGGCCGCCCAGCCGGCTGCGGACAAAGGCCGCGGCTTTCTCGGCGACTTCGCCGTGCAGTTCGCCCAAGATCGCCAGGCTCCGCAAGGCAAACCCGGTGTAGTATAAGTCGCTGCCGCCTTCACGGCCGGAGAAACCGCCGTCGGGATTTTGGCGGGCCAGCAGGAAGCGGGCATGCCGGGCGCGCTGCTCCTCGGGCATCAAATTCATGCCTTGCGCCAGTCGCAGCGTCAGTTCTTCCAGGTAAGTCGCCATTGAGGAGCTGGACTTGCGTGCAAAGCCATTGGGGCATGGACGGAGCAGGGCGGGGCGGGCTGGGGTTAGCCGCACCGGGCCACGCGAGGCCGCCGCGATTAATGCAGGCAGGGCCTTGCAGAATAGTTGGCCGCCACCGCCTTGGCAATTCGCCAGGGGGCGGCAAATCGTCGGCCGCACGTTCCGCCCGGTGGCAGATGGTGGGCGGGTCCTCCTCCCAAAATCTGTCCGACCGACGCCGTGTCCTAGAAAACCGCAAGTCCTTTCTATACAGTGGCTTGTGTTTTCAGTGCAGGCGTTTCTGCCTGGGCTGTAAGGGAGGCAGCAAAATAATCCCGGCTGCCTGCGCATCTTTCTTTTCGAATACGCCTGCGGATGGGAGCGAACGTTGGCCTTGGCGGACGACCTCAAACTCGATCCCGCCGTGATCGCGGCACTCTACCTGGAGCATGCCGAGGAACTGCGGTACTTCATCACCGGCGTGCTGCGCGATAGCGAGCTGGCGGTCGACGTGCTGCAGAACACATTCTCCAAGGCGATCGAGCAAGGGCACCTGGTCCAGCGCGAGTCGCTTAAAGCTTGGCTGTTCCGCGTGGCGTACAACGAGGCCATGCTCATCCGGCGGCGCGAGAGCGTCGGCGAGCGGGCCAACCGGGTCCTGGCCGAACAGGCGCCCCGAACCGACAGCCCACCCGATGCCCGCCTCCACCGCGTGGAAACCGTGCTGGCGGTTCAGGCTGCCCTGGAGCAGTTGCCGCCCGAGCAGCAACAGGTGGTCCGGATGCGGATCTACGAGCAGCGCAAGTTTGCCGAGATTGCCGCGGCCTTGAACGTCCCGCTGGGCACCGTGTTGTCGCGGATGCAGTTGGCTCAGAAGAAGTTACGGGCTTTGTTGCACGAATGTCACGAGGGCGATCAAGGCCCGGGAAAGCAACCATGAACGATTCATCCTCCGATCACCTGGCATGGCTGGCTTTGCAGTACGTGTGTGACGAGCTGGGCGACGAAGAACGCGCCGCCTTCGAACAACGCCTGGCCGAAGACCAGGCGGCGCGCGAAGCCGTGGCCGAGGCCGTCGAACAGTGCGCGGCAATGCGCGTGGTGTTCCGAGCCTGGGTGGAAGGCGCGCCGCGGGTGATCGCCACGCCGTTCCCCATGCCGCATGCCTCGGCGGCAGAAGCTGCCGCGAGGGCTGCCGAGTTGGCCCCGAAACCGTCGAAGTGGCGTCGGGCTGCCGTGGCTGCCGCCTGGATGACCGCGGGCGCGGCTGCCTCGCTGTTGGCGTTGGCGGTGCTGCCTGGTCAGTCCGGCGACGAGGTTGCGACCACCGCGGCATTGGTCGACGCCGGCGGCGCGACGCCTGCCGATGACGACGAGGTCGACTACCTCGATGTGGCCGCGGATCACGGCGCGCTGGCCGCCGATCAGCAGCCTTGGGAGATGCTGCGGGTAGAGCCGCTGGTGCCCCGTCCCGACGACTGGATGCTGGCCCTGGTGGTCTCGGGCATGCAGCCGGCCGAGGGCGCAACCGGCGAAGGCGAAACGAAGAACTGAGCACACCATCGCGGGCAGGTCATGAAGGCCGCCCCCCCACTCGGAGACAGAGCATGTTTGGCAGGTGGTATCCCTGGTGTGCGGCGGGCGTGGTCGCCGGCGGTGCCCTGTTGGGCATGGCCAGTTTGACCGCCTGGCCCACGGCATTGACGACGGCGCTGGCGGCCGATCCGCCGAAGGCGTCGCGGCCCGTGGCGCAGGCAGCCCCGGCAAAGGGAGCTGCGGCCAAGGCAGCCCCGCGTGCTGCCGCCCAGAATGCGGCTACGGACAAGGCGGCGCAAACGCCCGTGCGAGCCGCACGTCCGCTGGAGATCACCCCGGAGCGCGAAGCCATCGCGCTGAGCTTTGCCCAGGAGCATCATCCTGAGATGGCCGCCTTGTTGGGCCATCTCAAGCGCAGCAACAAACGCCAGTACGAGCGGGCGATCCGCGAACTGTTCCGCACCAGCGAACGGCTCGCCCAGGCCAAGGAACGCGACGACGCCCGTTACGAGTTGGATCTGGAAATCTGGAAGGTCGAGTCGCAGATCCGGCTGCTGGTTGCCCGGCTGACGATGAGCCCGGGCGACGTGGAGATGCAAGAGAAGCTGCGTTCGCTGCTGATGGAACGCGTTGATTTGCGGATCCGCCGGCAGCGGATGGATCGCGATCGCCTGGCAGCCCGGGTGCAGCGGCTCGATGAGAACATCGCCTCGTTGGAGAGCGAGCGCGAAGCGCTGGTCGACCAGTCGTACGCCAAGCTGATCGAATCGGTATCGACGTTCGGTATCCAGCCGCAGCGGCGATCTCCGGCTGCCGCTGCCGCGTCGAAAACGGATCCCGCCACCAACAAACCTGAAAACAAGCGGCCCAACTGACCGCGACCGTCTTTCCCGTTAGATCGTGTCCCTTCACCGCCCTGGACTGCGCAGAAGGAATAGACCCATGTCACAACGGAATGCCAGATGGCAGGTGCCCGCGCTCGCCGCTTGGGCACTCTCCTGCCTGGTGTGGAACGCGTGGCTGCCGGCTCCGGCCGCGGCGGCCGAACGCGCCGGCAAGGATGCAGGCGCTCAAGCCATCGAACGGCCGGCCGCGGAGCGCTATGCGAACCTGACCGGCGAAGAAACGCCCGACTTCCGCAAGCACGTGATCCCGCTTGCCGGCCGGTTGGGCTGCAATGGCCGCGCGTGCCACGGTTCGTTCCAGGGCCGCGGCGGCTTCATGCTCTCGCTGTTCGGCTACGACTTCGACAACGATCTCAAGCACCTGCACGGTGAAGGCGACTCGGGCGAGCCACGCATCAACCTCAAGGACCCGGCCGCCAGCCTCATCCTGCAGAAGCCGACCATGCAGATTCATCACGATGGCGGCGAGCGGATGAAGCCCGACACCTGGCAGTACAACCTGCTGCTGCGCTGGATTCAAAGCGGAGCCAAGGGCCTGGCCGAGAACTCGCCGGAGTTCGTGCGGCTGGACGTGACGCCCAGCGAGATCCTGTTCAAGAAAGCCGGCGAGCAGGTGCAGTTGCAGGTGGTGGCGGTGTGGTCGGACGGCAGCCGCGAGGATGTCACCTGCCTGTGCCGCTTCCAGAGCAACGACACGCAGGTGGCCGAGATCGACGAGCACGGCAAGGTCACGGCCCAGGACCCCGGCGATACGCACGTGGTGGTCTTCTACGACAACGGCGTGCAACCGATTCCGGTGATCCGTCCGATGACCGATCTGCACGGCCCCAACTATCCCAGCGTGCCGACTCCCACCCGGATCGATGAACTGGTGGTGCAGAAGCTCAGCAAGTTGGGCATTGTGCCCTCCGAGCTGTGCACCGACGGCGAGTTTCTGCGGCGGGTGAGCCTCGACCTGACCGGCACGCTGCCGACCGCCGCCGAGGTGGAAGCCTTCCTGGCGGATCCCTCGCCGGACAAGCGGGCCCGCAAGATCGACGAACTGCTCGAACGCCCCGGCTACGCCGCCTGGTGGACGACCCGGCTGTGCGACTGGACCGGCAACAACGCCGATGCGTTGGTCAACTCCACGCCGGTGCGGGCCACGGCCAGCCAGGAGTGGTACGACTGGATCTACAAGCGGGTGGCCGAGAACATGCCGTACGACCAGTTGGTGGAAGGCATCGTGCTGGCCACCAGCCGCAATCCCGGCGAGAGCTACCGCGATTACTGCCGGAACATGAGCCAGTTGTATCACGGCGGGGATTCCAACAAGCTGTCGTTCGCCGATCGCGAGTACCTGCCGCACTACTGGGCACGCCGGAACTTCCGCCAGCCCAACGAACGCGTAATCGGTTTTGCCTACACGTTCCTGGGCATCCGCATCCAGTGCGCGGAGTGCCACAAGCACCCGTTCGACCAGTGGACGAAGCAGGACTTCGACGACTTCAAGAACTTTTTCACGCAGGTTCGCTACGGCCAATCGCGTGAGGCCCGCAGCGAGTACGATGCGCTCCTGAAGGACCTGGGCGTCGATCCCAAGCTCCGCAACAACCAACTGCGGCGCGAGCTGGAGTCGCTGGTGGCCAAGGGCAAGATCGTGCCCTTCCAGGAACTACACGTGGCCGGTGGGGCAGGCAGGGGCATCAACGCACGCGTGCTGGGGGGAGAGAAGATTGCCCTGGATTCCGTGGACGACATCCGCAAGCCACTGATGGACTGGCTGCGGAGTAAGGATAACCCGTACTTTGCCCGGGCGTTTGTGAACCGCGTGTGGGCTAACTACTTCAATCGCGGCATCGTGGAACCGCCGGACGATTTGAGCCTGGCCAACCCGCCCATCAACAAGGAACTGCTGGACTACCTGGCCGAAGGGTTCATCGCCAGCGGCTTCGACATGAAGTGGGTGCATCGCGAGATTCTCAACAGCCGGACCTACCAGCTTTCGTGGCGGCCCAACGACACCAACCGGCTGGATGAGAAGAACTTCAGCCGGGCGATTCCGCGCCGCCTGCCGGCCGAGGTCGCCGTCGATGCCGTGACCATGGCCACGGCTTCGGATGCCGAGGCGCAGCGGCTGGTCCACGACGTCAGCGGGCGCGCGATCGGCGTGCCGGGTACCGGCCGGCGGGTTGCGGGCAACGGCCCGACATACGCCTTGACCGTGTTCGGCCGTTCGGTCCGCGAAAGCAACTGCGATTGCGACCGCTCGATGGAAGCCAGCTTGTTGCAGACCGTCTATTTGCAGAACGACAGCGACGTGCACATCGCACTGAACCGCCGCGGTGGCTGGATCGACCAGCTTGGCGGGGTGAACCAGGCGAAAACGCAGGACCCCGCCGCCATTGAGGCTGAGATCCGCAAGCTCCGCGAAAAGCTGCGCACGACTCGCGAGAAACTCGAAGAGGCCCGCCGCGACAACAAGCGGGCCAAGATCGCGCAGCTTCAGCAACAGCAGCGCGATACACGGCAACGGCTGAATCGCCTGCTGCAGCAACAGGAAGCCGCGTCGCAGGCTCAAGCCAAGGGCAAGGCCAAGCCGGTAAAGTTCGAGCCGGCCCAAGCGGTGCGCCAGGCGTACCTGCGGACGCTTAGCCGCGAGCCCAGCGATGCTGAAATGCAGACGGCCCTGACCTACATCAAGGAAAGCCCGGACGAAATCTCCGGCATCCGCGACGTGTTGTGGTCGCTGCTGAACACCAAGGAGTTCATCGTCAACCACTAAAGACCGAGCCGACCGCCGCGGGCGGCTCGCCACCGTGCGGGCCGTCCTGCCGGCGGTTTCTTGCCGATAACGTCTGCCGTACTCACCCGGATCGAATTGCGAAACACTCTACGTCCTTTTGACAAAGGGCCATACCATGGCGATTCACAAGACCTGTGACGGAGTCCGTCGCCGCGATTTTCTGAAGGTCGGGTTTTTGGGAGGCGCCGGGCTGACCCTGGCCAACTACCTCCGCCTGGCCCACGCCGGCGAAATTCGCAAGGATGCCCGCGCCCGCAGCGCCATCTTCATCAACCTGGCGGGCGGTCCTTCGCACATGGACACCTTTGACCTCAAGCCCGAGGCGCCCGCCGAGTATCGCGGCCTGTTCAACCCGATCAAAACGGTGAGCCCGGGCATTGAGATCTGCGAGCATCTGCCCAAGCTGGCCCAGTGCACCGACAAGTTCGCCATCATTCGCGGTGTCAGCCACACGCTGGCGGCGCACGAGTTGGGCAGCGAGTACGTGAACACGGGCAACCGCCCGCTGGCCTCGCTGGAGTATCCGGGCTACGGGGCAGTGGTTGCCAAGGAACTGCCCGGCCCGCGCGATCTGCCCACATTCGTGGCCATCCCCCGCAGTAACCAGAAGCCGGGCTTTTTGGGCGTGAAATACGCTCCGCTGAACACCGGCACCACGCCGAAGGCGGGCGAGCCATTCTCGGTCCGCGGCATCGCGCTGGAGAATGGGCTCACGGTGACGGAAGTCCGGCGCCGCAACAACCTGCTGCGCGACCTGGATACCGCGTTCTCCGATTACGAAGCCAACAGCCAATTGCTCCAGGGCTTGGACAGCTTCGCCGAGCAGGCTTACGACATGATCACCAGCCCGCGCAGCCGCGAAGCGTTCGACATCAGCCGCGAGAGCCCCGCCTTTGCCAAGCCGTTTGGCGAGGAAGAGTTCGGCGTGAGCTGCTTGTTGGCGACGCGGCTGGTCGAGGCCGGCGTGCGGTTCGTCACGCTCACCCTGGGCGGTTGGGATACCCACACCAACAACTTCGACCGGCTGGAGAACCAACTGCTGCCGCGGCTGGATACCGGTTTGTCGGCCCTGCTCAACGGTTTGCATGCCAAGGGGCTGCTGGACACCACCACGGTGTTCGTCACCGGCGAGTTTGGCCGCACGCCCAAGCTCAACAACCGCAGCACGCCCGGCGGCCGCGATCATTACCCGCGCTGCATGTTCATGCTGATGGCCGGCGGCGGTGTCCGCGGTGGCCAGGTGCTGGGCGAGAGCGACGACAAGGCCACCATGCCCAAGCATGAAGCCTTCTCGCCCGATGACGTGGCGGCCACCTTCTACCACACGCTGGGCATCGATCACACCAAGGAGTACCACACCAATACCGGCCGGCCGATCACGATCGTCCGCGACGGCAAGGTGCTGCACCAGCTCTTTAGTTGATCGCGGCAACGGAACGAGCCCGGCGTGGCTCCCGCCTAAGTGGACTGGATAAAATGCCAGGTGTCATGTCGCCCTATGGTGGCGGCGTGACGCCTGGTTTTTTGCTTAGAGGCTGTCCAAAAAGCGGTCTTGGATGAATGCCGGTTGAGTGGTTAAACTGCGTGGTATGGAAAGGATGCCATACCCAACCGACCTCACGGACGAACAGTGGCGACGCATCGAGCCTTGGGTTCC
>Ga0207874_1001901_pt1 | contig 21709 bp, 37 predicted proteins | sample HigsolmetaAR201D_FD_184833 | JGI IMG/M metagenome (GOLD analysis project Ga0207874, IMG submission 184833) | Ionic liquid and high solid enriched microbial communities from the Joint BioEnergy Institute, USA - AR20-1-D (SPAdes) (version 2) ...
CTTCAACGCCTTGTCCTTCTCGGCAAGGGCAGCTTCTGCCCGGAATGCCCTATCGAAGGCTTTATCTGCTAAGGCTTCGGCGCTTTCCTTCCCCGCTTTCAGGTTCCCAATATGAGCCTCGATCATCCGGCCAATATCGTCCGGCCTGTCGGGGAACCGCGCTCGGTCCTCCTTCAGCCGCTCATTCTCGGCCAGCAATTCACGGATGGCCTCTGCTACTTCAAGGCAGGTTTGCGCGTCCTGACCGTCTGCCGTTCCGGTCTGCTGAATATGGTACGCAAGCGCACCAAGGCGGCGCGATAGCCCCGCATAGTCTGGTGTGGTGTCAGTCATTGCTGTGCCTCGTCGTAAGAGAGGATGGCGTCACGAATGTCGGATACCGCATCACAGGCATACTCACGTGCAGATGTGTGCTTTATCTCGCGGCTTCCGAACGTGCTGAGCCACCTATCTGCTATCTCCGCCGCCCGCCGGTCACGAGCAAGGAGGGCCTTGGCGACTTCACGGATGCAATTGTCGCTGCGGAACGGGCGGAAATGCGGGTCTTCAAACAGATCCCGCGCCTCCTTCATCACGCTCTCGGGAATCCTATCGGTCATGGCCGGTGGCCTCCTGAAATAGCTTGCGCGGCGGCAGGCTCGGCTTGGGAGTGCGAGCCTTCTTCGCGAAACCGCGTGATTGGATCTTCGTCTTGACCTTGGTCTTCAGGCCCATGAACTGCTGGCGCACGGTCTTGGCCGCTGTCGGGATATCCCGGTGCCGTGTCTTCCAGGCATGGCATTTGGGGCAGACCGCTCGGCAGTTCTCCAGGCTGTTATCCTTGGAATTGGCGTCGAGAATGTAGTGGTCGTATTCGACGCCAAGGCTCAGATCAGCCGTGCAGCGCTGTCCTTCCGGCAGGCCATACCAAGCGCCAACAGCCTCGCAGCGTTTGCCAGAGCGCTTGAGAGCAGCCTTGCGGGTTGCGGTGGTGAACTCGCGGCGAGCCATGTCAGGACGCCTCCGCGATCTGATCGATGTTCTTGGGGATGACGCGGAACGAAATTGCCGCGACAAACGGATTATCTGCCCATGAGCAGCCGGGCCGCTTGGCGTTGATGCTGTCCCAGAGTCTTTCGTACCAATTCAGCGGTTTGGCTACCGGAAAGCCTAACTCCGTGACCGGTCCGGGCCACCCCTCCGCAATCGCATCATCTTCGCTGATCTCCTGCACCCGTTGGACGCGCACATCGGTAACGATCAGGGTGATGCGCGAGGCCCATCGGGGCATGAAGCGGGGGGAGCGCCATGTGCCGGTAACGCGCAGCGGGGCTTTCCCAGCGACCGGGTATTGCTCGCACATGGCTGTGTAGCCGCCGCCTTCGCTGGCTCTGTAAAAGATCGTCGCAAGATCCGACGCCCAGTCGTTGCAGCGCCACGCCTCCCGCACCCATAGCCGGTCGCCGGGGACAATCGGCGTGGGACCGCTCCATATGACGCCGCCATCCGCCGTTGGCAAAGGGACCATTTCAGGATCGTCGGAAGAGTCCCCGACGCGCTTGCCGTTCACGTAGACCGGCCACGCCGTACCGAACCACATGATAGATGACTTCAACGTCCGCCGCGTCTGCGTCTTCCTGCCCTCAAGCAGGGCGCGGACCATGGGGGCGGTGAACGGTATCGGGCGGTCGGTCATCATGCACCCCCAGCACTGATTTGCACATTGCCAAGCAAGACAGCGGCGGCAAGAAACCACCACCAACCGCTAATTCCGTGCAGTGCGAGATAGACGGCACCCGCGCCGAGTATCGATGAGGGGATGATGGCTAGGGCCGTAATGATGATGGATTTCATAGCGCCAGCCCTCCCGTCGCCTGAAACTCAGGATCGTCAAGGGCTTCATCTGCAAAGCGCGGGTCCACGTACCGGACGAGCGGGACGGGCTGCCTGAGCCACATGTGGATCAGGCCCTTTCCCCTCACGGTGATGCGGACTTCCCCGCTGCCCGGGTCTATGACTTCCAGCCTGCGGAACTTCTCGATCGTTTCGCGATATGCGTCCGTATCGCCGCGGGGCCATGGAGTAGGGCTGCAATAGTGATGCAGGAGCACTTGGATGTCGTGAGGAGTCCACATGCTCATATGGCTCCCCTCCACGCCAGTTCTTGCTCCATCTCAGCCTTCTGCTGATTGAGGTCCTGCTCGATGAGCCTGTGGATCTCCAATTCACCCCACGGCGACAGAAACACGGGCTGAGAACCGATGGCGATCCGGAACCTGTGACCATGGCCGATCAGCATCAGGGCATCACGTGTGGCCCTGAGCCGGTTCTTCATCCGCATCGTGTCCGCGACATCGGCAAGCGTCGTTTCGTGTGCGGCAAAGGCGCTGATCTCAGACATCACTCACCCTCCGCATCATCAGTCGGCGCCTCGTCATAGCCGAGAAGCCATTCTTCCATGGCCTCGCCGTCCTGCCGGAATTCGAGGGGCATCGATTTCTTGGACCTGCCTTTGATCCTGGCGTCCCGACCATCGGCATAGGCACGCTTCAGGAAGGCAGCCCGATCGTCATCAGAAGGGGCGCCGCCGTCACCTTCGGCTGCAGGAGACGAGGATGCGTCAGGTGACGGCGGCATGGCAGCGCCGGTTTCTGCGGCGGGAGCGCTGCCATCCTCGGAACTTTCAGGCTGAGGGTTGCCTGAAGGCTCCGAAATTGATGCGGTCTGGTCGATATATTCAGCCGTTTCTCTGGCGACGTGCTCGACGTTGAAACCTTCGCTCGCCTCGAGCTGTTTGATGTTTCTCTTGCTGAGGCGTTCAAGAACAGTCGGGCCGGCGAGAGACCGATGAAGGCCTTCCATGTCGGCGCGCTTGCCCTGGAAGTCGTAGAGATCGTCATCGCGCCTGATCAGGTCATCGAGATCGCTCGACATCGGAAGGCGCTTGGCAAGGCGGCGGATGACGGTTTTCTTCGCCATCTCATCCCACCAGTCTTTCCAGGGACCGTTATCCTTGGCCTTGGAAATGCCGCGGACCTTTTCGACCTCGGAAAAGGTCATGATCTCGCGGTAGATGCCGCCATCCTTCGTCTTGGCTATGGCGTAGACGAGACGCGGCTTGCCTCGATCCTCATCGAGGCAGGGCTTGTGAATGATCGCCTCGTTGTCGCCAAGGCTGTACTCGAAGTGATCCCGTTCATAGACGACATAGGCAGAGATCGTCAGAAGCTCGCCGGAATTGCGAACCTTCTTCAGGATGCCGCCAACCATCGGCATCCACTGGACTTTCTTGATCCATTCCTTTTTGCCGTCGATCTCGACCCTTGTATTGTAGATCACAAGGGCCCCATCACGGCCGTCGGGCAGAAGGCCATCCTGAGCCGCCTTCATCGCGCTCTCGAACAGGGACCGGCGATCAGCCTGAAGCAGATCGGGATTCCCGTTCACGGCAGTCAGGACGACGCGCATGAACCGCTCCACCGGCATATGCGGCGGAAGGACCATCGCGATTTCCTGCTCCTGCTTGTGAAGCTGGTCGCGGAAGATTTCGGAGGGAGACGGCTTCCTCCCATTGGCATTCGCCGGCAGGTTTTTGTTGATCTCGGTAACGGCGTTCATGGCTATGCGGCCTCCTGTTCGGCAGTGCGGTCTTCGTGATCGAGGAAGGCATCAAGCGCTTCCTTCGCCCACATCTTCATCTGGATCGGGCGCTCACCACCGCTGAAGGGCTGTGCCCCCGGCCATTCATTTGCATCGAGGCAGCGGCGGATGGTTTTCAGAGCCCATCTGACGACACGTTCTCCACGGTCGAGATCATGCTCGGAAAGCTCGACATGTGCCGTGTCGGGCACATCGTCGTTGAGGACGTAAAGGAGCGTGAATGTCTCGAACGGTATGCCGAGACCGCGGCAGACCATCCGCGTGATGGCGCCCTGCAGGTAATATCCGGCATCGAAGATCTGACGTTCGAGGAAATCCTCATCGAACTTGCTGGCAGTCTTCAGATCGGCAAAAACCCCATCCGCAGCCGGTATGGCGTCCGGCCTTGCCTTCAGCCAGATCCCCGTTTCAGGGTCTTTCCAGCACATCGTGCGCTCGACCCTCCCATTCAGGAGCCCGAGCTTCACAAGCGGATACTTGGCTGCGTCCTCGGCAATGAGGCGGATGCGATCGAGCTGTTCAGGCGTGACGATGGTCTTGCCGGCAGCCGTCACCTCATCGCGCCAGTCCCGTGCGGCCTTCGATCGATAGTCCGGGAAATCCTTCGGGCGGACAACAAAGCTCTCCGCGAAGGCTTCATCACCCAGGAGAAGACAATGGACCGCCTTGCCGAAATCCAGCGCCTCTGAGGGCTTCTGTTCGACGTGATTGGGGTTCCACTTCCACCGTCCCCAAAAGGCCTTGGGCGAGCCTCCATGAGCCGGCAGGAGCCATTTCAGGGCGCTCTTGGAAATGGACGGGCCATCAAAGAGATCACGCTTGTGGTGATAGTCCTCAAGCTTGATGCCGGCATAGACGCCGTTCTTGGTGATGCTCTTGCCATCCCAGCGCTGTTCCTTGAGCCCGGAGACCACGCGCTCCGCGATCTGCCCGATGCTCTCCATGCGATCATGATCGATGTCGGTCATGCCGAAAGTCTCCTGTCCCACTGCGCGCCCCGGTTGATGACAGTCGAGGACGCAACACGCATGTCCATCTCGTTGGCGAGAAAGATGATCCTGGCCTTCATCCGTTCTTCGTCGGTCAGGAACGCGCTCTTACGCAGGGCCGCATCCAATTCGACGTAGCTGTAGCCGGCGAGCCAGATCCCGTTGATGCAGTTGGCCAGCCTCTTTTCGCGTGAGGTCATGGCGCCATCTCTGCGGCTGGCTCGTGTTCATTCTCATCGCAGACGATGCGCTCTGCCTCTTCCAGCGTGAGACCGCTGTCGATCAGCGCCAGAATGCGGAAGGTGGGCGCGTCGTACATCTTCCGGAGCAGGCGGCTCACGGCGATGTTGGCAGCCTCGTCGATGTCGAGCGGGTTAGGCATTGTCGCGTCCCTCCGCCTTGGCGAGGGCGGCAAGCGCCGCGCGAAGCTCGTCCGCAAGGTGCGAGGTTGGATGGTCGCCCTCGACCAGAATTGCCGTATCCAGCTTGGCGACGAAGCCCTTCAGCGCCTCGTACATATCCGGCGCGGCGGAGATCAGGTGGGCGTTGGCGTCGCGCTCGGCGCGCGTAATGCCGCCTATGTCTTCTGCGGCGAAAACGCTGCATACGGAGCCGCGATACGGACCGCCTTGCTTCCAGTGCTGCTGTACGATGTCCCAGTAGCGGACACCATCATCACCTACGGGCCTGATGGTGTCTTGAATATCATTGCACACCGCTAACCACGGCCCCGGAGTGTGCTTCATCTCAGCCATCACGCTCTCCCCCTGCAGTTGCGCACACGGCGCATTTCCAGTTCTTCGGCATCTCGCCAGAGACCAAAGCGGGCATAGGCCTGGGACAGGGCCTCGGCAGCCTCGGCATTCAGCGGAACGAGCGTGTCGAGAGCGGCGAGTTTCTGATCATTCGAGCAGTGCCGATATTCGCTCTCCAGAGCAGCCAGAATCTCCACGCCGCGGTTGACCGCGATCATCAGGCTGACGGCCCGAACCGCGTGATAGCTCGCCGTTGTCCAGTAAGCCGGCCGGCCTGCCGCGAAAGCATCCAGGGCCTTCTGCTTATCGGAAAAGTCGTTGCCGTATATCGCGACGGCCTTCTTAAGGCGCCGGGTTCCGTCATGCGCGGCGCGTTCGAGTGTTAGCGTCAGATCCCGGACGGTAATGGCGAGGGCGTTCATGTCAGCGGCCCTCCGCAACAGTCAGCGGATCGATGAGCGTCGGGTCTTCCAGGGAACCGACAACCGCAACGCAGATCGCCAACAGCAACAGATAGCGACGAACGGTCATAGGGCTGTCTCCTCTGCCCCAGATCGCGGGGCGTTTCCGTTGTTCTGAAATTGCCAACACGCGAATTAATTGTCAACTGGCAAATTGCCGATTGGCAAAAAAATCTTCGTGCGCTATAGCAGGCTCATGACAGATGCTGGCAAATCAGACGGCCGGAGAGGCGATCCATTCATACGGGACAAATTCAGGTGGCTCGATCAGATTGCGGCTGATCGAAGAGTCTCAGGCAGCGCGTTCAAGGCGGCCTACGTCATCGCGTCAGCTTTCCTGAGCCGTGAAAAGGGCTACGCCTTCCCTCCGCAAAGCCTGCTGGCGGAAAAGCTTCACGTCTCGGAGAGGCAGGCGCGCACTCTGGTGACGGAGCTGCAGAGAACCGGTCACCTGCTGATCAGGCGCCCCGGAAAGAAGCTTCCGAACGAGTATCATCCGATCATTCATGACCGGAAGGATTCTTCCGCTCACAATGGCAGAGTGACCGGAAGTTTTTCGTCGAGTGACCGGAAGGATTCTTCCGGTCCATATCAACCCTTTGAACAACCCACTGAAGGGGGCTCCTTAAAGGAGCCCCCGAGTCAGTGGATGTCTTCAACGTCTCAGAATAGGAACGCGCGGCGGCTCGCTATCAGCGAGCCTGGCGCGTTCTATGACGTAGGCGATGAGATTGAGACCGACAGTGCTGGCCGCTGTACCGTGATGGAAGTTCACCCGTCTTCGATCGTAGTTCGATCACATGAGACGGGCGAAGAGCACCATCTTTTCATTGATGCTCAGGGGGAGGTTCTGCCGGATGATTTCGATGATTGATGGATTGCCGGCCGCGGGGCGCCCGGCGTTACCCTTTGCGGGATCTCCGGGGTTGAACTTTTCCGAGGATTTTAAGTGCCTCAATGGCGTGGTGCACAAAACGCGCCCGATCCGCTTCGTCAAGAGATGCCAGCAGTGGGCGCAAAGCATCCACCAGGCGCTTTGTGATCAGATCACGGGCACAAAACGTTTGAAATCACCCGTGATATGCGCAAGATTGTTGCTGGGCGGGAGGAACCGGTGGGCCCTCTTCAGAAAACACGGTTGACCCAAAAAAGGGAAAATGTTCCTATTATGTTCTGAAAGGGGCTTGTGTTTCGTGTACGAGGCAGCGGGATGGAGACGAGGGCTTGGGTCTCGGGCAATAACGAGAACAAAAACAAAAGCTTATTGGAAATAGAGATTGCCGATATTTTTGCGAGGCTTTCGCCAGAAGGCAAAATCGCCATTATCGAGAGGGCGCGCCGCTTTCAAGCTTTTGAAGACGGCGGGCCAAGTCCAGGAGAGAGCGTCGGCTCTCTTCCGATAGGGTAGGAAGAACTTCGAACAGTTCTTTTTCGACGGCTGCGAGATGTTCAGCGCTCGTCGGCAGGACCGAGCCGAAACTCTCGTCAACCTCTTGAACCGTCACGCCTAACGCCTTGGCGATAAGGATCGCATTCTCCAAGCTCAGCCCGCGCTCGCCACGTTCGATGCGTGACAGGTGCGTGACTGAGATACCGGTGAGTTCTGAAAGCCGTTCAATGGTGATCGGCTTGCCGTTCTGGAGCACTCGATAGCGCAGCGCGCGTATCTTGTTCGTCTTTCCCATGTGCACCTTATTCGCCAGTTGGCAACAAATCGCCACGGCCAGATGGCAAATTCACGATGGTGCCAGTTGACAAGTAATTTGCCATATGGCAAGTACGGCACATGAAGCTCAAGCAGTACCTCTTCGAGAACGACAAAAAGCCCAGTGTCTTTGCGGCGGAGGTAGGCGTGTCGCCCTCAACAATCACCCGCATACTACGTGGCGAACGATCTCCGGGTTTCAATCTCGTGATGCGCATCGAGCGGGCTACCGGCGGAGCAGTGTGCGCAGAGGACTGGTATGAAGAGGCCGGCAGAAGCCAAACAGTGGAGGCAGCCGAATGACTGCCTCGCTTGCGCTAGATCGGAATTCCGGCCTGCTGGCAGACATACCGGGCGCCCATCATTTCGCCCTCGCTGGAGGCGAGGGATGTGAACTGGAAGTGTCCTCCAGGGTACAGGTAGCCGGTGAAAGGTTTCTCCCCGACATATCCGCCAAAGCTGTTCTTGGCGTTGACGTAGCCGCAGACAAAGAGCCTTCCGTCAGGGAAGCGCGCGGCGCGTATCGTCCCAAACATCGCGGACATGGGGTCTTTCAGGGCCTGTCGCGTGCCCTGTTCGATAGAGGCACGCATGGCCGGCGTGACGTTGACGGGCGTTCCCTGCGGTACGGATACGCATCCGGCAAGGCTGAGCGCCGCCAGGAAGGCGGGGATCAGGTTTCGCATTCGTGTTCCCTTTCGCTGACTGTTCATCCTGAAAGAAGCCAGTTTTCAGATCGCCGCGCTCCTTCCTCCAGCGTGGCGAATGCCGGGGAGGCGAGCAGGCCCCCCATCTCCACCGGAGCCTCCCCGGCAGTCAATTCTGAGGATCGCCGTTGCCTCCGGCACATGCCCGAGTGGGTCCGGCAGATCGTCATGGACGTGGCCGCCAGACACAAAATCCGGCCGATCGACATCATTCGCCGGACCCGGAAGCAGCCGATTGTCAGGGCGAGGCAGGAGGCGATGTACCTCGTCAAGGAGGCGAAGCCTGTTCTGTCCTTCCAGAGGATCGCGATCTGGTTCCGGCGTGACCACAAGACCGTGATGCACGCCATTGCGAAAGTGCAGGCGGAGCGCGGGGTCGCTGTCCTTACCCGATACAGGTTGAGGTAGGGCGGCATGATCACCGTTGACGCATACGGGCTGTTCCTGCGCGGTCTCGACACGCTGGAGATTGCCAATCTTACGCAGCGGTCGGAATCCCATGTTCTGAAGGAAATCAATATCCGCCGCTCCAAAAAGCTTGGCCGCGATATTCCCTATCGCGGCGTTTATCCGAAGCCTTCATTCGATGAAGCGAGGGAGGGCGTTCATGGCTGATTTGAACGCCTTCCGTCCTGTCTTTGCGCACCTCCCAAGTCCGTGCGCCTTGGTGGCCCTGTCTTCATGGTCTCGCGTTCTGGTGGGGCCACCTCCTTCGATTTCGTTGTCCGTCTCATCGTTCTTGGTCTCCGGTTCCTTCATCGGCCCTGAACCTAGAACGAAAGGCCGACAAGGTGTCGCGATTAAGACCCCAGTTTTTGTCAGAAGTACCCAAGGAGGGCAGGGACGTGTCTGATGTTGCCCTTGCACGGGATCTGCTTCACGAAGCGTTCCCGAGATCACGATATGGGAAATGGGATGCCGCGCTCTACGAGGCCTTCCGTTTCCTGAAGCCGCGTGTCGAGGCGAGGATTCCGCGCGAGTACACCCTGAGGCGCGTCCGCAGCATTCATGAGGGGACGGCTCGCAGAATTGATGGTGCGGAACTCGATGCGCTGAAGGAAGCCAAGCTTGAGGAAGCAAGACGTGAATACAGAGAACTCCAGAAGCGGCTCAAAGCCTTGGAGACTTCGCTTGCCATGGCCGATGCGGCGGTTTCTGGCCGGCCGGTGGCTGCGTATCGCCCGGCAGAGAATGGCGTGGGTGGACTGGATAGCGCCGGAATTGACGGAGGGCGCATCTGATGAACGCGCCGTTCCGCCAGCCATGGGAAGCGATGACGACCGCAGCGCGGATGGAGGCCGTCGTCGCAGGAATTCTCGCAGGTAAGACCTACGCGAAGATAGGGGCGGAACACGGCGCCAATCGAAACCAGATCGCCGGCATCGTCAATCGCCTTCGCGCGAAGGGAATTCTGCCGCGGCCGGGACCAAGACCGGAGCCGGAGCCAAAGCCAAAGCGAAAGCCAGCGCTGAAGGCCGTGCCAAGGCCAGAGCCACTGTGGAAATCGGTCCAGCCCGAGAGGGCTGTTGCTAGCGCGTCATCCGGGAACGTGCCCGATGAAATCCCGGACACCGTTATCACGATCACACGCGAAAGTGCCTGGGAACCCATTCCCGGGATCGACCCCATCCCGTTGATGGAACTCGGGAAGGGCCGCTGCCGGTGGCCTGTGTTCGATGGGGATGAGCCGCGTCTGTTCTGCGGGGCCACGACCGAGTCCGGTCACGTCTACTGCCCCTCGCATCATCTTCTCCACCTCCCACGTCGAAAGGACTGCTGATGGTCTGGGCGAAAGCACATATCGAGATCAAGCCGGCGTCTGTCGGCACGGGCATCAAGGCTATCCTGCGCCAGACGAAAAGGCAGAAGGCCAACTTAACTTTCACGATCAGCGAGGCCGTCGCCAAGAAACTCGGCTGGCAGGCCAAGGACGGGATCGAAATCCTTATCGGTGAGGGTGAACACCACGGCCTCATCCGCATGCGCAAGAACAGGAGCGCTGCGCAGGTCGAAATGGAGCGCCGGGAAACCGGAAAGGGGTCGTGGTTTTCGATCAAGCTCGGCCATCAGCCCGCTTTCGTGGATCGCACAGAGGCGCCGGCATGGTGCCAGTGGGAGCAGGTCGAAGACGGCTGGATTGAGATCGTTCTGCCGAAATGGGCCGATGAGACCGCACCGAACCGCAAGCCTCAGGCCGTGACTCCCCGGCCCGCGATATCCGCACCTTCACCGCAGAGACGAGGCGTCGATGTGACGGCCGCCATTATGGGCGATCCCGAGCCCGGCCGGCGTGAAATGGTTGAGAAGATCGGCCGGAAAGAGGCGCTCGAGCGCGTCGGCAGGGTCAAGGTGTGAGAGGGGACCAACACATGACGCCTCTCGCCCTTCACACTTCCGAATGCACGCACACGGCCTCTCATTGGGGCCTTACGCGGGTCTACGACTTCTGCCGGGGCGTCTCCTTCAACATGCCCTGGGGTGTCGGTGACTGGATTTTTGTCTGCGGTGCAATCGCTGTCGCCGCTTCTCTCTCGATTTTCCTGCTTCTGCTTTCGGCGTCGATCCTTCGCGATCTTCGGCGCCGGTAGCAGGGCTGGCGAGCGCCCGGCCTTACGGGGCGCTGAATAGGAGAATGCCTGATGTCCGTCCTGGCGATCGATCCGGGGATAGAGAACGGCATAGCCGTGGTCGATGAAGACCGCCGTCTTTTGCTGGCGACTGAAATCCCCGCGATAGGCGAGGGGGCCAACAAGCGGCTCAATCTCGTCAGCTTTGCCGATCTCATCGCGCAGTTCCGCGTCAGTCATGCGGTGATTGAGGCCGTGTCCGCGATGCCGAAACAGGGGGTATCCAGTTCATTTCGTTTCGGCCGTGCTGCAGGTTCTTTCGAGGGCGCTCTGTCGGCCCTGAAGGTGCCGACGACATTCGTTTCTCCCGCTAAGTGGAAGAAGGACATGGGCGCCAAGGCGAAGTCTGAGGAAGACGTTCGCGCCCTTGTCATCCAGACATGGCCGGATCAGGCGCATCGCTTCGCCCGGAAGCGCGATCACAACAGGGCTGAAGCGGCTCTCCTTGCCCTCTGGTTCTACCAGCATTCCGGCTTTCGTGATGTGAAGGAGAGGGCGGCGGCATGACAATCATATGCCCATGCTGTTTCCAGCCGGCGCCAGAGATACCGCCCCACGTCCTTGAACTGATCCCGAAGACGCAGACAGGGCGGACGATCATCAATGCGCTGGCGCGTGTCTATCCATCGACGATCTCATCCGATCGGCTTGTGGATCTGATCTATTCCGGGGCCATCCTTCCAGGCGATCCCGAGAACTGCACGCGGCGCCATGTCGAGAGAGTCCGCAAGGCTCTTTCTGGGTCGGGCTGGACGATCATCAACGAGGCCGGCAAGGGCATGGGCGTCCGCGCCCAATACCGGCTTGCGAAGGTGGAGGAGAGCAAATGACCCGTTCTCTCACCGACATCTTTGCCGAAGCGCTCTATCTGGAACCGCGCCTTCTCTACCGGAAATCGCCGTGGCCTGAGATGGTGGCGAAAGAGCCTGCCTATGCCGAGCAATTTATCCTTCGGGCGGCATACCTGATCCGCCTTCTCACGAAGATGGGCGTGAAACTGGAATGCGCGGGCACTGACGCGCGTTCTGAGCCCGGGATGACTTCGGATACCGTCTGGCGGTTTTCGCTCACAGGCGGCCACGCAGAGCGGATTGTGAGGCTTTCCAAAGAGGGCGAAGGCCTTCAGGTCGTGCTTGTCGAGGATGGGCAGGAGAAGGTCGAGCAGTCCTTTTCGTTCATCGACGCGCGGATTCATGCCGGCATGGTCCTTACCGGCGATTCTGCAGCGCGGACTATTCCCGGTCTCGGGAGAGAGCTGGCTGCGGCCTACGAGGCTTGCTGCGTCCAGGCTGTCGAGGCGAGTGCCCTCGTCCAGCGGAGGGAGGCGGTCGATGCAGCTTGAACTCTTCGCGCCACCTCCGCCTCCGCCAGCAGTCTCTGAGACGGACCCGGTTGTTGAGGCGCTCATAAGCCACGGCTACGTGCGCAATAAATACCTGATGGACCTAAACCGCAGCATCGACATTGGCTACGGCGATCTTCCATCGCGTCTGTTCAAGCACCCCATCGAATTCGTAGACCGCGGGCGCCAAAAGGATGGGAAGAGCAAGCTCTGGCTCCGTCATCCTGATTTCGAAGATTGGCCCCTCCTAGACGAGATCGAGCGCAAGGTAGGCACGCGGCCCTATTGGTCGCCCGTCGATGAGTACGGCAGGGACCGCGATATCGGCAAGTTCTGGCATGCCATCGACCTTCTGACCGATGAGCATTTCCGGGGCATGCTCGACACTCGCAATTTCACGGACAAGCGGTCGGTCATCAACGGTCTTCGCTACAGAATGGATTATGGCGGGCTTTCGACAAAGAACGCCCGCACCGTCCTGTCCGAATACGGCTGCGAAGAACCCGCCGATCAGAGCGAGGCATTCCTCCGCAGTGACGCCGTGAAGGTGATAGCCGCCCTACAGGGCAAGTTCGTCGGTATGTGGACGAAGGATGAGCAGTCTGTCTGGGCTGCGATCCATGGCCTGGAGCGCGGACTCTTCAAGCGAGACCGGAGCGGCTTCCTGCGCTTCTCCAAGGCCTTTCTTGCCGAGAAGGAACCCGCCGCCATCACCCTCCCAGACGCACAGGAGCCGGGGAGGGCGGTGAAATGAATGAAATCGCGAAGCAGCGCACCGTCCTCGATCTGGTCGAGGAGTACGAGCAGAAGAAGGCCTCTATCGAGGAGGAGATTGAATATTTTCAGGAGGCTTACCGTCGGCTCGAATTAGCCGCGACAGTGCAGGGCAAGTATGTCGCGCCGATTATGCGGTATACGCCGCACGTCCACGCTCCCGATCTCCGAAAGAACCTCCTGAAATCAGCCTGGAAGGCGATCTATGACCGACTCCAGATTGACCGGATCGCAAGCGCCAAGGATCGGAAGCTTTTCGAGCGGACGGTAGAAGATCCGCCGGAGCTCACATTTGAGAACGCCAAGGCGACGTTTGGCGATTACCTCATGCGCCCGCGCTATCACATTCTGCGCGGGCTGGCTGAGGTCTTTGCCGATCTAGACCCGGCCTACAAGTCGCATTCCAAGGTCAAGATCGGCGTGAAGGGCCTGCCGAAGCGGGTGATCCTGAGCGGTTGGGGCGACTATTCCGGCACCTACGGCAAGGACAAGCTGCGGGACATCATCAACGCGCTCGCTGCCTATCGTGGTCAGCCATTGATGGAGCACGAGGAGTTCCAGGCTATCGAGACGGCTTGCCGAAACGGGGAAGACGCGATCCTCGACGGTCGCACCTATACCCACGAGGACCGCTACAGAAGCTACGAATACAAGACGCTCAACCGTGGCCTGACCATTCGCAAATTCCAGAACGGCAACGCGCACGTTTTCTTCTCTCCTGACACGCTGCTGGACATCAACCGGGCGCTGGCGGAGTTCTATGGCGAAGTACTGCCGGACGTGGATCCAGAGCAGCCGGAAAGAGCGCCCAGCACTGCCGTAGCCAAGGACCTGCAATTCTACTGGTCGCCGCGTGAGGTGATCGACCGAGCTCTGGAATTCGCGGGCGTTTCTGACCTGAAGGAATGGCGCAACCCACCGGAGCCGTCACGCATCCTCGAACCGTCCTGTGGTGATGGCCGGATCATGGACGCAATCCGAGATCGCGGCCACCGCGTGTTCGGTATCGAGTATCACGCGGGGAGAGCCGCAGAAGCACGCGCCAAGGGACACAACGTTCTCACGGCCAACTTCCTCGAATGCCCGCCAAAGCCTGAGTATGACATCGTAGTGATGAACCCGCCTTTCTATGGGCGGCACTACATCAAGCACGTCCGCCACGCGCTGAAATTCCTGAAGCCGGATGGAGTTCTGGTTTCCATACTCCCGGCGACGGCCTGGTACGACCACGGCGAGCTAAAGGGTGAATGGCGCGATCTTCCAGTGGGATCCTTTGCTGAGGCCGGGACGAATGTACCGACCGGCATGATCCGCATTCAGCCGGGGAGGGCGGGGGCATAGATGGCCGGTCTCCTCACAGGCAACAAGACTGCCAGCAAGGCTGCCCGGGGCGACGACTTCTATGCTTCGCCTTATGCCGCCCTGCCGCCCCTTCTCGTGGCCGAGGGCAAGCGATTGCCGCGCGTCCTATGGGAGCCTGCCGCTGGCAATGGTGCATTGGCGATCCCGGCCCGCAATCGCGGCTTCACGGTTCACGCCACGGACCTGCGCAATTGGGGTTGCCCGGACTGCGAACCCGATATCGACTTCACCGGGCCGCTCGCCATCGAATATGCGGATGATCTCCGGCGCACCTATGGCGACGGGTTCGGGATCTTCACCAACCCGCCGTTCGGCATCATCCGCGAATTTGTCGAGCGCGCATCCGAGCTTGCGCCCTATACCGCCATCCTCGCGCGTCTGGCCTTCCTCGAAAGCGAGGGGCGCTTCAATTGGTGGCCGCGCGTCGGACTTCGCAGAGTGCACATCATAGCCGAGCGCCTGCCGATGATGCACCGGCACGGCTATGACGGGCCGAAGCTCTCCAATGCAGGCATGTGCTTTGCGTGGTTCATCTTCGAGCCCGGGAAAAGGCCGCTCAGGCATGTGCCTATCCGCTGGGTATCGTGGAAGGCTGCCTGCCGCAAATACCCGCAGACAGATGCTGACGTGCCGCCCGAGGCGAAGGATCAGCTCGGACTATTCGCATTGGAGGCCGCCGAATGAATGAGATCGACGCCAAGGCTCGACCAGCGCCAGGCGGCGGCTACTACGGCCTTCTCCGCAAGGTCCACAGGGCCGATTACGAGCCCGTACAGGCCAATGGAGTGCCGATCATATTTCGCACTGCCCATGAGGCTGAAATCGCCGCATGGCGGGCACTGAAGGCCCATCTGTGCGGTGATCTTCTCAGGGACGGCGAGACCATATCCGCAGCCAAAGACAGAGCGGAAAGCTTTTTCAAGAAGGGTCGATTTGTCGAGGTGGTGAGGCGCTGAATGTCATCAAGCGACTTCCATGTGCCGATCGAACCCGTTGCTCTCCGGATTCTGCCCGAGTTCATGGGCGAACCGAACCGATCCCTGTCTTCCCGCACCGAACTGAGGTGGGGGCGGAACGGCAGCCTGTCCGTCGATCTGGAAGGCAACACATGGTTCGACCATGAGGATCAGACAGGGGGCGGCGTTCTCGACCTCCTGAAATCCTTCAAGGGGCTCGACAAGCCCGACGCCCTGAAGTGGCTGGAGGACAACGGGTTCCTCGAAAGGAGGTCGAAGCCGAACGGCGAGGACAAACCCAGGGGCAAGTTCGCCGGGTTCATGGATCATCACCCGATCGCGATCTATGAATATCGCGACGACAAGGGCAGGTTGGCTTACGAGGTCCTGAAGTTCCCGAAGGATGCCCCGCGCCGATACATGCAGCGCCGGAAGCATTCCGACGGCTCCTGGATATGGGGCCTCAGGGAAGGAACCTACGGCAAGACCAAGAGCGGCGACTGGTTCAAGGTCAAGGAGGGCCGGACCTATTCCGCGACAGAGACCATCCCGGATGCTCCGCGCTGGCTTTATCGTCGAGATGAGGTCCTGAAGGCCAAGGCGGAAGGCCGGCCGATTATCCTATGCGAGGGCGAGAAAGATGCCGAAACGGTCAGGGAATGGGGCTTCACGGCCACCACCAATGCTGGGGGCGCCAAATACTGGCAGGACAGCTTCAATGACGATCTTGCCGGGGCTGATGTCATCATCATCCCTGACAATGATGAACCGGGCAGGGCAAGGGCCAATCTTCGCGGCGCTGGCCTTCAGGGCAAGGCGAAATCCGTCCGCATTCTCGATCTCTCCAGGCATTGGCCTGACATGCCGGAAAAGGCCGATGTAACCGACTGGAAGGAGCAGGCCGGCGGAACGGCAGAGCAATTCGCGAAGCTCATCAAATCCGCGCCACGCTGGGAACCAGAACGGACCCGGGCTTTCGGCGCCTATTACCATGACGAGATCGATGGCCCGGGTCTGGAACTCAATTACCTCATCGACGGATGGATAACGGAGAGGGGCCGCAGTGTTCTTGGCGGCCCTTCTGGCTCAGGCAAGTCATTTCTTGCCCTTCACATGGCCTACTGCATTGCCAGGGGCGTCGATTTCTTCGGATATCATGTCGAGCGCGGAGGCGTCATCTATCAGGCCGGCGAGGGCGGGCTCGGCATCAAGAAGCGCCAGAAGGCCTACAGGAAGCATTTCGAGCTGCCACCGGAGGAAGATGTCCCGCTTGTCGTCCTGCCCGCCAAGGTCGATCTCTATGCCCGAGACGGCGATACGGACAGGCTGATCGAGGCCATCAACTCGATCAAGGTCACGCTGTCCGTGCCCTTGAAGGCTGTCTTCATCGACACGCTCGCCACGGCCACCATCGGCGCCGATGAGAACTCGGGCAAGGACATGGGCGTTGTCCTCGCCAACATCGCCCGCATCGAGGAAGAATGCGGCGTTCATGTCTGCCTCGTCCATCATATGAACGCGGACGGAAAGAAGCTCCGCGGCCACACTTCCATCCACGCCAACGTCGATACCGTGATTCAGGTCACGGTTGATGAATCCACCAAGATCAGGACGGCCAAGCTCCGCAAGCAGAAGGATGACGAGGACGGGAGGGAAATCCGCTTCACCCTCGCCGCGATCGAGGTCGGCCAGAACCAGAAGACGGGCCGGCCGATCACCTCATGCGTCGTTCTCACCGTCAGCGAGAAGGAGAAGCTGAAGAAGGAGGGCGAGAAGTTCGGCTTCTCGGTGAAGCCGTCAGAGGAAGCCCTTCTGATCCCGATGTTCAAGGCCATCGACCGCTATGGGAAGTTCGTGGCGACAGAGCAGGACGGACCTGCGGAAGCCATCGGCAAGCACGGTGTCGATTTCGGCTACTACCTCGACGTTGCCGTCGAGATGGATGCCAGCGCTGACGACAAGTCCGCGGCGCGAGAGAAGATCCGCAAATCCTTCGAGCGCAACATGCGCTTCCTCATCAAGAACGGCGTCATCGGCTTCAAGCGCACGGGGGACCGTACCGCCTTCGTCTGGTGGACAGGAAGGCCGATCAGAGGCTTCCCGCAGACCTTCCCCGATTATGCGCCGGAGCGGACAAACTCTGGACAAACTCCGGACAAACTCCGGACAAATCCGGAAACAGCCGCTTCTCCGGGCCTGCAGGAGGCCCTGTCAGATGATGGGGTGCAGCTATGAAGCGGCACCCATGCGACATCTACAAAATCGCCCGCCAGTGCGGCGTGATCCTCAGGGATGGCAGGGAGCATTCCCCGACTTCCCGAAAGCCGCGGGAGTGCTATTGCAAGCCGACCCTTCGTGAGATCGGCCGAAAGCACGGCGAGGAGCATCTGAAGCTCGTCCTGATGTTGATGACGAGCGATAGGGACAATGCCCGGGAACTCTATTCGGACATGATCAAGGCCGTCTCGTCAGTTCTTCTCCGGAATCCGGACCTTCTGAAACGCCCCAACCTGATCGATGAATTCAACGCGATCGATCTCGGCTCCCTGCGCCGATACGTTCTGCGCGCCGGCATGGCCGTTTCCAGAACTGACGCCTTGAAGGTGCTCCTGACCTTCATGCTTTATCCGAAGTGGAGGGAGAGCGAATGAGATACCGGGCATGGACAGCGAAAGACGTTGAAGCCTGCGTTCTCGAAGCCGCAGAGACCGAACTCGCTCTTCCCCGCCCAAAGGGACCGAAGATGTTCGGCTCATCGATGCCGGAGCCGGTCAGAGATCGGCGGGAGGCCTACGGCTACTCCCAAGCCCGTTTTCGCCGCACGCCATCGCCAGGCGCCATCTCCCGCTACGAAATCGTGCTGGGCTGGCTCATGATCCTTCCCGTCATCGACAGGGCAACGCTCTGGTATTGGGCCATCGCAAAGGTCAGCCCACGCCGCTCCCTGCGATCCTTCGCGGAGGAACACAACATCAACTCCCGAACCCTGCGGCGGAAGATCACTTCGATTTGTCAAACAATTGCGAACAATCTCAACCGACAGTTTGCCGTTCGGTTGACAATACCCGTTGACCATGTGTCCGAAGATCAGGCAGATAGCGCCTCAGAAACGCTATCGTCGGTGACCTACGCCAGTTACTGGCGGGCTCCCGATGCCAAGCCCCGACACCTCCCTGAACGGCTGGAGCCAATTCAAAGGTCACCCGCGAAAAAGCGGGAGGGGTGAAGCTTGGAAATCCGCGCCCCTGTGGAAAACCTGTCAAGCTTTTTTTAGCGGACAAACTCCGGACATTTTCCGGATATTCTCCGGACAAACTCGGATATCCCCCAGATCCCGAAAATTCCGTGGTATACGGATTCAGGGACTCGCGCGCGGAACCACAGTCCTGTGACGTCAGTGCCCTTTGGAGACGTCAGCCGGGCGGCGTCAAGCCGCCCAGGCCGACAGACAAGGCAGCCCACTACCGGAGACGATAGTGCTCTGTAACGCGAGCAGGGCCTTTTTCGGAAAGCGCGCATACCTCGAATCGCTTCGAGGCGATGACACGGAAAGGTAAGCACACATGGCGCTAACGGATAAGCAGCGCCGCTTCGTGGAAGAATATCTGATCGACCTCAACGCCACGCAGGCCGCGATCCGCGCCGGATATAGCGCTAAGACGGCAAGACAGGTTGCATCGGAAAACTTGTCAAAACCTGTCATTGCTAAGGCGATTGCGGAAGGCGCAAGAAAACACACCGAAAAGGCCGAAATAACGGCCCAGGACGTGCTCAGGGGCCTCTATAAGGAGGCCACTCGGGAGGGCGAAGGAAGCTCTCACGCGGCTCGTGTGTCGGCGTGGGGCCTGCTCGGGAAATATCACAAACTGTTCACGGATCGCATCGAGGCGGACATAGCAGGCGACATTTCGATCACCGATGCGAAATCAAAGCTTAAATCTCTCCTCGTTCGCCACGTTGCCGCAGGAGATAAGGGAAGCGGCGCTAGCGGCTCTGACGGATGAGGAGTGCTTAGAGCTTCTTCACGACTGGCACTTTCTCGCCCGGCCCGAGCAGATCGAGCCTGCAGGCGACTGGCAGACATGGCTTGTGCTTGCCGGCCGCGGTTTCGGCAAGACGCGCACCGGAGCCGAGTGGGTACGTGAGCAGGTCAAGCGCGGGGCGTCCCGTCTTGGGCTGATCGCGCCGACGGCATCCGACGCCCGCGACGTTATGGTGGAAGGCGAGAGCGGACTTCTCGCCGTCTGCTGGGCAGGTGACAGGACATATAGCGGCGACTTGATCGGGCGCCCGACGTATGAGCCATCCAAGCGCCGCCTGACATGGGCGAACGGGGCGATTGCGACCCTGTTCTCGGCAGAGGAGCCGGAACGACTTCGCGGACCGCAACATGAATGTCTGTGGTGTGACGAGCTTGCGGCGTGGAAGTATCTGCGCGAGACGTGGGACATGGCGATGTTCGGTCTTCGCCTCGGCAGCCGTCCCCGGGTGTGCGTGACGACGACACCCAAGCCCGTGAAGCTTCTCAGGGAGCTGGTCGAAGATCCCCGTACCATCGTCACGAGGGGATCGACGTTCGACAATGCGGCAAACCTCGCCGCGTCCTTCCTCAACAAGGTGAGGGCGGATTACGAGGGAACCCGGCTCGGCAGGCAGGAGCTTTACGCCGACCTTTTGGATGAGGCGGAAGGTGCGCTCTGGACGCGGGCGATGCTGGATGACGCCCGTTACAAGGGCGAGCTTCCCGAAATGAAGCGGATCGTGGTTGCAGTCGATCCCGCGATCACCGCGAAGGAAGAGAGCGACGAAACGGGAATCGTCGCTGCGGGCCTCGGCCATGATGGAATGGGCTATGTCCTACGGGATGTCTCGGGACGTTACTCTCCTGCAGGATGGGCCCAGAAGGCCATCAAGCTGTTCCGCGAACTGAATGCCGACAGGATCGTCGCTGAAGGCAATCAGGGCGGCGAAATGGTCCGCCACACCATTCAGACCGAATGGCCTTCGGCGCCTGTCACCATCGTTCATGCGAGCCGAGGCAAGGCGGCCAGAGCAGAGCCTGTCGCCGCTCTCTATGAGCAGAAGCGAATCCGCCATGTCGGCAATCTGGCCGATTTGGAGGACCAGCTTGTCACATGGGAACCGCTCTCGGGGCTGCCTTCGCCTGACCGGCTCGATGCTCTTGTCTGGGCCATCACGGAGCTGATGCTTGAGCCCCGGATCGTCAAATCTCGCGAGCTTCTGATATGACAAGCACTGTCGCTACACCTTCTGATCTCTACCAGAAGTGCAGTGAGAAATGGCGTCTTCCCCGCACTCTCATGGGCGGGACGGCCGCCATGCGGGCGGCAGGCAAGCTGTATCTGCCCCAGGAGCCGGCGGAGAGCGAAAGGGCGTACCAGATCAGGCTGGATCGCTCGACGCTCTTCAACGGTTTCCGGAAGACCGTCAAGGATATGGCGGGCAAGGTCTTCGCAAAGCCCGTCCAGCTTGGCGATGATGTCCCCGAGCGCCTTCGCGTCTATGCCGAGAACATCGACCTGACAGGCCGTCATCTGTCGAACTTCGCCTATGACGTTTTCTATGACGGCCTGCAGACGGGCATCTCCTACATCCTCGTCGAGATGCCGCCTCAGACGCCCAACGCGACGAGGCGCGATGACATCGAGATGGGCCGGCGTCCGTATCTCGTCCATGTCAAGGCTGAGAACCTGATCGGCTGGAAGTCGGCCACGATCAACGGGCGCGAGGTGCTGACGCAGGCCCGCATCTACGAGCTAGCGACGGTGGACAATCCCGAAGACGAGTTCGCGGAAAAGACCGTCGAGCGCGTCCGCGTCTTCGATCGCACCGAAAGCGGCGTTCTCTGGCGTCTCTTCGAGTTTCAGCAGACACAGCGCGAGCAGGGCGAATGGGTTGTCATTGACGAGGGCATGACGAGCCTGAGGGAGATCACGCTCGTCCCGGTCTACATCAACCGCACCGGCTTCATGACGGGCGAGCCGCCGCTTGAAGACCTCGCCTATGTCAACCTGGCTCACTGGCAGTCGTCGAGCGACCAGCGCAACATTTTGCATGTCGCCCGCGTTCCGATGTGGTTCGGCAAGGGCTTCAATGACGAGGAAGCCATCACCATAGGGCCGAATTCGTTCCTGTATGCGTCTTCGGAGCATGCCGATCTCAAGATTGTTGAGCATTCCGGCGCCGCCATCGGTTCCGGGCGCGAGGATCTGAAAGACCTCGAATTCCAGATGCAGACGCTGGGGTTGGAGCTTCTGATCCCGAAGCCGGGCGAGCAGACGGCGACGGGCAGGGCCATTGACGAAGCCGCCATGACAGCGCCGCTTGCCATGATGGCCGACAATTTGAAGGACGCCCTGGAACGCTGCTTC
>Ga0207874_1001924_pt1 | contig 21469 bp, 14 predicted proteins | sample HigsolmetaAR201D_FD_184833 | JGI IMG/M metagenome (GOLD analysis project Ga0207874, IMG submission 184833) | Ionic liquid and high solid enriched microbial communities from the Joint BioEnergy Institute, USA - AR20-1-D (SPAdes) (version 2) ...
ATAGCAGCGGGCCGGCGACGGTCAGGCGGTTGCGCTCCGTGCGCTTCGTGGTCTGCTCTCCAGCGCAGCCCGGTAGGCCGCCTCGACGCGGTCGGCCACCGCCGGCCACGCGAACTGCGCCGCCCAGCCCGGCGCGGCCGCGGCCATCGCCTCCCGCCGGGCCGGGTCCTCCAGCAGCGAGCGGCAGGCGGCCGCCAGCGCCTCCGGGTCGCGCGGCGGCACCAGCAGCCCGGTGCGGCCCTCGTCGATCACCTCGGGGAAGCCGCCGAAGCGCGAGGCGACCACCGGCAGCCCGCAGGCCTGCGCCTCCACCGGCCCGATCCCGAAGGTCTCGCTCGCGTAGCTCGTCGCGAGGAGCAGGTCCGCGGCGCAGTACAGCTGCGGCAGCTCGGCGCGCGGCTTGGCGCCCAGGAAGCGCACGCGCGCTGCGACCCCGACCTCGGATGCCAGCCGCTCGAGGCCCGGCCGCTCCTTGCCGTCCCCGACGATCGCCAGCGCCGCGCCCGGGATGCCGGCCAGCGCGCGGATCGCGATGTCCACGCCCTTCCAGGGCTGGTCGAGCCGCCCGATCCACAGCAGCAGCGCCGAGGGGGCGTCTGGCCGCCGCCCGTCAGCTGCGGCGCCGAGCAGGTCGCGCCGCAGCGCCTCGTCGCGCGGGCGCGGCCGGAACAGGCCGGTGTCGATCCCGTTGAACACCACCGTCGGCTCGAAGCCGTAGCGCGCGGCCACCGTGCGGGCGTTGAAGCGGCTGCAGGAGACCGCCCCGTCGACCCGGCGCGCGAGCAGCCGGTCGCCCCGGTAGAAGTCCTCGCCGTGGCAGCCGAGGATCACCCGCGCCCCGCCCAGCCGCCGGGCCAGCAGCGCGGGCCCCATGTCGTACGGCTTCTGCAGGTGGATGACGTCGTAGCCGCCGCGCGCCAGCTCGGGCAGCGCCGCCACGCCCAGCGTCAGGCGCTCGAGCAGCTTCGCCTCGGCGTAGGCCCGGCGCAGCGGCGGGATGCTCTGGAAGAACGCCCGGCTCACGAACGGGAAGGTCAGCACCCGCACGCCGGGCGCTGGCTCCCGCCGCGGCCCCGCGCCGCCGATGATCGTGACGTCGTTGCCGCGCCGCGCCAGCTCGCGCCCCAGGTCCCACACGAAGGACTCGACGCCGCCGTACTTGGTCGTCGTGGTCAGGTTGTAGAGGGCGATCTTCACGGAGTATCAGTGTCCAGTAGCCACGAGGCCTGACGTCTACAGCACCCGCAGCAGCCAGCGGCTGCCGGGAAGCCGCATCCGCGCCAGCTGCTCGCGGTCGCGCGGGTCCAGGCCGCCGGCCAGCCGCAGCGCCGCCAGGAAGCCCGCCGCCCCGACGCCGCTGACCGCCAGCAGCAGCAGCGCCTCCCGCAGCCGCGCGCCGAGGTCCGCCTGCGCGGGGAGCGGCGGCAGCAGCCCGCGGATGGCCAGGACCAGCAGCGCCATCGCGGCCGTGGCCGCCACCACGCGCGCCGAGAAGCGCCACGGCCAGCGCAGGCCGAGCATCCGCGCCCCGTTGGCCGTCGCCCAGAGCCCGGCGGCGGTCCGCGCCAGCCCGAAGGCGAGCGCGACGCCCAGCAGCCCGAGCGCCGGGGGCAGCAGCCACGCCAGCGGCGCCACCACCAGCAGCGTCAGCAGGCGCGAGGCGACCACGATCCCCAGCCGCTCGTACACGATCAGCGCGTTGTGGGCGGTGGTGAGCAGGCACTCGGCGAACAGACACGGCGCCAGCACCCACACGATCGGCGCGGCGTCCAGGTACTGCGGGCTGATCACTAGCAGCGCCGGCTCGGCCAGCAGCACCAGCCCGACGGCGCCGGGCACCAGCAGCAGCAGCTGGAGCCGCACCAGCGACTGGTAGGCGCCGTCCAGCGTGCCGCCCTCGCCCTGGCGCACCCGCGTGAAGAGCGGCACCTGCACCCCGACCATGGGGGTGTACAGGTAGCCGAGCGCCATCCGCGCCAGCGCCGCCCCCGCCGCGAGCAGCGCCACGTCGCCGATGTTGCCCGCCAGGTAGATCGCGAACCCGGCGCTGGCGATGAAGTCGGTCGCCGTCATCAGGAACGAGACCGCGGTGTAGCGCACGAAGCCCGCGGGCAGCCACGAGCGCAGCGGTGCGCCGGAGCCCGGGTGCTGGAGCTCGGGCGGCGAGCCCTGTGCCTCGGGCGCCAGCGCGAGCCCGAAATCGGCCCGCCAGGCCCGGTACACCTGCCAGCCCGCCAGGGCGACCGCCAGCGCCGGCGCGAGCACCATCGCCCCGAGCACCCCGAGGATGTCCCACTGGTCCGGCAGCAGCAGAATGGCCGCGACGCTGAGCAGCTGCGGCAGCAGGCCGGCGGCGAGCGTGATGCTGTTCCAGGCCCGCTGGCGGAAGAAGCTGTTCAGGTACGCCATCAGCAAGTCGTACAGCACGCCGAGGAACAGCAGCGCCAGGATCGCGGCGATCACCAGCCACCCGGAGCGGAGGAGCAGGTCGAGCAGCACGGCGCGGTCGGCCGAGCCGAGCGCCGCGTCCTCGAGGATCTTGGCGCGCAGCGTGTTCAGGTACGGCTCGCGGAACAGCGTGGCCAGGCCGACGCCGAGCACCGCCAGCACGGCCATCTGCGCGGCGAAGACCGCGGTGAGCAGCCGCAGCACGGCCCGCGGCCCCCCGCTGCGGCTCAGCTCGGGGATGTACTTGGGGAGCGCCCGCTGCGTGCCGAGGTCCACCGCCGTCCCCAGGCCGTTGTTGGCGCCGCTGACCAGCGCCAGCAGGCCGTAGCTCGCCGCGGTCAGCAGGTTCAGCTTCACCAGCGTCGAGAGCACCTCGGCCAGCAGCCGCAGCGGCACGAACACGGTGTTCCAGACCACCGCGCGCGAGACCTGCGAGGCGAGCGTGGGCGGTTGAGTTGTCGCGGGCTCAGTTGCCATCAGCAGTCAGTACTCAGCGTGTCGCTAGCGCTCCTTGGTGAGCGCCAGCTCGAACATCCCAACCAGCCAGCGCCGCTCGGCGCGGTAGGCGGCCTCTTCCAGCCCGACCGCCCGCAGCGCCCCGCGCAGCAGCCGCCGCGAGAGGCGCTGGCTCGCCAGCACCCCCGCCCGCAGCCGCTCCTCGCGCAGGTCGCGCACGCTGAACCCGTGCCGCCGCGCGAGCGCGACGAACTCGCCGTAGCGGAAGTAGTGCATCTCGCTCAGCCGCTGCATGTCGCGGAAGGCCGCCCCCTGCTTGCCGCGCCCGCGCCACCTGATGAGCAGCTCGGCCAGCGGCCGCGGCAGGTAGTTGATACCGCGCATGTGGTAGTGCGGGTCGACCCACGCCCGGCGGTTGATCACGGTCACCAGCGCCACCCCGCCCGGCCGCAGCACCCGGCCGATCTCGGCCAGCACCTGGCTGGGGTCGCGCACGTGCTCGATCACATCCCAGCATACCACGGCGTCGAACGACGCGCTCGGCAGCGGGAGCGCCTCGCCGGCCGCGTTCGCGATCGGGATGCGCAGCCGGTGGCGGGCGGCCCGCAGCGCGATGATCCCGCAGTAGGCCTGGTTGTACTCGCAGGCCGTGACCCTGGCGCCCCGCAGCGCCGCGGCCACCGCGAAGCCGCCCATGCCGGCGCCCAGGTCGAGCACGCGCAGCCCGTCCAGCCGCCCGGCGAGCCCCTCCAGGGTCGCCAGCCGCTCCTCCTGGTAGCGCTCCTGGTTGATGCGCCGCTCGCGCCAGGCGGCGTAGTCGCGCCGCCAGGTCATGTGCTGCAGCCAGGGGTCGATCGCTCGTTCCAGGTCGGTCGTCATTGTTCGCATTCCGCTGCCAGCGCCGGGCCGGTGCTGGCGGCCGCAGTGCTATCCGCCGGCCCCTTCGGCCCGCGCCTCCAGTACCGCCACCCCGACGTACCACGGCGCCCGCTCCAGATCCAGCAGCCCGGTGTCGCTGCGCAGGCGCAGCACCGTCGCGTCCATCTGCTCGCAGCCCGGCACGCCGCCCAGCGCCAGCCGCAGGCGCTGCTCGGCGCCGCTTAGCACCACCCGCGTCAGCCGCGGCCCGCCGTCGAGCTCGATGTCCACGGCCCGCCCCGCCGGCCCGCGCAGCGCCAGCGCCACCTCCCCGCACGTCGGCGCGAGCCGCACGCGCCCGTCGCCGAGCGTCCAGCGGCCGGCCGGCAGGTCGAAGGTCGCCGGCGCGAACCCGTCGTAGTGCCCGAGCGACTCCGGCGCGCCGGGGATCACGGCGGCGGGCGGCGCCCCGACGGCGGCCTCCCAGGCCCAGCGGTAGAGGTCGTTCCCGGCGCGCCAGTAGTCGTCGATCGCCGCCAGCTCCGCGCGCGCCGTCTCGGGCCTGCCGAGCGGGGCGGCGAGCAGCGCCCGCATCCCGCGCGCGTACAGGCTGCGCCCCTCGCGCTCGATCGCCGCGCCGTACAGCGCGTCCGCCTCGGCGTAGCTTCCCTGCGCGCGCATCAGCTCCGCGAGCGCGATCCAGCGCAGCGCGTTCTGCGGGTCGGTGTCGCGCGCCTGCTCCAGCAGCGCCCGCGCCCGCCCCGGATCGCCCGCGGCCACCGCCCAGCGCGCCGCGAGGGCGTGGCGCTCGCCGGCCAGCCAGGTCACGTAGCGCGTGCTCCCGATCAGCAGGATGAACAGCGCGCACCCGCCGGCGGCCGCGTACATGCGCCAGCCGCGCCGCAGGGGCGGCCCGCCCACGCCATCCGCCTGGCGCCCGCGGCGGAGCCGCCAGGCGCCCCACAGGCGGAGGAGCGCGTAGGCGCAGAACGGCACGAACGCCACGACGATCGGCAGGCGCAGCCGCGGGTGCCCGATCGTCAGCGCGGCCAGCCCCGTTGCCACCGCGACCCACAGGAGGGTCGGCAGGGCGCGCCGCAGATCCGGCGCGAAGCACACGCCGGCGATGCCGAGCAGCATGATCAGAATGTACTGCGCGTCCGCCAGCAGCGTGAGCCCGAGCGGCAGCTCGCCCGCGTTCTGCACCACCGGCTCGCCCGCCGGCCCGACCGAGATCACGTCGCCCGCGGCGTACGAGCGCGTCTGCAGCAGGTAGAGCGAGGCGATCTTGAAGCGCGCCCGGCCGATGAACTCCGCCGGGTTCTCCGCCGCCCGCTCCAGCGTCCAGCGCAGCGCGAGCGACTGGCGGTCGGCCAGGTTCGGCACCGCGAACAGCTCCCGGTCGCGCGCGTCCTTCTCCTCCGGGCTGCGCACCGCGCCGTACCACATGCTGATGCCGCCGTTGGTGTCGACCAGGATGAGCCGGCCGTGGGCGGCGTAGTTGCGCGCGGTCCAGGGCGCGATCACCAGCGCTGCGCCCAGCAGCAGGGCCGCCGCGCGCGCGCCTCCGTGCCCCCATGGGGCAGCCCGGCCGCACCAGAAGAGCCAGAGCGCCGCCGCCGGGATGAGGAACAGCCCCACCGCGCGCGTGAGCGTCGCCAGGCCGAGCGCGGCGCCCGCGGCCAGCGCCCATGTCCAGCGCCCGCCGGCCAGGGCGCGGTCGAGCGCCGCGAGCGCCAGGGCGATCAGCGTCACGAACAGCGCCTCGGCGTACAGCGCGCTCCCGAAGGCGGCCAGCGGCACGAACAGCGCCGCGATCAGGGCGGAGAGCAGCCCCACCCGCGCGTCGAAGAGCTGCCGGCCGAGCGCGTAGAACGCCAGCGCCCCCGCGCCCATCAGCCCGGCCTGCAGCAGCAGCGCGCGCGCCACATCCATCCCGGCCAGCGGCAGAAGCAGCGCGAGCAGCGCCGGGTACAGCGGCGGGCGCAGCCACTTGCCGGTGTCGTGGTAGCCGCCCTGGAGGATGTGGAGCGCCGCGCGGTAGTACTCCTCGGGGTCGCCCGGCGGCACCGCCCCCGAGCGCGCCTGCCAGTGCCAGAGCCACAGGCGCAGGGCGACCGCGAGCAGGGTGATTCCGCCGAGCGCGGCGACCAGCGACCAGCGGTCGACGGCCAGCGACCAGCGCAGCGCCTCATCAGCCGATGGTCGCCCGCCCTTCGTCGTTCGTCCGGCGATCACGGGTCCACCCGGCGCAGCAGCAGCAGGCCCTGCTCCTCCCGCAGCGTCTCCCAGCGATCCGAGGCGCGCAGCTGCTCGAAGAACTCCCGGCCGCGCTCGGTGTGCAGCGCGGACGCCCGCGTGTCGATGAACAGGTACTCGGCGCTCTCCAGCGGCGGGAAGGACTCGTCGGGCGGGACGTAGTACAGATAGCGGCGCGGCATCATGCGCGGCGCCAGGAACGACGTGGCCCCCAGCGGAGCGTCGGGCGGGACGAGGGCGGCCATCCGCTCCATCGCCGCTATGCGCGCCGGGTCCTCGCGGTAGCGCACGGTGGTGATCACCGGGTTGCGGTAGGCCAGGTTCACCGCCGCGGCGAACAGCACCAGGCCCAGCAGCAGGGCGGCGGGGCTGCGCAGGCCGGCCAGGAGCTGCGGCGGCTCTCGCCCATCGGCCGAATCGCCTGCTCGTGCGCTCCGAGCGCGCCACCAGGCCCACAGCCGCGCCCCGCCGACGATCGCCGCCAGCACGAGCCCCGGGATCACCAGCGCCTGGTACTGCTCGCGCACGGTGATCTGGAACGGCCGCAGCGAGAGCAGGTTCATCGCCAGCGGCGGCGCCGCCAGCAGCATCACTTCGGGCGCCAGCAGGGGCAGCAGCGCCAGCGGCAGCAGCATCAGCAGCACATAGGTGATCTTCGGGCCGGTGAAGACGATCTGCGCCACGTACAGCGGCCGGGTCACGATCGTCATCAGGATCTCACCCAGGCTGCGCCCCAGGTGCGGGTAGTAGGCCAGCTGTGGGCTCGTCCCCGGCCAGGTCTCGGAGTAGTCCTCGGTCGATCCGGTGCGCGGCTGGTAGTCCTCGTGGTAGAACGCCGGCGTCACGACGTTCGTCGCCAGGTAGAACCAGGCCAGCCCGAGCACCAGCGGCGGCAGCGCCCAGCGCCAGCCCATGCGCCACACCGCCGCCAGCAGCCCGAAGGCGGCGACCACCAGCGACACGTCGGTGCGCGTCGTCAGCGCCACCACCAGGCACCCGAGGAACCCCAGCAGGAGCCGCGCAGCGTGCTGCCCAGGCGTGGACGACGCGGCGAGCTTCGCCCGCTGCAGGAAGTAGAACGCCCCCAGCAGCGCCGGGACCGCGAGCGTGCGCGGCTGCCACGGCGCGCTCATCGTCACGAACCAGACCGAGGGGTAGAGCAGGTACACCGCGGCCCAGGCCAGGCCGGCCGCGGCCGACCCGCCGAACCGGTCGCGGGCAACGGCGTAGACCGGCAGCGCGCCGAGGCCCATGAACAGCGCCTGGAAGAAGTGGAGCGTCAGCGCCGAAGGGAACAGCGCGTAGAACGGCACCAGCAGCAGGATCGCCGGGATGAAGTCCATGCCCCACAGGTGGTCTGTGTGGCGGTAGTGCGAGATCTCCAGGAAGCGGCCCTGCGTCGTGTTCCAGATCGACTGCTCGTAGTCGATCTGGTCGTACCCCTGGCCCCAGCTGTAGTACTTGTAGGTCAGCCCGAAGAACAGCAGCGCGGCGTACCCGGCCACCATGAGCCCCAGCGCGAGGCGCGGCCGCCCCACCAGCGCGGGGAGCGCCCACCACGCACGTGGCTGAGGTTCCGAGCGGTAACCGCTCGCCGTTTGCTGTGCCATATCCTCAGTTATCCCGCAAGGCGTCGTCTGACAGAGCTATGCGGCGGCCTTGCCCCCGCACTCCCTGAAAGTGCCCGTGGAGGGCCTGTGGCCCTCCACACTCTCCGTAAGCGAATTGGCCGTGCCGCCCGCCTCACTCCCTCGCCCGGCGGCCAGCGTCAGACCACCGGCGAGCGAATGATGCGGATCACCCACAGGTCGAGCGCCGTCGCCAGCGTGAACAGGTAGACCGCCGCGACCAGCGTCTTGCCCCACACCCCGCGCCGCCAGAAGCGGTCGGCGTACACCGCCCAGCACAGGCACAGCGCCGGGACGATGTAGAAGATCTGCTTGTCGACCATCGAGATGCGGTAGCCGGCCACCATGAAGATCACCGCGACGGTGTACCACGCGGCGAGCACCACCCACAGCAGCCGCCGGCCGCGCAGCGCCACGAACCCCGGCACGCAGAAGAACAGCGGGATCAGGATGCCGTAGTACAGGTAGCCGTCCGGCCGCATGTCGTAGCGCAGGTGGCGCCAGAAGCCCAGCATGTACTCGCTGAACGGCGGCCGCTCGACGCCGACGCTCTCGGGGCCGCGCGTCGCCAGGCTCAGCACGTACGGCACCGTCCGCTCGATCATGCTCGGGATGTACTGGCCGTAGTAGATCAGCACCGAGAGCGCGATCGCCAGCCCGGTGGCGAGCGCCACCCCGCGCGCCGCGCCCGGGACCCGCGCGTTCTCGCCGGGGCCGGGCGGGTACACCCGCTCGATGAACAGGAACAGCGCGACGAACAGCACGTGGAACACCGCCATCACGGTGTAGAACAGCATCGTGACCAGCGTGAGGGCGGTGAGCAGCGCGATCGGCCCCCGCCGGTTCAGCCGCGGGTACAGCGTGACGATCGCCGTGGTCGTGACCAGCGTCCACCACATGCCCGACGTGGTCGGCACGTTGCCCCACGAGTGCAGCAGGAAGGTCACCGGCGTGACGGCGTACAGCAGCGCGGCCAGCAGCGCCACCCGGTTGCTCAGGCCGCTCTTGAGCGCCAGCATGGCGATCAGGAACACGCGGCTGCAGTCGAGCAGCGCGCTGAACAGGTTCGCGCTGGTCTCGAGCGGCCAGGGGAACACCACGAACAGCGTCGAGAACAGGTGGAAGAACGGCGAGTACGGGATCACCGGCCGGTTCGGCCCCCACTCGTCGATCGGCATGACCGACTCGGAGAAGGCGCCGGGCAGGTACATGGCCGCCAGGTTGCCGTCCAGGATCCAGCGCACGCGGTCCATGTGCCAGCCGATGTCGATCGCCCGCATGTAGGGGTAGAGCAGCCCGCCGCCTTTGACCCAGAAGCCGGCGATGAAGGCCAGCACCAGCGCGTCGCGCAGCCACGGCGCCAGCGGGATCTCCAGCCGGCGGAACAGCCACTCGCTCAGCCGCTGCAGCGCCGCGGTCAGCAGCACGCTGAACAGCATCAGCAGCGCGAGCGGCTCCATGAAGAAGCCCATCGGGAAGCGGTAGCGCGCCAGCGCCCACCCGCCGAGCAGCAGCACCCCGACCCCGGCGCCCAGCGCCACCCAGGGCGGGACGCGCACCAGACGCAGCGCCGCGTACATCGAGAGCGCCACCGCCAGCGACGCCAGGAGCGCGCGCCACGGCGGCACGGCCGCCCCCAGCGGCCCGCCATCGTCGATCGGCGCCACTGTGATGCGCTCGATCGCCACGCCGAGCGGCCGCGGGTCATTGTAGACGCGCGAGCGGATCGTGAGCGTCAGGTTGCCGTCGCCGACGAGCTCGGCCGGCACCATGAACGAGAGGCGCCTGAACTCGCCGGCGTACTCCGGCAGCTGCGCGAGCGGCGTGCCGTTCGCGAAAAGCTGCGCCTCGACCGGCTCGCCGTCCGGGTGGGCGACGACGGCGTTCAGCTCGACGCGCCACGCGCCGCGGCCGAGCGCGGGGAAGGCGATCTCGGCCTCGCCGCTCGTCCAGCGGTAGGTGCGGGCGCCCGAGAGCGTCACCGAGCGCCCCTGCACCGGCGGCACCTCGATCGTGCGGTCCTGCAGCGGCTCGAGCCGCAGGGTCAGGCTCTCGCCGGCGGTCGCGCCCTCGGGCAGCTTAGTGCGGAACTCGCGCGCGCCGCCGCCCCAGTCGGTCAGGGTCGCGAAGCGCCGCTCGTTGGCGAACACGGCCACCAGGCGCCGCGGGAACTGCTCGCTGGGCGTGAACTCGTCCAGCGTGATCGTCGCCATGCGGAACGCCGGGTTGAGCCCCTCCTCGATCCGCAGCTCGTCGCTGCCCTCCGGCCAGTCGAAGCTGCGGCTCGGGCTCACCGCGGTGAACTCCCGCGCGTGGAAGCCCTGCAGGTACGGGAAGTCCGCGTCCGCGCCGATGTCGATCGCGACCTGCGGCCGGACGCTGTAGGCGGCGAGCAGCGCCACGAGCACGCCGAGCGCCAGGATCAGGGGCGGCAGTCCGGGCCGGGCCGAGCGCAAACTTACCGCGGGCCGCCTCACAAGGACGGGCGCCCGCGAGACATCACGGGTTGCCAAGCGGTGACCTCTTTCCAATCGTCAGCGCGGCATTATAGCATAGCGGGGCTGCGCCTCCTCAGGGCAGCATGTCTCCGCCGCTCTGCGGTGGGGAAGGGAACGCGGTGGGCCTGCAGATACCCGGATCTCCCCGCAGCACCGCACCGCGTCAGCTCAGGAGGTGTGGGCTGCGGGCAGCTCTCTGGGCGCATACGTAACACCGGCTATGTATAATGTCGGTGTTGCGCGCCTCGCGTACACCGAAGAGAGGAATACCCCATGCTCAAGCGTACCGCCGCGCTCGTCGCTGCCGCACTCATGCTCGCCGGCTGCGCGCTCCCCACGCTTCCCTTCGCCGCGCCCGCAACGCCCACCGCGCCGCGGGCCTCCACAGCCGACACACCTGCCCCGGCCGCCACCCCGGCGGCCTCGTCCAGCGCACCTGTCGCAGAGGCCGTCGGGGGCGCCGCTCCCACTGGCGGCGTGGAGCTGATCACCGGCGAGTTCACCTACACCAACGACTTCGTCTTCACCTACTACGTCGAGCACGCCGTCGCGCTCGCGGACCTGCGCGGGTTCGTCCTGCGCGACCGCGAGTGGGAGCTGCCGGTCGAGAGCCAGGTGCTGGGCTATATGGAACTCGACCACGAGGCGCAGCGCGGCACCTTCCGCCTGCAGCTCCCGGTGCGGCCGCACGGCGTGCCGAGCGATGTGGACAACGACGACGTCGAGGAGGCCGGCGTCCAGATCTTCGCCGTCAGCTGGTGGCCGAACCTCTCCGGCGGGCCGTTCGCCGCCGGCGACGACCGCAGCCGCGGCTGGCCGAGCTACCTGGACTCGATCCGCGTCGACAGCGAGCGCGAGGACGAGATCATCGGCGGCAAGCTGGTGGTGTGGGCGCCGGACGACGCCCAGGAGTTCCCCACCGGCTTCGGCCCCGACGGCCTGCTCTTCACCGAGGATGACCCGGTCGGCCCGATCCCCGCCGGCTACTCGGTGGTGGACCTGGACCAGGAGCCGTTCGGCATCAGCCGCCGGCCCGAGGAGCAGGTCACGCTCTACGAGCCGGCCGATGTGGCGGTGAAGGACTTCTCGCGAGACTCCTACAGCGAGGCGTTCCGCAAGATGGTCGCGCAGCTGCGCAGGGAGTACGCCTTCAACGGCATCCCGGGCAAGGAGCCGGACTGGGACGCGCTGGTCGCCGAGCTCGAGCCGCGCATCGTCGAGGCCGAGCGCAACAACGACGCGCGGGCGTTCTACCGGGCGCTGAACGACTTCGTGCTCGCCTTCCCGGACGGCCACGTCGGGCTGAACGGCGGGCTCATCGGCGCGCAGGTCTTCGCCGAGCAGACCGCCGGCGGCTACGGCTTCGCCATCCGCGAGCTCAGCGACGGCAGCTTCGTCGTCGTGTACGTGCTGGAGAACGGCCCGGCCGCCCGCGCCGGCATGCGGGTCGGCGCGACGGTCACTGCGTTCAACGGCCTGCCGATCGGCGAGGCGGTCTCGCAGGTGCGCCCGCTGACCACCTTCAGCACCGAGACCTCGCGCCGCTACCAGCAGGTGCGCTACCTGCTGCGCGCTCAGCCAGGCGACACCGCCGAGGTCACCTTCGCCAACCCGGGCGCGGCCCCGGTCACGGTGACGCTCACCGCCATCGAGGAGCGCCAGAGCTTCGCGGCCACATCGCTCTACCTCGGCGTCGACCCGAACGCCCTGCCGGTCGAGTTCCGCCTGCTCCGCTCCGGCGTCGGCTACATCAAGCTCAACTCGAACTACGACGACCTGCACCTGCTGATACAGCTGTTCGAGCGCGCGCTGCGGACCTTCCAGAACAACCGGTCGCCGGGCGTGATCATCGACCTGCGCCAGAACACCGGCGGCGCTCCGCTCGGGCTGGCCGGCTACCTGACCGACCAGCCGATCCCGGCCGGCCAGAGCGAGGCGTACAGCGACGCGACCGGCCGGTTCGAGAAGCGCGGCGTGCCGCGCGAGATCGAGCCGAACGAGACGCAGTTCCGCTTCGATAAGGTGGCGGTGCTGGTCGGGCTGGCCTGCTCCAGCGCCTGCGAGTTCGAGGCGTATGGCTTCAGCCAGATCCCGGGCGCGATCGTCGTCGGCTACTACCCGACCAACGGCATCTTCGCCGACGTGGCGCGCGGCGACTACCGGCTGCCGGAGGGCTTCTCGGCGCAGTTCTCGGCGATGCGCACGGTGCTGCCGGACGGGAGCCTGCTGATCGAGGGCAAGGGCGTCGAGCCGACGCTGCGCGTGCCGATCACGGCCGAGGGGCTGCTCTCGGGCCAGGACGTGGAGCTGCAGGCCGCCGAGCAGGCGATCCTGGGGCGCTGATCAGGCTGACGGGGCGACGAGGTGACAGGGTGACAGGGTGACAGGGTGACAGGGTGACAAGGTGATCAAGACGTTTCGTGGTGTAGTAGGAGTTTCTGGCGTCCAGAGGTCACCCCGTCACCAGGTCACCCGGTCATTTCGAGGTGCAGTAGGAGTTTCTGGCGTCCAGAGGTCACCCCGTCACCAGGTCACCTCGTCACCCCGTCACCCAGTCACCTCAGGCTCGCGCTCAGTGTAGGTAGTCGCTCACCTGGCGCACCCAGTCCGCGAGCCCGTACCAGATCAGCGCGAGCAGCGCCGCCAGGGCGGCCCATCGCCCGGCCCTGCCGCGCCGCCGCCAGGCCTCCAGGGCGATGCCGGCGCCGATGCAGAGCGCCGGGAAGAGGAACGGCTGCCAGCGCACCGCCTGGTCGCTGTTCAGCAGCGTCCCAAACGAGAGCGCCGTCCCGAGCCAGCAGGCCGCCAGCACCACCCCGAGCTGGCGCGGGGCGCCCCGCAGGCGCTCCCGCCCGTTCTCCTGCCCGGTGTCTCCCCCGAGCCCTGCGCTCCGTCCCGGCGCGCCCACTCCCCCGGCCGGCCTCCAGGCGAGCAGCAGCGCGCCAGCGGCCCCGGCGATGAGCAGCGGCCCCGCCAGCGCAGGCTGCGGGCTCGTCACCTGCCCGACGACCCAGCGGGCGAGCTTGTCGTCGAGCGGCCGGTCGGGCGGGCAGCGCTGCTCGGCCGGCAGGTTGGCCTGAGCCGCGGCCTGCTCCCGGCGCGTCTCGAACAGCCCCAGGAAGGCGCTGTAGTACACCAGCCCGACGAGCGCCGCCGCCCCCGCCCACGCCGCGAGCAGCGGCAGCCGCCCCTTGAGCCAGCCCGGCGGCCTGCCCAGCAGCCACAGCGGCAGCCACGCCGCGAGCAGCGCCACGGCCGAGATCGTCATGCCCGCGTGGCTGACCAGCACGGCGGCGAGCAGCGCGGCGCCGAGGGCGGCCACCGGCCACCGCGCCGCGCGCTGCGCCCCGGCGACGAGGAACAGCAGCAGCGGCAGCAGCAGCGCCTGGCCGAACAGGTTCGCCATCTCGCCCACCGAGTAGGAGCGCAGCAGCGGCGGGGCGGCCACGTACAGCGCCGCGGCGAGGAGTGCGGCTCTGCGGCTCAGCCCGCTGTGGCGCAGCAGCAGCCAGATCATCGCGGCCGAGAGGCTCTCCAGCAGCGCCACGCCGCCCTGGACGAGCCACTGCCGCGCGAGCGCCCCGTCGCCGGTCAGCAGCCCGCCCGGCATCAGCGTCAGGTACCCCCCGGGCGGATAGGGCGACTGGCCGCCGCCCGCCTCGCACGGCAGCCCCTCCGTCAGGAACAGCGCGCCGAGCGCCACCTCGGTCAGGTTGTTGACGTGCAGCCGGGTGTCGCTGAAGATCGCGTAGGGGTGCAGCATGCCGGCCACGCGCACGCCGAAGGCGGCCACGGTTGCCGCCAGCGCCATGTCGCGCTCTGCGGGGCCTGCGCTCACGCCGAGCGCCCGCGCCGCGGCGGCGAGCAGCGGCGCCAGCAGCGCCGCGATCAGGTAGCAGATCCACACCAGCGCGGCGAGCAGCGGGAGGAAGACGACGATGTCGACGCGGCGCGTGGCGAGCAGCAGGGCGCCGATCACAGCCAGCCCGGCCGCGAGCGGCAGGGCCGCGGAGGAACTCAGCAGGCGCCGGGCCAGGCACCATGCGCCGATCAGCGCCGCGGCGAGCAGCGCCAGCGCCGACGGCGCGGGGGTGTAGGGCGGCGCCCCCGTCGCAGCGGCGGAGACTCGGTAGATGACCAGCCCCAGCGTCCGCGGGTCGTCGGGGGCCGGAAGCGGCGGTGCGCGCATGCGCAGCCGCACGTCGCCGGCCTCGGCCGGGGCCAGGATATGGTAGATGCGCGGCTCCGCGCCGACGGTGACCGTCAGCGCGGCGGCGGGGCCGAGCTGCCAGTGGCTCTGCACCGACTCGCGCGGGCCGCTCGACGCCGCGACGCTCACCAGCCAGGCGCCGCCGCCCACCCCCGGCAGCCGCACCTCGGCCTCGTCGGTCGTCCAGCGGTACGGGCGCTCGCCGAGCGTGTGCCACTCGACGCCGGGGCGCGTCGGCTCGGAGGCGTTGAAGCCGCTGAGAAACGGCGCGTCGAAGCCCCTCAGGCGGGTCGCCGGGTCGCCGCCGATGTGGAGCGTGTGGGCGGCGGGGGCCTGGTACGCGAGAGCCCAGAGCGCGAGCGCTGCGGCCAGCACGCCCCAAAGGGCCGGAGCGCGGAGCGCCCCGGCGAGGAGCCCGGCCTCACGCCGGAGCCATGATGCAATCGCGCGCAGGTCGTTCACGCTCGGACTTCGCTATGATGTCGATGAACGCACAGCGCCGCGGATTATAGCAGGAAACGCGGGCGGATCAGGTATAATCCCACAGCTATGAACGTGGACGACCTGCAGCGCTGGCTCCAGGAGCGGCTGCCGGCTGACCTGTGCGCCGCGCCGCCAGCGGTCACGCGCTACGACGACGAGGTGCTGATCACGCTCTCGCCAGTCGTGGCTGCTGAGGAGTGCGGCGACCGCGGGGCGGAGCGCGCGGCGATCCTCCGGCTGCGCGAGGAGACGCGGCCGCTGCGGATGCGGCTGGCGCGCGAGCTGCAGCGCGCGATCGGGCTGCCGGTCGCGTGGGGCATGCGCCTCGGCGGCAGCGAGATGCTGTTCACGAGCCGCTCCGTCCCGGTGATGACGCGGCTCGGGCGCGCGGAGCGCGAGGTGCTCGACACGCTCGTCGCCGTCGGGCTCGCGGACACCCGCAGCGCGGCGCTGGCCTACGTCGTCCGGGCTTTCGCCGAGGAGCACCACGAGTGGCTGGCGGAGGCGCGCAGGGCGCTGGCCGAGGTCGAGAAGGTGCGCGCCCGCCTCAAGCTTACCCCGCGCAAAGGCCCTCCCGCTGAAAGCTAGAACGCGCAGCCGCTCAGCGCGCCGGGACGTGCTCGTGCGCGTGGTAGCTGGAGCGCACGAGGGGGCCGCTCTCCACGTGCCGGAAGCCGCGCGCCAGCCCTTCGGCCTTGAACCAGGCGAACTCGGCCGGGGTCACGTAGCGGTCCACCGGCCAGTGCGAGCGGGTGGGCGCCAGGTACTGGCCGATCGTCATCACCTCCACGTCGACGGCCCGCAGGTCGTCCATCACCTGCAGGACCTCGTCGTTCGTCTCGCCGGCGCCGACCATCATCCCGCTCTTGGTCACGACGTCCGCGCCGCCGAGCTCGCGCGCCCGGCGCAGCAGCTCGAGGCTCTGCCGGTAGCCGGCCCGCGGCCGGAAGCGCCGGAAGAGGCGCGGCACCGTCTCGATGTTGTGGTTCAGCACGTCCGGCCGCGCGTCCATCACCATCTCCAGCGCCTCCCAGTTGCCGTCGAAGTCCGGGATGAGCACCTCGACGCGGCACTCCGGCACGCGCCGGCGGATCTGGCGGATGGACTCGGCGAAGATATGCGCCCCGCCGTCCGGCACATCGTCGCGGTTGACGCTGGTGAGCACGGCGTGGCGGAGCCGCAGGTACTCCACCGCCTCGGCGATCCGCGCCGGCTCCTCCTCGTCGATCGGGGCCGGGCGGCCCTTGCCGATCGCGCAGTAGCGGCAGCCGCGCGTGCACACGTCGCCGAGCAGCAGGAAGGTGGCGGTGCGGTGGTTCCAGCACTCGCCGATGTTCGGGCAGCGCGCCTCCTCGCACACTGTGTGCAGGCGCTTCTCGCGCACGAGCTGCACGACGTCGTGGTAGTTCTCGCCCGAGGGGGCGCGCACCTTGAGCCACTCGGGGCGGCGCGCGGCTGCGGGCGGCGCGCTGGGGCTCAACGGGATTATCTCAGTCATTGTGCTATACCTCAGCTGAATCGGCCTGGCGCAGCGCCACGCCGAACACGGCGCCGAACGCCTGCGCGACGGCCTCCTCCACCGCCTCGTGCGGAGGGGTGCGCGGGCCGAGCAGCCGCTCGAGCGACGTCACGCCGCGGCCGACGATTCCGCACGGCACGATCTGGCGGAAGTAGCGCAGGTCGGTGGTGACGTTGAGCGCGAAGCCGTGCTGGGTGATGCCGCTGGCGGTGAGCTTCACCCCGATCGCGCAGATCTTGTCGTCGCCTACCCACACGCCGGTGAGGCCCGGGACACGCCCGGCGCGCACGCCGAACTCCGCCAGCGCGACGATCACCGTCTCCTCGAGCATCCGCAGGTAGCGTGCCAGGTCGCCGCCGTAGGCCGAGAGCTTCAGGATCGGGTAGGCGACCACCTGGCCCGGCCCGTGGAAGGTGATGTCCCCGCCGCGGTCGGCCTCGACCAGCGCCACGCCCTGGGCGGCGAGCGTCGCCGGCGAGACGAGCAGGTGGCCGGGACGGGTGGCGCGGCCCAGGGTGTAGGTCGGCGGGTGCTGCGTCAGCAGCAGCGTGTCGGGCGCGCGGCCGGCGGAGCGCGCGGCGACGGCGGCGCGCTGGGCCTCCAGGCCCGCGGCGTAGTCGGTGAGGCCGAGGCGCACCACGCGCACGGTGCGCAGGTGTTGCTCGATGACGGCCATGCCTGTAGTGTACCACACCCGCGCTCACCGGCTCGCGGCGCGTCCCCGTGCTATAATTCTCTGCATTAGAGCGTATCCGCAACATCATTTTGTGGAGGGCGGAGCCCCGAGCGTGGCGGCTGTGCCGCATGCTCCGCCGATGCTCTAATGCTTGCGCTGCACGCGCACCAGGAAAGGGAAAACCGTGTCCCTACGGACGCGCCTGACGCTCTACTACGTCGGCTTCTTCGCCGCCGCGCTGCTGGCGCTCGACATCGGGCTGTACATGATCGTGCGCCAGGCGCTGATCGGCAGCATTGACAACGAGCTGCGGCTCGCGGCGCGCCTGCTGCAGCAGGGCTTCGCCGAGAGCAACCAGACGCTGCGCACCTACTTCGACGGCGACCGGATCTTCGTGCGGCTGCGCCCGCCCGGCGTCGGCGGGTTCGTCGCCTCGAACCTCGGCGTGCAGGTGTACGACCGGTCGGAGTCCGTGGTCGCGATCTCGCCGAACCTGAGCGAGCAGATGACCATGGACAGCGACGCCTTCGCGGCGGCGGTCAATAACACCATCACGATCCGCACCGTCGGGAGCGGCGCCGGCGCCCGGCGCGAGATCATCGCGCCGCTCATCCTGCGCAACCCGGTCACGAAGGAGCCGGAGGTCGTCGGCGTGGCGCAGATCGCCCGGGCGATGGACGAGACCGAGATGGCGCTCAATATCTTCGCCTACGCGCTGCTGGGCGGCGGCGTGGTGGTGCTGCTCGCCGCGGCGCGCGGCGGGACCTGGCTGACCCGCGCGGCGTTCCGCCCGATCGACGAGATCGCCGCCACCGCGCAGAGCATCGTCCACGCCGAGGACCTCAGCCGGCGCGTGCCGGTGCCCGCCGCGCAGGACGAGCTGCAGCGGCTGACGATCACGATCAACGACCTGCTGGCGCGCATGGAGGCGCTCTTCAGCGCGCAGCGCCGCTTCATCGCCGATGTGTCGCACGAGCTGCGCACGCCGCTGGCGGCCATGCAGGGCAACCTGGACGTGCTGGCGCGCGGCGCTGCGCGCGACCCAGAGCTGCTGGCCGAGTCGATCGCCGATATGCGGCGCGAGGCGGCGCGGCTGATCCGCATGACCAACGACCTGCTGCTGCTGGCGCGCTCGGACACCGGCTTCGAGCTCCACCGCGAGCCGGTGGAGCTCGACACGCTGCTGCTCGAGGTGCACCGCGAGCTCCGCCCGCTCGCCGGGGAGGTGACGCTGGCGATCGGCGAGGAGGACCAGGCCGTGGTGCTGGGCGACCGCGACCGCATCAAGCAGGCGCTGCTGAACCTCGGGATCAACGCCATCCAGCACACACCGGCCGGCGGCACGGTGACGCTCGGGCTCAGCCGCCAGGGCGAGTGGGCGGCCCTGACCGTCACCGACAGCGGCACGGGCATTGCGCCGGAGGACCTGCCGCATATCTTCGACCGCTTCTACCGCGCCGACCAGTCGCGCAGCCGCAACCGGGGCGGCGCCGGGCTCGGCCTGGCGATCGTCCGCTGGGTGGCGGAGGTGCACGGCGGGCGCGTGACGGTGAGCAGCGTGCCCGGCTCCGGCAGCACCTTCACGCTGATGCTCCCGCTCGACCCAAGCGAGCGCGCGCTCCAGCCGGAGCAGGATGCCGTGCTGAGCTCCCCGTACTGAACAGATGCGCTTCCTGACCGTCAGTGATGAGATCGTTCCGGCTGTCTACAGCCTGAATATCAAAGAGCGCTTCCGCGACGTGCAGTGCGCCCTGGGGTGCGGCGACCTGCCGTTCTACTACCTCGAGTTCATCGTGACGACGCTCGCGATCCCGTGCTTCTACGTGTTCGGCAACCACGATCACCCCGAGGAGAGCGACGAGGGCGAGCCGCTGGAGGCGCCGCGCGGCTGCATCTCGGTGGAGGGGCGCACCGTGATGCACGAGGGCTTCATTCTGGCTGGCTTGGGCGGGAGCATCCGCTATAATAATGATCGCGGACCCCAGTACACCGAGACTGAGATGATGCTGCGGCTGTGGGCGCTCGCGCCGCGCCTGCTGCTCAACCGGCTGCGCCACGGCCGCAGCGTGGACATCATGCTCACGCACGCGCCCCCATGGGGTATCCACGACGGCCAGGACCGGCCACACCAGGGGTTCCGCTGCTTTCTGACGCTCATGGATCACTTCAAACCGCGCTATCTGATCCACGGCCACATCCATCGCTCCTACAACATCAGCGCGGTCACCCAGACACGCTACCGGGACACCACGGTGCTGAACACAGCTGGCTACCGCTTGCTGAACATCGAGCCGCTGGCGAAGAGGTGATGCGCGATGAACACCAGCGATCTGTGGATCTCCAAGCGCTCGAGGACGCAGTTCGAGGAGGCGCGGCGTAAGGCGGTGGTGGCGGGGATCATGGATCTCATCCAGCGCCGGCCGAGCGAGATGCTGTCGTTCGAAGAGGTGCGCGCGCGGCTGAATGTCCGCGGGCAGCGCTATCTGGGCCATCAGACCGTGCCTGTGAGCCGCATCGTCGGCAGCGAGGGGCGCTACGGCGACTTCGACCGGCGCTTCCTGCCGCGCTCGAACGCCCTCAAGAACCGCTGGACGCGGGTCAACAACGCGGCGCTGCAGGACATCAACCTCCCGCCGGTCGAGCTGTATAAGATCGGGGATATCTACTTCGTGCGCGACGGCAACCACCGCGTCTCGGTCGCGCGGCAGCAGGGCCAGGTGGAGATCGACGCGATCGTCACCGAGCTTGTGGTGGACGTGCCGCTCGACGACACCGATCTCTCGGTGCACGACCTGCTGCTGATGGAGGAGTACAGCGACTTCCTTGAGTGGACCGACCTGGCGCGGCTGAGGCCGCAGCAGCGCATCGAGTTCAGCGAGACCGGCGGCTACCTGGACCTCGTGCGGCACATCAACGCCCACCGCTACTACATGGGCCTGGAACAGAACCGGCCGATCGAGCGCGACGAGGCGGTGGCCGACTGGTACGACAATGTGTACACGCCGGTGATCGAGGCCATCCGGCGCCACGACGTGCTGCGCCACTTCCCCGGCCGCACCGAGGCCGACCTCTACCGCTGGATCATGGACCACCGCTGGTACATGCGCGAGCGCAGCGGCGCGGACCCGGGCCCCGAGGAGGCGGTGGAGGACTACGTGGAGCACTTCGGCCAGCGCAAGCTCACGGGCATGGTCGAGGAGATGATGCGCGAGGTTATCGGGCGCTTCCGCCCCTGACGCAGCCGGCGGCGAGCTCCTGCATGCGGGCGGCGGCCTCGGCGCTGGTGAGATCGCCCAGGATGGCGGGCGGCAGCACGATCTCGATCGCATCCCAGGCGCAGCGCAGCTCGTCGCGCGGGGGGATGCCGGGCGCATCGGGCGCCTGCGCGGCCGCCGCGGCCAGCACCGGGTCCTCGGTGACGGCCGGGCGCGTGAGGGCCGCGCGCAGGGCTGGGAGCGCCCCGATGTCCCGCGCGATGCGCTCCTGGAACTCAGGCCGCGCCAGCGTCCGCCCGAGCGCGTAGGCCTGCTCGAGCCGCTCCCCCTCAAGCCCCGAACCGTACATAAGATAGATCCCGCCGAGCGGCCCGACGGCCGGCAGGCCGGTGGCGTTCACGCGCGGCATCGGCGCGGCACCCAGCTCGAGCGTCTCGGAGTACTGGCGGTAGCGCTCGATCGACCAGTCGCCGTCGACCGCGAACGCGACGCGCCCATCGCGGAAGAGGCGCGCGCCCTGCTCGTATGTGGAGGGCGGCGGCGGCCCCGAGACGCGCAGCTCCTTGAGCAGGTCGAGCGCCGCGACGGTCTGCGGCGAGTCGAGCGCCGGCGCCCCGTCGGCGTCCAGCGCTGCCCCGCCGGTCCCGCTCAGCCACGCGGCGAACCAGCGCGCCTCGGCCCACCCGGCGACGATGCCGTACCTGCCGCCGCCCGTCTGCCTGCGCGCCGCGACGATCAGCTCGTCGGCGGTGCGCGGCGCCGAGTCGACCAGCTTGCGGTTGTAGAGCAGCAGCATGAACCCGTGGGCGCCGAGCGGCGTGCCCCAGCGCTGATCGTCGACGGCGCTGCCCTCGATGACGGCGGGGAGGAAATCCTCCGGCGCGAGGCCGTCGTCGGCGGGCCGCAGGGCGCCGGCGCGCTGGAGGATGCCCAGGTCATCCTGCGAGCCCCAGACGATATCGGGGAGCGGCAGGTCGGCCAGGGCCGCGGCGCGCACGTCGGCGCTCAGCCCGTCGGCGCTCTTCAGGCTGACCACGAGCTCGACGCCGGCGATGTGGGCCGCATCGGCGAGCAGGGCGCGCAGGCGCGCCCTGCGCTCCTCGCTGTTCGGCGCGACGGCCCAGAGCGTGAGCGGCGCGGGTTCCGGAGCTGCAGGGGCCGGGGCGACCGTGGGCGTCTCCACAGGCTCCGGGGCGGCCGTGGGCGTCTGCACCGGCTC
>Ga0207874_1001928_pt1 | contig 21432 bp, 15 predicted proteins | sample HigsolmetaAR201D_FD_184833 | JGI IMG/M metagenome (GOLD analysis project Ga0207874, IMG submission 184833) | Ionic liquid and high solid enriched microbial communities from the Joint BioEnergy Institute, USA - AR20-1-D (SPAdes) (version 2) ...
CTTTCAGTGCTCTCTGCGAGCCGATCCTGATTGGAAGTCAGGCGAGTAGAGGACATCCACAGCCACCGCACGCGCTTTCAGTGCTCTCTGCGAGCCGATCCTGATTGGAAGAGCATCTGTTTGAGGCCGCCCTCCCGTCATTTCTCCTGGCCTCTCTGCATTCCGAGGCTCACAACCGCGCACAGCGCGCCACCGCTCATGGGCGAGCCTATCACACGACCTGCTCCTTCGCAACTCCTCTCTTGCTCCAGAACCGCGTTAAGTTGCGAGCGGCCCGAAGCCGCAGTACCATCGCGTGTGTCCCACACAAAACGCCGACACCAGCTGGCCCGCTGCCTCCAATTTCGCGCCACTCAGCGCGAGTTGCGAGCCACACGCCCTCCAGCGCTGTTGCTCTCGCTCAGACAACATCGTTGCAGAACCTCCGAAACTCGCATGTCACACACACCCGGCGACTTGCCGGCGGTGGCGGCATACGCTCTCCGACCACCGCAGCCCGCAGCGCCTCCACCGTTGCCCGCACCGCCCGCCGCCGCGCCTCCGTAATCGGCACCGCCTCGGCCAGCCGAAGCGGAATACTGTAGAGAAAGCCCCGCCGTACCGGCAGCCCCCACGCCTCCTCTAGCAGCATCGCATAGGCCGTCAGCTGGAGTAGAAAATGTTTCCGATCGACCTGCTCGCTGTCCTTATACTCCACCACGATCGCTTCGGCTCCCGCCGACCTCCGATCCGGCACCGCCACTGCCAGGTCGAGCCGCCCCCGTAGCCCCAGCGTCGCCGACCGCAGCACCACATCGAAGGCCCGCTCGCCGGCCGTGAGCCCGTAGGTGCGCAGCGACCGGCGGTCCTCGCGCGCCCCCTCGCCGCGATGGCCCGCGATCCCCTGCCGCATCAGCGCCGTCACCGGCCGCACGTCCGGCAGGCAGTAGCGGTAGTACACCACCCGTGGGCAGTAGGCCCACTGCTTCAGGTCCGTCACCTCGAACAGCTGCTCATCCATCGTGAGCCTCTCGCTGCGTAATCACCCGGCGCCTGCGCCAGGCGGCTTCATCCAGCGCGATGAGCTGCACATCGCCCGCCTGCTTCCCCAGCCGCCGCGCGATCTCTCCGAACAGCGCTCGCTGGTGGCTGCGCGAGAGCTCCCCGGCGAACGCGCTGTACTGAATACGTGTCAGCCCGTAGTCCAGGCACGCGTCGGCCACCCTCTGCCGCGTCCCATCGTGTGGAATGTCGTAGATCAACAGACAGCGCATCGCTACCACCCCATCACAAACGGTTCGTACGCCGAGCGCTCGCCCCGCACGAAGGTTGCGATATGGCGCGCCTGGAGCTGCAGGATGTGGCGCAGCGGCTGGCGCTTGCCCTCGTACGGCTCGGTTGTCTTCATCCGCTCCAGCACTTTCTCCGCCAGCCGGCGCCGCGTTGGCCGGTCGAGCCACCCTTCGTCGTCCTGGTCGATCGCAAAGCCGCGGTTCACCAGCCCGATCAGCGTGCGGTCCACCGCCGCCTGCCGGAACTCCTCGATCAGGTCGAGCGACAGGCTCGGTTTGCCCGGCCGGTCAGCGTGCAGAAAACCGGCGTGCGGGTCGAGCCCTGCCAGCAGGAGCGCCTGGCGCACCTGGGCGCGCAGCACCGCGTAGCCGTAGTTCAGCGCCTGGTTGAAGCGGTCACTCGCGCCCTGCGTCACCCTCCCCGGCCAGCCGAGGTCGGCGGGGATGACCTGGGAGATGGCCTGCCAGTAGCGCGCGGCCGCCTGCCCCTCGGCGCCCATCAGCGCCGCGCGCGCCTCTTCGGTGATCGTGCCCTCGACCCGGCGCACCTTGGGCAGCGCATCGAGCACCTCGGTCGCCGCCTGGGTGAGCGCCTGATACAGCGGAGGATCGGCGTCCTTGCGGTACTTGGCGATATAGCGCAGCAGGTTCGCCTGGCTCTGGATCTTACCGCTCGCGAACGCCCGCGCCAGCGCCAGCCCGCGCTCGTCCTCGTAGGCGCGCACCTGCGCCCGCTTGGTGAGCGCCATACCGGTGATGCCGCTGTGGACCAGCGTGCCGTAGTCATCGCCGTCGCGGCCGTTGAGGAAGTGGATAGGGATGCCCTCGGCGGCGCAGGCGCGCACCACGTCGCTGCTGAGGCCGACGCCGTCGCTGACGATCAGCACCTGCTCGAGGTGCATGATCGGCACCTCGGCCAGCCGCTCCCTGCCCCGCTCGACCCGCAGCCGCCCCTGGTGCTTCGAGACAAACACGCCAAACTGCTCGACGATCAGCTCCATGCGGTGCTCCTTGTCTGCTCTTCGCGGCCACTGCTGGCCGGCCGCGCTCTCTCGCGAGCCGTGGGGAGGTGATTTGGTTGTTCAGGTGCCTTCGCCGGCTGCCGCTCAGCCGCGGGCGAGATCAGCGACGGACTCGCGGGCGGCATGCCGTCCAGCCGAGGTGTCCGGCACGAGCTCGTACCACCCGTCGCCCTTCACGGCGTTCTTCCCGACGTGGATGAGGCTGCCCCACACCAGCAGCTCCCGCAGCGGGGCGAGCTCTCCCGCCAGCGTCACCGCACCCACCAGCCCGCCGATCGGCGTCCGCTGCCGTGTGCGTGTCGAGTAGCTGACGACATCGACCCAGCGGGTGCGGTCGTCGGCCACCTGCACCGCCGCGGCAGCCTCGTCGAGCAGGACGCGGTCGGGAGCGAGCGGCCCGGCGCCGTAGGCGCGCCCGAGCTCGTCGAGCCGCCAGGCCAGCCGCTGCACGAACGGGCGCAGGGCGAACCGGCGCACCAGCCGCTCCTGCTCGATCAGCCGCAGCGGTGTCCTGAACTGCAGCGTGAGGTGGTCGGACGGCAGGGCACGAGCCGCCTGCACCACCTCGGCCGCAGTGATCGTCAGGCCGGGCGCCTTCACCTGGCCCGTGCCGCGGGCGTAGAGGCGCTGGCGCTGGCCGGTGAGCGGGTTGATGGCGTCGATGGTCTCAATCTGCAGCTTGCCGCGCCGGCCGGCGTTGACGGCGAGCGGGCGGCCGAGGCCATGCTGCTCGACCTGGTGGACGGCCATGACGACATAGGGGAAGAGCTGCGCCGCCTGGCCGATGAGCGCGAGGCCGATGGCGAGCGGCTCACCGGGGTGGTAGCGGCGGCCAGCGGGCGGGCGGACGACATACGGGCGCGGGCGCTGCTCGCCGCCGGTCTCGCCCGCCTCGCGCATCGGCGCCACGAGCGCGGCCACCGGGCAGGCGGTGAGCAGTGGGCAGGCGGCACAGGTCGGCGCCGCCTGGTTGGCGCAGAAGCGGCTCCAGAGCGCGCCGACGAGGGCGCCGCGCACCTGCGAGCCGGCCTGGTCATCTAGCTCCAGCGGCGTGACGGCCGTGGCCTGGATGTCCAAGTGGTGGGTGGTGAGGGTCATGGGCTGATCCTCTCGTACAGGCTGAAGCCGCGACCGCTTCGAGTGAGCTGATAGGGCAGCACGATGTGACGCAGCACGCGATCTTTCCCGAGCGTGATACGCTTGCCGCTGTAGATATCGGCCTGCTCGAACGTCATCTTGGGGCCGCAGTCGTCCAGCATCTGGAGCGTCCCATCGATGCTGAAGCCGAGTTGATCTGCAGTGAGTGCGACCCAGTCTTGGCTTTCATCGACATCCTGCTGCTCGGGAGGGGCGAGCAGCTGCATGAAGCCGCCCCGCTTGCCGAGATACGTGATATGGAAGAACAGTTCGGTCAGGGTCGCTGGGAGCGGCTCTCCAGACGCCGTTCGGAAAGCCACACCGATCGGTCCACCGAAGGAGACGTACTCGCGGTAGGCGATGGTTCTTCCGAGCGGCATCAGAATGCCTACACCGTCGTCATCGCTCGGACCATGCTTCTTCGGCCGGACGATCTTGGTGAAGGTATTGATCACCGAGATCCGCTCGGGGAGCCGGAGCATGATCTGAAGATCACGGATGTCCGGCCAGAGCGCCTGCCCCGCTGTCTTGCTACGAGTTCGTAGAGCAGCATCGAGCAGCGCCATCTTGAGCGCAAACGGCGTGGGACAGATCAGCGTTCGTCCACCGGAGGAGGTGGCGGTCGCCGGCTTGAGCGAGAAGAGCGCTGCCGGCTGATAGTGTACGACGGTCCACATCGCCATCGCTCCTACGCCTGAGGCATTTGGTAGGGCTCCGCTGTGTCGATGAGCGTGCTGATCTGCTCTACCAGCCCGCCGAGCGAGGAGAATTGCGCAACCGTTACCCCATTGCCGCCGCCGAGGAGCTTGCCGATCGCCGTCATCTGAGCGGCGTAGTCGTCCATAATGGGGCTGATCAGCGGCGCGGGCAGCATCTTGGTCGAGTAGGCTACCGCGCCTTCGAGCGTGACCAGGTGGGGGAGCTGCGCGGAACGCATCGCGCCGTTGAGTTGCACGAATGTGTGCAACAGGCTCTCCAGCAGCGCTCGTCCGCGACGCGTGCGCTCCTCGGAAGTGATCGCGTAGCTCTGGGTAATGTCGTTGTAGCCGATGCGGGCGAACTCCAGGTGACAGACGATAGCGTACCTGCCGCTGTTGGCCGGGCGGTGGAAGATCGCCTGCTGGAGGTTGGCGCCACCGCTGCGCCCCTCATCGCTGCCGCTCGCATCGCGTCGCTGGACACGCCGTGTCGCATCCTGCCCGCGCTGGCCCTCGCTGCGCTCCGGCGCGTACTTCACGTGGAAAAAGCTCTGGTTGTGGCCCTCGCGCGTGGCGTCGGGGATGCCCACCGCCCAGCCAAACTCGATCACGCTCTTCCGCGGGATGGAGCGCCCACCCTCGGTGATCAGAATGCCCGCCACATCGTCCATCGCGCAGGTACGCAGCAGCTCATCGACGGTCTGCGCGTCCGTCAACTTCTGCTCTTTCGAGCGCGTAAGGAAAGCCTGGTCGGCGTTGATGCGGTTCGGGTTGAACAGCCGGCATCCAGCACAGAGCGGCAGCTTACGCTCGCGCGCTAGATTGTAGAAGTACTCGGCCTGGATGTGCTTCAGCATATCGCCGCTGATGGCGTTGACGTTATAGAGGCCACCGTCAGCGCCGACGATATCGACCATCCGAGTCTGGAGCTGATTGCCCTCGCTGCCCTCGTTGTTGAGATTGTGCATGTCCAGCGTCGCGTTGATAGCCAGCGAGAGCGAGTAGATCGGGGTAGGCATGGCAGAGTCTCCTGGTGTTAGAACGGCTCATCCGCATCGGTATCGGTCGTATCCTCCGCCTGATCCGCACTGTCACCCTCAGCGCCTGCTCCCTCCTGGTCAGCGGGCTCGTCGGTACGCGGGTCGCGGGCGTAGCCAAAGGCGACCAATAGACTGGCGACGGTCTGTGCATCATAGGCATCGACCAATGCCGTCACTTGGGCGATGTCCTCGGTGGTAATGGGGAGGCGCTTGCGGTAGCCCTTGTTCTTGTGGCGCTCCATCACACGCGCATTCTCTTTGCTGTAGTCAGTGAGGAACTCGCTGAGCGCGCGCAGGAATTCGCGGTTGTCGCGTGCGTGGCGCAGCAGCTCATCGGCCAGGCCATAGCGCACGTCGTAGGTGTTGTCGTTGCGCTCGGTCTTGTAGTACTGCTGGAGCACGGTAGCCTGGCGGATCGCGGTAGCGATGTGCTGGAAGCCTGGGCTCTCGATGATCGGCGAGAGCTTGGTCGAGCGGGCTGATTCGTTGGCCATCAGGATCACCTCCAGGTTGTCGAGGGTCAAACGGCGCACGCGCTGCCTCTTGCTCAGCTTGCGCATCACATGGCCGGCGTAACCGGCGGTGAAGGCGAAGAACGCGCGGAGCATCGGGTCGCGGCTGGTAAGAAAGTCGCGGTAGTCGCGCAGGAGTTGCTCCTCCTCACCCTTGGTCTCGTCGAGCGCTCCGATGAGGCGCTGGTGGTTCTCGAGCTCGGCGCGCAGGCGCTGAGCGTCATCAGCGTTATCCGGTAACGTCACCCAGTCCGGCAGACCAAGCTTGGCGACGTTCATGACTGCGACGGCGCTGCCGAGATCCTTGTAAGAGGCCACCGCAAAACCATCCACGTAGTCAGTGACGCGTCGCCGGCGCCCACTGCTGCGCTGTGCGCCCTCCCACTCCCTCAGCAGCCGCGCGGTGTAGCGGAGCGAGGCCATGATGTCCATCTTGATCGCGCTGCTGGGCCAGAACTCCCGCTGGAAGGCCTCAAAGGCGGACCGGTGCCAGTTCTGCTCGATCCCGCCCGCAGCCGGCACCAGAACGTACGTCTTGCGATCCTTGCGCCCTTGGACAGTCCGTGGCAGCGCGCCGTGATAGAGGCCGGCGTACTTGAAGTACTCCAGGAGCCAGAAGCTCTCCAGGCCGCCGATGTCGAGCTTGTCGGCCTTGGCCCGGTTAGCGCCCTTACCCTGCTCGGGGTTCACCACCTGAGTCGCGGAGAGCAGCGGGCTCCGCTCCAGGCCGTGCTGCTTCGCCAGCGACTCCCACTGCGAGCTGGCCTGCTCGATCGCGTGCGGTGCGCCGCTGGTCATCGTCCAGATGATCGACACGAGATCCGGGAAGACCAGCGCGCATGACGTCCATCGCTCGATCGCCTTGTTGTAGGCGTTGATGGCGCCCATCTGGTTGATGATTGCGGCGACCGGCCACGAGGGGTGGGGAGCCTGCTGTTCCAGCTCCACACGCTGCTCCTGCGACAGCTTGCGCAGATCGACGCCTGCCTTTCGCAGCGCCTTCAGGCGATCGTAGTAGGCTGCATTGCGGCGTCGCTGCTCCTCGTAGTCGAATACTGTGACACCGTCGGGCGCGGGGCCGTTCTTCGCGGTGAGAATCCACGGTATGGCGGCCTGTCGGTAGGGCAGCTCAATGGAACGCAGATCAGCCTCAACGGTGATGAGCACGCTGTGACCGGCGTTGGCGATGCGCACCGGGACTGTATCACCCAACACCTCGCGGCAAAGCTGCCATATCCAGTTCGCCAGCCCATGTCCTGCCAGCAGGGCTGCCATCGGCGTCGTCGTGATAGGAATGTGGAGGGTGGTGGTCAATCGGCATCTCCCTTCTGAGGCGTATCATCGACGAGCAGTTCGAGTTGACGCTCGATCGGTGCAATGCTATCCTGGCTCTGTCGCTTTGTCTGTTGTTCGGCTTGCGCCGTTTCGACTTATCGTAGGGGTGCCTTGAGAACTGCGATGGAGGTGTTGTCCAGCCTGATCTGAACACCTGATTTTTGAGCCGCCATATTATCCCACCCTAGATATGACTATCCGTATAGACCTCAGGGTCTATTGGAGTATATGGGCGTTTCTCTCACGAGTCAAGAGGATGCTCGAGACGTGATAGGTTGCGGCTCCGACGACTTGTCATAAAGTACTGAAAGTAGATGGACTAACCGTAGTAACAAACTACTACAGGGTATCGACTCGACTGAGAGTACACAGGTCCATCGGCCCGAGCGTTTCTGCATCTACCTCTCGTGCTCCTGCGACCCTTGATCGGCCAGGCGCAGCACGCGCACGAGAAACAAGTAGAGCAGCAGTTCAGCATCGCTGCTGATCTGGATGATGTCCTCGCTCAGCCCTTCGGCGGCCGCGAATCCCTCCCACGCGACACGCGCTTTTGACATCCGCAGTCCTTGATCCTCGAAGAGGCCAACAGCGCGCATCGCCTCATAGAAGGCGGCCTTTGCGCCTGGGACGGGCGTAAACGGCCCGTGGTCGGCACGCAGGTGTGGGCTATGGTGGCAGATGATCGCGCTCATCAGCGCGGTGCGCAGCGCCTCGCTCCCTGCGGACACCGCCGTGATCAACTCCCTCCCGGCGCGGGCGCTCTCCGCCGCGTGCTTCGGTCGTGCCGGCCGAATGTCGCGCTGCGCAGCCACCTCACGAGCATCTTGCGCGTCGAAGTCCGTATGTGCCGCCACATAGCCGGCAGGAAAGGCGATGTCCGGCTCCTGGCGCAGCTGTGCGACACGAGCCTGCCAGCGGTGCGCCCAGGTCTGCCATACACGGTCCAGCTTGCCGAGGTCGTGGACAGCGAACATCAGGCGAATCGCACGGTCGAGCGTGCCTTCCTCCAGCCCGAAACGCTGCTCGAGGCGATGACGAGCTGCGGCGGTGCGATCCCGAAGCTGTTGGCAGTAGACCCGGTAGAGGCCGGCGATATGCTCGGCGTACGTCTCGTGACGGATCGGCCCGCCCTGCTCGCGCCCTTTCCCTGGCTGGAAATGCCGCGACCCAAGCGCCGGGGTGTCGCCCGGCAGCAACTGCAGGCCGAGCTCGGCTGTGTATTGCACAAGCGCCGGGTTGAGCGCGACCACGAAGCCCGCACTCCACAACTCAGATCTGTAGGCTCGCCTCTCATCTGCGTCCGTCGTCGGACGAAGGGCGCGCCACATGGTTGCGATGCGCCGTCCCTGTTCACCTCCTTCAGCGCCGTCGGAGATCTCCTGGGTATATGCGATCTTGGCGATCCAATCCAGCCCTAACTCCCACGCTTGATCGCACACTGCGTCGTACCAACGCACGAGGCTGGCAGGGCGTACGGCGATACCCTCGTAGCGGTGCGGGTTCGGCACCGTAACTTCGGTGGGGTCAGGGTGAATGATGACAGTGCGCGAGTCGATGTCGCGAATCAGCTCGCGCGCTCGAGTCCGCTCCTGGGCACGAAACGTCTGCTCGATCGCTGCGCGCAGCAGGTGTCGCCGCTGCAGGAATGTCTCCAGGAGTCGCGCGTCGTAGTTGCTGTGTGCCGCATCGACCAGCGCCAGCTCATCGTGGTAGGTGAGCGCACGACCTTCAGGCGGGAGCTGCCCTCGCAGCGCGGTGCGTGTCTCCTCGCAGATTGGGCGCAGCCCCTCGTCCAGATACGGGGCATAGTCGATCTCGCCCTTATCATTGAGTGGCAGCTCGTAGACGAACACATCGCCCGACTCGCCGGCGAATCGTGCGCAGCGACCGGCACGCTGGATGAGCGACGCTGCTGGGGCCAGGTCTGTGTGGAGTGCCTCGCAGGTGATGTTCAGCCCAACCTCGACTACCTGGGTAGCCACCAGAATCATCGGCTTGTCGGAGGTCGCAGTTCGATCCTCACCGAACTCACGGCGCAGCATCTCCTCTTTATCCTCGCGGTCAGAGGCATAGAAACGGCTATGCAGCAGTTCGACATCCACGTTGGCACATTGCGGATGCTCGCGGAGTGCGCGCGCCAGTGCCTGAGCCCGATCGACAGTGTTGCAGATCGCAATGACGCGGCGCCGCTGGTGAGCCTGCATATCGCGAAGGATCGCATCGGCGCTCAAAGGCTCGCTCCTGTAATGGTAGACACGGCGCTTCGCACGCTGTGATGGCAGGTCATCGACCTCCTCTGCTGTCAGAGTGACTGGCTCCGCGTCGAGCAGCTCCGCCAGACGCGCGATCATGGTGCTGGAGAAGGTCGCCGTCATCAGCACAAACGGCGTGATGCCCTTCAGCATCTGAAGGACCTGAAGCGTCGTGGCCAGTGCACCATTGCCCGACTCATCGACCGGGAACAGGTGGAACTCATCGAAAACCAGATAGCTACCAATGAGCGCCCCGGCGTTAAGGTTCGCCTGCCGGTTGCCCAAGCCGTAGGGGATCGTCAGGAAGCTGCTGAGCGCCTGATCGATCGTTGTGAAGACCAGGTCTGCGTCGAAGCGCCGATCCTCTGCACGTGCGCCGGTCTGGATGCTGACCGAGCGCAGCAAGCCAAAGCGTGTGGCGTAGTCTGCGACGATGCGATGGTATTCGGCCTCAAACTGGTTCGCCAGCACACGCATAGGGACCGTGTAGATACACTGTCGAGGGAAAAGCGCTCCATTCTCATTTCGCCAACCGTCGAGAAAGGGAAAGAGCGCCGCACGTGTTTTTCCTGCGCCGGTAGGTGCCTGGAGAATGACACTACGGCCAGCACGGAGCAGTTGATCGACTTTCTCCTGATACGGGTACAGAGCCATACACGTCCCCCTATCCAAAGATGTCATCAAAGCGTTGCTGGCGATTCTCAGGTGAAACTTCGTGGATCCCATATCTCCGCATTTGCCGCCGTACTTCACCCACGACCTGCGCGCGCAGCTCCTTCGGCTCCAACACTTCACATGAGGCACCCCAACTCCGTATCCACGGCAGCATCTCCTGCGGCTCGTCGATCTCTGCTGTCCATATCAGGTGGCCCTCACGATCACGCTCGGCGCGCTGCGACGGGTGCCAGGCGGTCTCACCCATACGCCGGATCGCCTGTTCGTCAGTGAAGCGTAGCTTCACCGTGACGGGCTCCGCGCCCTCGTCGAACCAGATGCGCCACGCCGAGCCGAGCAGCCGGAAGGCGTCGAAGTCGGGAATCACCGTGAATCGCTCGTCGAGCACGAGTGGCGTGCGCTCGACCCGCTCCAACTTGCGAATGCGGACGGCCTGCGCTATCTCCGAGTAGCCGATCGCGTAGGTGCCGTGACCGAGCGGCGAGGGCTCCAGCAGATACGGGTGGAATACATCGTCGAAGGCACGACGCGCACGAAGCGGCCGATAACGGATCTGCACCTTCCGGCTATCGATCCAGGCGTCGCCCATTGCCTCCAGCACACGCTGATAATCCGAGCGCTGGTCGAGCAGCGCCCGTCGCTGCTGATGCGCGAGAGCGAGCACATGCTCGCCGGCCTCGGGCGCGACTCCCTGCCGTAGCGCGATACCCAGCTTCTCCAGCATCGCGACACCGTTGCGATCCGACTTGTCCTGCTGCAGCTGATAGAGCCGCAGCGCCAGCATAAGCACGATGCTTTCGTGGCGTGTAAGGCGGAGGTGGGTGATATACTGCTTACGGTCGATCGCCACCCGCTTCTGTTCATCCCACAAGAGCGGGACGTTGTTCGCCTCAAGCGAGACGAGCCAGCGCCCGATGGTGGAGCGGTTGACGCCAAAGTGGCGCGCGAGGTCCGACTGCCGGACCGCCTCGGGCTGCGCCAGAAGATAGATACGAAGCGCATCCAGTCCTTCGGACTTGAACTCGGCTTTGCTCTTCGTCACTGCGAGACCCTCCCATGTCGTTGTTGCCGAGCATAGCATGGCCAGTTGCTGAAAATAGCAACGCATCGATGATGAGCCGATGCTCGACCAGATGCGCAGTTGCTACCACCGGGGTGCCAGGCTTATCCTGCCCTCCTCATCTTCGTCGAGGTAGATGCCGCGATCCTCAAGCTTCGGGAGATCGCGCATTATCGTCGATCGAGGAACACCCAGCTACCGAGCAACCTCCACCTGGGACATAGCTCCGCGCTGCTCCAAGAGCATGACGATCTGTTCTAGGCGCTCTTCCTTCGCCTCCTTGCTGCCAAACATCGTGCACCTCCAGGCTACCTCTCACGGTCGATAAGGCTAGTCTGGAGGGGACGTGTTGCAGGTATCACAACACCTCTCGATGATGTCAGGCGGATTCGTGGACGAGGCGCGATGAACGTGATAGGTGGTCAGAGTCGGGTGCCGCGAGCGCTCCCTGAGCCTTTAATGCCAGGCTACACGCGTAGTGGACTCTGGCGGTACTATGAGGAAACCGCCAGGCTACTACTCGACGATTCGCTATTGGCGCATGGCAAGTACGATCCTCGTGCAGAGACCTCATCAGCGAGGATTGTGTACTACTTTCTGGGAGCTACCAGATGGAGAGACCTAAGCGTATCCCTTCCCGGCACGCGGGCGGTTTCTTGGCATAAGCATCACAATGCCCGCGGTTCTGGAGCGCTGCTGCAGTCCTGTTCCCGTTTCGACGCGCTCCTGTGTCGCACCCACGCTTGTGGGGGGTGCGTTGCAGTGCTATATTCGTCACGAGAAGTAAGTTCCTACCGGCAACGGAACGACCATGCCCAATGACGCCGTAGCTTCCAACCTGCCAAGCGCATCTGTCGAAAGTCTGCCGGTCGTGGATCTCGTCACCTCCGTCGACCGGAGCCCTGCAACCCTCTCCCTCGCCAGCTTGGGCGGGGAGTTGCGTCACCCGAGCGCCAGCTGCTCGCGCTCACCTGTCCACATTCGTGCGAGCAGGTCGCTGGTAGTGTGGTGATAACATGAGACTATCGACGCCAAAGGGCACCTGAGACTGTGAACCTGTGGAGATAGAACGACGTGCCGAACGTTCGCAAGATTGCATCCCCAGATGAAGCGGCGCCCGAGCAGGCGTCGCTCCCGCTCGATACGCCCGCTGCCACACCTAAGCGGCGCGGCCGCAAGCCGGGCGCCACGAGCGGCAGGAACGGCAAGAACGGCGGCAGCGCCAACCTCGGCTTCGAGGCGACCCTCTGGGCCGCCGCCGACAAGCTGCGCAACAACATGGACGCCGCCGAGTACAAGCACGTCGTCCTCGGCCTGATCTTCCTCAAGTACATCTCGGACGCCTTCGAGGACCGTCACCGCTGGTTGCTGGAGCAGGCCGCCGACCCGAACAGTGAGTACTTCGTCGCGGACGAGCGCGCCCGCTATGAGGTGGCCGAGGACCGCGACGAGTACCTAGCCGAGAACATCTTCTGGGTCCCCCCCGAGGCGCGCTGGTCCTACCTCCAGGCGCGCGCCAAGCAGCCCGAGATCGGCGCGCTGATCGACCAGGCGATGGTGGCGATCGAGCAGGCCAACCCCTCCCTCAAGGGCGTGCTGCCCAAGGAGTACGCCCGCCCGGCGCTCGACAAGCAGCGCCTCGGCGAGCTGATCGACCTGATCGGCACGATCGGCCTCGGCGACGCGGAGAGCCGCGGGCGCGACATCCTCGGCCGGGTCTATGAGTACTTCCTGGGCCGCTTCGCGAGCGCCGAGGGCAAGGGCGGCGGCGAGTTCTACACCCCGCAGTCGGTCGTGCGCCTGCTGGTCGAGATGCTCGAGCCGTACAAGGGGCGGATCTACGATCCGTGCTGTGGCTCAGGCGGCATGTTCGTGCAGTCCGAGAAGTTCGTGCTGGCCCACGGCGGGCGGATCGGCGACCTCTCGGTGTACGGGCAGGAGTCGAATCCGACCACCTGGCGGCTGTGCAAGATGAACCTGGCAATCCGCGGCATCGAGGGCAACATCGGGCCGCAGCACGCCGACACCTTCCACAACGACCTGCACAAGGATCTAAAGGCCGACTACATCCTGGCCAACCCGCCGTTCAACATCTCGGACTGGGGCGGCGAGCGGCTGCGTGAGGATGTGCGCTGGAAGTACGGCGTGCCGCCGGTGGGCAACGCCAACTACGCTTGGGTGCAGCACATCGTCCACCACCTGGCGCCGAACGGCATGGCGGGCTTCGTGCTGGCGAACGGCTCGATGTCCTCGAGCCAGTCGGGCGAGGGCGAGATCCGACGGGCGCTAATTGAGGCCGACCTGGTGGACTGCATGGTGGCGCTGCCGGGGCAGCTGTTCTACACGACGCAGATCCCGGCCTGTCTGTGGTTTCTGGCGCGCAACAAGGCCAACCCGCGCTTCCGCGACCGGCGGGGCGAGACGCTGTTCATCGACGCGCGCAAGCTGGGTGTCATGGTCGACCGCACCCACCGGGAGCTGACCGACGCTGAGATCGCGCAGATCGCCGAGACCTACCACGCCTGGCGCGGCAAGGATGCCGGGGCGTACCAGGATATCCCCGGCTTCTGCAAGGCAGTGACGACGGAGGAGATTGCTTCGCATGGCTACGTGCTGACGCCGGGACGCTACGTCGGGGCGGCCGAGGCCGAGCAGGATGACGAGCCGTTCGAGCAGAAGATGGCGTGGCTGACGGCGACGCTTAGGGAGCAGTTCGCCGAGAGCGCGCGGTTGGAGGCGCAGATCCGCGAAAACCTGCAGGGCTTGGGGTACGAGCTATGATCTGTGCGCGGTGCGGACATCCAAGCCGGCAATAGGGTGCTGGCTTCGGCAAGCTCAGTCAGCATTGGCTCGACCGAACGTTCTTCGAGCTCGGGAGCAGCGATGAGACATCGCTTGCTGGGCATGGCGCTGCTACTGTCGTTCGTGGCAGGCACGCCGTTGAAGGTGCGGATCCGCGTGAACCAGTCGGGAGTGGATATGGAGGGTAAGCTAGGGAGAGGTTGGGTCAAAGGTAAGCTGGGCGACTTTCTCACGCTCCAACGTGGTTTCGATTTGCCCGAGTATGAGCGACTACCCGGTACTGTGCCGGTTGTAACCTCGGCCGGTATCAATGGGACGCATTCCGAAGCAAAGGTTCGAGGTCCAGGTGTCGTGATGGGACGTTACGGTACCTTGGGTCAGATCTATTACATCGAGCAGGATTTCTGGCCTCACAACACGAGTCTCTATGTCAAAGATTTCAAGGGCAACTATCCCAGATTTGTGTATTACTTCCTTAGAATTGTCAACTACGACTCGCATAACGACAAGAGCAGTGTTCCTGGTTTGAATCGCAACCATCTCCACCTTGTGGATGTAATCGTGCCCCCCCTCCCCGAGCAGCGCGCTATCGCCCGCATCCTCGGCGCGCTCGACGACAAGATCGAGCTGAACCGCAAGACCAACGCCACGTTGGAGGCGATGGCGCGGGCGCTGTTCCAGAGCTGGTTCGTGGACTTCGATCCGGTGCGCGCCAAGGCGGCCGGGCGGGCGCCGTACGGCATGGACGCGGCGACGGCGGCGCTATTCCCCGACGGCTTCGAGGTGATCGACGGGCGTGAGGTGCCGCGGGGGTGGCAACGAGGTGTGTTTGGCGAGATAGCAGAAAATCCCCGAAGAGGCGCCAAACCGGATGATGTTCTCCCAGATACACCCTATATTGGCCTCGAACACATGCCGAGAAAGAGCATCAGCCTCGGTGATTGGGCTAGCGCATCCGAGGTCATCAGCAACAAGTTTCGGTTCGAGCGTGGTGAGATACTGTTTGGCAAGTTGCGGCCATACTTCCACAAGGTAGGAGTGGCTGTTGTGGATGGCGTCTGCTCAACAGACATTCTTGTTATTAGACCGAAGCACCCCACATGGTACGGGCTCGTGTTGTTCCATGCCTCGAGCGATAGTTTTATTAGTCATACAATAGCCTCTTCCGATGGCACAAAGATGCCTCGCACCAACTGGTCGGACATGGCTCGCTTTGAGATCGCCATTCCTCCCATCAACCTCGGTAGGCGCTTCAACCAGATCATTGAGCCGATGGTGGACAAGATCCGTGCGAACATACTTGCTGCGCGCACCCTCGCCGCGCTGCGTGACACGCTGCTGCCGAAGTTGCTCTCGGGGGAATTGCGGGTGCCGGAGGCGATGCGGATGGTCGAGGAGGTTGTATGAAGGGCCGGAGATCAAGGTCTTCCTCGCAGACGGTATCCCCGACGGCCTTCGCACGGCGGAGATCATGAACTGGACCGGCAAGATGCTGGTCTTCCCGCAGTCGCAGCTCGCGGACTTCCTCAAGCGCCCGGAGTCGCAGCGAACCGGCATCTACATGCTCGTTGGAGACGATCCGGATGATCCAACCAGGGAGCGTGTCTACATCGGCGAGAGTGATGATGTGAGCGAGCGGCTCAAGCAGCACGCTAAGGATGCCTCCAAGGACTTCTGGAGCTGGACGGTCGTCGTGGTCAGTAAGGACGAGAACCTGAGCAAAGCCCACGTACGCTACTTGGAGAGCCGGCTGATCGCGCTCACGGCTCAGGCAAAGCGGGCGGTGATGGCCAACGGTAATACTGGCGCACCGGTTTCCCTCGCCGAGTCCGACATAGCAGATATGGAATTCTTTCTCTCCCAGATCCAGATGCTCTTGCCGGTGCTTGGCTTCCCCTTCACCCAGCCGCTCCCGACGCTGACGCAATCAACCACCTCTGTCCCAACGCCCACAAGCCACACGTCCCCGCAGCTCACACTCACCGTGGGTCAGCACACAGCGACCGCGATCGAGACGAACGGAACATTCGTGGTTCAGGCTGGATCGTACCTGCGGGCGAACGCCACATCGGCATTGGGCGCAACCTACCGGCAGAAGCGTGAGAGTCTCTACCGGGCCGGGAAGGTGGTCGACTCGGGGCAGCCGGACTACTGGAAGTTCGCGGAGGATGTGGCTTTCGACAGCCCGAGCGCGGCTGCGGCCGTGATTCAGGGCTACAACGTCAACGGGTGTGCCGCCTGGCGCATCAGCGGGAGTCAGCAAACCTACAAGGAGTGGCAGGAGGCGCAGATTGCGGCGGTGGGAACGTCTACGCCAAGTGCACCCGCATCTGCTGCTTCCAGCGCTACGAACGGGACATCGGCGTGAGTATATCGCTCTCGATGAGGAAGACGGACACCAAATACACAGGGCTGAGACTCTGAGCCTTCTGTGTCAGCATCCACCAGATCGGTACGATGGCGTAGGCTGAGATGGAGCGGGTGTGTCCGACTGAAGAGTATTTGGTCCGGGCGTGAGATGATACGAACGACGAACCACACCATCTTTTTCAGCCTGCTCCTTGCCGGAGCCGTCCTCCTCGGCGCGCTGGTCCATCAACTCAACGCGGCGCAGCGAGCACAGCTCGTCACGCAACTCCAGGAAACGCAGACGGTTCTGAGAGCTACCGAGGTTGCCCAAGATGTGTCGCTCCAGCAAACCAACGTGAGTGCTGCCGTTCAACAAACGGTGACTGCACACGCACCGCTGCTTGCGACACAGGTCGTTGACTTGGTCGTTGGGACACAACAAGTGGTGCAGGCAACGCACATCCGTGAGCGTGATATCCAGGCGACGAAGGTCTCGCAGGATGTGCACTTGACCCAGGTATCGCTTTCCCTGACGCAGGTTCGCGAGGAGAGCACACGCATTGCCAGAGCAGTGCAAGCGACTGTCTCTGCAATGCCCACGAGTACCCCGGTGCCAACCTTGGTTCCCTCGCCGACCGCGACGCCTGAAAAAGCTCAAGTCAACCTCAGGGTGCTGGGCTGCGGGCCTTCACTATCTCGTCCTGAGCACGGTGAGGTTACGTACGCCTATGTGGAGGCGACGAATGTGGGCCGGGTCGATGTGCGGGACGTTGTCGTATCACTTGCTGCGAGTGACCGAGGACGGCACGAGTCACCGGATGAGACCGAGACGTTGCAGTATCTGCCGGCAGGTCAAGGTGCTGTGTTTACCTTGAAGGTGGACACGATACTGGGGCAGCGGACAGATATTGAGGTCACGCTCACTGCGAATGACGGGGTTCGTGAAACCGCCAAGCAAGCCGACTGCAGGGACTTGAACCAGGAGGAGCTTGAGGCACTGGCGAGCATCATCGGCAAGGTGCTCCCAATTCCTGGTTTGCCAGGTATCGGACGCTAACGCGCATCCCGATAAGCGGGCGGCGTTTCTCTTCCAGGGAATGTGGTGAGTACTGGACAGCTCAACGAAGCCTCAGTTGAAGCAGCTGCCCTCGCCTGGCTGGCCGACCTCGGCTGGGCTACAGCCTACGGTCCTGACCTCGCCCCCGGCGAGCCGGGAGCCGAGCGGCAGAGCTATGGTGATGTGCTGCTCGTCGGGCGGCTGCGGGAGGCCATCGCCCGCCTCAACCCGGCGCTCCCCCCGGCTGCCTGCGACGAGGCGCTGCGCAAGGTGCTGTACCTCGACTCGCCCACCCTCCTCGGCCGCAACCACGCCTTCCACCGGATGCTCGTGGACGGCGCCACCATCGAGCTTCGCCGTGACGACGGGACGATCGGCGGCCAGGTCGTGCGCCTGCTCGACTTCGACCACCCGGCCCACAACGACTGGCTGGCCGTCAACCAGTTCACCGTCATCGAGGGCAAGCACCGCCGCCGCGCCGACATCGTCCTGTTCGTCAACGGCCTGCCGCTCATCGTCGTCGAGCTGAAGAACCCAGCCGATCACGAGGCGACGATCTGGAACGCCTTCCACCAGCTCCAGACCTACAAGCAGCAGATCCCCGCGCTGTTCAACACGAACGCCGCGCTCGTCATCTCCGACGGCCTCACCGCCCGCATCGGCTCGCTCACCGCCGACCAGGAGCGCTTCATGCCCTGGCGCACGATCGAGGGTGAGACGCTTGCGCCGAGCACCATGCTGGAGCTAGAGGTGCTACTGCGCGGCGTGTGCGACAAGCAGCGCCTGCTCAAGCTCATCCGCTTCTTCACCGTCTTCGAGGACGACGGTCGCACGGTCGTCAAGAAGCTCGCCGGCTACCACCAGTTCCACGCCGTCAACCGCGCCCTCGCGACCACGATTGCTGCCGCCTCGCCCGGCGGCGACCGGCGCGCCGGCGTCGTGTGGCACACCCAGGGCTCCGGCAAGAGCCTCACGATGGCCTTCTACGCCGGGCGGGTCATCCAGGCGCCCGAGATGGAGAACCCGACCCTGGTCGTGATCACCGACCGCAACGACCTCGACGAGCAGCTGTTCGGCACCTTCGCCCGCTGCCAGATGCTGCTGCGCCAGGCGCCGGTGCAGGCCGCCGACCGCGCCGATCTGCGCCGGCTGCTCCAGGTCGCCGCCGGCGGCGTCGTGTTCACCACCATCCAGAAGTTCCTCCCCGAGGAGCGCGGCGACCGCTACCCGCTCCTCTCCGAGCGGCGCAACATCGTGGTCATCGCCGACGAGGCCCACCGCACCCAGTACGGCTTCGGGGCCAAGCTGAACGCGCAGGGAGAGCTGACCTACGGCTTCGCCCAGCACGTCCGCGACGCGCTGCCCAACGCCTCGTTCATCGGCTTCACCGGCACCCCGATCGAGCTGACCGACCGCAACACGCGCCAGGTGTTCGGCGACTACATCAGCATCTACGACATCCAGCGCGCGGTGGCCGACGGCGCTACCGTGCCGATCTACTACGAGAGCCGGCTGGCCAAGCTCGCCCTCGACGAGCAGGAGCGCCCGCGGCTCGACGCCGAGTTCGACGAGGTGACCGAGGGCGAAGAGGTCGTGCGCAAGGAGCAGCTCAAGAGCAAGTGGGCGGCGCTGGAGGCGCTGGTGGGCGCCGAGAGGCGCGTGAAGCTGATCGCCGAGGATCTGGTGCAGCACTTCACCCGGCGGCAGGAGGCGCTGGCCGGCAAGGCCATGGTCGTGTGCATGAGCCGGCGCATCTGCGTCGACCTCTACAACGCGCTCGTCGCCCTGCGCCCCGAGTGGCACTCGGACGACGACGCTACGGGCGTCATCAAGGTGGTGATGACCGGCTCGGCCGACGACCCACTGGAGTGGCAGGCGCACATCCGCAGCAAGGCGCGGCGCGAGGCGCTGGCCAAGCGCTTCAAGGACCCGAACGACCCGCTGCAGATCGTGATTGTGCGCGACATGTGGCTGACCGGCTTCGACGCGCCCTGCCTGCACACCCTCTACGTCGACAAGCCGATGCGGGGGCACGGGCTCATGCAGGCGATCGCCCGGGTCAACCGCGTGTTCCGCGACAAGCCGGGCGGGCTGGTAGTGGACTACCTCGGCCTGGCCGATGAGTTGCGCCAGGCGCTGGCCGACTACACGGCCAGCGGCGGGACCGGCGCGACGGCCATCGCGCAGGAGGAGACGGTGGCGGTGATGCTGGAGAAGCACGAGGTGTGCTGCCAGCTGTTCCACGGCTTCGACTGGTCGCGCTGGGGGAGCGGCACGCCGATGGAGCGTCTGGCGCTGCTTCCGGAGGCGCAGGAGCACATCCTGGCGCAGCAGGATGGCGCGAAGCGGCTGGCGGAGGCGGTGCTGGCGCTCTCGCGGGCGTTCGCGCTGGCTACACCGCACGAGGAGGCGCTGCGCATTCGCGAGGATGTGGCCTTCTTCCAGGCGGTCAACGCGGCGATAACGAAGCAGCCGGGGGAGCGGACATCCGACCCAAGCGCCCTCGACCACGCCATCCGCCAGCTGGTCTCCAAAGCGATCGTCTCCAACGAGGTGATCGACATCTTCGCCGCGGCGGGGCTGAAGAAGCCCGACCTCTCGATCCTGTCCGACGAGTTCCTGGCCGAGGTGCGCGACCTGCCGCAGCGCCATGTGGCCGTCGAACTGCTGCGCAAGCTGCTGGCGGATGAGATCCGGAGCCGCGCGAGGAGCAACCTAGTGCAGGCGCGCTCGTTCGCCGAGCTGCTGGAGCGGTCGATCCGCGCCTACCAGAACCGAGCGCTCGAGACGGCGCAGATCATCGAAGAGCTGATCGCGCTGGCGAAGGAGATGCGCGCGGCCGAGCGGCGCGGGGAGGAGTTGGGCCTCTCGCCGGAGGAGCTGGCGTTCTACGACGCACTGGAGACAAACGACAGCGCGGTGGCGGTGCTGGGCAACGAGACGCTGCGCACGATTGCGCGCGAGCTGGTGACGACGGTCAGGCGCAACGTGACGATCGACTGGACGGTGAAGGAGAGCGTGCGGGCGAAGCTGCGCACGCTGGTCAAGCGCGTCCTCAGGCGCTACGGCTACCCGCCGGACAAGCGGGAGCGAGCGACGCAGACCGTGCTCGCGCAGGCGGAGCTTCTGGCACAGGCGTGGGGCGTATAGGCCGCGCTCTTCTGAGGTACTTGAAACAAAGGGAAGTCGTGACTGCGGTGCTCGCTCCAACGGTTTTTGTGCCAGCGTGAACTCAATGAACCTACTGCCAATCTGTTAATTGGGTATCTCCACGATGGCAATCACCAACAACCCTCTACCGGTTTCTGCCCTCCACGAGCTCGAATACGGCCGGGTTTATCACTTTCGGGACTGGCCAAATGCGCACGTCCCATCGATCGCTGCCGGTGTCTACACGATCTGGGACGACAAGACCTTGCTCTACGTGGGAATGTCGGGCCGTTCGTTGAGTGAGGACGCGATACGTGCGCACCGTGCTGCCCAAGCATCAGGAAAAGGTCTTTTTTCGCGCCTGAACAGTCACGCCTCCGGCCGCCGCAGCGGCGACCAGTTCTGCATCTATGTATGCGATCGCCTCGTGCTGCCCAACTTGAACACTGAACAGATCGCGCAGATAGCGGCGGGGGAACTCTCACTCGACCGGCTCACGCGCCAATACATCCATGAACATCTGTCGTACCGTTTCGTCGAGACCATCAATGGGGCAGCAGCACGTGAATTGGAGGCTGCCGTTCGGAGAGGGGCGCTCGTGGCCGGTCAACCATTTCTGAATCCTCTCCGCTAACTTGACGCCGAGCGTCGTTGATCATAATATGGATAAGGTGCGCACAGCTACCCTGTCCGAAGTCTGCAGATCCTAGGAATCACTTTGCAACGGAACAGGATCAACGGTCCATGGAGTACTATTTCAACGAACTTAGCCCAGTCGCGTTCCAACGGCTGATCAATAGTATACTAACTATCCTATATGGCGAGCACGTTCGGCTAACACCACTCCGTGGGTCTGATGGTGGTCGAGATGCTGAGATCGCACCTAACAACCCGAAAAGGCCGCATCCAGACTTGACTAGAACGCGGCCACCACTGCATCTTAGTTGTACTCTTAGCCTCCCTGGCTGACAGAGGTTGTCAGGAGTTGTTGCAGCGGTTCGGCCAGCGCACGCTCCTTGAGGTAGGTGTTCACGGTGTCGATTGGGCGCTTGCCCATGTTGCGATAGCCCTG
>Ga0207874_1001932_pt1 | contig 21404 bp, 17 predicted proteins | sample HigsolmetaAR201D_FD_184833 | JGI IMG/M metagenome (GOLD analysis project Ga0207874, IMG submission 184833) | Ionic liquid and high solid enriched microbial communities from the Joint BioEnergy Institute, USA - AR20-1-D (SPAdes) (version 2) ...
CCGCCTCCCCTTCGTCGCCACATCGCTACATCGCTCTACCCTCGACTCTCCATCCCCCCAACCCCGAAAAAAGAAACCCCGTCCGGAGACGGGGTTCTTTGGATCGCTTCGTCGCAGATGCGCGGATCAGCGATAGAACTCGATGATCAGGTTCATGTTCACCTCGAACGGCACCTCGTCGGGTGTCGGGAGGGTGTTGACCTTCGCGGTGAGCTGCGCGGGGTTCCAGTCCAGCCAGCCGGGGACGTTGTGGCCGGCGACGCTCTCCATATTCTCGCGGAGCAGCTTGTGGATCCGCTCCTTGAAGGTGATCGTCTGGCCGGGCTTGACGGTGTAGCTGGCGATGTCGGTCTTGACGCCGTCGACCAGCACATGGCCGTGAGCCACGATCTGCCGGGCAGCCCAGATACTGCGCGCGACGCCCAGGCGGCGGACGATGTTGTCCAGGCGGCACTCCAGGAGCTGGATGAACACGTCACCGGTGTTGCCCTTGGCGCGCTTGGCCTTCTGGAGAGCGCGGCGGAACTGCTTTTCCAGCATGCCGTAGTGGTAACGCAGCTTCTGCTTCTCGATCAGGCGGACACCGTAGTCGGTGTTGCGCCGGCCGCGGTAGCCGTGCATGCCCGGGAGAGTCAGTTCCTTGGCTGTGTGCTTGGGGAGATCAGCGATCGGAACGCCGACGCGACGCGACAGGCGGACCTTTGGTCCGATGTAACGGCCCATGGGGCGAGTCTCTTTCTACGGGACCCTGCCCGTGGGGGCAGAAGAGGAAGATCCCGCTCAAAACTGGCGAGGCGCCCGAAACCATCGATCGGGAGGACCATCCATCCCGACGCGGGCGGCTAATACGCGGTTCGACCGCCGGCGTGGTCTTGAGGCACGCGGGCGGGAAGTCGATCCGTTACGGAACGACGGACCGGGAAATATACCGGATTTCCGCGTCGTGACAAGGCGAGGGCGAGAGGTGAGGGGGTGACAAGGTGACAAGGTGAGGGGATGACTCATTTTGGATTGCGGATTTTGGATTTGGGGCTTTGTCAATTGTCAGTGGTCACTGGTCAGTCGCCGCAACTCGACGCAGGACGTCGACTGCCGACTGCTACCTGCTGGTCACGCTCGCAAGTCCAGCCGATACCGGCACTTGGCGTGATCGCCCCGCAGGTACAGAGGATGGCGCCTCGGGACGGGCACGATCTCGACCAGCTCGGCTCCCAGCCGCTCGCAGGTGCGACGCGACGCGTCGTTATCCGGGTTGGTCGTGATCCACACCGGGTTGATCCCATGCGCATACGCCAGCGGCAGCAGCAGCCGGACCGACCGCTCCGCGTAATGGTGCCCGCGGAACGGCGGATAAACATGGTAGCCGATGTGGCCGTAGTAGAGCTCGATGTCCTGCGACGAGCCGATCCGCAGCGCGACGGCTCCGGCGATGCCGATGCCCTGGGGCGTACGGACCTCCATCCAGTAGTGGTAGGACGGCACGATCCCCTGCGACGGATCCGCCTGCTGGCGCCCGCCCGGCCAGAGCTGAACCTGCTGAACCAGGTCCGCCCGCGTCGTGGAAGCCAGTTCCGGATCCTCGCGGATCGTGCGGGGATGGGTTACAGCCGCCATCGCCAGGTCGATCAGCGCCGGCTGGGGCGGCACGAGGCGCAGCTCCCGATCGATCAGCTCCCCGGGGTCGAGGAACCGGAACGCGGGCGTTGAACGGGATAGCGTGAATCGCATGGCGTGATCCGCCTGAAACCATCGGGCGGCAGCGGACGCTGGCCGCGGCTGCCCGCCTCACAGCATACACGACGAATCCGCGGTCTGCCGACGGCGGATTGCGGTCTGATTCCTCAACAAGCAAAGGATCTCCCCCGCTGAAGACGAGGGAGATCCGGTCTTGGCTTAAGTTGGCTGGCGTTGCACCCGCTGGATTACAGCAGGCCCGCGTCGAACAGCTCGCTGGCCCGCACGAACAGCACGACGATCGCGATGATGCTGACCAGCGTGGCGATGGCAGCCAGCGCGGTGTAGACGTTGTTGGAGGGTTTGACGGTGACAACGTCACCCGAAGCCGCACGTGTCATGACATTACCTCAGTTCGACTGCCTGTTTACACGTTCCCACTCGGCACGCGATGCGGTTTAGCCGCGGATCTGCGTGGTGACCTCGCTGCCCGGACGGATGTCGTCGACGCGCGGGCCGGTCAGGCGGCCGGAGGCCTCATTGGCTTCGACGGCCTCGACGACCAGCGTGCCCAGGAAGCTGGCGTTCTGGCGGTCGATGACCTTGAACTCCATGCCGCGGCGAACGGCGTCGGCGCTGCCGACGGAGATCGTGGCGTACGGCCGGCCGGCGATCGTGCGCTTCTCGGTGATGACGCCGCGGATCGCCGGAGCACCAGCCCGCAGGGCGCTGCTGGCGGTCTGCACGTTGATGCCGGCGTCCTCGAGCATGCCGCGATAGGTGCTGGCGGTCTGCTGGGTCTGGGCCAGCTCTTCAGCCAGATACTTGCGAGCACGCTCGGTGGCTTCAAGCTGGTTGGTCAGCTCGCTGTTACGCTCGTGGAGCTGGGCGTTCTGGACCAGGATTTCGTTGGTGGTGTTGCGGAGCTGAGCGATCTCGGTCTGAAGCTGCGAAGCCTGCTGCTGGGCAGCCTGAGCGGCTTCAGTGGCCGCCCGCAGATCCAGCGACTGCGAAGCCAACGTCTTGCTCAGCGTGGCGATCTCGACCTGCTTGTCAGCCAACGCCTTCTGGGCAGCCAGCAGGGCGTTGTCCTTGATCTGGATCTGCGACTGGGCCGTGCGGAGGGCCTCTTCAGCCGCAACCTGCGCGGCCTGGGCACGAGCGACGTCCTGCCGGGCCTGCGCCTCGACCGCGACCGCCCGCTTGACGGCTGCGTCCTGCGATGCGCGAAGATTCTCCACGCGGTTGACGAAGACGATCAGCCCCGCTGACAGAAGCAGCGAGCAGACGACCAGAAGGATCACGAAGACTTTGGTGAGAGCACTCACGGATGGCTCCTTGGACCAGGGTGTCCGGCAATGATGTCAGTCCGACCGTGATGTTGAGTTCATCCGCCGCCGAGACGCCAAAACCGGCGGATCTGCGTCGTCAGCGGACGTTCGACATCGCGCCGGCAGGCAAAACAGGGGAAGGACCTGTGCGGTATGCACCCGCCGGCCGGCAACTGAGGCGACGCCGACTCCGCGCGACCAGCGGCCGCTACGCGTAGGATTCCACCTCAGCCGTGAAGGTCATGGTAATACGCCCCCTACCCCTGTCAAGTTTTTCCTGGTCCCCGTAACAGCCCATAAATGCAGAGGTTTACCGCATGAAAGCGGGCGTTTGCATCATTGCGAACCCAGCACCAGAAGGGCTGTGGCAGCCGCCAGACGGACGTCGGCGTCCTCGTCGTCCAGCAGGGGTTTGAGCAGGGGCTGGGCGTCGGATCGCCCGATTTCCGCAAATGCCATGGCTGCAAGGACTTTCAGCCGCGGCGAGGGCTGGCGAATCGCCTGCTGGGCGATGGCGTAACCGAGGTCCTCACCCAGGACGCCAAGGGCCCGGGCAGCCGCGAGCTGGACCTCCGTGTGCTCGGCGGTCAACTGGCTGCGCACATGTTCGATCACGCGATGGTCCTTCGGCCCGACCATCGCCAGCAACGCAACGATTTGATAATCCGGGAAGGCGCTCTGCGACGCCGCGACCAGCGACTTCAAGCCCTCCATATCTCCATACCGCCACAGGGCCTCAGCCGTCTGCAAGGCGACGGCTGGATCGCGGTCCCTCTGCAGATGACGCAGAATTTTCACGGCTGAGGGCTCTTCGAGCAGGCCCAGGACCATGACGGTATTGGCCCGCACCTGCGGACGCGGGTGCCGGGCGAACGTCTCCAGGTCGTGGCTGCGGCGATAGTCACCCAGGCGATGCAGGGCATAGCGGACAGCCACCTGCACGCTGGCGCTGGGGTCCTCCAGCATGTCCAGCAGGCGGTCGTAGGCGGCCTCGATGCGCCGCTCGCCGGCAGCCATGGCGCCCGCGAAACGGACGATGCCCTCCTTGTCCTCCAGCGCCGCGAGGATGAGGTCTTCGCTGCCCTCCCCGCCGATCCGCTTGACCGACTCGATGGCATGAGCGCGGACGATCGGGTCGGTGTGCTGCGTCGCGGCGAGCAGTTGCTCGGCTGCCCGAGCCTGCAGGTCCGCATCGATGGGCATGTCGACGCGCGGCGGCGGCAGCGGGGCCTGTCGCGGAGCGGCTGCCCAGTGTGAGCGCTTCTGTCGCTTCGGACCGCCGCAACCGGCGCCAACGGCGATGCACATGGCGAGGCACAGCAGGAGCGTGATGGTTCGGTTGAGGGTGGGCATTGTCGTATTTGGGTGTTTTGTGTTTGGTGTCTTGGTGTTTTGTATTGGGTGCTGTGGGTTGTCAACGCGCTGGGCGCGTGGTGTCTTGTGACACCATAGACTCATCGGCGCGCGGGGGGTTGGGGCTTCCGTCGGATCGGGCATGGGCGTGACGATTGCGTGGGATCGGATGAGACGGCGGCCAGGGCCGCCGCCCTCACACACCCCCTCCGCGGCGACGTATCCTCCGTCGCACCGCATCCTGTCGCCTCTTCCCTTCGTCGCGCCGTCGCATTCATCCCTCGCCTCTCCCCCCACCGAGTGATCACCCCTCCGCGCGGACGGCAAGCGCATCCCTCGCCTCGTACCTTGTCCCCCGCCATTCGACGCGATGGGTCATGCACATCATGACGGCGCGGAAGAGGATGGCCAGGAGAACGGTCAGGCCCAGGGTATGCAACAGGCCGTAGCGCCGGCGGTTGCCAGACCAACCATAAACGGCGGCGACGCCGACGGTGAGGATCACCCAGTGCGCCGCGGCGGCGGTCAGCCATAGGCTGGCGTCGATTTCGCCTGCCGGCTTGATCAGGCGATAGAGGCCCCATCCCCCCGCGGCGTAGACGCTCATGCAGCACAGGAGCACGAACGCGACCGCAGCCAGGATGCGCCACGGTGAACCGCGGCTTGGGGCGTAGTAGTTGCGCGCCCAGCCGCGCCACATGTCGGCCAGCGAGGAGAACATCCGAACGGCTGCGAATTCCACGCCCCAGGTGATGCGCGTCTTGTACCCGGCAGCCTTCACGCGCCTGGCCATGGCGACGTCCTCGCCGAGGAAGCCGCGGATGGCTTCGTGGCCGCCAACCTCGTCATAGACGCGACGGCGGATCAGCAGGAACTGGCCGTTGGCAAAGCCGTGTCGCGGCAGATAGTCCTTGTTGCTCAGTGACACCAGGAACATCAGCGACAGCGTCGCGCCGGCCAGAGGCATGACCAGTCGCTCCCAGAAGCTGTGTGTCTCCAGGCGCAGCAGGAAGCTGAACAGGTCATATTCCTGCGCCGCGGCGCGCGCCACCGCTGCGCGGACGGCGTCGGGCTCGAGGATGACATCCGAATCGACGAACAGCAGCCATTCGCCCTCGGCATGCTGGACGGCTTGATGCAGGGCATGGCTCTTGCCGGACCATCCCGGCGGCAGGCTGCCGTGGGGGATGTGGATGACGCGCAGGCGCGGGTCTTCGGCGGCGATCTGGTCCATCACCTGGCCGGTGCCGTCGGTGCTGCGGTCGTTCACGGCGATGAACGCGAGATTGGGATAATCCTGCCGCAGCGCGGAGCGCAGGCAGTCGGCAATGCGAGCGACCTCGTCCTTGGCTGGGATGATCAGCGTGACCTTGGGCGGCGGATCCGGCAGCGGACGCAGCGGCCGTTTGACCAGCCGCATCTGGTGGCGGCCGGACACCATGCTCAGCGCCGCCAGCAGACACAGCATCGGGCCGAGAATCACGTAAATCCAGAAGATGGCGGGTTCGATCATCACGCCAGTCCATTCCACCATCGTTCCAGCTCGGTGATCTCGCAGCTCCGCTGCACCTGGCGATGCAGCTTGTAGTACCCGCGTACTTCGCTGCGGGCGATGGGGCAGTTTATGACATCATCAATGGTGTGGCCCGTGAACGCCAGCACACGACGCAGCGGATGTACGTTGAGGATGTACTGCGCGTGGGCTTCGTCAGCCAGCAGCCGGGTGGGTCGAGCGTTGAGACCGGGCAGGCCATCCATGATGTCCGCATTGTATGCGCCGCGATGGCAGAGGCGAACGCCCCCGAAGGCGGTCAGCTTTCGGGGCGAACGTAAACCGGCTCAGCCGTATCGGCCACCCGCCCCTGCAGGGCGGCGAGGATCCGCTCCACGTGAACGTGGCAATTTTCGATGAACAGGCGATAGCGGTCCTGCGTGCCGGCGACGGCTGTGCCGGCGACGTATACCCCCGGGACGTTGGTCTCCATCGTCGCTGGGTTGTGCGCGGGACGCTGGCTTTCCTCCAGCAGTTCGACCCCCGCCATGCGGCACAGCGACATGTCCGCGACATACCCCACCAGCAGGAGGACGTGATCCGCCGGGATTGTTGTCCGCTGACCGGCAGCCGGGGTGAACGTGGCGGGATCGATCGGGGCAAGCGTAGCCGTCCCCCGCCCGATCTCCACCGGCACCGTTCCAAAGTGAGCCTTGATCCGGCCGGACTCGATCAGGCCGTTGATCTCCGGCAGCAGCCAGTACTTGATGCTCTTGTCGTTGAACTTCTCGCGCCGGTAGCTGATGGTGACATCGGCTCCGGCGTGATAGCAGCGAAGGGCCGCTTCGACGGCACTGTTCTTCCCACCGACGATCAGCAGCCGCCGGCGGAAATACATGTGCGGCTCGCGGAGGGCGTGATCCACCTGCGGCAGGTTCTCGCCGGGGATGTTGAGCACCCGCGGGCTGGCCGTGCCGCCGGTGGCGAGGATCAGCCGATTGGCCCGGACCTGCCGCCGGCCGGAGACGGGTTCGGTCGTGATGACAAAACCGCCATCGGCATTCCGCTCAATGCCGACGACCGGCTCGTAGGTGTTGATCTGCAGATCGAACAGCTCGACGACCATGCGGAGGTAGGCCAGGTACTGCTCGCGCGTGGCTTTGGTCTGGTCGGGCGTGCGCAGCGGCACGCCGGCGATAGCGATCCGCTCATTCGAGCTGAAAAAGTGCGTGCCGGGGGCAAACCATGAGATCGTCTGCCCCACCTGCCCGGCATCGAAATGCAGATAGTCGATCCCCGCGCGCTTCAGCGCCACAGCCATCTCAATCCCAATCGGCCCGGCGCCGACGAGGACGACGTCGGTGTTCAGAGTCTCCATGTCCCGATTGTAGCCGCTGATTGCGGATTGGTGGGAACCGCAGATGAACGCAGATGGCTAGATGGTCATTGGCCTCTGGTCACTTGTCACGCGCCGCAACTCGGCCGATGTGGTGTTTACTGGTTTGTGTTTGGTTCTTCTGTGTTTGGAGCTTCTTTGGAACTTCGAGGTTGGATCTTGGAGCTTCGCGGCACGCAATAGCGTGCCCTACGCGCTGGCTCACCTTGTCACCTTGTCACCCCCTCACCTTGTCACCCCTGCCTACTAGTGAGCCAGCTCCTCGAAGAAGTCATTGCCCTTGTCGTCGACGACGATGAACGCCGGGAAATCGACCACGTCGATCTTCCGGACGGCTTCCATGCCGAGGTCTTCGAAGTCGACCAGCTCGACCTTCCTGATGTTCTGCTGGGCGAGGATGGCAGCCGGGCCGCCGATGCTCCCGAGGTAGAAGCCGCCGTGCTTTTTGCAGGCTTCGGTGACCTGCTTGCTGCGGTTGCCCTTGGCGATCATCACCAGGCTGCCGCCGTGCGACTGGAACAGGTCGACAAAGCTGTCCATGCGGCCAGCCGTCGTCGGGCCGAAGCTGCCGGAGGGCATGCCCTGCGGCGTCTTGGCAGGGCCGGCGTAGTAGATCGGATGATCCTTGAAGTACTGCGGCATCGGCTTGCCCTCATCGAGCATCTGCTTGATGCGGGCATGGGCGGCGTCGCGGGCGACGATGAGCGTGCCGGTCAGCTCGACGCGCGTCTTCACCGGGAACTTCGTGAGGATCTGCCGCACGCGGTCCATGCCGATCGACAGGTCGATCTTGACCGGCGGCGCCATGCGCGGCGCTTCCTTGGGCAGGTACTTCTCGGGATGGAACTCAAGCTGCTCCAAGAAGATGCCGTCTTTCGTGATCTTGCCCTTGATGTTCCGGTCGGCTGAGCAGGAAACGCCCATGCCGATCGGGCAGCTCGCGGCGTGCCGCGGCAGGCGGATGACGCGAATGTCATGCGCGACGTACTTGCCGCCGAACTGCGCCCCCACGCCGCTGGCGTAGGCGAGCTTGAGGATCTTCTCCTCCCACTCCAGATCGCGGAACGCCCGCCCGCCCTCGCTGCCGGTCGTCGGCAGATCGTCGTAATACCCAGCCGATGCGAGCTTGACCGTCTTCAGGTTGGTCTCGGCGCTCGTGCCGCCGATGACGATGGCAACGTGATACGGCGGACAGGCGGCTGTGCCGAAATCCTTGAGCTTCTCAGCCAGGAACTTCAGCAGCGACTGCTCGTTAAGGACAGCCGGCGTCGTCTGATGCAGGAAGGTCTTGTTGGCGCTGCCACCGCCCTTGGCGATGAACAGAAACTCATACTCATCGCCCGTGTCGGCCAGGATGTCGATCTGCGCCGGCAGGTTGCAGCCAGTATTCTTCTCCTTGAACATCGCCAGCGGCGCAATCTGCGAATAACGCAGGTTCTTCTGCGTATACGTCTCATACACCCCTTCGGAGAGGGCTTCGGCATCGTCGAAATCAGTCAGGACGAATTGCCCCTTCTTGCCCATGATGATGGCCGTGCCGGTGTCCTGACACGACGGAAGCTGCCCGCCCGCCGCAACGACGGCGTTCTGCAAGTGCGTGTAAAGCACAAACTTATCGTTATCCGAGGCTTCGGGGTCGTTCAGCTCATCCGCCAGTTGCTTGAGATGACGCGGACGGAGATAGAACGAAACGTCTTCGAACGCCTGCTTGGCCAGGAGCTTGAGGGCCTCCGGCTCGACCTTGAGCATCTTCCGGCCGCCGACGTCGATCGTGGAGACGTAATCCTTGCTCAGCAGGCGATAGGGCGTGGGGTCTTCGCCATGGTGCTGGAAAGTCTTCTCATATCGGAAGCCGGCCATCGTGCGTCATCTCCTTTGAAAGTCCGTTGGGACTGCACACTGTACAGAAACCGCGACGCCGATGAAGAGCGCCAAGCGGCCGAAACGGACAAATGCATCGGCGATATGAGAGATGACCTTTGCGATTGCGGATGTGGACTTGCGTTTGGCGCTTTTGTGTTCGGAGCTTCCCTGGAACTTGGTGGCTGGCGTTTGGACTTTCGGCCCACTACCCACTGCGCACTGCCGTGAGAACGCAGGATCCGCCTTGGCGGACCAGCCCAAGAATGACGGACTGCCGACCACAGACTGCCCAGGCCCCCTAATGCGTCCGTTCCACCACAAATCGGGCCAACTGCCGCAGCCGATCCCCCGCCGTCCCCAACGGCTCCACCGCCCCCATCGCCAGCTCCAACTGCCGGGCGGCCTCCGCGCGACTGGCCTCCAGGCCCAGCAGCGCCGGATACGTATTCTTGCCACGCCCGGCATCCTTGCCCGTAGCCTTGCCCATCTGCTCCGGCGTCGACGTCACGTCCAGCACGTCGTCGACGATCTGGAACGCCAGCCCCAGATGCGCGCCAAACGCGGACATCGCCGCAATGCGCTGCTCATCCGCCCCGGCCGCGATCGCGCCCATCCGGCAACTGGCTGTCAGCAGAGCCCCGGTCTTGAGGCGATGAACCTGTTGGAGTTGCTCGAGCGTCAGCGACTGGTTCTCCCCGTCGATGTCGAGCACCTGCCCGCCGATCATCCCCTCCGGACCGGCTGCGTGCGCCAGCTCGAGCACGAGGCGCGCCGCCACAGCCGGCGCCGCGTCGCGGGCGATGCACTCGAACGCGAGCGTCGTCATCGCATCGCCCGCAAGAATCGCAATGGCTTCGCCGAAGACCTTGTGATTGGTCGGCCGGCCGCGGCGCAGGTCGTCGTCGTCCATCGCCGGCAGGTCGTCATGGACGAGGCTGAAAGTGTGGATCAGCTCCATGGCAGCCGCGGCGGCTGTGGCGGTGATGTCCCCCTCGGCCCCGCCGCAAGCCGCATGGCATTCGAAGATGAGGGCGGGCCGCAGGCGTTTTCCGCCAGCCGTCAGGCTGTAGCGCATCGCCTCGATGAGGCGCTGCGGTGCATTTGAACTGGCCGACAGCGTGGCTTCGAGATACGCCATGACCCGATCGCCATGTGCCCGAAGCACGTCGGCTACGCTGATTGTTCCCGGCTGCCTGCTCACGCCCGCAATCTACCGGCCTTGTCCCAGAACGCAACTCACAGTCTTGCCCACGGCATCGTGAGACTGACGGTGCCCGAACTTGTGCCTTGGGGAAGCGCAAAGATCCCCAAGATCACAGAGATCGCAAAGGGAATGTGTGTTGCTCCACTTCCCTTGTGGCACGGCCTATCAGAACAATATGCATCAACGCAGTCACCGATCGCTTGAAGCTGTCATCCTGATCGCTGTCATCCTGATCGCAGCGAAGGATGACCTCCGCGAAAGGACTTACGCCGATCATGCATAATGTTGGAGGCGACCGTGCTACGGTTCGCCAATACAAATCTTTATTGCCTTTGAGATCTTTGTGTTCTCTGCGATCTTTGCGCTGTCGCAGGCCCTACTCCGTCACCCAGCATGCCGCCACATGGCCGCCTTCGCCCTTTTTCTGTTCCAGCGGCGGGCATTCCTCGACGCACTTGCGCAGGACGCGGATGGTCTCGCCGGCTGACAGGATGGGCAGTGTCACGCCCTTGCCGTTGCCTGCGGGCATGGCCGATGGCGGATAGCCGAGCTCGACGAGCGAAGCCGTGTCCTTCGCGTCGGCTTCGGCTGCGGCTTTGCGCGTCAGCGGACATCTGGGATGGAACGGGCAGCCGGTGGGCGGGTTGGAGGGGGACGGCATCTCGCCGCGCAGCACGATGCGCCGCCGCGTCGGCCGCGGGTCCGGCTCGGGCACGGCGCTCAGCAGCGAGATCGTGTATGGATGCTTGGGATTGGCGTACAGCTCTGTGGCTGACGCTTTCTCCACAATCCGCCCCAGATACATGACGGCAACCTCGTCGCTGAAATGTTCGATCACCGCCAGGTTGTGCGCGATGAACAGATAGGCGATGCCCAGTTCCTGCTGGAGATCGTCCAGCAGGTTGAGGATCTGCGACTGGATCGACACGTCCAGCGCGCTGACCGGCTCATCGCAGACGATGAAATCAGGCGACAGCGCGATCGCGCGGGCGATGCCGATGCGCTGCCGCTGTCCGCCGGAAAACTCGTGTGGATAGCGGTGTCGGTAGGATGGATCCAGGCCGACGCGCTGCAGCAGCGACGCGACGCGATCTTCGCGTTCGCTGCCCTTGGCGATGCCATGCACCGTCAGCGGCTCGCCGATGATATTGCCGATCGTCATCCGCGGATTCAGGCTGCTCATCGGGTCCTGGAAGATGATCTGCATGTGCCGGCGCAGCTTGCGCAGGCGTTCGCCCTGCAAGGCGAAGACATCCTGGCCCCGATAGTGCACCGATCCGCTGGTCGCCGGGATCAGGCGGAGAATCGTCCGCCCGACCGTCGTCTTGCCCGACCCTGACTCCCCCACCAGCCCCAGCGTCTTGCCGGCATGGACATCGAAGCTCACGCCATCGACAGCCTTCACATATCCCACCGTGCGTGAGAACACGCCGCGCCGGATCGGGAAATGCGTCCGCAGATCACGCACGCGCACGAGCGGCTGGCCATCTGCAGCCTGCTGCCTGCCGCCTGCTGGCTGCTGGGCTTGTGTCGGGATGTCTGGCTGCTGAGTGCCGGCTGCTGTTTGCTGACTGGTCATGGCACCACCCCCTCCACGCCGTTCTCAACGGTCTCCCGCCGCACTTCGCGTTGATGCTCAATGACCGGCAGCGTCACGGGCGCGTTGTCGTAGTTCTCGGTGAAATGACAAGCCGCCCAGTGCTGCGGGAGGATTTCGCGCAGCTCCGGATCGCCCGACGTCGGCAACTGCGGCAGGTCATGGACGCATCGCGCCATGACGCGTGCCGAGCCTTCAGCCGTACGGATCTCGACGGTCTGATCGGCTGGCGCATTGGCGGCGAGCTGGCGCGTGCGGTGGCAGCGGGGGTGGAACTTGCACCCCGGCGGCCACTGGGCGGGGTTGGGGACCATCCCTTCGATCGTCTGCAGGCGCGTCGCCTTTTGCCCCAGCCGCGGCATCGAGCGGAACAGGCCTTCGGTATACGGATGCTGAGGCCGGTCGAACAGGTCCTCGACTGTAGCGCTCTCGATCACGCGCCCGGCATACATCACGTTCACGATGTCGGCGTTCTCCGCCACCACGCCCAGGTCGTGCGTGATGAGCATGATCGCCATGTTGCGCTCCTTCTGGAGCTTGCGGAGCAGCTCGAGGATCTGCGCCTGGATGGTGACGTCGAGGGCGGTCGTCGGCTCGTCGGCGATCAGCAGCTTCGGCTGGCAGGACAGCGCCATCGCGATCATGACGCGCTGCCGCATGCCACCGGACATTTGATGCGGATACTCATCCAGCCGGCGACCGGGATCGGCGATGCCGACATCGCGCAGGCTCTGCTCGGCGATCTGCCGGGCTTCACGTGAGCTGACGCCCTGGTGCAGGAGGATGGCTTCGATGATCTGGTCGCCGATGGTGTAGACCGGATTGAGGCTGGTCATCGGCTCCTGGAAGATCATGGCGATGTCCTTGCCGCGGACGCGCCTCATCTCGCGCTCGGAAAGCTGCAGCAGATCGCGCCCCTGGAACCGGATCGACCCGCCCAGGTATTTCCCCGGCGGCTGGGGGATCAGCCGCAGCACCGATAGCGCCGTGACGCTCTTTCCGCAGCCGGACTCGCCGACGACCGCGACCGTCTGCCCCGGATAGATCGTCATCGACACCCCGCGCACCGGATGGATCATCCCGCGCGAGGTCGAGAAACCGATCTGAAGATCCGTGATGGACAGCAGCGGGTCAGGCATCTATCACTCTCCACTCAGCTTCGGATCCAGCGCGTCCCGCAGCGCCTCACCGATCAGGTTATACGAAAAGACCGTGAGGAAAATCGCCAATCCCGGGAATGTTGCCAGCCACCAGTAGAACCCGCCGCCGGCGCTGACGGCCTGGTTGAGCAGTTGCCCCCAGCTCGGCTCGTCAACCAGACCCAGGCCCAGGAAGCTAAGCGTGCTCTCGGCGAGGATGGCGGACGCCACGCCGAAGCTCACGCTCACCAGCAACGGCGCCAGCGCATTGGGCAGCAGGTGGCGGAAGAGGATCGACCGCAGCGGCAATCCAGCCGCCCGCGCCGCCTGCACAAAATCCTGTTGGCGCAGCTTGAGGAACTCCGCCCGCACGAAACGCGCATCGCCCACCCAGCTCGTCAAGCCGATGATCACCATCATCAGGTACAGGTTTCGGCCGAAGAATGCAACGAACGTCAGCAGCAGGTAAAGCTGCGGGATCGATCCAAACACCTCCACCAGACGCATGCCCAGCAGATCGACCCATCGCACGAAGTAGCCCATCAGCGCCCCAACGATCACGCCGATGACCAGCGCGATCCCGGTCGAGATGAACCCGATCCCCATGGCAATGCGCGAGGCATGGATCATGCGGCTGAGGATGTCAGCCCCGAAGCGCTCCGTGCCGAGGGGGTGTTCCCACGACGGCGGGCGGGGATGCGGGCGATTGGGGTCGAACTGGTCGCGCAGGCGATCCGATGGCGAGTACGGCAGCGGCGCCCGCAGGACCCATTCGATCTGCCCGGCGGCTTCCATCTCGCGGTATTGCTCGTAGATCGGCACGCGCGTCGGATTCGGCGGGCGGACGATCAACAGGACCACCAACGGCAGGAGCACGACGGCAAAGATGAGCTGGAAGCGCAAGCCAAGCCGCATCGACCAGGGAATGCCGACCAGGGCTGCCAGGTCGATCGCCCCCAGCAGCAGCAATCCGCCGCGCATCAGGACCGGCCACTGCGTCTCCCGCCAGATCACGCCGATCTGCGGCCAATAGGCCAGCGGCAGCACGAGGGCCACTACCCACAGCAGGATGGCCGCGCGCTGGCCCATGTTCAGCTTGCGCACAAACATCAGCCCCAGGCCGACGAAAAAGACAGCCAGCAGGGTCACGTCGACGCCCGTGAGCTGCTCGAGCAGCGGGCTGCTCCAGCGGCCGCCCGATTTCATCAGATACGGCCGGCTGTTGGCCAAAAATGGCGCAAAGACGGCACAGAACGCGATCACACCGATCCACACCGCGCCGATGCGCGCGCCGACCCGGCCGAAGGTATTGTACAGCGCCTCAGCCAGCCAGCTTCGCGGCGGCGTCGAAGCCGATCTCGTCGGATCCACAGCGGATCCCGCAGTACCCGGGATGATTGCTTCACTCATAGCTCACCCTCGGATCCGCAACCGCGTACAGGATGTCCGACAACAGCAAACTCAACAGGCTGATGAGGCTGATCACGAACGTGATCGACAGCACCAGCTCGCGATCGCGCTGGTTGATGGCGTCGATCATCAGCCGGCCCATGCCGTTGAGGCTGAAGATCTGCTCAATGATGATCGATCCCCCCAGCAATCCCGGCAGCAGCCCGGCTGCGACGGTGATCAACGGAAGGATGCTGTTGCGCAGCACATGGCGGAACAGCACCGCGCGCTCGCCGACGCCCTTGGCGCGGGCCGTGCGCACAAAATCGGCTGCCAGGTTCTCCAGCATCGCGGCGCGCATCAGCTTGGAGAGAAAGGCGAATCCACCGTAGGTCAGGCAAATCACCGGCAGCGCCAGATGCCACAGCGTATCCAGCAGCCAGCCGCGCTCCCATGTACCGTTCACGAAACGCGGCAGGAAGGTCATCTGATCCGCCATCGTTGAGTGCAGGCCGCCTGTGGGGAAAAGCTGGATGATGTCACGATTGGCGAAAAAGCCGATCAACATCACCCCCACCCACATCACCGGCAGCGACCACAGCGAGATGAACAGCACGCCTGTCGACACGTCCAGCGCGGTGCCGCGATGGCGCGCAGCGTAGATGCCGGTCGTGACGGCGATCGCATAGATGATCGGCACAGTAAGCAGATTGAGCAGGAGCGTGACGGGCAGCGCCTCGGCGACCAGGTCGATCACCGGCCGGCCACGGGGCATGCTTTCGCCCAGATCGGGCGCCTTGAAGGTGAACTTGCCGTAGTTGCCGGCATCATCCACCTCGAACCCCAGGGGTGAGATCTGGTTGACCCAGCGGAGATACTGCTTCCACTTCGGCTGATCCAGGCCGTAGCGCTTGTTGAGGTACTTGCGGAGTTCTTCTCGCTCCTGCGGGCGCATGGCGCCTTCGGCACTGAGCAGCGACGCGCCAACGCCACCCGGCGCCAGGGCCATCACCCAGAACACCACCAGGGTAATGCCCACCAGCGTGGGGATCATCAGCAGCAGTCGGCGGATGATGTAGTTCAGCATGGGCCAGGACGTCCGTGTTGCTGGGCTACTGCGTGTAACGCTGCTCGGCTGCCGGCACGTACCACTCCGCTCGCGGGTTCATCCCCAGCCGGGTGACCTTCACATTCTTGAACCGCTTGTCGATGAAGACCAGCGACTTGGGGAAGAACAGGAACGTATACGGCTGATCCTCGTGCAGGATGGCGTGGCACTGCTGCCACAGGGGCAGGCGCTTGGCCGGGTCGATGGTCTTGCGCGCCAGCTCGATCAGACGGTCGAGCTCCTCGTTGCGGTAACTGACGAAGTTATCGCCGCCCGCCATCGCCTGCGTGGAGTGGAACATCTGGAAGATGTCGGTCTCGATGCCGCTGGTCCAGCCGAGGGTGATGGCATCGAAATCCTTGTTCTCGATGCGTGTCGTGAAGATCGACCACTCCAGCGGATCCGGCTGGACAACGATCCCGGCGCGGGCGTAGGCATCCTTGATGGCCAGGACCATCGCCTCGTAGTTGGGATTACCCGATGGATAGGTCAGGCTGAAGGTGAACCGCCGGCCGCTGGCGTCTTCGAGGATGCCGTCGCCGTTGCGATCGACGAAGCCGGCTTCCGCGAGCAGGGCCCTGGCACGCTCGATGTCGTACGGCCATGGCTGGACATCAGGATTGTGCTGCTGGCCGGCGGGATTGAACGGCCCGGTCGCCTTCACGGCGTAACCGAGCATGATCTCATCGACCAGCCGATCGCGGTCGATCAGCATCGTCAGCGCCTGTCGGACACGCTTGTCGGCAAACGCCGTCGGCTTGCCGTTGCGATGCTGGTTCCAGGCGATATAGCGGTAGCCGCCAACGGGATTCTGGTACTCGAAGTGATGCGAGCGCGCCACGAGGACCGAATCCTTGACCATCTCCTGGTACTGCTGAGGCGACGCTCCAAAAATGTCGATGTCGCCGTTGCGGAAGGCCGTCAGGCGGGCCGTGTCATTGGTGATCTCGCGGAAGACCAGGCGCTCAAACGGGGGCGCCACGCCCCAGTACTCCTCGTTGCGCCGCAGCTCGATCAGCATGCCGGGCTTCCAGGAGGTCGGATTGGGCATGCGATACGGCCCCGAACCCAGCAGGTAGCCGACCGACTGGTTGAACTCCTCCGGCGTGAAGCTGCCGTAGAAGTGTGCGGGCATCACCTGGAAGCTGGCAGCCAGCTCGAACGCTTCGAAATACGGCTCGATGAACGTGAAGCGGACGGCATAGGGGCCGGTCTTTTCGACGCTGGCGATCCGCCGCAGGTACGCGCGATGGCGCGGCGCGGCGATCTGCTCGTTCATGATGAAGTTGTAGGTGAAGACGACGTCGTCGGCTGTCATCGGCACGCCGTCGGAGAAGCGTACGTCGCGGCGGAGCTTGAAGTCGATGATGATGGAGCGCGGCGCGTCAGGATGGTGGGCGATTTCCTCGTCTGAAAGGCCTTCGGCGCGCTTGGCTGCGGCGAAGGCTTCATATTTTTCGTCAAATCCCTGGGTGTTATCGGTGACGGTCCAGTCGGTCGCCAGCAGGCCCTTCCATTCAAGCGTGTCGGGGTCGCGCGTGCAGAGGGATTCAAGGACATAATCCTGCACGACGCTGGCTGCCGCATCGCCGGACAACAGCGGTGTCAGGCGGGCGACGCCGCCGCCGAAGGCATCGACGACGCGATCGCCCATGGCAAAGTCGGGCATCCGCCGGGCCGCGGCGATCCGCTCGAAAGCCGGGGCGACCTGCTCCGTCGGCTGGGTCGTGGAGACGGTGATGCCGCGCTCCAGAAGATCCCGGATGTCGCGCAGCGTGCGCTTTTGCTCAGCCAGCTCGTTGCTGATAGCGCGCACGTGGTCCCATTGGCGATCGAACTGGAACATGGCCAGGATCACCAGGACGATCAGCCCGCCGAGGAGCAGGAACAGGAAGAAATCTTTGACGCCAAAGCGATTTTCCATTCGTGCCTCACACTACAGGATCGGTTGGCGGATGAACAGATGTTGATGATCTGTCATTGGTCACTGGTCACTTGTCACTCGCGGCAACTCGAGGCGCGGCATCCATCGCGAGCCAAGGTTTAACGGCACGCAATAGCGTGCCCCACTTACTGGTCACTGGCCACTCGCGGCAACTGGAGGCGCGGCATCCATCGCGAGCTAAGGTTTAACGGCACGCAATAGGGTGCCCTACTTGGCTGCCGCCTGCCGCCTGCCGCCTGCTGACCTCAAATCTTCGCCGCTTCGCGCTTCGGGTCAAACAGGTCGCGCAGGCCGTCGCCGACGAAGTTCAGGCTTAGCAGTGTGACAGCCAGCAGGACGCAGGGGAACAGCAGTAACCACCAGTCGGGATCGATCGGATTGAGCGCCGGCAGCAGGCCGTCGCTGGCCAGCGAGCCCCACGTCGGCAGCGGAGCCTGGATGCCGATGCCGAGGAAGCTCAGGAATGACTCCTGCAGAATCGCCTGGGGGACGATGAGCGTCGCGTAGACCGTGATCGGTCCGACCAGGTTGGGCAGCAGGTGGCGGGTGAAGATCCGCCATTCGCGCAAGCCGCCGGCGCGGCAGGCCTCGATGAACGGCTGGGCGCGCAGCGACAGCACCTGTCCGCGGATCACGCGGGCCATGGTCAGCCATGACACGCTCCCAATCGCGACGAACAGAACGACCAGATTGGCGACATACCGGTCGCCGAACCACCGGGCGAAGTGATCCTCAAACCCCACCTTGATCAGGATGACCATCAGCACGTACGGCAGAGCGAACAGCACATCGACGCTGCGCATCAGCAATGCGTCGATCCAGCCGCCGCGGTAGCCGGCGATCAGGCCGACCGTCACGCCCACGACGACGGAGATGGCGGCTGCCGCCAGGCCGATGAACAGGCTGATCGCCCCGCCGACCAGGCATCGGCCCAGCAGGCTCCGCCCGAGCTTGTCCGTGCCGAACCACAGCGGCATCGCGGCTGAGGGCGGCTGGACGGCCTGCGTGGGGTCCTGGCGGTCGTAGTGCATAGCCGGCAGGCTGCCGTCGGCATTTTCGAACGCCGTCCACGGCAGTGAACCGACGCAAACCAGCAGCATGACCAGCAGTATCCCCCCGCCGATCACGATGCGCCCGCTCTGCCGCATCCGCCGCCAGACGGTGTCCGGCGGAACCTCGGCGAGGGGGAGCGGGATTGGCAAGGGAGAAGTCATTGTCATTGCGGATTTCGGATTGCGAATTGCGGAATACTGGAAACCACAGATGAACGCAGAGAACGCAGACAGGTTGGCTGACTGCCCGCTGCCTACTGCCCACTTTGTTGTTTCGTGTTTGGTTCTTTTGTATTTGGTACTTCCATGGATCTTAGTGGTTGGAGCTTGGAGCCTTTCTTCACTGCCAACTAGCTGCCTGCCGCCCGCCGCCTGCTGCCTGCTATCCCACCTCTATCCTCGGATCAATCCACGCATACGCCACATCCACCAGCAAATTGAACAGCAGCACGAGCGTGCCGTAGACCATGACGACACCCAGGATCAGCGTGCGGTCGCGGTTGGCGACGCTGTTGACAAAGTGCTGGCCCAGGCCGGGGACGTTGAAGACTTCCTCGACAACGAACGAGCCGGTGAGGGCCATCGCGGCTGCGGGGCCGAGATAGCTCAGCACCGGCAACACGGCGTTGCGCAGGCAGTGCTTCCAGATGACCGTGCTGCGCGTCAGGCCCTTGGCTCGGGCGGTGCGGACGTAATCGCTGCTGAGCGTGTCGATCATCGACACGCGCGTCAGCCGGGCGATGTACGCCATCGGCAACAGCGCCAACGACACGCCCGGCAAGACCAGATCCCTCAGCGAACCCCACTGCCCCACCGGGAACCACCCCAGCCAGACGGCGAAGATGCTCAGGAGCATCGACGCCACCACAAAACTCGGCAGGCTGATGCCGACCAGCGCGACCGTCAGGCTGAACCAGTCAAACGCTCCGCCGCGACGGACGGCTGCCATCGTGCCGATGCCCACCCCCAGCAGCGTCGCCAGCGTGATCGCGAACATGCCCAGCGTGATCGAGACTGGCAGCGACGCGCCCAGGATCTCGTTCACGTCCCATTCCAGGTACGCCATGCTTGGCCCGAAGTCGCCTGTCGTGATCAGCCGCCAGGGGTAGTAGGCGAGGAACTTCCAGGGGCTGTCGGCATGGAACTGCTCCAGGAGCTGCGCCTTGGCGGCTGGGTCGAGCGGCCGATCCGGATCATCCAGCGGATTCCCCGGCGCCAACCAGGCCAGCGCGAACGTGACGACATAGATGATCGCCAGGATCAGCGGGAACTGGAGGAGGCGATAGCAGATGAATCGCATCATGTGCTTGACAACCACGGAGAGACGGAGGCACGGCGGCAAAGATGAGTGCTGATTGATGCGTGAAGCATCGGCCATCTTGTCACGCAACAATCACCACGCATCACCTGCCGCACGCCACGCGGCTGAACTTCGGCACGCAATAGCGTGCCCTACGTCGCCAATCCGCAATCCAGAATCAAACCTGTGGTTCAAAACTTAATCTGCCCTGCGCGCCACGCCAAGCCGCTTGAAATCCTGCTGGTTGCGCGGGTTGGGGTGCAGGCCGGTGATCTCGGGGCGGTGGAGGACGCGATTGACATAGGAATAGATCGGGACGACGACGGCATCGTTGAGCAGCAGTGACTCCGCCTGCGACAACAGTTCGAGGCGTTTGGCGGGGTCACTCTCGATGGCGGCAGCCGCGCACAGGCGGTCGTACTCGGGATTGTGCCAGCGGGCGTCGTTGTTGTCGGAGACGGACAGATACTTGTCCGTGAATGTCGACGGGTCGGCATAGTCGCCAATCCACGACGCCCGGCAGACATGGAAGTTCCCCTGCTGCTTCATCTGGCCGAAGATCTTCACCTCCACCCCATCGAGCGCGACCTCGACGCCCAGATGGTTCAGCCACTGACGGCGGACGTACTCCGCAATCCGCTCATGCCCGGCATTGGAGTTGTACAGCAGCGTGACACGCGGGAAACCGGCGCCGCCCGGATAGCCGGCCTCCGCCAGAAGCTGGCGCGCCCGCTGGGGGTTGAAAGCCAGGCCCGACGGCGAGGGATACCCCTCGAAAATGCCGCGGGGGATGTAGTTGTCCGACGGCGTTTCGCCCGTCGTGACGATGTTGCGCGTGATGACCTGCTTGTCGATCGCCATCGCAAAGGCCTGGCGGACGCGCACATCGGCAAACGGATTGGGCCGGCCGTCGGGCAGCGACGGCGTCGTCAGGAACTCGTAGTAATACGTGCCGAAGCCGGTCCAGATGTGGAAATCCTCGCGGGCTGACTGTTTGAGCTTGTCGGCGATGTCGGGGTGGACATCGGCAATCCAGTCGACCGCGCCAGTTTCGTACATCTGGAACGCAGCATAGCCGTCGTCGGCACTGATGGTGTCGATGATGTCGAGCGAAACGCTGTCGCGATCCCAGTAATACGGATTCTTCACCAGCCGCAGGCGGCGCTTGTACTGCCATTCGGACAGCACAAACGGCCCGTTGCTGACCAGCGGCGGCTTGGTGAAGCCCTGGGCGATGCGGATCGCGCCGGAGGTCGGATCGTGCGAGATGTACGACTCGATCGAAGCCCGATGCAGGGGGAAGAAGGTCGGAAACGCGCACAGATCCGGAAAAAAGGGAACCGGGTGCTTCAGTCGCACGCGGAAGGTCTTGTCATCGACGGCCGAGATGCCGACGGCAGCAAAATCGGGACGCGGATCATCCGGCGATTTCACAGTGCGCAGCGCTTCGGCGTATTCCTGCGCGCCGTCGATGTAGTACATCAGCGACGTATAGCCGCCGTTCTGTTCGAGCACGCGCCGCCAGGCGAAGACGAAGTCATGGGCTGTCACCGGATCGCCA